>Ga0307375_10001699_pt1 | contig 23569 bp, 19 predicted proteins | sample TR1MG_FD_202531 | JGI IMG/M metagenome (GOLD analysis project Ga0307375, IMG submission 202531) | Soil microbial communities from Risofladan, Vaasa, Finland - TR-1 | ecosystem: Environmental > Terrestrial > Soil > Coastal area > Acid sulfate soil | place: Finland: Risofladan, Vaasa | collected...
GGCTGGGCATTTGATGAAAAGGTGGGTGGGTGAGGTTGTTCGCCCACTAGTGCGCTGGAAAAGGCGCCGCGAGATTATGGATAAATATAGAGCGGGTGACCGGGATCGAACCGGCATGGCCAGCTTGGAAGGCTGGGGCTCTACCATTGAGCTACACCCGCGAGCGCGCCCTTGAAGTGGCTTTGAGAGGTCCTTTCTTCCCCTAGACTTCATTTTGCGCGTCGGGGCGTAGCGTAGTGGCTAGCGCGCCTGCTTTGGGAGCAGGAGACCGAGAGTTCGAGTCTCTCCGCCCCGACCAAAACTTTTTAGCCCCCTCGGATCTAGGAGAATCGCACGTGAAAGCCGCTGTTGAGACCCTCTCGCCCACTCGCGTACGGCTCGACATCGAGGTGCCCTTCAGCGAATTCCAGAGTCACTTGGACACCGCGTATCAGACCATCGGCAAGAGCGTGAACGTCCCCGGGTTTCGGAAGGGGAAAGTTCCAAATGCACTCATTGACCAGCGGTTTGGCCGTAGCGTCGTCCTGGAAGAGGCAATCAACAAAGCAATTCCCGTCTTCTACGCACAGGCAGCCCGAGAGAACGAAGTGCGAGTTGTCGGACGCCCAGAGATTGACCTAACCGAGTTAAACGATGGCAAAGAGATCAAATTCAGCGTAGAAGTCGATGTTCGGCCAGATATTGCCCTGCCCGATTACTCAAAGGTGTCGGTCAAGGTTGATGACGTTGTTCTGACTGACGCAGAGATTGACGAGCAGATTGATGGATTGCGTGCTCGTTTCGGCACCCTAAATCCGCTTGAGCGGGCAGCAACGCAGGGTGACTTCGTCTCGATCGACCTGGTTGCACGGATCGACGGCAAGGAATTAGAGGACGGCACTGCAAGGAAAATTTCGTACGAGGTGGGTACTAACAAAATGATTGATGGCCTCGACGCGGCTCTTGAGGGCATGAACGCCGGCGAGTCGAAGGTATTCGAGGCCGAGTTGCTTGGAGCGCATGAGGGCGACAATTCAGATGTTGAAGTGACTTTGCACTCGGTAAAGGAGCGAATCCTTCCTGATCTCGACGATGCTTTTGCGGCTCTTGCCAGCGAATTCGACACTCTCACCGAACTTCGCGAAGACGTGCGCAAGCGCCTCGGGCGCCTTAAAGCGATGGAACAGGGCGCTCAAGCCAGAGACCGCCTCTTGGAGACTCTGCTTGAGACGGCTGAAATCCCGGTTCCAGAGAGCCTTGTTCTCGAAGAAGTAAATTCGCACCTGGAGAATGAAGGCCGCCTGGAGGATGAGACTCATCGTGCTGAGGTCGATTCGGAGGTTCGTGCCTCACTTCGCGCCAGTTTCCTTCTTGACGCAATCGCAGCTGCCGAGGACGTGCAGGTGACCGATGATGAGATTTCCGAATATTTGATCCGCAATGCAGCCCGGTATGGAGTTACTCCAGACCAATTTGCCCAGCAGCTAATGGAGGCCGGACAGATTCCGTCTGTCTTGAGCGAGGTCGCCAGGGCAAAGGCGCTGGCAACTGTCCTTGAGCGGGCAAAGGTCACAGACGCGTCGGGCAAGACCGTAGATCTTGAGGCGCTTAAGCCAATTTCACCCAATCCGGCCTCGGAGTAATTCCATTTCGCCGAGTCCTAGGCTGCAGTTGAGTTTTGGGGATAGGGTCTGAAACCATGCTTGCATTTGAAAGAGTTGGAAAGGGCGCCCCGATCATCCTGGCGCATGGAATAACTGAGTCGCATCACACCTGGGATCCGCTGGTTAGCGAACTTGCCACAACGTATGACGTGGTTGCTCCGGATCTTCGCGGACACGGCGAATCCACTCTTGATGGACCCTTTGACTTGATGACCATGGCCGCAGATATCGCCGAGTTGGTTGATCATCTTGGCCTGGAAAACCCGCTTATGGTGGGTCACTCGCTTGGTGGAATTGTCGTAAGTGGCTATGCCACCCAGTTCCCGTGTCGTGGGGTCATTAACGTCGACCAATCGTTAGCGCTTTCTTCGTTCAAGGAACTACTGGCCCCCCTTGAGGGCGCGCTGAAGGGGAGTGTTGAGCAGTTTAACGAGGCGATCTCGCTCATGTTTTCGATGATGCGCGGCGCTTTGGACGATGCTTCGTGGCATCGAATCTCGGAACTCCGTCGGCCCAAGCAGGAAGTAGTGCTCGGTGTGTGGTCGGTGATCTTTGACAGCCCAGTTTCGGTTTTAGACGAGATTGTTGAAAGCGTCGCCAGCGCCGTGAAAGTGCCATATCTTTCGCTCCACGGCACTGATCCAGGGCCAGACTATGCGCCGTGGCTCACTCGGTTGCTGCCAACTGCACAAGTTGAAATCTGGGACGGGGACGGGCACTATCCGCACCTGGTGGAACCGGCGAGGTTCATTGAGCGGGTCCGGTCGTTTGACGCCTCGCTCTGAGTTCCAAGGGGTCGGCAAATAACTTGTGGCGGAAAAACAGTGCGCCGTGAGCGAACAAAGCCGATCTTGGGAAGTATCAGTCCCCGCTCCTTGTTAGTGTCTTGGTAGCCCCATTCAAGTTTTCGTGGGGATCAAGGAAAAGAGCGGGACATCCCGCCCGCGTATTGGAGGAAGTCCATGTCATCCCACGAACTCGCCAATGGTTCTGCGCCAGGCGGCGGATTAGACGATCAGGTATACAACCGCCTCCTGCGTGAACGCATCATCTTCCTTGGATCGGTTGTCGAGGACAGCATGGCCAACGCGATTTGCGCTCAAATCCTGTTGCTAGCAGCCGAGGACGCCGATAAGGACATCTACCTTTACATAAATTCGCCTGGTGGTTCAGTGTCTGCCGGGATGGCCATTTACGACACCATGCAGTTCGTGAAGAACGATGTTGCGACTGTGGCGATGGGCTTGGCCGCATCAATGGGTCAGTTCTTGCTCTGTTCTGGTGCAGCGGGCAAGCGTTATGCCTTGCCCCATGCTCGGATCATGATGCACCAGCCGTCGGGTGGAATTGGTGGAACGGCCAGCGACATAAAGATTCAAGCGGAGCAGATGCTTCACACAAAGCGTCAGATGGCCGATTTAATTGCCCTGCATACCGGGCAGACCAAAGAGCAAATTGAGCTCGACTCTGATCGGGACCGTTGGTTCACAGCAGAGGATGCAAAGACTTATGGGTTTGTTGATCATGTCGTGCGCAGCGCGCAACAAGTCGATGGAAGTGGTGGCACAGCATGAACGAGATCACGGGGCGGTACGTCCTACCGCAAATCGAAGAGCGGACCAGCTACGGATATAAGCGGCTCGATCCGTACACAAAGCTTTTCGAAGAGAGAATTATCTTTCTAGGTCAAGCTATCGACGACACCGTTGCCAACGACGTAATGGCCCAATTGTTAACTCTTGAGTCTATGGATTCCGACCGTGACATATTTATGTACATAAATTCTCCGGGTGGATCTTTCACAGCTCTCACTGCCATTTACGACACGATGCAATTCGTCCGGCCCGATGTTCAGACGGTCTGTCTCGGTCAGGCGGCTTCGGCCGCTGCGGTGCTTCTAGCCGGCGGACAGAAAGGTAAGCGGTTCGCGTTGGCCAATTCCCGAATTCTCATCCACCAGCCGTCAAGTGAGGGTGGCGGTCAGGGTTCTGACATTGAAATTCAAGCCAGGGAAATTATGCGTATGCGCACGCTCCTGGAGGAGATGCTGGCCAAGCACTCAACCCGTGATATTGAAGACATTCGTCGAGATATCGAGCGCGACAAAATCCTCACGGCGGATGAAGCGGTCGCCTATGGGCTCATCGACCAGGTGTTCACATCGCGTAAGGCCAGTGCAAAGGCCTAAGCCACCGGGTTCGTCCTCTTAGGGCGAACACGATTTTTGCGGAATGGCGAGGTATCTCGGCCAATCTCGCCCTACGCTGTTGATCCGATCGGTAGGGATTCGTTAAGGAAGGGGCATCATGACGCGACTCGGCGAAAGCGGAGACTTGGTTAAGTGTTCCTTCTGCGGCAAATCCCAGAAGCAGGTTAAAAAGCTCATTGCTGGACCTGGCGTCTACATCTGCGACGAGTGCATCGATCTTTGCAACGAAATTATTGATGATGAACTTACCGAGGCAAGTACTCCGGTTCTGGAGGAGTTGCCGAAGCCAAAAGAGATCTACGCTTTCCTGGATCAGTATGTGATCGGACAAGATCGGGCAAAGAAGTCCCTCTCGGTAGCTGTCTACAACCATTACAAACGAGTACAGGCCGGCGTCGGCAAAGTCCATGAAGATGGTATTGAGTTGGCCAAGAGCAACATTCTCCTCCTTGGCCCCACTGGCTGTGGCAAGACGCTTCTGGCCCAGACACTCGCCCGCATGCTCAATGTGCCTTTCGCTATCGCAGATGCAACCGCCCTAACCGAGGCCGGTTACGTTGGCGAAGACGTCGAGAACATCTTGCTCAAACTCATCCAGGCTGCTGACTACGACGTCAAGAAGGCAGAGACTGGCATCATCTACATCGACGAGATCGACAAGATTGCCCGGAAGAGCGAGAACCCATCCATCACCCGCGATGTTTCCGGCGAGGGTGTGCAGCAGGCGCTCCTTAAGATCCTTGAAGGCACAACCGCTTCCGTTCCGCCGCAAGGCGGGCGCAAACACCCTCATCAAGAGTTCATTCAGATCGATACCACTAACGTTCTTTTCATCGTCGGTGGTGCATTTGCCGGCCTTGAGCGGATCATCGAAGCGCGGGCTGGCAGCAATGGGGTTGGCTTTGGCGCCAGGATCCAGACCACTTCCGAGCGCGAAGACTATGACGCGTTCGCTTCGGTTATGCCCGAAGATCTCCTGAAGTTTGGAATGATTCCTGAATTTGTTGGCCGGCTGCCTGTCATCACCAGCGTTGAACACCTGGATCACACGGCGCTGATCCGGATTCTCACCGAACCTCGCAATGCTCTCGTAAAGCAGTATTCACGCCTCTTTGAACTCGATGGCGTCGAGCTCGATTTCACCGAAGATGCGCTTAATGCGATTGCCGATCAGGCAGTCAAGCGCGGCACCGGCGCTCGCGGTCTCCGCGCAATCATGGAAGAAGTGTTGCTCTCGGTCATGTACGACATTCCTAGCCGGGCTGATGTGTTGAAGGTCGTTATTACCGCAGAGACGGTCAATGAACGGGTCAGTCCAACCTTGGTTACCAAGGATGCTGCGCCGGTTAAGCGAGAGCGGCGCGAGAAGAGCGCGTAATTCTCGTTTAGACTCTTCTCTCATGAGCACTCAGGACGCCAATGCGCTCCCACCTCAATTTGTCCCGGCCGAGATTGAGGCACCGCTTTATGAGCGCTGGGTTGAGCGCGGCTATTTCACCGCCGACGCAAATTCCGACAAGCCGCCGTACACGATCGTTATCCCGCCGCCGAATGTCACCGGCATTCTCCACATGGGTCACGCGCTTGAGCACACTGAAATAGATATTTTGATCCGGCGGCGCCGAATGCAAGGCTACGAGACGCTCTGGCTGCCAGGGATGGACCATGCGGGCATCGCTACTCAGAATGTGGTCGAGCGCCAACTCTCCGCAGAGGGTATTTCGCGCCATGACTTAGGGCGTGAAGACTTTATTGAGCGAGTTTGGAAATGGAAGGCAGAGTACGGCGGAGCAATCCTCGGCCAGATGCGCCGGCTCGGCGATAGCGTCGATTGGTCGCGCGAACGCTTCACGATGGATGCCGGTCTCGCGCGCGCGGTACTTACAATCTTCAAGCGCCTATATGACGCCGGACTGATCTATCGGGCTGAGCGCATCATCAACTGGTGTCCTCGTTGTCTCACCGCCCTGAGCGATATTGAAGTCGATCATGATGATGTTGAAGGTGAATTGGTCTCCATCCGATATGGCGATGGAGACTCTGCGATTGTGGTTGCCACGACTCGGGCCGAAACGATGCTTGGTGACACAGCGGTCGCAGTACATCCTGACGACAAGCGTTACCAACACCTGGTTGGCCGTACTATCGAGTTGCCTCTTACCGGACGATTCATTCCCATCATCGCCGATGAGCATGTTGATCCTGAGTTCGGAACTGGGGCAGTGAAGGTAACCCCAGCCCATGATGTGAATGACTTTGAGATCGGCCTGCGACATGGCTTAGAAAGCCGTGTCGTTATCGAAGCCAACGCGATCATCTTTGGCACAGATACAGAGTTTGATGGACTTGATCGCTTCGCTGCTAGGGCCGCGGTTGTGGAAGCGCTGCGCGCCGAGGGCCGCATCGTCGCGGAGAAGCGCCCTTACCTGCACGCAGTCGGGCACTGCCAGCGATGTGAAACTGCGGTGGAACCACGTTTATCAAAACAATGGTTTGTGAAAGTCGACGTTCTGGCCAAGAATGCAGGCGATGCCGTCAGAGATGGCCGCGTTCGCATTGAACCAGCCGATCTTGAGCCGCGCTACTTTGATTGGGTCGACAACTTGCGCGACTGGTGCATATCGCGCCAGCTCTGGTGGGGCCATCGAATTCCGGTCTGGTACGGGCCAAATGAGGAAATTCTCGTTCTAGGTCCTGACGAAGAGGCGCCTGCCGGTTGGCGCCAAGACGAAGATGTTCTCGACACCTGGTTCTCGTCAGGTCTCTGGCCCTTCTCAACTCTGGGCTGGCCAGAGAAAACGCCAGAGATGGTGAAGTTCTATCCGACGAGCGTGTTGGTGACCGCCTACGACATTCTCTTCTTCTGGGTCGTTCGGATGATGCTCTTCGGTTTGTTTGTCTTTGATGGCGTTCCACCATTCGATGTGATCGTGCTCCACGGTTTAGTCCGTGACCGCTACGGCAAGAAGATGAGCAAGAGCAAGGGCAACACGATCGACCCAATTGAATTCATGGACAAGTACGGCTCTGATGCGCTCCGTTTCTCTCTTGCTCGTAACGCGAATCCTGGTAGTGATCAGGCCATCGCAGAAGAGTGGGTCGCTGGGGCGAGAAACTTTGCCACCAAGCTCTGGAACGCCACTCGATTTGCTCTGATGAATGGCGCCAATGTCACGGGTGCGATCCCTGCGCCCGAGAACTTGAGCGCCGCTGATCGATGGGTTTTAAGTCGCCTTTCGGAAACGACCAGAGACGTGGATTCGCTCTTAGAGCGATTTGAGTTTGCAAAAGCTTCGGAGGCTCTCTACCGGTTCGCTTGGGATGATGTCTGCGATTGGTACCTGGAGCTCACAAAAGCCACCTTCGCCGAAGGCGGAGCCGCTGCCGATGTCTCACGTCGAGTCATGGGTCAGGTCTTCGACGAACTGCTACGACTCCTCCATCCCACGATGCCTTTCATCACTGAGAGTCTCTGGCTTCATCTCACCGGCGGTGAATCAATCGTCATCGCCGACTGGCCAGAGGCGCGCCTTGATGATCTTGATGCAAATGCCACTGCAGAAATGGCTGCACTTCAAGAGTTGGTGACCGAGATTCGTCGCTTCCGCAACGACCAAGGCTTGCAGCCAGCCAGAAGGATTCCGGCCCGATTGGTTGGCCTTGAGGAAAGCGTTCTTGTTACGCGAGAGGCGGAAATTCGATCCTTGACTCGACTGACGGTTCCGGATGATGGTTTTTCGCCAAGCGCCTCGCTAGAAATTGGCTCATTCACAATAGAGATCGATCTATCCGGAACTATCGATGTCGTCGCCGAAAAAGCCAGGCTGGCAAAGGATCTAGATGCCGCAGCGAGCGAAGTTGAGCAGGCCGAGGCGAGGTTGGCAAATGACGAATTTAGATCCAAAGCCCCGGAAGCCGTGGTTAAGAAGATCACCGACCGCCTCGCCGAGGCGCATCGTGAAGTTGCACGCATTAGCGCAGCACTCGAGCGCATTACTCAATCATAAATAAGGCGAAAATATGAACGATCAAGTTTCACCGAATGACCTAGCGCGATTCAGTGCGGTGGAAGCTGCTTTGGAAGCGAGGTGGCCGGAATCAAAAATCGAGCCCTCGCTCACAAGAATCGCAGAACTTGTCGATCTGTTGGGTGATCCTCAGCGAACGTACCCGGTTATTCATATTGCTGGCACGAATGGCAAGACCAGTACCTCTCGGATGATTGATGTTCTACTCACGAGTTTCGGGTTGCGGGTGGGCAGATACACGAGCCCCCATCTCGAGACGCTCCGCGAACGAATTTCCCTTCAAGGTGAATCAATCAGTGTCGAACGCTTTCTCGATACTTACGACGACATCGCGCCATATCTTGAGCTCGTCGATTCCAAGAACGAAGTAAAACTCTCCTACTTCGAAGTGCTCACGGCCATGGCATTCGCCGCATTTGCCGACGCTCCAGTCGATGTAGCTGTTATTGAATGCGGCCTTGGGGGAGAGTGGGACGCAACAAACGTTGCCGATGGACTTGTCTCCGTGATCATGCCGATCGCGATAGACCACGTGGAGTATCTCGGCGATTCGATTGCCGGCATTGCCGCGACCAAGGCCAAAATCATTAAGGAAGATTCGCGTGCAGTGTTGGCCATGCAGCCTCTGGAAGCGGCGGAGGAACTCATTCGAGCGGTAGCTCTTGCCAATGCGACTCCTTTTCGCGAGGGACTTGAATTCGCGGTGGTCAAGCGGGACCTTGCAGTCGGTGGCCAATTAGTGACCATTCAAGGTTTGGCTGGGGAGTATTCAGATATCTTCTTGCCACTTTTTGGGGCTCATCAGGCGCACAATGCCGCAGTAGCCATTGCCGCGGTTGAGGCATTCCTTGGCGGCGGCACTCAGATGCTTGATGTCGATGCTCTCCGGGATGGCCTCGCCCAGGTGACGTCACCAGGACGGCTTGAAACTCTTAGACGTAATCCCACCATCATGATTGATGCTGCACACAATCCCCATGGCGCAAGGGCGCTGGCTGAAGCGCTCGACGAAGGGTTTGAGTTCGACTACTTGATCGGTGTCATCGCGGTACTTGGCGAGAAAGATGCATATGGACTCCTGGCCGCACTTGAACCGGTCTTGACTGAGGTCGTCGTCACCAAGAATTCGTCGCCACGTGCATTGGCGACCGAGGAACTAGCCCGAATTGCCATTGATGTCTTCGGAGAGGATCGCGTCTCGATAGCGAGAGATCTGGCGGATGCGATTGATATCGCAGTTACCCGTGCTGAAGAGAACGGTGACGTTGGGGGCAGCGGCGTCGTGATCACGGGTTCAGTTGTAACTGCCGGGCAGGCCAGGCACATGCTCAGCGGATCGCAGTGAACTCAAGATGAGAATGCTCGCCTCCGTTGTGCTCACGATGGAAGCTCTAGTCGTTGGGTTTGCGATGTTGGTCGCTAAGGATCTTTCTACGAACAGCGCAATACCGGCAGGCGTGTTGGGAATTGCGATTGCAGTCTTGGCTGTTGTAGCAGTGGCGCTGCTACGGGTGCGTCTCGGCTGGATCCTGGGCTGGCTTGTTCAGGTGCTAGTGATTGCCGCGGGAGTCGTCGTTCCGATGATGTATTTTCTTGGAATCCTCTTTGCCATTCTCTTTGGCGCTGCCATCATCATCGGCAAGAAGGGTGAAGCGGCCAGAGCAGTTTTCAAGCAACCTTGACCTAGGCTTTGACCTATGGGCGAGTTGCGTTTGCGTCGTGCAGCACGTGGCTTGGTTGTCGACGACGATCAAAATATTCTTCTCTGCTGTTGGAACTTAAAGGGATTGGTTGTTTGGGGAACCCCCGCATATCTGGCACCAAGTTATTCCAAAGCCCTCACATGCTCCGGACTGGGACGTCCTGATCAATGATTACTTTCTCGTGCGTTGCGATAACTTCAAGCCCCAAGGCACGCTTTCGCGTGAGCAGCTTGAACTTGAGAGCATGACCGATTTTCGGTGGTGGTCACTAGATGAGATTTCCAAATACTCGGGCGAAGTGGTGCTCCAACCTAGGACTCTGGCTCTTCTCGGAGACGTTCTGCTTAGAAATGGTGTTCCCGAATCTCCTATCGAGATTGGGTGGTCGCGAAACGAGGCGCGGCAAGTGAGGCAAGCCGCCGCTCAGGGGAGGCAAGCCGCCGCTCAGGGGAGGGGAGCCGCCGCTCAGCAGTGGGTACGCTTAGCCCATGACTAGCGCCGTTGAACGAACACTTGTCCTGATCAAGCCTGACGGCGTGGCCCGCAACCTGGTGGGCGAGATCATCGGCCGGATCGAGGCCAAGGGCTATCGAGTTGTCGAATTGCGCCTAATGAGCGCCGACCGCACCCTGTTGGCCAGGCACTATGCCGAGCATGAGGGCAAATCATTCTACGAGCCACTGCTCGAATTCATGCTCTCCGGGCCGATAGTTGCCCTGATCGCCGAAGGCCAGCGGGTTATCGAAGGATTCCGTTCGCTAGCCGGAGCCACCGACCCAACGGTGGCCCTGCCGGGCACTATCAGGGGCGATCTTGGGCGCGATATGGGCACCAAAGTGGTTCAGAACCTGGTTCATGGTTCGGACTCGTCCGAATCTGCGAGCCGGGAAATAGCTCTTTTCTTTGCCCAGTAAATTCCCATTACGGGCTGGTAACTTCCGCCCGTTAGCATTGGCTCTTGGTCCGTTGTCATTTGCTCATGGTGATCAAGTCTTTGAGCGCGTTTGAAAGGTGATTATCTGATGTCGAACAAGACCAACCGCATGGCCTTCATCGGTCGCGACATGGCGGTAGATCTAGGGACGGCCAACACGCTGGTTTACGTTCGTGGGCGCGGCATTGTGCTCAATGAGCCGAGTGTGGTTGCCATCAATCAGAACACTGGCGGGATCCTGGCCGTTGGTCTTGAAGCCAAGCGCATGATCGGGCGTACTCCCGGCAACATCGTGGCGATTCGGCCGCTGAAGGACGGCGTGATCGCCGACTTCGATACCACCGAGCGCATGCTCCGATACTTCATTCAAAAGGTTCACAAGCGTCGTCACCTAGCGAAGCCACGAATCGTCGTCTGTGTTCCTTCCGGAATCACTGGCGTTGAACAGCGCGCTGTGAAAGATGCGGGTTATGCCGCTGGCGCTCGCAAGGTTTACATCATCGAAGAACCGATGGCCGCAGCTATTGGTGCCGGACTCCCAATTCATGAACCAACAGGGAACATGGTTGTTGACATCGGTGGCGGTACAACCGAAGTCGCGGTGATTTCGCTGGGCGGAATCGTCACGGCACAATCGATCCGCGTCGGCGGAGACGAACTGGACAATGCGATCATCAACTGGGTTAAGAAGGAGTACTCCCTTCTACTTGGTGAGCGAACTGCTGAAGAGATAAAGATGGCTATCGGATCAGCGTTCCCTCTTCCTGGCGAGCCCGATGCTGAGATTCGTGGACGCGACTTAGTGAGCGGGTTGCCTAAAACAATTCTCGTTTCCTCAGAGGAAATTCGGCGAGCAATCGAAGAGCCAGTTAACCAGATCGTTGATGCGGTTAAATCGACTCTCGATAAATGTCCGCCAGAGCTATCCGGTGACATTATGGATCGGGGCATCGTACTCACCGGTGGTGGAGCGCTTCTTCGCGGGTTAGACGAGCGACTTCGCCACGAGACCGGAATGCCGGTGCATATCACCGAGCATCCGTTGGACGCTGTAGTAATGGGTTCTGGTAAATGTGTTGAAGAGTTTGAGGCGTTGCAACAGGTTCTCATCTCTGAACCGCGACGCTAGACGCGATTGACGCAATGAATCGGGATACCCGACGCTCACGATTTGTGTTGGGACTTCTTATTGTCATATCGCTTCTACTAATCACGTTCGACCTCAGGAGTGGATCTGCGTTAAAAGGTCCACGCTCGATCGCCAATTCAATAGTCTCGCCTCTTCAACGAGCCGCGACTGCGGTATCAACACCTGTTGGCAATTTCTTTTCCGATATAAGTTCGCTCGGCAGTGCCCACCAAAAAATACGGAATCTGCAGACTCAGAATTCCAAACTGAAGGCCAAGCTCGTTGATCGATCAAATCTGACCAGCCAACTGGACCAGTTAAAAGGTGTCCTTAATTTGGCTGGCGCGGGCCAATATAAGACGGTGTTTGGCCGGGTTATTGGGATGGGCTCAGCAGCTGGCTTTGCGGAGACGATAACGGTGGATCTTGGGCGGGTAGATGGCGTGAGCCCAGACATGACCGTGATTTCCACAGATGGTCTGGTGGGCCGAGTTCAAAGCGTCGAAGCTCGCTCCTGTACGGCGGTGCTATTAAGCGACCTTAAATTCAAGATCGGAGCCAGGCTGGCCGGGTCTCAAGCTCTGGGCATTATTTCCGGCGAAGGCGCTGCGCCATTGTCTCTTGAAGTTTTAGATTCACAGGTCGAGGTGAAGGTGGGAGACCAACTTGTCGCGCGCGGAAGTATGGGTGGCCGACCCTTTGTTCCTGGCGTACCAATTGGAGTTATAACTCAAGTGTCGGATACGCCTGGAGCATTGACTCGCTTGGCCAAGGTCCGCCCTTATGCCCATCTTGGCACCTTGAATGTCGTGGGCATCGTCGTTAAACCGCCAAAGGTTGATCCCCGCGATGCGTTGCTTCCAGTCGCACCGACTCCGCTTCCCACTCCTACCGTTACGGTGACGGTTACTGCCGCTCCGATCCCGAGCCCAAGCCCGACGAAATAGCATGAGAGGATCTCGAGAGCTCAGTGCGTTGATCGCTCTGCTTTTCGCATATGTACTTCAGACATCTGTCATTGCTCGGCTTCAACTGCCGTTAGGTGGCCCAAACCTGGTTCTCATTCTCTTCTTGGCGTGGGCTCTTCAGCACGAGGCGCTGCACGGGGCCTTGATCGGTTTCACTGTAGGCATGTTGATGGATCTGGCGCCTCCGGCAATATCCACAGTGGGTGCCTGGACGTTGGTGCTTACAGTGGTTGGTTATGGAATAAGTTCCCTAGCGACACGGAGCCAGAATCTTGGTAACTCGCCAATCACCGACTGGCTTCTGTGTGCCGTTGGGCTGCTGGCTATCTTTTTTGGACGGATCGTCGTAGGGGCTGCCGTCGGCGAACCGGAAGCGAGCCTGTCTGCTCTCATGGATATCTTGGCGGGGCTGGTTACCTGGAATCTGCTTCTAGCGCCTTTTGCTATCTGGCTTAGCCGCCGACTATTTTCCTCGCTTTCGCCTAGTGCGGAGATGATGAGATGAGCGAAAGGTCATGGCGAAGGCTCGTCGTTGTGCAAGTGCTGATCGCTTCGATGATGCTTGCACTTATGGGCCGCCTTTATTACATGCAAATCGCATCGGGACCAATGTACAACGCGGCCGCACTAGACAATCAGAGCCGTGACATCATTACACCAGCTGCACGCGGAATGATCCTAGATGATAAGGGCGTACCGCTAGCAATGGAGCGTACGGGGCTCGTGGTTTCGATCGACTATACGACGCTACAGAAGCAAAAAGATGGCGGGAAAGATGTTCTCACCCGACTGGCTAAAGTCCTTGGCACGAAATATGCCACGGTTCGAGCTCGTACCACTCTGTGTGGAGCGGGCGGGACTTCGGTTACTGGCTGTTGGAATGGATCGCCTTATCAACCAATCCCGTTAACTCAATCTGCAAATCCAGATACGGCGCTCCAGATTATCGAGCATTCTGAGCAGTTCCCGGGCGTTACCGCCGAACCTCAAGGTTTCCGATATTACCCAGAAATTGGTGGCACAAACGCAGCTCATATTCTTGGCTACATCGGCCAAGTCTCCGCCGATGAACTAAAGAGTCCCAGTGCGCAAACTACTGGCCTTCATCAATACGACATCGTCGGGAAGGCCGGTCTTGAATATCAATACGATCCAGAGTTGAGGGGACAGAGCGGAATCAAACAGGTCGTTGTTGATCGGACCGGCGCGATCACAAAAGTCGTGCGCAACACGCCCGCGGTGCCGGGTGATCATCTCGTGACAAGTATTGACTCTCGAGTTCAGAAAGTGGTTGAAGATCAACTTGCGGCTGCGGTAGCCAGAGCGCGAGCTGGCGCCCCTGGGGATCCGCTCGGTCCACACCAAGCAGATGGTGGGGCCGCGATCGTCATGGATGTTACGAATGGTCGAATCATCGCAATGGCTTCATATCCAACCTACGATCCAAATATTTGGGCGAATGGTCTCAGCGTCAAGCAGGCTAAGAGCCTTTTTAGTGAAACCTCCCATGTACCAGCATTGAACCGCGCGATCCAAACCGCATTGGCGCCCGCTTCAACTTTCAAAGTGGTCTCGTTGGCTGCGGCGTCCGCTGCCGGCTACAACTTGAATGCAAATTACAACTGTCCGGCTAGTTTGAGAATTGGTGATCGCACTTTCACGAACTTCGAGGGGGAGCGACCAGGTCTGATTCCGATGCGCACAGCAATAGCCTTATCCTGCGACACCGTCTGGTACCAGATCGCCTATGACATGTGGGTGAGAGATGGTGGTTTGACACCCAAGGCGCATCCTGCGGATTATTTCTTTAAAGCGGCTAAGGCATATCGAATCGGACAGCGCACCGGGGTTGATCTTCCGTCTGAAGTAGCTGGTCGGTTGGCGGATCGCCAATGGAAGATCGCCTGGTACAACGCAAACAAACATTTTTTCTGCAACTATCAGAAGGAAGCGATTCCGGCGCAACGTACTCCGATGTTGATCGCGATCGCAAAAGAAAACTGCGTCGATGGAATGAAGATTCGCGCTGGTGACGCCGTCAACTTTGCGATCGGACAAGGTGATACAACTGAAACTCCGATACAGATGGCTCAAATCTATGCGGCGGTGGCAAATGGCGGCACTCTCTGGCAACCGACTATCGGTCGGGCGATTCTCAAACCGGATGGAACTTTGGTTCGAGAAATCAAGCCCAAGAAATTGGGGAGAATCCCTATGAATGCCAAAACGCTCGCATTTACGCAGAATGCTCTGCGTGCGGTAGTAACCGAAGGAACTGCGCATTACCCGTTTATCGGATTCCCAATCTCGGTCAGCGCCAAGACTGGAACAGGTGAGGTTTACGGGACGAATCCGGATGGCTCGGCTAAAGACACGACAAGTTGGTTGGCGACCTATGCGCCGACCGAGAAGCCTCGCTATGTAGTAGTCATGATGGTGAGCCAGGGCGGCACAGGTTCGTTGACCGGCGGGCCAAGTGTTCGGAAAATCTATGAAGCACTTTTTGGAATTAAGGGCTCAACAGTGAATCCGGCGGATTCGCTGTTGCCAGGCGGACCTCCAACCGCCTTGCCTAGCCTGACTTCTGCCGGCCGACTCGTGCCGCTTGGCGGAAAACCGAAATGATGATGTCATACAGCCGGCAAACCAGGGTGCGGGACCGATTTAGTCACGCGCTCGAACGGGACGGGATCATCAGACAGATGGATCTGGTTCTGATCGCTGCTGTCATTCTCCTTCTTGCCATTGGCGCAGTCCTCGTATCGGCAGGAACTCGAAATTGGTATGCCTCGGCGGGGTTGGATCCCAACTACTACCTAAAGCGCCATCTCATAAATATTCTCGTGGCCGTGTCACTTGGCATAGCCACGATGTTCTTTGATTATCGATTGCTTAAGGCCTACACACCGATCCTCTGGGTGATCGCTTTCCTTGGTTTGATTGCGGTCTTGATTCCGGGCATCGGCTCCACCATCAATGGAGCTCGAGCCTGGATCACCTTGCCTGGTGGGTACTCGGTAGAACCAGGCGAATTTGCAAAAGTAGCGGTCATTACCGGAATGGCCATGCTGCTCGCGGAACGTCGTGAAGGAGAGAAAGATCCAAAAGCCCGAGATGTTACGCAGGCCCTTCTGATCGCCGCTCTTCCAATGCTCCTGATTATGTTGCAACCAGATCTCGGGACAGCCATCATTTTGAGCGCCTCGGTCGTTGTCGTCATCGCCATTTCAGGCGCCTCGTGGAAGTGGATCGCTGGGCTTTTACTGCTTGCTTGTCTTGGCTCCATCGGAGCAGTAAAGCTCCATGTGCTCCACGATTACCAGATAAAGCGACTTCAATCATTTGTAGACCCCAACGCTGATCCGCAGCAGAGCGGATACCAGCTGCGCCAGTCTCGAATCACGATCGGCTCAGGTGGACTCACGGGTAAAGGTCTCTATAAGGGGCCGCAGACCAATGGACGATTTGTTCCAGAGCAGCAGACGGACTTTATCTTTACGGTCGCCGGCGAAGAGTTAGGATTCGTTGGCTCCGCGGGCATTATTGGGTTGTTCGGCATAGTGCTTTGGCGTGCCGGGCGAATTGCTCGCAGGAGCAGTGATTTATTTGGCCGTCTTGTTTCCGGCGGAATCATGGCTTGGTTCGCTTTTCAAATATTTGAAAATATTGGAATGGCAATGGGCCTGATGCCTATGACGGGCGTTCCGCTGCCATTTCTCTCCTACGGAGGGACAAGTCTGTTTGCGGTGCTGATTGGCATTGGACTTTTGGAAAACGTTCACATGCGTCGTTCCTGACATTTTTTCAAGTTTTCTTTGAAGAATTGCCCAAAGATGCTTGCCTACTTGTGAAATCTCGCACATTATTAGCGCAGGTCGGGCTTAACCCGTGATTCCTACTCGCGACCTTCCATCGCGTTTCTGCCCATGAGAGGAGTTCCCGAATGCCAGCCAACGAGGTTGACGTCCCGTATCAAGACGAGGATGCCAAACGTCTTGCAGAGCTTGGTTACAAGCAAGAATTCGATCGTAAATGGAGTGGATTCTCAAACTTTGCGATTTCATTTTCTATTATCTCCATTCTTTCTGGTGGCTTTACAACCTTCGGTCAGGCTTGGAATAACGGCGGTCCAGTAGCGATCTCGATCGGCTGGCCAGTCATTGCTTCATTCATTCTGATCATTGGGTTTGTGATGAGCGAGTTGGTATCTGCTATGCCGACGGCCGGTGGCATTTACTACTGGTCATTTAGATTGGGCAAGCCGGTTCATGCCTGGCTCACTGGTTGGTTGAACTTGGCCGGTCTCGTGGCTGTTATTGCGGGAGTCGATTACGGCTTCGCGTTCTTCTTTACGACCACCGCGAACCTCTATAACAAGTCCTTTGACTCATCGAACTTGTCCCAGGTTTTCCTTGTATTCCTGGTCACTTTGATCATCCACGTTCTCATGAATGTCTATGGCGCAAAGGTGATCAACAAACTGCAAAATGTTAACGTCTGGTGGCACGTCTTTGGCGTTGCAGTAATCGTGTTGGTTCTCATCTTTGTTCCTTCACACCATCAGACCGTCAGTTGGGTTTTCACCCACCGCATCAACAACTCTGGGTTCTCGGATCACGCTTATTGGTTCTACGTGTTGCCACTCGGCTTCCTGCTCACGCAGTACACGATTACCGGATTCGACGCCTCTGCCCACGTCTCTGAAGAAACCGGAGGAGCTTCTTCTGCTGCAGCGAAGGGCCTCTGGAAGTCAATCTTCTATGCAGGTCTCGGTGGCTGGATTATGCTTCTTGCCTTCCTCTTTGCGGCTACCCACGAAGCGGACGTCACAAAAGCAGGCGGATCGGTAGTTGCCATCTTCCTGACCTCGATGCCGTTGGCCTGGACCAAACTGATCTTGATTATTAGTTGCGTCGGCCAATTCTTCTGCGGTATGTCGTGCATAACGGCAGCATCGAGAATGCTCTTCGCATTCTCCCGTGACCGTGCCGTGCCTGGACACGGGTATTGGGTCAAGTTGGACAAGAATCGGAACCCAAGCCATGCCGCAGCGGGTGTCGCTAGCTTCGCACTTGTTCTTACCCTTCCGGCTCTCAAATCAACGGTCGCGTTTTTTGCTGTTACTTCGGTTACCGTAATTGGACTCTACCTATCGTTTTTGATTCCTATCTACCTTCGTTGGAGAGTTGGAGATCACTTCGTACAAGGTCCTTGGAACCTCGGGAAGAAGTGGAAGTGGATGGCGCCAATTGCCGTTGCTGAAATTTCAATTATCTGCGTTTACTTCATCCTTCCGTTCTCACCAGCTGGTTGGCCGGGTAATAAGGACTTTGCCTGGACCGCGGTCAATTACACGCCTCTTGCCATTCTTATCGTGATTGGCGGAGCAATGGTCTGGTGGTCTGTGAGCGCTAAAAAGTGGTTCACCGGACCTGTTTCAAACGTTGAAACTCCACTCGATCCACATCTCCTCAACGAGTAAAAAAGTATTACGCTGTTCGGGTTCGCTCATAGAGATATGGGCGAACCCGAATTCTTTTTGTATGGCGTTCCGGATTATCGAAATGGGGCTTGGAAATGAGCGGTCGAGTTGAAAGCAAAGCATGCATTGTCACTGGAGCTGGGTCGGGAATCGGCGCAGCAACGGCGGTGCGCCTTTCTGAAGAAGGTGGGCTAGTCGTTTGTGCAGATTTGAATGGCGATTCGGCCAAACAGACCGCGGACGAAATCAATGCCAGCGGCGGCAAGGCCGTATCTTTCCAATTGGATGTATCCGATTCAGAACAATGCGATGCGCTTGTTGCTGAATGCATTAAGCAATTTGGAACTGTAGACGTCATAGTCAATAGCGCTGGCGTCAACCTTCCAGGCGTGTTTCACGAAGTTCCGAATTCGATAATCGATAAGACCCTCGATGTGAACGTCAAAGGCACAATGTATGTTTGCAGAGCCGCACTCCCGCACATGCTCAAGCAAGGCGCGGGTTCGATCGTCAATATTTCCAGCGTCAACGGTCTGGTATCCGAACCTTTCCTAGCCGTCTACTCTGCCTCGAAAGGGGCCGTGGTGATGTTGACTCGGGGTATTGCCCTTGATTATGCAAAGCAAGGTATTCGCTGTAATGCAATCTGCCCAGGGTGGGTTGATACTCCGATAAATCACGCACACGCCAAACTTCTGGGCGGCCTTGACAAGGTCTACGCCGAGATTGGCAACTTTCAGCCAATCGGCCGGCCCGGTGAATCACGCGAGATCGCCCACCTTGCGCTCTTCCTCGCATCGGATGAATCGTCCTTCATCACTGGATCCATTATCTCTGCTGATGGCGGCATGACTGCCCAGTAGCGCAGGCGCATACCTGGCCCGGACAGGTACTCTCTTGCAAGTGCGATCACTTTGGAGCCAACTAGAGCCCTTGCTCCCGCTAGTAAGCAAGCCGATTCAATATGTCGGCGGCGAGCTCAATTCGAGCATTAAGGACTGGGACTCAGCGGATGTCCGCTGGGCACTCATGTATCCAGACGCCTATGAGGTTGGCCTTCCAAATCAAGGTGTGATGATTCTTTACGAAGTTTTAAATGAGTTAGAAGGAGTCTTGGCCGAGCGTACATATGCCATCTGGCCAGATCTGGAAAAATTGATGCGAGCAAACGGTGTTCCTCAATTCACCGTAGACGGACATCGTAATGTCGCAGATTTCGATCTCTTGGGGATCTCCTTTTCAACCGAACTTGGTTATACAAACATGCTCAGCGCTCTAGATCTTGCCAATATTCCGTTACAGGCAATAGATCGGACCATGGATCATCCGATTGTCATAGCGGGAGGGCACGCTGCTTTCAATCCAGAACCGATATCCGAATTCATTGATTGCGCTGTTCTTGGCGATGGCGAAGAAGCGGTCATTAAGATCACCAAAATCGTGCGCGAATGGAAACTTGCTGGCTGTCCCGGCGGGCGAGAGGGTGTGCTCGAAAAATTGGCGACAGCCGGCGGGATTTATGTTCCACGCTTTTACGACGTCGAATATTTGGCGGATGGTCAGATAAAGCGGGTCGCCCCGAATCGAGTTGGTATTCCGCTGCGCGTAAGCAAGCACACGGTTATGAATTTGGACGAGTGGCCATACCCGAAACAGCCACTTGTTCCCCTTGCTGAGACTGTTCATGAACGAATGAGCGTTGAAATCTTCCGTGGCTGCACTCGTGGTTGTCGGTTCTGTCAGGCCGGAATGATTACTCGCCCGGTTAGAGAAAGATCCATAACCGGAGTTGCCCAGATGGTTCAAGACGGACTTGATGCAACTGGTTTTGCTGAAGTCGGCCTGCTCTCATTATCAAGCGCGGACCACTCAGAGATTGGCGAAATAGCCAAGGGCCTGGCTGATCGTTATGAGGGCTCGAACGTCGGCCTCTCATTGCCTTCCACTCGCGTTGACGCCTTCAATGTTGATCTAGCCAATGAACTGACGAGAAACGGACGACGATCCGGTCTCACCTTTGCTCCTGAAGGTGGAAGTGAGCGAATGCGAAAAGTGATCAACAAGATGGTCACCGAAGAGGACCTCATCAGTACGGTCCGTACGGCTTATGAAAATGGCTGGCGTCAGGTCAAACTCTATTTTATGTGCGGACTCCCGACTGAAGAAGATGAAGACGTATTGCAGATTGCGGTCCTTGCTAAACGGGTGATTGACGCTGGACGTCAGGCAACGGGCGGCAAAGACATTCGGTGCACGGTATCCATCGGTGGTTTTGTGCCCAAGCCCCACACGCCATTTCAATGGGCGGCCCAGTGCCACCACGAGGTTGTTGATCATCGACTCAAGCTGCTCAGAGCGGAGGTGCAGGGGGACCGGCGCTATTCGAAAAACATTGGCTTCCGCTACCACGACGGCAAGCCCAGCACCATTGAAGGACTTCTTTCTCGCGGCGATCGCCGAGTTGGGAAAGTAATACTCACAGCCTGGCAGCGGGGGCAGCGATTCGATGGCTGGAGCGAACACTTCTCATACGAGCGGTGGGCGGGGGCTGCCGCTGATGTTTTCGGAGAGAGCCCGATTTCACTCGATTGGTTCACGACAAGAGAGCGCCTGGAAACGGAAGTACTGCCTTGGGATCACCTTGATTCGGGACTCGACAAGGAGTGGCTCTGGAGCGATTGGCGGGAGGCCCTTGATGGTGAGGAAGTCGAAGACTGTCGTTGGAGTCCCTGCTTTGATTGCGGAGTCTGCCCGAGCATGGGCACCCAGATTCAAATTGGCCCGACCGGTAAGACCGTCCCCTTGATTTCCATCTCGCCAATGGCAAGCGCCTAGTGGACGTTCCGCACCAGCAAGAGCCGGTAGTTCAGCGGCTCCGCCTGAAATATGCCAAACGAGGTCGGCTCAGGTTTACCAGCCATCGAGATTTCTCTCGGGCATTTGAGCGGGCGCTGCGCCGGGCCAAGGTGCCGATCGCCTTTTCGTCGGGGTTCTCACCCCACCCCAGGGTCTCTTACGCCAATGCGACCCCTACGGGTGTGGCTAGCGAAGCCGAATATTTGGAGATTGCGCTAAACCAGGTCGTCGACCCGGACGCGGTCAGAGCCAGCTTGGACGCCGCGCTACCGCCAGGGCTTGACCTGATTGAGGTGGTTGAGGCTCGAAGTTCCGATTTCGCCAGCCGCCTGGAAGCCAGCCGCTGGCAACTCGTTCTCCCTGGTGTAGAGCCTGAGGCTGCCGCTGCTGCGAGTGCTGCTCTCCTGGCCGAGACCGAGGTGATCGTTGAGCGCATGACCAAAGATGGAGTTCGTAGATTCGATGCTCGAGCCGCAATCTGCTCGCTTGAGCTAGCTAAGGTTCAACCTGCTCCGCCGGGTGAGATTGGTCAGCTAGGCGCGGCAATAGGGCAACTTCACTCTCCATCTGCCATACTTGCCGCGGTTGTCCGAAACGGTTCGCCGTCCGTACGACCCGATGATCTTCTCGCCGCCTTACGCGTCGTGGCTGGTCTTGTGCCTTCGAATCCACCTCTGGTGACTCGCCTGGCGCAGGGACCGCTTAATGCAAGTGGCAGCGTGGTCGACCCATTCGACCCCGACCGGGAGTGAATCGAGTGATCGCACCGCTTCGGCGTGATGATCCACCGGCACGATTAACACTGACTTTGTCCTGCATGCAGGACGTGACCAAGCACTTAGGTGCGCGAAGGCGATCCAATGGCCGATTTAAGCAATACCGATTCAACTGATGCGCCAAAAGTGGCGACTACTAGACGCCGAGCGGCAACTCGTCCGGCTGGCCCCCCGAAGGTTTCCGAGGCCGATCAAGTGCCGGTTGCTCGCGAGATTCCGGCCGCAAAGAGCACTCGAACCGCTAGATCCGCAAAGGCGCCGAAAGCAGCACCTGCCGCTAGCGAATCTGTCGCAGACCAGGCCGATTCGTCGGTAACGGACCAGACCACAACCAAGCCAATGAAGAAACCGGTTCGGAAGGCCTCGGCAAAAAAGCCGGCAAAAGCCGGGTCCAAAGCTGAGTCAGAATCTCAGTCGACCGAGGCCAGGCTCAACCAGACCGACACCCAACCGACGGTCAGCAAAGCCACCGCCGTCTCATCGCTGGCACCGATCTTTCAAGCCCCGGTGGCAATTCCAGCGGCTGAAGATGTCGAAGAGCCAAAGCGGGCGCCGCGCCAAGCAGCGAAATCTGCCTCGGGTGAAGGTAAATCAGCAAATAGGAAACCCGTTGTTAAGGCGGAAGTCAAAGACTCGAGCGAGGATCTTTCCGAGCACGGCGACATCCCTGGTGAACGGCTGAGCGAAGAAGAGATTGCAAAGCGTCGTCGTCGCCGCCGCCGCGGTGGTCGAGGGCGCCGACGCACAGGGCGCGAAGTAGCTGAATCACTCGACCTAACTGAATCCGATGTTGAGGATGAGGCTGAGGATTCTGAGGCGGAAGTTGAAGAATCAGGAAACGAAGATTCAACGACCGCTCACCGTCGCCGTCGCCGTCGCCGTAGTACCGGCGAGGATATTGAGGGCGAAATCATTGACGCTGACGGCGTCAAGACCGTTGTCAAAGTACGCGATGCAAAAACTGCCCAACGATCAAAGCGCGACGAAGATGACACTCATAGTTCCGGATCCACCCGGTTGGAGGCCAAAAAGGCGCGCCGGCGAGATAGCCGCGACCCGGTTAGGCGACGGGCACCGATCATCACCGAAGCCCAGTTCCTGGCTAGGCGAGAATCTGTTGACCGGCAAATGCTGGTTAGACAGAGCGGAGATCGCACTCAAATTGCCGTGATTGAAGACAAGATCCTGGTTGAGCACTATGTAAACCGCGCCAGCAACACCTCCTACGTAGGCAACATTTACCTAGGCAAGGTCCAGAACGTGCTGCCAAGCATGGAAGCGGCATTCGTAGACATCGGCAAGGGGCGCAACGCCGTTCTATACGCCGGCGAAGTGAATTGGGATGCGGCCGGACTTGCCGACGGCACCCCTAAGCGGATTGAAACTGCGCTCAAGACCGGGCAGAACGTGCTAGTCCAGGTAACCAAAGATCCGATTGGCCAGAAAGGTGCCCGACTCACCAGCCAAGTCAGCTTGCCTGGGCGATACCTGGTCTATGTGCCTGGCGGGGGAATGAGCGGTATTAGCCGGAAACTTCCCGACACCGAGCGCTCGCGTTTGAAGCAGATTCTGAAGCAACTTGTGCCGGAAGACGCCGGTGTGATTGTTCGTACTGCCGCTGAAGGTGTTAGCGAAGAGGAAATGACCCGCGACGTAAACAGATTGCGCGCTCAATGGGAAGACATCGAGCAGAAGACCGCGGCCGCAGTATCGGCAAATGGTTCAGCGCCGGTGCTGGTGTATGGCGAACCAGATCTAACGGTTCGGGTGATCCGAGACATCTTCAATGAGGATTTCCGACAACTCACCGTCCAAGGTGATGAGGCTTGGGATGAGGTCAA
>Ga0307375_10001701_pt1 | contig 23560 bp, 34 predicted proteins | sample TR1MG_FD_202531 | JGI IMG/M metagenome (GOLD analysis project Ga0307375, IMG submission 202531) | Soil microbial communities from Risofladan, Vaasa, Finland - TR-1 | ecosystem: Environmental > Terrestrial > Soil > Coastal area > Acid sulfate soil | place: Finland: Risofladan, Vaasa | collected...
CCAACGTGTACTTCCGCAAGACCCAGGTGCTCAACTTGTTCTAATCGACAAGCAGCATCTCGCAAAGGACCCGCTTCGGCGGGTTTTTTGTTGGCCAGCCAAAATAAGTCAAAATAATGCTTGACATTCGGTATGGTTCCACATATAATATGTGTAGACAAGCTAACGCCAAGAGGAAGTATCATGAAGTTCACCCTGAAAGCACTGAAAGCATGCATCCCCGGCATCGATCGGGCGCAGATTCGTCGTCGCGGTGAAAAAGAGTATCTCTGGGTCTATTCCGACGCCGAGAGCAATCAGTTCACCCCAATGTGCCGGATGATGGGTGCGATACGCACTTACCTCAAGACCCAGGGCATCGACTGCTATGTCACGTCGGCAGGTTACGACTCAATGACCTTCCGCCTCGACGTCAAACTCTACTGAGAATATCATGGCTCGCATCTGGTCCCAGCTCCAAAACAACATCTTCGACTTCGCGGTCGTTGAAGTCCACAACCCGGACAATGGCTACGGCACGGCGATCCTCAAGATGTCGATTCCGTATATCGACATCTACAGCGAAGCGGTCAACGAGAAGGTTGTTGACCTGGTCGCCGCTGTAATCGAAGAGGTGCAGTTGTGAGCCAAGACCTTCTCGAGCAAATCGCCAAACTCACCTACATTGATGCCTTGCGCCTTCAGAGGTTCGAGCCCATCGGTTCGCAGATGTATCAAGGCGTGGTGGGTGATGCTATGATGGCCCGGATGAAAGAATTGCAGAAAACCACCCCGGAAGCAGAGCGCATCGCGGCTTCCAAACAACTAGGCTGGAAATAATCATGGCTCGCATCTGGTCCGACCTCCAAAACAACATCTTCGACTTCGTGTCCAACGGCAAGGGTTCTGCCATTGTGACCGCCGTCGCGGGTTCCGGCAAGTCGACCACAGTCGAGAACGCCGCCAAGCTGGTTCGCGGGACGTCGATCGTCCTGGCTTTCAACAAGGCCATCGCCGAGGAGATGAAGGGTCGCGGTGTCAACGCCCGCACCTTCCACTCGGTGACCTACATGCCGGTGACCCAGGCCAAGAAGGCTGGCACGGTCGACATGGACAAGCTCAAGAACATCTGCAAGAACTGGTTGGATCGTGACGACCAGCGGAAATATGGCTACTTCATCCAGCGGCTGGTGGGCCTGGCGCGTCAGACGGGCATCGGCTGCCTGGTGGACGACGAGCCGCAGGCCTGGCAGGATATCGTGGACCATCACGACCTGGAGCTCGAGGCGACTGACGCCCGGATGCATACTGCTATCGACCTGGCGCGCCAGCTGCTCGTGATCTCGAACAAGTCGAAGAGTGTGGACTTCGATGACCTGCTCTACTTCGCGGTGATGGAGAACATCCGCCTCCCGCGTTTCGACGTCGTGTTCGTGGACGAGGCCCAGGACACCAACGCCATCCAGCGCGCCATCATCAAGATGATGCTGAAGCCGGGTGGTCGAGTAATCGCGGTGGGTGACCCCGCGCAGGCCATCTACGGCTTCCGTGGCGCCGACTCGGATTCAATCGAACTGATCAAGCAGGCTTTCAACTGCATCGAGCTGCCGCTGAGCATCTCCTACCGCTGCCCGAAGGCGGTGGTGAACTACGCCCGTCAGTGGGTCTCGCACATTCAGCACACCGATGTCGCCGAGGACGGCGCCGTCAACGAGATGGGCAAGACCTGGAAGAATTCGATGTTCGCGTGCGGTGACCTGGTTGTCTGCCGTCGCACGGCACCGCTGGTGGAGCTCTGCTTCAGCCTGATCCGGGATCGCGTTGGTGCCAAGGTGCTCGGGAAGGACATCGGCACCGGTCTCAAGACGCTGATCCGTCGCATGGAGCCCAAGAGCATCGACGGTCTGATGGATCGCCTGGAGAAGTGGGTCGCGAAGGAAGAGCGCCGTCTCCAGGACGAGGACAAGCCCGAGAAGCTGCAAGTCATCCGTGATCGCGTGGACACCATCCGTGCCCTGGTTGACGGGCTGGGCCAGTCTGAGCGCACCATCAACGGTCTCCTGAAGTGCATCGACGAGATGTTCTCGGACAACGAGAACTCCTGCGTGATCCTGGCCACGATCCACAAGTCCAAGGGCCTGGAGGCTGATCGTGTGTTCTGGCTGGACCGCGCCGGCTGCCCCGCCAATTGGTCCTCCAAGCCGTGGCAGGTACAGCAGGAAAAGAACCTCTGCTACGTCGCCACCACCCGCGCCAAGAAGGCGCTGTTCACCATCGAATTGAAGTAGGAGATTCATCATGATGCCGCGACTCATTGCTCTTGGTTGGACGGTTTGGATCTTCTTCATGTTTTTCGCGATGGTGTTCATCTGCTACACATGGCCCATCCTGATTCCGATACTCGCCCTTCTTTTCACATTCGGCTGCATATACTGTTGGATCCACGAAAGCATCATCCAGCACATGCAACCGCCCCGCGAATGCAACGATTCCTTATAGGAGAACCACATGGCACGTCCCGGTTTCGATACCAGTCCTCTTCTGGACAACGAGTTCAACAAGGCGAGCGTCGAGTACCTCAAGAGCATCAAGGCCCAGCCTGCTCCTGACGAGAACACCCCCGAGTTGCTGAGCAACACCATCAAGCGCCTGAACGTCGAGCCCACGGCACGTCAGATCGTTTTCACGATGCAGAAGACGGGCCTCACGGAAGAGCAGATTCGTGAGGTGTATGCCTGCATGTGGCTGCAAGGATAGGGCTTGACATTTTGATTCGCAGGTGCTACAATAGTCTGTAAACTCAATCAACCTCGGAGATACATCATGGCTCAAGCAGTCAAAAATGTCAGGACCCGCATCGTCCAGCGTCCTGTCACGATCGAATGTGTTCGTGTGAACCTGGACCTGAACATCAAGGAGGCGGAGTTTCTTCTTTTCCTGCTGGACAGGGTTGCGGGTGATCCCGCCAAATCACCGCGCAAGTTTGCCGACACTATCAATACCGCCTTGCGAAATGCGTCAATCGCGGATCCAGGGTACACTTCAGATGCGTGTGAAAGTCCACAAACCGGGCGTCCTGTCATCATGTTCAAGGACAACGCCAACACACCGGAAAAGCGCCGCCTCAAGGCTGCCTACTACGAGTATCCTGAAGGCTTGCTTTCTGCCGACTCGAGCGACTGAGAGAGCCAGGATTTCCTGGGCTCTAGGCTCTTGATTTGAAAGACGTAAAAACACCGCAAAAACCTAAACCCTGAGATATCAACCGGCCCTGGTGGGTTGGTACCATCTGGAAATATCATGAGCCAAAAGCGACTCGTAATCTTCGATGTTGACGACACACTCTGCTTCTTCACGGCGGGTTTCAACCGCTGGATGGCCGAGAAGTTCAAGTGCCCTGTCCGAGACCCTGCCACCCAGGCCAAATATGTGCTGATGGAACCGTTCAAACGGCACACCAACTGGACAGCCATCGAGGCCCTCAAGGATTTCGAAAGCACGAACTGGTTCAGAGAACACATGGAACCCACGGGTCACATGAAACTGCTCAAGCGTTTCATTGCCCATGGTGTGTATGACGTGATGTTGCTCACGGCGCGTGGCTGGATGAAGAATCCAATCCCCGACACCCAGGCCTGGATGACCAAAAACGGTGTCGACAAAAAGGACTATCAACTGCACGTCCTGGAGCTCCACGAATCCAAGGCAGACTTCATCAACAAACTGAACCGTGATGTTTCGTTGGTCCTGGACGATAATCCTCACCACCTCGAGGAGATCCTCGCGAAATGCAAGCAGGTGGAAACCATCTCAATTTCCACCCAGGCCTGGAACCAACATCTGCAAGACGGGTTTGTGCATCTGCACCCCGGCAACCCACAACTGTAGGAGAAAACTTTGACAAGAATCAAAGACGCGAAACTGATTGGTATCTGCGGAGTCATGAACGCCGGCAAGGATACGGTTGCCAATCTCATCATTGCCCGGCGCCCTCGAGAGCTACGCCGATATGCCTTCGCATCACCTCTCAAGGCAGGGGTGAAGGCGATGTTTGACTGGACGGACGAGGACATCGAGAACCGCCAGAAAAAGGAAGCTATCGATCCTCGTTGGGGCTTCAGCCCGCGCACCGCAATGCAGAAGCTCGGGACTGAGTATGGACGCGAGTGCCTCCGCTCCGATATTTGGGTGCACGCTGCCCTGAACAAGCATCTGAAGTCGCTCGATGCAGGGAAGGGTACTATCATCACGGATGTGCGTTTCGAGAACGAGGCTGCCTGGGTTCGTTTGCAGCCCGACTCTATCTTGATTCATGTGATGAATCCCGAGCATGACTACACAGCTCCCGTGAAGCATGTGTCCGAGAATGGGGTCGCGTTCTGTAATGGGGATGTTCAGATCCAGAATGACAAGCGTCGTGGCTTCGCCCATTTGCACGATTGCCTTCTCTCACATTGGTGAAGCCCGATAAATATACGATCAAGCAGACAAGCTCGGATCGTATATGGCCAATGTAGTTGTCAATCGCAATCCAGCCCTCCAAACCAGTTACAAGCTGGTGATACCGGGGCTGGAATCCTTTAACTACTTCATCACGATGACGAGTCTTCCGGGCCTGAATGCCTCGGGTATCGACACCCCGTTCCAAAATCAGCAGGCATCGGCTCCCTCCAATCGGATCGAGTATGACCCCCTGAACTGCGATTTCATCGTGGCGGAAGACTATGCCAACCACACGCAGCTTCGTTTGTGGATGCACGCCTTCCAGTTGGGCGGGGATCCGATGTGGAGCACCACCAAGAACATCAATCTGTTCATCATGAACTCGAACATGGTCCCCGCGTTGCGTGTGGAATTCATGTATGCCTACCCGACCTCTCTCGGGGCGGTTAGCCTCACCAGCGACACCTCGGACAACGAGGCGATCACATCCACCGCAACATTTCGCTATCAGTACTACGACATCTATTCGGTGATCTAATGAAAATTGATGAGCTGTCTGCCGAAATTCAGGTGGACTCTGTGATCGACAATGCCGAGCTGGACCGTGAAGCTCTCAAGATTCCGATGCTCCATGCGAAATACTATCGGTTCTTCATTGATGAGCTCCGTCACACAAAGGCGCTGGACCAGAAACTGAAGGAGGTCAAGCGAGCAAGGTCTGATTACTATCTCGGGAAGGCTGACGACGGGGTTTATCTGGACGAGCCCTTGGACTTCAAGGTTCTCAAGGCGGACTTGGACTTGTACCTGGAGTCTGATGCCAAGTATTCCGAGATCCTCATGCGCCGCGACCTCCAGAAGATGAAGACGCAGATGCTCGAGGATTTCATCAAGACAATCAACAACCGTTCGTTTCTCATCAACAACGCCATCGCGTGGCAGAAGTTCAAGGCAGGTCTTTCATGATCGATGTGAAAATCGTTCCAGTCAATCAGTTGTATGTGCGGCTGGAATGCGACGCTGGCCTCGGCTACGAAATCGCGGAAGAGTTTTCGTTCTACGTGCCGGGCTACAAATTCATGCCCACGTTCAAGTCTGGACGTTGGGATGGACGTGTCAAACTTTTCAATCGACAGACACACCAAATCTATCGTGGCTTGCTACCCAAGGTCTGCTCCTGGTTGACCGAACAAAAGTATCTGTTCGAGATCGAGAACAAGGCCGCGCTTCGCCCTGTGGTGCCGTATGATGCCGAATGGCTGAACCACTGGGCCGAGTATTCCAAGTTCGAGCCCCGCGACTACCAGATCAAGGCTTTCGAGGGCGCCATGCGCCTCAACCAGGCCATGGTTCTATCCCCAACATCGTCCGGCAAGTCCTTGATCATCTATCTGATGATCCAATACATGCTCGAGAAGAATGAGGGCGACATCCTGCTCATCGTGCCGCGAACCGCGCTGGTCGAGCAGATGTATACCGATTTCCAAGACTACGAAGTCGAGGCAGGTTGGACCGAAAACAACTGCCATCGCATCCATTCGGGCGCCGACAAGGCCACCGGAAAGCGAGTGATCATTACCACCTGGCAGTCGATTTTCCGTCTCAAGCCAACTTGGTTCGCGGGCTTCAGCACCCTTTTGTGCGATGAGGCGCATGAAGCCGACGCCAAGAGTATCACAGGCATCGTGGACAACATGAAGAACGCTCCCGTCCGCATTGGCCTGACGGGCACCTTGGATGGCACGGTGATGCATGCTTACGAGATGGAAGGGCGCTTTGGCCCCATTCTCAAGTATGTCACGACCAAGCAGCTGATGGACGAGGGGCATATTGCGCCACTCGAAATCACTTGCTTCCGGCTGCAATACTCCAAGGAGGATGCTGAAATTGTACATCACTTGGACTACCAAGGCGAGATTGACTTCCTGATCACGCACGAGAAGCGCAACAAGTTCATGGTGAACCTGGCCTTGAACTCGACAGGCAACACGCTGATGCTTTTCAACTTCATCGATCGTCATGGCAAGATGATCCTCGAGATGCTGGCCAAAAAGGCAGCCGAGAAGGGCAAGCGCATCCATTACATCGACGGTTCGGTGGCCGTCAAGGCGCGTGAAGAGATCCGCGCGATCCTGGAAAAGGAGGACAATGCGATCCTCTTGGCTTCTTTCGGGACACTCTCCACTGGAACCAACATCAAGAACCTGCACAACGCTATTTTCTGTCATCCATACAAGGCCAAGATCAAGATTCTCCAGTCGATTGGACGTATCCTGCGACTGGCTGCCGGGAAAGGCACCGCGACCCTGTTCGATTTTGGTGACGATTTGGTTTACAAGACCAAAAAGGGCACCGAGAAAATCAATATCACGATGCGACACTTCATCGAGCGCATCCAATCCTATCAGTCCGAACAGTTCACATACAAAATCGTTACGGTTCCCATTTCAGGTTGACAGGAGCTCCATGGCAGTCTATAATACGCGGATAGTAGATGGTGTAAACCTTGATGTTACGGTTCCGGCAGATTACAAGGCCCCCGAACACCAGGTTCGCTTACTAGTTCTCACAACAGGGTCTTTGGTGGTTGGTACCGTGATCGGGTATGACTCGGCAGTGAACGCCGTTGCTCTCACATTCCCGATGGAAGTATTCGTGGACTCGTGCGAAAGTCACGACGAGGAGGAGATGTATGAATTCGTCCCATACCTTCGCAACCTGGTCGACTTCAATATCCAGTCACCGCAACCTGTGATTTTCAATTTGGCGCATTGCGTGAACGGGACCCTGATCCCTTCCATGCACATTGTGGCGAATTATTACAAGCAGCTGCTCTACATGAAGGCAGTTTCCAACGAACAGCTTGGATACCTCAAGCCCGAAACCTTACACTGAAACGAGACTTTATGGCAGACATCGCTGCGACACGAACCAACTACCTCGACAATACCAAGCTGCTGGAAGACATTCTGCTCTATCAGAAGCACATGCGAGAAGCAGACGAAGCCGGCAGACCGCGTCCCAAGATCCCCGACAGCATAGGATCCGCGATCGAAAAGTGTGCGGCAGGCACCGCGAGCCGCCCAAACTTCCGCAACTACACCTACATTGACGAAATGACGCGCGACGCCATCGTGGATTGCGTGCGCGCCGTGCCCTTGTTCAATGTCAATGTGCTTGGGCGCGCCGGCAAACCAAACCCGTTCGGCTACTTCTCGCGTATCATTTGGTTCGCGTTCCTATCGCGCATCACGAACGAGAAGAAGAAACAGAAGACCAAGGTCGACATGATGTTCGACCCAACCATCGACTCGTACAATCGAATGGATGGCGACACCGCCTTCTACCAGGATGGAAAGAAGGAGATGCTCGATTTCTATTACTCCGGGAAGGTGAACTGATGGCTAAGATTGCCATGATAACGGACACCCACCAAGGTGTTCGTAATGCGTCGCAGTTTTACATGAACAACCAGGAGAAGTTCTACTCTGAAATCTTCATCCCGTACCTTCGGGACAATAACATCAAGACGGTCTGGCACCTGGGTGACTTCTGGGAAGATCGTCGCAAGCTCGACATAGTGGCGATGAATCATGTGTTCAAGCACCTCCTGGATCCCTTGCAGGCGCTGGGCATCAACGTATACATGATCTACGGCAACCACGACATCGTTTATCGATCCACGAACGACGTGAACGCGATCGACTTCCTGGGCAAGATGTATCCCAACATCCATGTCATCAAGACGCACGAGGTTATCAACTTTGATGGTTTGGATGTGGCCTTCCTGTCTTGGGTTAACAATCAGAACCTGCAGTCGTCCATGGAGTTCATCCAGACTGCCGCGGCACCCATACTGTGCGGGCACTTCGAGATCAAGTCCTTTCTGATGCACCCTGGCTCGGTTTGCGATTCGGGCTTCGAGAAAAGCGTCTTCGATCGGTATGACACAGTCTACTCGGGGCACTTCCATACCATCAGCACCGATGGGCGGATTCAGTACATCTCCAACCCATTCCAGACAACCTGGTCGGACTTTGGGCAGGAGAAAGGCTTCCGGATCCTCGATACCGCGACCCGCGAGCTTGATTTCATTCGAAACCCTTTCGAGTTGTATTCCAAGGTTGCCTACCAGGACGAGTTCGACATCCTGGAGTATGACTACGAGCAGCATGCCGGGAAGGTGACGCGGGTCTACATTCAGTCGTTCGCCAAGACCAACCAGCAGAAGTTCAATCTCTTCATCGAGAAGCTGAACACCGTGGCTCATGCCGTGGATGTCTTCGAAGTGGATGAAACCGAATACAATACCGATGTCAATGCCATGGAGACGGCAGGCGACCTGCGCACCACGATCAACCAGTATATCGACGACGTTGTACAGAATCAGTTGGTCAAGAAGGAACCGCTCAAGGTCTACTTCGAGAACCTCTGGACCGAGGCATCCCGTAGCGTGGAGGTAGATGAGTGAGCAACGTACGAACACACTTCAAAATCATTCGGTGGCGTAATGTCCTCTCCACAGGACAGATGTGGACCGAGGTTCGTCTCGACAAGTCTCCAAGCACCATGATCACGGGAAAGAACGGCTCCGGCAAGAGCACTTTGGTGGACGCCTTGACGTTCGCGCTGTTCGGGAAGGCCTTCCGCAAGATCAACAAGCCTCAGCTCATCAACACCAAGAACAACAAGGACATGCTTGTTGAGTTGGAGTTCTCGATCGGGGCTGACGAGTATATCATCCGTCGTGGGCAGAAGCCAGACCTGTTCCAGGTGTCCAAGAACGGTGAGCAGCTGAACGTCCAGGGTGACTCCCGCGCCTTCCAGCAACAGTTGGAAACGCAGATCCTGCGCTTGAACTATGATGTGGCCACGCAAATCATGGCAATCGGTAAGGCGCAGCATGTTTCGTTCATGCGGCTGGATAGTGCCAAGCGCCGACTGTTCGTGGAAAGCATCTTGGGCCTGCTGATTTTCGGGAAGATGTCGCAGCTGCATGGTGTCAAGATGACACACCACAAGGAGAAGCTCGCGGAGCTCAAGTCTGCCGTGAGCGTGTCGGGCGAGAAAGTCAAGGTGCGCCGTCGATATATCGAGGACCTGAAGCTTTCGGCCAAGGAGGCTCAGGACAATGCCGATCAGCAATCCCAAGGCAAGATCGATGAGCACCTTGTCGATATTGATCGGGCGTCCGCACTGATTGGTGCATGGAAAGAGCGCCTCCCGGAGCCCGTCGATACCAAGACGATCCGTGATCAGTTGAACAAGCACAAGAACCTTCTCCTGAAGTTCGACATGAAAATCGACGACATGACCCGTCGTTCCAAGCACCTGTTGGAGCATGAGTTTTGTGAATCATGCGAGCAGAACATTCCGCATGACGTGCGAACACACAAGCATGGGCTCGCGCAAGCCAAGCTGGAAGCCTGCCTGGTGGCCCGTTCTGATGTTTCTGTCAACGTGAATGACTTGACAGCCTCCTTGGACGCCGCCTTGGCCATCGTGAAGGAGCGTGACCTCATCCTGCAAGACATCCAGCAGCACGAGTATGTGATCGCGGATCGCACCAAGCAGATAGAGAATCTGCGTCGAGACAAGCTGTCGGTCGCTAACAACCTGAACGAGCAAATCATCAACGAGACAGAGAACCTCGAGCGGCTCCAGGATGCCAACACCAAGATGCGCGACAAGTATGAGGTCCTGCTCCAACAGACCGAATACATGAACTTGGTGACCAGCATGCTGAAAGACAGCGGTATCAAGGCCATGCTGATCAAGAAGTATCTCCCGATCATCAACCACAGTATCAACATCAACTTGGCATCACTCGGGTTCTTTGCCAAGTTTACTTTGTCCGAGACCTTTGACGAGACGATCCAGGCTCGCGGCATCGACACGCTGTCGTACAACAACTTCAGCGAGGGCGAGAAGCTTCGCATCGACATGGCGATCCTGATGGCCTGGCGTGACATTGCGCGCATGCACGGCGGCGTGAGCACCAACCTGCTCTTCTTCGACGAGATCTTTGATTCCAGCATGGACGCCGTGGGTACCGACTCACTTATGATGCTGCTTGGGGCCATGAAGGAGACCAATCTGTTCATCATCACGCACACGCCCGAGAAGATTGCCGACAAGGTTCGATCCCATATCCAATTCGGGAAGGTGGATGGGTTCTCAAAGATTCTTGAAATAAAGGGTTGACATTCGAGTCAAGATGTCATATAATAGCCGTTCACACGTTAGATCATTCACTACTGAGGGTTTGTCATGCAGAAAGAAACCGTTGATGTCCTGAAGAACTTCGCCTCGATCAATCAGGGCATCCTGATCCTGCAAGGAAGCGAGCTTCGGACCATGTCAATCATGAAGAACGTCTTCGCGACCGCAAAGGTGCCGGACACGTTCGATCGCGAATTCGCCGTCTACGACTTGAACGAATTCCTGGCCACGCTGTCGCTGTTCGACAAGCCCGAGCTGGCGTTCAAGGAAGAGCACATCCTGATCGCGGAAGGCAAGTCCAAGATCAAGTATTTCTACTCGGCGCCCAGCGTGATCGTTTCGCCGCCGCGCGACAAGAGCATCAAGGTCGAAGGTGACCTGACGTTCCAGCTGCCGCTCGCGATTCTGTCGCAGCTGCTCAAGGCTGCCTCGGTGATGTCGCTCAAGGAGCTCGAGATTACCTCGAAGGGCCTTCGCGCGTTCAACAAGTCCAGTGTCGGCAACCAGTACGACGTCAAGCTGGAAGACATCACGGGCGAAACCACCGCCAAGATCCTGAACATCGAGAACCTGAAGCTGCTGCCGCGGGACTACACCGTCGTGGTCGGCACCAAGGCCGTGAAGTTCACGAGCATCGACAAGGATCTCGAGTACATTGTGGCTGTGGAGGCTGACTGATGCCTACCGAAATCAACTCATACCTGATGCAACTCTGGATGGAAGTGTTCCAGAACTGTTTGGGACGCGTGGTGACAAGGATCACCTCCAGCGACATCGTGGACGCCGCCAACATGGCAGACCTGGCCATCGAGAAGCTCAAGGCTGCAAATCTGAGTTCACACCCATGAGCAAGATGTTTCAGTCTGCTCGTGATGCTGCTCAGCTGCAACGTGAACTGGACCAGTGCGCCAAGGACTTTGATGAGCTTCGCCTTCGGGTGAAGCGAATCAAAGACGAAGCCGATGTCCAGGGTCGGATCGAGATGTGCTTGAGAGTCCAGAAGGGCATCCAAGAGGCTATTCAGATCCATGAAAACCTTATCAATTCTGCCGTCATCGCCGACCAATCGACGCACCTGGGTCTTCAGCATTGGCTTCGCGAATATGGGACCCTGAAGCTGAATATGGGCCGGCAACTGGGGCACACTCACTATATCATTCAGCATGCCAGGTCTGGCGACCTGGTCATCGCGAGGACTGCTAAACACGCACATAGGCTGAGGATAGATGCTGGTTGTGTCAATACCTCACCCAATCAGCCAACCATCATTTCATTATCAAGCCCCCTTCCGATGTGGCCATACAATACCGTTTGGATCGACGGGGAGTTTGTTTACCAGCAATGTTTGAAACAAGACTTGTATTCGTGGCTTGCTCGCATGCCTGTCAAGAAAGTCATCGTCCTGGGTTCCTGATTCAATCGGAGTTATATCATGAGTGAAGAGAATCGGTCACGATTCCTGTGGTGTGAAGAGTACCGTCCGCATAAGATCGCGGACTGCATCCTGCCCGAGCGTCTGAAGACATACTTCCAGAAGATCGTGGACAACGGGAACATGGAGAACATGACCCTGGGCGGAGGTCCAGGCGTGGGCAAGACAACCGTGGCACGCGCCATGTGCGAAGAGATGGGGATCGATTACATTCTCCTGAACGTATCCGAGAACGGCAACATCGACACCATCCGCACGACGGTTCGGCAGTTCGCGAGCTCGCGCAGCCTGATGGACGACAAGCCAAAGTGTATCATCCTCGACGAGGCAGATGGTTTGGGTGCGCAGGCGCAGAAAGCCCTGCGCGGTTCCATTGAGGAGTTCAGTGCCAACTGCCGATTCATCTTCACGGCGAACTTCTCGAACATGATCATTGAGGCGCTCCGCTCTCGTGCCCCGATGGTGGAGTTCAACTTCTCGCGTGAGGAGAAGAAGGGCCTGGTGGTCCAGTTCGACAAGCGGATCAAGATGATCCTCGCCGAGAAGGGCATCGAGTTCGACAAGATGGAGCTCGCCCAGCTGGTCATGAAGAACTTTCCCGACTTCCGGAAGACCCTGATCCTGTTGCAGCGTTACTCCTCGGACGGTCTCTTGAAGGTGACCGGCGCCGGTGGGTTGGATGACGAGCAGTTCAAGCTCCTCATCAAGCATTTGCAGGACAAGAAGTTCTCGGAGATGCGCAAGTGGGTCGTGGACAACTTGGACAACGATGGGGCGATGATCCGTCGCGCCTTGTTCGATCGGGCGGTGACAGTATTCAAGCCGGCGTCGATCCCGCAGTTGGTTCTCTACATCTCGCAGTATGACGAGCGTGAGTCGCGTGTCGTGGACAAGGAGATCAACATGGTGGCGTTCTTGACCGAGGTCATGTCTGACTGCCAGTTGAACTGATATGACACCTGACCTGATCAACGGTGCGTTTGAGGTGGTCGGCGGCATCTGCAGCTGGCTCAACGTGTCGCGGTACGTGAAGGAACGATCAGTGTCGGGGATCTTCTGGCCCTCCGCTATCTTCTACTCGTCCTGGGGCATCTGGAATCTGTTCTACTACCCAGCCTTACACCAGCCGTTTTCGTTCATGGGAGGGCTCTTCCTGACATCGGGGACTCTCGTGTGGCTGGCGATGGTGGTGCGCGATAAATACCTGCGAGGCACACGAGGATGAGCGAGAAACTCTCTCCCTTTGATATCGCTTCAAATATCAACAACAAAACCGACCCGCTGGATGTGAATGAGGTAGGCTACGATGCTTTTGTGATTAACCGCGTGTTCTCCAACACGCACGATTCGATCCTTTTTGCCAATGAGATGAATGCCGCGTGGGGCCTCCCGAAAGAGATGCAGTACGCGTTCTATTACCATGGGCTTCCAAAGAAGAGTCGATACGGGAAGTGGCACAAGAATCAGGACGACAAGGCGGAGCTTGCACCGATTCAAGAGTACTTCGGATATTCACGAAACAAGGCCAAACAGGTGCAATCGTTATTGCGCCCCCACCTTGACAGCATCCGTGCGGAGCTGGACAAAGGTGGGAGACATCGCAATGGTACTAAGTAATGAAGCAACCAACGCTCTGATGGAGCAGTTCATCGAGGTGGCGGCGCTGGATACCGATTCCTTCTTGAAGGTGAAAGAAACTCTCACCCGCATCGGACTCCCTGGAAAGCGCACGGACGAGAAACCTGTCTTGTGGCAGACTGCCCACATCCTCCACAAGCGGGGCCGGTACTTCATCTGCCATTTCAAGCAACTGTTTCAGCTTGATGGGCGCGATGAGACGGACTTCACGGAAGAGGATGAGGATCGGCTCGAGTTCATCGCGTTCCTGCTCGAGGAATGGGGCCTGGTAAAGTCGGTGTTCGAGATCGAAAAGCCAAAGGTCAATGTAATGATCATCCCGTTCTCCGAAAAGGGAAAATGGGACCTGAGATCCAAATACACGCTTGGGGCGGACAAGATTCGCTTCAAGCAAACCAAGAAGTGGAGTCATGATGGAAAAACAACCTGAAAACATTGATCTGGGTTTGGTTCTCATGGAACCCGCCCACCCGGCAATCGGAGCTGTGATTCCTGAACTTCCCGATTGGGCGTTCCAGCAAGCAGCCCAGACCCCAAAGGACCCATCCCATGTCGAAGAAAAGTGAGAGTCGTGATGAAATTCAAAATCCAGTATTGGTTGACCCAGTTCTGCGTGAAACTCCAACCGCTATGGTTGATGCTGTCTTGATGCCGACGCTGGGCATCCATCGGCTGAGCGACCAGGTTGAACTGCCGAAGTACCAGACCTCCAAGGCGGGCTGCTTCGACACCCAGGTGTATCTTGGGGAGTCGGTAAGGGAAATCAAGGTCTGGAATCCGCACATGGGTCGCGAGGAAGCTCGTAACGTGCGCGAAGACAGCACCGGGCGCTACGTCGTGCTTGCCCCAAGTGAGCGTGGACTGTTCCCGACCGGTTTGGTCTTCCATATTCCGGCAGGCTATGCCCTGCTTGGCCTGGCACGTTCCAGCACGGGTCTCAAGCGTGGTATCCAGTTGACCCAGTCAGCTGCCTACATCGACGAAGACTATCGTGGCGAGCTGATGCTTCCGCTCCTGAACACCACGCTCGAAAACATCAAGGTCTGCCATCTGGAGCGGCTCATTCAGTTCGCGCTGGTGCCGTACGTCCAGGCAGATATCCAGCACCTGAAAACCCGGCCAGGCCTTGTCGGGGACCGCGTAGGCGGATTCGGCTCCACCAATTCCAAAACCAAGTGAGGTTGTGATGAATATCAAGATTGCATACACGGACACCGGTCCGATCATGGGTGACTTCAACGAGACCCTCAATGGTGACTACACCGTTGAGAATCCGGTCATCCTCCAGGTGGGTCCGCAGCAGATCGGAATCGTTCCGCTGCTTGGCTTCGTGAAGGCCAAGTCCATCACCCTGAAGAAGAGCGATATCAAGTACGGTGACATCTTCGATCCCCAGGACGACCTGCGCAACCACTACTCCGGCCAGTTCGGCTCGGGTATCCAGCTGGCAACCAGCCCAGCCTCGATCAGCAAGAAGTAATCCAGACGGCGGAGCGACATTGTATCGGCTCCGCCGTTTTGTTGACTGAAATATCGGACAATAAGGGCTTGACATTCGCCCAAAAGTATGCTATCATTACTGCTTGAATCGACTATGATCGTCATGAGGTGAGAATTGAGCAAGACCAACTACACGTTCTGTGACAAGCTCGGGCATCGCCTCTTCGTCCGTTGGATGGACGAGAAGGGCAAGCGCGGGCAGAAGGTTTTCTCGGACACGCCGCTCGAGTTGTTCATCCCAGGCACTCGTGACGACGCTCGAGGCTTGCATGGTGAGCGACTGTCTCGTGTCGAGTTTGGTTCCGTGGAAGACATGAACGACTTCGCGAAAGAGTACGATGGCGTCACGCCAGTATTCGGTCAGACATCCTCGGCGCACCAATACATCGCGAAACAGTGGCCCGGGCACATCGACTTCGACATCAAAAACTTCACGATCCTGAACTTCGACATCGAGGTCGAGTCGCGTGAAGGCTTTCCTCATCCCGAGCAGGCAGCCTATCCGCTCACGTCCATCTCCATGAAGGTCTTTGGGAAAGACGAAAGGGTCACGTTGGGCTTGAAACCGTATACCAAGGGGCGCGAGCAGGACATCTACGAGCACTGCCGTGATGAGCGTGACCTCCTGATGCGTTTCTTGCATCACTGGAAGCGTATCAATCCTGAGATCGTGACGGGTTGGTTCATTGACTCGTTCGACATTCCGTATATGGTCAACCGCATGACCAAGATCCTGGGTGAGGAATTGACCGCCCAGCTGTCTCCGTTCCACCATGAGACCAAGCGGGTGTTCATGGAGTCCAAGGTGGGTCGTGGCGAGACAACCTATCGGATCCTTGGCATCACGTCGTTCGACTATGCCAACCTGTATATGAAGTTCGCGCCCAAGAAGCTGGAATCCTATCGACTGGATTTCGTGTGCGAATTCGAGAAGGTGGGACGCAAGCTGGACTGGCATGAGCTCGGGTTCTCGGACTTGAATGATCTGTATGATCGCGATCACGACACGTTCATCGAATACAACGAGCGGGACGTGGAGTGCGTGGAGCAACTGGACGCCAAGCTGAAGTTCATCCAGTGCGCGATCACGATCGTGTACATGACCCATAGCAGGTTCTCTGAGGCCTTGGCGACAGTCAAGCCTTGGGACAATTTCATCTACAACATGCTGCTGGAGGATGGCATCCAGATTCCGCCAGAAGGGTTCGCCAAGAACGCCGAAGGGATTGTGGGCGCCTATGTCAAGGTTCCGGTGCCCGGCAAATATCGTTGGGTGTTGGCGCTGGACATGAAGTCGCTGTATCCTTGTATCGACATGATGTATAACATGAGCCCCGAGACGCTGGAATACCATGCCGCCAGCAACCCGATGGAGTTCATGGAAAAGGTCTTGAATAACGACCCTGGCACCATGCGTTTGATTGATGAGCGCAAGGCGCAGGGTCTCTGCACGGCATCCAATGGCTCCTCCTATCGACAGGACACCTCCGGGGTGATCCCGCGTGGCATGAAGTTCTTGTTCGACACCCGATCCGAAGTCAAGGGTGTTCACATGAAGGCAGCCAAGAAGCGTCTGGAGGCAGCCAAGAAGGCTGGAGAGGACTATCTTCTGATCGAGCAGGAGTACCAAAAGCTGGATGCCTACCAGCAGGCCCTGAAGGTTGTGGCGAACGGCGGATACGGTGCCTTGAGCAACCAGAGCTTCCGCTACTACAATACGGACATCGCGGAAGGCATCACGATCACGGGCCAGATGTCAATCAAGTATGCTGGTGCCAAGCTGAACGCATTCTTGAATGAACGCTTCAAGACAACCGAGGTCGACTACGTCATCTACACCGACACCGACTCCTGCTATATCACGGTCGAGCATTTCGTGACCGATGTTCTGAAGGTTCCGGAGGCTGACTGGAAGCGCAAGATGCAAGGTATCGTGGATGCTATCGACAGCTTCGTGAAGAAAGAGATTGACCCGATGTTGGATCAGTCGTTCCTGGATCTGTGCGACAAAGTGGGTTCCAAGAACAACACCATGGAGATGAAGCGTGAGTCCATCAGCGACGTTGGCATCTTCCGCGGGCGCAAGAACTACGTCCTCCAGGTATGGGACAATGAGGGCGTCCGGTATGCCGAGCCAGATATCAAGTCAGTCGGCGTCGAGATCAATCGAACCAGCACCCCTACTATCGTGCGCGACGCCCTGAAGGAAAGTCTGGACATTCTCCTGAACGGCACAAACGACCAGCTCTTGACCTATATCGCCAAGTTCAAGACCGAGTTCTCCTCGGTGCCTTTGAGCAAGATCGCATTCCCGCGTGGCGTGAGTGAGATCAAGAAGTGGCGCGGCGGCGTCATGGATTTCGAGAAAGGCACCCCGATACATGTTCGTGCCGCGATCTTGTTCAACAAGATGGTCCAGGAGCGTGGCTTGGAGGGCAAGCTGTCGCTCATCCAAGAAGGAAACAAGATCAAATTCATCTACCTGAAGGAGCCAAACCCGCTGCACTCGAACGTAATTGGGTTCATTGACGAACTTCCGAGTGAGTTTCAGCTCGATAAGTATGTGGACATCGATCTCCAATACGAGAAGACTTATCTGGGGCCCTTGCTATCGTTCACCGATATCATCGACTGGGTAGTGGAAAAGAAATCATCGCTTGACGACCTGTGGAGTTAAAATGAGCAACCTTTTGCAAAGTTTCATTGACGTGACTGGGAACCCTTTCGCGGCGATCGTGGAAGACGGCATCCAGGCTGGCGACGTGGTGTCGTGGATCGATACCGGATCGTATGCCCTGAACGCTCTCCTGAGCGGTGACATCTTCAAGGGCGCGCCTTCCAACAAGGTGACAGCCCTGGGTGCCGAAAGCAGCACCGGCAAGAGCTACATCGTGCTCAGTGTCTTGAAGGCGTGGCTCGAGCAGCGCCCAACCGGCATCGCCTTCATCTTCGAGTCGGAGTCTGCCTACACCAAGCAGATGCTCGAGGAGCGTGGCATCGACATCAAGCGCGTGGCAATCATGCCTGTCACAACCATCCAGGAGTTCCGGACGCAGTCCCTGAAGATCCTGGACAACTACGAGAAGACAAAGGTCAAGGACCGAGTCCCGTTGTGGTTCGCGCTGGACTCCTTGGGCAACCTGAGCACCACCAAGGAGTTGGAAGACACCTCCGCGGGTGTTGAGACGAAGGACATGACGCGCGCCCAGCTGATCAAGGCTACGTTCCGTGTCTTGACGCTCCGCCTGGGTCGTGCCGATGTTCCGCTCTGGATCACGAACCACGTGTATGACGACGTGGGCGGCGGTCCGTATGCCCAAAAAGTCATGTCAGGTGGATCGGGCTTGATCTATGCTGCCTCCACCATTGTGACGCTCTCGAAGGCTCGCGACAAGGATGAGAAGCTGGGCGCCGGTACCAACCTGCGTGGTGTCACCATCACGGCGCGTGCCACCAAGTCGCGCTTGACTCGCGAGAACTCGATGGTCAAGCTGTACCTGGACTTCAACAAGGGCCTGGGTCGATACTTCTACTTGGCGGAGTTGGCTGAGGCTGGCGGCGTCTTCAAGAAGGTCGCGACACGTCTTGAACTGCCGGACGGACGCAAGGTGTTCCAGTCCGAGATCAACAAGAACCCCGAGAAGTATTTCACCCAAGAGATCCTCGAGGCCATCAATGTCTACGTGAACAAGACGTTCCCGTATGGCGGCGGCCCTGAAGGTGAGGATGGAGCTGAGGAGATCGAAAATGCTGACTGATGAGCAAATCCCATTCGCGCGAGAGATGATCCAGCTGTTCATGGAGGGAGAGCCTGGAGACATCATTCTCGAGATCAACTTCGAAAAGGTTGATGGTTCGCAGCGCACCCTGTATGCCACCAATCGCATTCCCGAGAGCGAGATTCCGAAGGATGTGCATGAGTCGAAACTCGACCTAAGTACTCACGCAAGGGTCTTCGATAAGGAGGCCCAGGGGTGGCGGACTATCATCCTGAAGAACATCAACTCCATCACGGTGCAACTATGACCGAGCTCCAGACAGACAAGAATATCGTCATCGATCAGGCTGCCGTTAAGGAGGACGGCAGCCTGATGTTCACGGTGTGGTGTCGCGACAACCCCGATTTCCTGTACGCCTACGACAAGGTGCACCTGAGAGAGGAGTGTGATGGCGGATTCTATCTGGAATTCACGCTCTCGATTTCCTCTCGCAAAGATTCTCACGAAATCAAGTCAGAAGTGCTTGACAAGAAGGGTGAATCTATCATACAATACCTATTCGAAACAACGACCGGGGTCAAGCTGTAAGAACCCGCCAACCTAAATATGGATGTGGGCGCAATGCCCACCCCGTCAAAACCAAGCCCGAAAGGGACTGTCTAAAACCGAGGAGTCAGAATGAGCCACGAACGAACGAAATGCGACCCAGTCTTGGGCGAACAGGTCCACCAGCATCTTCTCACGGTGGGCGTCGAAACACCAACCACCTTCCTGCTTACATCTGTGCCAACCGACGAGAAAATCAAGTCGATTGAGTATCACATGGAAAATATCCTGAACGTATTGGGTCTCGATCTTACTGACGACAGCCTCATGGAAACGCCGAAGCGTGTTGCCAAGATGTACGTCAACGAACTCTACTGGGGCTTGAAGCCTGAGTTCTTCCCGAAGTGTACTACTGTCCAGAACAAGATGGGCTACGACGAGATGGTCCTGGAAAAGGACATCACGATCCTGTCGGACTGCGAGCATCACCTGCGCACCATTATCGGGGTGGCACACATTGCCTACATCCCGAAAGAGAAGGTCTTGGGTCTTTCGAAACTGAATCGTGTCGCGGATTACTTCGCCCGACGTCCACAGATCCAGGAGCGTCTCGCGGAGCAGATCTTCCATGCGCTCTGCTTCATCCTTGGAACCGATGACGTGGCGGTTGTCATCGATGCCGAACATTTCTGCGTGAAGCAGCGCGGCGTGCAGGATTCCAACTCGCATACCATCACGTCCAAGCTGGGTGGCTGCTTCAAATCTGACCCGACTGTTCGTTCGGAATACATGTCCCTCATCAACGCGAAGTGAAATCATGAGCATTGCGAAACGCGCGCTTGAACTGCTGCCTGACAGTGCTGGAGCTGTCGTCTGTCTCTCGGGCGGCTTGGACTCCACTACCACGCTTCGGCTGGCGGTGGAGAAATATGGCCCCTCGAAGGTGCGGGCGGTCAGCTTCAACTACGGACAGCGACAGAAGATTGAGTTGCAGCTGGCAGCCAAGTCCTGTGCCCGCCTGAGTGTTGAGCATCGGGTGATCGACATTCCGTTCCTGAACACCATCAACCAAGGTTTCAGCGCCAACGTGGACACTGGGATCGAGATGCCAACCATCCATGACATCTTGGGTGACCCGCAGCCTATCACCTACGTGGCCAATCGCAACATGATCCTGATGTCGATCGTGGCATCCTTCGCGGAAACTGTCGGGAGTGATTTGATCCTGGCGGGCTTCCAAAGCAACGACACCTACGGGTATTGGGACACCACGCCGGACTTCATCAAGAAGATGAACGCCGTGCTGGGACTCAACAGGCAGGCAGGGCTGCAAATCATCTGTCCGTTCGTGGAGTTGAACAAAAAGGAGGAGATCCAAGCTGTCTTTGAACTCGACGGCAATCTGGACTTGTTTTCCAGCACCATTACATGCTATAATCCTGATTCCGAAGGACGGTCCTGCGGGACTTGCCCTTCCTGTGCCGAACGCATCCTGGCATTTCAGAAACTGGGTTTCAAGGATCCTATCGTATACGTGGAGAAGTGAAATGTGTGGTATCTTTGCCAGTTTCGACCGTGTCAAGCTCGAGCAGCTTTTCAGCCTGAACTACAAGCGGGGCCAGAAGGGTTTCTCCTTGAACGGTTTCACGACCTACAAGGGTGGCATGGTGGTTTGGGAGTCGCGCCATGACAGCGCCAAGCTGGAGATCCAGCCGCAGTATCTGTCGACCTACAATATCTGTCATGTGATCGCGCCCACCACAACGGAATCGATATATCACCCTGCCTTGCGTGAAAGCGTGGGCGGTGAGTCCGAGGGCTTCACGGCTCTTTGGCATAACGGTATCTTGAAGGAAGGTACCATTTCGAAGCTGCAGGAGACAGACAACACAACCAACTGGGACACCCAGCTGATGGTGAATCGTCTCCACAACATGCCGTTCGAGGAGATGGGCGACTTCTTGAGCTCCTTGGAAGGGTCGTTCGCCTGCATCCTGTATCGCGATTCCCAGCTGTTCGTGTTCCGAAATGAACTGGTGCCGCTGTATTGCGACAACATGCTGAGCATCAGCAGCGTGAAGTTCAAGTTCTCCATGTCAATCACTCCGGGCGTGGTATGGCGCATGAATCTCGAGACCAACAAGCTCGAGGACACTGGCGTCCGCTTCACGACCATGAACAACCCTTACGCCCTCTGAGGTATTCGTTATGACGCAGCAAAGCATGTCCGACATCGCCGGCAAGTCGCTTGGTGACTCAACCTCGTACGCTGTCTTCACCGACACGTTCGATCCATCACTCCTGAATCCGATGCCACGTTCCTTGGCTCGGGAGGGTTGGGGGATTGATGGTGCGCGCATGGGAGGGTTCGATCGTTGGACCTCCCATGAGGCAACATTCCTCCTGGATTCGGGTCGCCCGATCGCGGGAACTCTGGTCTTCATCTACGGCGCGAACTCGGAGTTCATGATCGAGTCCAAGTCCATGAAGTTGTACCTGAACTCGTTCGACATGTGCCGCATGGGTGCCAACCTGGAAGAAGCCATCAAGGCATACGAGAGCCAGATCAACATCGACCTGTCGCAGACTCTCCAGACCAAGGTACAGGTCAGGTTCTTCGATTCCAAGGACTACTTGAAATCGGCAGTGGATCCGTTGTTTGGCTGCAACGACCTGGCGCGGCTGGAAGGCGTCGAGGATGTGGAGTTTGTGGATTTCACGGGGGAGGACAATCACATCGAGACTGTCGAGTTCGATAGCGTCTTGGATCAGCAGTGGTACACCAACGCCCTGCGTTCACGCTGCCGCCATACCAAGCAGAAGGACACTGGCACCGCAACCATTCGGTATCGTGGCACCAAGCGCATCCGCCCTGTCTCAATCCTGAAGCAGATCGTGAGCCTGCGCGAAGTGAACGAATTCCACGAGTTCTGTGCCGAGAAGATCCTGACCGAGATCGACAAGAAGGTCAACAACATGGACTGCCTGGGCGTGGCGTTGTACTATGCCCGCCGCGGATCGCTCGATATCAACCCCGTTCGCTGGATTCGCGGTACCGAGGCCTCGGCATGGTACAGCGAGATCTACAACGTGAACCTCATCGTCGAAAAGACGCAGGGGCAGTGAGATGGGTGACCGGAAACTGTCGTATGTGTTCTCGGCACCAAACTACCTTCGCCTCTATCCCACCAAGTGGGGCAAGGACAACCCCGAGGAGGACAAGCTCCTCACCGACATCGTGTCGAGGGGTCTGGAGCGAGTTCGCGCCCGCTGTAAGGTAATCATGGGTGACGAGTCTCTCAAGACTTCTATCCTGTTCAACGGATACACCGAATATCGTCACGGTCCCTACTTCCGAGACCGCAATCAGTTCAGCTTCGATCAGCTGTATGCGGACTCGGGCGGTCTCCAGGTTGTCACGACTGGCAAGAAGCTGACGCATGAGCTGAAGCAGCAAATCTATCAGAACCAGAAGTCAGCCGACTATGGCTTCTGCTTCGACGAGATCCCGCTCGGTATCAAGGAGGGTGTGGACCAGGAGACTGGCAAGCACCGTTCCCAAACCGAATCCAAGCTGTTCTTCCCCGAGAACTTCGAGGCGTGTGCCATTAAGACAGCGCACAACGTGAAGGACCAGACGGATGCGTTCCGTGGGTCCAACACCAAAGCCTTCTACATCATGCAAGGCAACACGACTGACGAGATGTTTCGTTGGTTCAAGCATGGCGTCGAGATTGTTGGGAAGGAGGGCTTCGAGCATATTCAAGGCATCGCCCCAGCAGATACTTGCATGGGCAACGGTGCATTGGAGTCGGTCGATATGATCGTGGCGTATCATCGTTGTGTGGAGGAGTTCGGGCAGGAATACGCCAAGAAGCATCTGCACCTTCTGGGTGTGGGTTCGCCTTCGCGTCTCCTGCCAGCCGTGTTCCTGAAGGAGTCGGGGTTCATTCCGCAGAACGTCGAGATCAGCTTTGACTCCTCGAGCTCCAGCATGTCGTATGTCATGGGCAACTTCGTGGACTCGGACGGCAGTCGCCCGAACCGTGACCCCGTGAAGACCATCACCATGTTCGAGCAT
>Ga0307375_10001705_pt1 | contig 23551 bp, 11 predicted proteins | sample TR1MG_FD_202531 | JGI IMG/M metagenome (GOLD analysis project Ga0307375, IMG submission 202531) | Soil microbial communities from Risofladan, Vaasa, Finland - TR-1 | ecosystem: Environmental > Terrestrial > Soil > Coastal area > Acid sulfate soil | place: Finland: Risofladan, Vaasa | collected...
AAAACCACAGAAAGCGAAATGGGGCGCGGCGTGTTCGAGAATCGAGCAGAAGCAGAAGCTACCACACTGCGCGAGTCAATCGAAAGATACATGACCGAGGTGTCCAGTAGCAAAAAGGGAGTCAAGGCAGAGCTAGTGCGGTTCAGGTGGTGGTTGAACGATCCATTAGCGAATAGGTCGCTAGCATCCCTAAAGGGTTCAGATTTTGCAAAGTGGCGCGACAAGAGGCTTAAGACAGTCGCTCCGGCAACGGCACGGCGTGATCTGTCTGTGATCTCGCACCTCTTTACGATCTGCCGAAAAGAATGGGGTATTAACGTACAGAACCCGATTGAAAATATTCGGATGCCTTCTGTTCGCAATGCGCGCGAACGTCGTCTTGATGGTGATGAAGAGGAAAGATTGCTAGCCGCACTTTCCGATAGTGGCAAGGGCGATCTTGCTAACCACTGGATACACCCACTTGTGGTTATGGCTATCGAAACAGCAATGCGCCAGGGCGAGTTGCTGAAAATAGAATGGGCGGACGTGGACTTAAAAAAATCACACATCCATTTATCCGACACAAAAAACGGTACATCGCGCGATGTACCGCTCTCAAATCGCGCAAAAGCTATCCTGAACGCCCTGCCCCGCTCCATTGGGGGCAAGGTATTCGGTACAACTCAAAGTGCTGTAGTGCAGTCATGGACGAGGGCTTGTAAGCGTGCAGACATTGAAGGCTTGACCTTCCACGACTTGCGACATGAGGCAACCAGCCGGCTGGCCGAGAAGCTGGCGCTGCACGAGCTGATGAAAGTCACTGGCCATAAGGACACCAAGATGCTGGCGCGGTACTATCATCCAAGAGCCGAGGACTTGGCGAAGAAGTTGGGTTAGTTTCCGAACCAACCGAACTACCCATGCTAACACTGCCTGCTGGCGGGCATCGACCGCATGGCAGCACAAACAAAATAGCTTAACGATTATGCGCAGCAGTATTGCCAATATGCAGAAGTTGTATATATTGCCGCATATATTATTTACTTCAATAAGGTGATCCATGATGAACGAGACTCGTGTTGCCAAGCTGTTCAAGAACGGCGCCAGTCAGGCGGTTCGCCTCCCCGCAGGCTTCCGCTTTGAAGGCGACGAGGTGTATGTCACGCGCGACGATGCGACTGGCGATGTAGTGCTATCGAACCGACCGGGGGCCAAAACCTGGGGCGAGTTCTTCGAGTTGCTGCAGGAAGTCGATGTACCTGCCGATTTCATGGTGAAGCGCCCGCTGAATGTATTGCCGCAAGAAAAGGGCATCTTTGATGATGAACTTTCTACTCACGGCAAGCTAGGTCGCTAGCGATGCTGCACATGCTGGATTCCGCCCAGGAACTGCGTTTAACATTAGCACTCCGAACCTGACGCCCTATCGCTTGTCTGCTCAAAATCAGGCACTCGATTAAACCCCAATCGAGCACCGGATTTTCGAGCCAAAGCGAGGAAAAAACTTTGAGAATATTTTTCAATCGGGCGTCAAATTGAACACCATTTTGAATAGCTCGGTGTCACTGATGTGACGGTGTTGACCTCCTGTTTTAGTTATTTGAAGGATGGCAGACCGACTTTTGAACGATAAGTCGGCTGTCTGATTTAGAACGGTTCAACCTCCTCTGTTGTAGTTGAACGTTTCACTTTCTCGCGCGACCTGATGCGCTCCTTGGCTGATTCACTACTTTGCTTGAAGCGGAACGACTCATTACCGGTTTCGATGATGTGGCAATGATGGGTCAGCCGATTGTGTTTCGGTGCGTTGTTGAATAAATATGTCGTAATAGTATGGATTGATGACTTTAGGTTGCGCTGGGACTTGCCGTTCATTTCCGAAATACATGCGCCCGATGCCATTCCATATAGGGCTGATGGCTGGCGCGAAGCTGCACCATCGGCGCATCGTTGGCCAAGCCAAGTACCAGAAGCGACATTGACGACAATGTCGGACTCGGAATTACAGTTCCGCCCATATCCACTGTGATCAGACCCTTGTCAAAAGCGGCATCCAGATGCGCAGCGAGTAGCAGACCGTTGTAAACGTCAAGGCGCTCCGTATCATTTGCATCTTTCCAGGGCTTGGCGTGACTGGCACGTAGCAGTGCCGGTTCATCCAGTCCCGTAATCGCGCAACGTCCTGCCCAGAGCGCCATCAAACCATCTCGAAACATATCCTGCCCCACTCGTTGCCGGACAACAGCTTCACGTTCTGTGGTGGAAAGGGTTTGAACCTGCTGATTCCACGATTCGAGCAGTTGGTTGGGCAGCGCCCGCGAAAGTGCAAAGGCGCGGTCAAGTAAATAATCCAGGTCTACGAAATCTGTGGCAGCGGCCCACGCTGCACAACCGTCAATCTCCAATGGTAAGGGAATTGCAGGACGATTTAACTCGGTCGCCACATTCGCCATGGACAGACCGACCACGGGGTGCGTACTTATCATGCCTAGCCATATCTTCATCGGGCAATGGCTGCTGCGAAACGCCATCACGTTGTTGGCCACCCCTCCGACAATGTCGAACCCAGAGTCGATCGCAGCCTTTTCCAGCTGAGCCAGAGTCAAGAGCTTCAACTCAGAGAACATTACAGCCCGTCAAAAAACTTGACTTCTGGCGATCCAACGCAGATAATTCGCCCATCTCATCTGCCCAAGGCAGAAGGAGTTGGGCCGACGCCATGTGCGCCGGCCTTTTCATTTGTGCGCGCATCTACATCCGCCTCTCGTATTTTTTCCGCAGTTTCTGGCGGGTATTTTCGTAGTCAAGATAGTAGGCCGTTATCAGTCGGCGCTGCCCATTCGGATACTTCTTCATCACGATCAAATAGTCGAAATCCTTGAGCCAAACGTAGGTACGGATGCCCCCATCGCCTTCCTCGTAGTCCCAATCCAGAATTTCCGGTTGACCCAGGTTGTCCAGCATCGGCCGCGCCCAAGGCAACCGCTCGGAGCGGCGAAAATCCGGCAGACGCGCACCAACAGTTTTATCGTCTCGCTCCACCAAATGCCAGAAGATGTTTTCCTTATCACGATCCTTTTCTGGAAAGAACCACACGCCGTATCCACGGTAACTTGCCGGGTTATCAATAAAGTCGTGGCGAAAAATCGCATAGAGCGCTTCCATCACCGCCTCCGACCAAGGCGACATCGGGAACATCGGTGGCAACCAAGTTGGATGTGTTGTCATATCAAACCTGCTGCGGGCGAAAGAGAAATATATTCAACTTCTGCTCACTCAAAGATGTCGCCTGCAAGAGTGATCGTCCCCAACGGGTTTCGAGATGCTCGATCACCTGCATTTTTGCGGCATTTCCAGATAGCCCCCGATGCCGGTAAGCCAGCGCACCCGTCAGAAAGTCTGCCACTTGCATCAACTCTGACTCGTGAGAATGGATATTTTGAATATGCCCGATCATCTCACTGGTGAAGTCGTAAACATTGTTGCACAGCACCTCTTTCAACTGCTTAAGCTTGAGTCGGCTCCGGGTATCTTTAATATCCAAGTAAATGGCGTATCGACTGTCCGGGCTCAGAATCTTGTTCAACAGAGAGAACTGCATTTTGTAGTAAAACAGGTCATGGTCGCCCGCGTTGAATACGGCGTGGTTGAGCCGTTGCTTGTCCAAAACAACCAAACCCCGAAAATGTAGGGGCTGCTCGGCCAGAAACCAGTCCACCAACTCCAAATAAAAAGGGAGGCGAGAGGATGATATCTTAGACCACTTAAGTTCTCCGCGAGCGCGGTGACGACTCTTGATATCCCGTAGTTCGCTGGATAGTCGCCGTGCTTCATCCTTGGGGCACCAGATAGCGCCCAACGCCATGATGGGCTGCCTGTCGTGCTCCAAGTGGCAAGATTCATCGCAGTAGACGTTGTATAGTGTGGTCATAGTCTCAGTATTCATCTGAACTTCTCCTCTTCTTGGCTTTGCTGCCTACATTGCCAGGCACCAAATTGCAGCTCAGCATGTAGGTCTACCTTTGTATCCGGCAGGAGGAGTCTTTAGCTCTCGTGCAGGTTTTGATTTTGCGGTTGATTTGAACGGACTGGGATCAATTTCGAACACGCTGACAGCGACTTGATTGCTCCCATGCACATGCGCGATGAGCCGCTCATGCTTAGGCAGCGGAGCCTGAGCAGTAGAGCCTCCAAATTCGCCCATATTAGCCAGTATCACTGGCTGATACATGTGAAAATGTAGCGCCGCAACCATGTTGTCGAAGGTTTGGACGTCCTGATTGAGCGCCGCGACCAAAAACACATCTGAGCGATCTCGCAAATCTGCAACAAGCGCCAAGTCAGTAGCGTCGTAACAAATTGCCGCAGATACACGTGTAGGTGCACCAGCACCGATCGGAAACTCCACTAGCACTTGGTATGGCCGGTAGCCTTGCACTCCCATTTTATTCTCAAGCGCAATCGGATGCTTCTTTCCCTGCCATGCATATTGAAACGTTCTACCACCACCCGGATTTTCAGTTCGAATTAGCCATAAACCTTGGTTGATTGGGGCCGAATGTTTTGGAGAATCAATATATGTCAAACCAGCAAAAATCGACGCCTTCAATTTGTCCGAAAGTGCTCTGAGATGGGACAAATGCTCTGGATGAACGGAAAGCTCAGGAAATAATATCAGGTCGACCACTGGCTCGTTTTTACGATCATTCTTTCCTTGAAACTCTTGGGCGGCCAACCACGTCTTTAGTTTTTGTTGTGTAAGCCGACATACTTCAGCTAAATGGCGACGATGTTCAGCCATGAGCTTTTTCGACCAGCGGCACGGTTCCTTCTCGTTGAATTGATCCCGGCGCGGCAACATTGGCTGAACAACGGCAATACGCATCGGCCTCGCTACCGGCTCCTGATCCTCGTGAGTCGGCACGATGTACATCGGCGTGCCTGACTGCCTCCCGTAGAGTGATCGCTGCACGGTGATGCGCTCTTGAACCAACTCAAGAATTTCTACCCGCGTGTTCGCGTTAAGAAATTTTGCAGCATTCCCACCTCGGATGTCGGTTCCAGGCCATTGCAGCAAAGCGGATAAGAAACTAGATAGCCAAGGTGATATCGGTGCCGGCTCGTCCAATAAACCTTGTCCCGTATTCAACAAGCCAAAGCGCCGCTTAAACCACGTCGAGCGCAACCCGGAATACCGCGATGCCTCCTCAGTGGCAAGATACCTGCCAGCCGTGAAATCAAATTCACCCGTGATACATGCACGGAGAATTCTCCCTAATCCATATAACCACGCTGCGTCCTTTTCAACCCAAGGTGGTGTTTCATAAAGTGGATCGACTTCCTGTCCATGCGCAAATTTCACTTGGATAAAACCCGGCTCATCGGTCAATTCTTGAATCCGATCCCTATCCTTACAGTAAACCTCAATTTCACCGGCATGCAGTCCGGTTTCAAGTGCCCTTTCAATGTCATGAGACATCAGCAACGCCTCCGCTAATCCCAGCAAAGCATTCTCCTGAGAAAACTCATTGAATGGCATGGAAATCAATTTGTGCAAAGGGAGGAACACATCACTACTTATACGAAAAGATTTGTTGGTCAAGGCAGAACGAAGACTCTTCATTGAGGAAGGGACATACTGTTTCCAACTCGCCGATCTGCCGGATCTCATCTTGAGTGCAACCTGCATCAGATCAGGCCGATTCAGGGAAACAGTGAGTACGCAACGCCCGGCAATTTCTGAGTCCTTGGTCGCCTGCAAGCATTCGACCAGCCACGCAGCGAACCTGTCAGGATTCGGCGCCAGTTGCTGCCCCACCAAGGCCAGCGGCAATGAATTCTCCAGTTCAATTCCAATGTATGGCCGGTACAGCATTACCTGATGAAGCACCCGGTAGCTGTCCAAACCTTCTGTTGCTATCACTGACGCCGAATAGTCGCCAACAGACGCAAGAAACAGAAGTGCCTGTTGCATGAGGTACCAAGGTGATTGACTCGCGCGCTCCAGTAAAATTCTTCGGGCAAATATGGCAAGGTCGCACCGATATTTCACGATATCCGTGGAATCCGGATATTCAGCATCTTCCCGATACCCTGTTTCTGTTGCCCCCGCCCGCAACAAATCAGCGGCTACGTACTCAGCAACCAATATTTCTTGTACCGCTGTTTCATTACTCTCTCTAGCTGTCGAATACAACTTGCTTTGCAGTGCGTCCAGTACCGGCCCCAGCAACCTCGGATGTGGAAAGAGATCCAGACCAACCCTCAATAGCAGAGCCAAGGCCGGATTGTCCGCCCAGCACTTTATCAACTTACGAGCTGTGGCTTCGAATTCATGGCTCAGTGCAGCTCCAGCATTGACCTCACCATCAACTGCACTCTCGCTGTCCGGCACCCCCTCAGTATCTGTCATTGCTAATCGCATACGAAGAGCCGATGCAATACGTGTCGCCACAAACCGTTTTACCGTGTCGTCGCGCACGTCCGTATTCGGAACCGCAATATTGGCCAAGACCAAAGTCGATTTTTTATGAGCCTGAGTATCCTCAAGCTGCTCAGACATCCAAAGCAGCCCGTCCAGTCCACCTGCAGCCTCTATCAGTGAATCAAAGTCAAAAGTCCCACTAATGGCTTCTTGCAGTAGTTCCATTAAAGCTGATAAGTTGCTTTGCGCAGATATCGACTTGTATGGAGTTACCACTGTTTTTGCTTCGTTTAAATCCAGCTGCATTGTTGAGCCAATTAGCTCACGATGCTGCGACAAAAAACCATTGACGAAGGTCTCAACTCCCTTCTTCAACTCTTTGGGATCCTCATCCCATCGAGCCTCAATCACTAACCGGATGTCGTCCACATATCGGCAGTAATCCTTTATTACGAATCTACCGCTAGAGTTTTCAGCATTAATTGCGCCGCCCAAAAGACGGTCAAATCCAACCATGTAGGCATTGGCAAAGAAACCCGATGCGATCAGCCCTTGGGGCAAGCCCAAAGGCAAGGTGTCGCTACCGTTAATTTTGGGAGCATAGCGTTGATCACTTAGCTCCCATTCCCAATCAAATATGCGCTCTGTAATCTTCCAAAAATCATCATCCGCCATTGGTTGTTCGGAGAGGCTGAAGCCCGTCGCGAACTCGTCATAAAGAACCTTTAATTGCCCGATGAGTGCCCTACGATCCACGCAATCGAAGAATGATTTAATATCCAGCGAAACCACATATAGCTCACGGCCTACAGGAACTCGCGAAGCCAACTCGGCACAAACGCGACGCGGGCGAGCCAAAAATGCACGGTAGTCTTGGAAGTACTGACTGTATGTACGTGAGTTACCCCAGCCAAAATGTGCCCTTGGACGAAGGTTGGAAGGCGACTCCCATCGACAATGCAAGCGGTTTCCATAACTGAAAACACCTGAGTTTTTCGCCTTGAGAACGTCTCGCTCTGAAGTGTCACCCTGGGCGGATTCCACCGCATCCGCCAAACAAAGCATAACGGCTGTCGCCAAAGTTTGATCTCTGATAGAAAGATGTGCGAGTGGCCTAAGCTTTTGCTCGCGCTTTTTCTCGCCATCGCTCGAAAGTGCTTCGGCGACACCCCAAGCATCAAATCTCGCCTCAGCATCCGCATCTGGCAGATTGTCGATATTCATTGTCAGAATTTCTTCAAAGCTCAAAGGGGGCAGATCAGGGAAGTCCCATTTGGAGTTCTTTGGCGCTGGAACCAATCGCATCGGCGCAGGTTTGTAAATCCCGTTCTCCACGGCCATTGCCCATTCACCAAGTTGCCGTTGGAGATCAACTGTCGAGCAGTCAAGCTCCAATACGTCGGCATACCAGTTATGTCGTCGTATTGCTGTGTGAGTTTTCTTCCACGCCTGCGCCAGAACGACTACGTCCTTCAGAAAGTCTCCCCTTGGGGCCAGTTGCTGATATTTCGCCTGAATTAGGTTCATGTTTGCTCTTCTACTGGCCGAAGATTTCCGGCCTGTGCTTGTGTTCTAAACCGTCGTCCGAACAACAATCCCTCATCGTGGCTGGGATCGAGTGTCAGACTCAGGAAAGGTGGTTGCTGAAGCGATTCTGGTGGTGGCGTGGTTGTGGTAACGATGTACTGAAACGGAGCCTCATCGCCGTATGCTTCACGTTCGATACGCTCAATCAAGTGGAGATAATCCCGGTATGGACGTGGCCCCATGTCTGCCTCTCTCGGGCAATCATGAATCAGCAAACCGGGGAAGGCACTTGCCGGGTCGCTCGAATCCAGCATACACACCACATCGCCTAACAGGATTTCCAGTACCCGGAAGGCCTCTCCACCTCGGAGCGATAGTTGAAACGGGCGGATTTCATCCCGCACTTGCAGACTGCCAAAGGCTTCGTTGGATAGCAGTGCACGAGCCATCATGTCGGTAAGTTCGCCCAGGGATTGCTCACGACTCGATCTCTCGTGCTGGAGCGTCGCAAGCCCCACTCGCGCCGCATCGGTGTTCTTCGTAATATCAGTGCAACGCGATATGGACTGTTCTATCTGCTCTGCGGCCTCGGGCGACCCGGAGACTTTTTCCCACCGTTCGAGCTCGGACAGCAAGCGCTGCCCGCGATCAAGTTCGAGTGCGGCGGAGTCTCGCTTTATTCGCAGTGCCTTGCTCTCCCGATCTTTTGCGGCAACCTGTTGCTGCGCCAATTGCAGAGGCTTTTCGGTCTGTGTCCGACGTTGCAGCGACTGAGTCGCGCGCGCGGCCCAGTCGCCACCGATTTTCGCCAATGCATTCTTGTCGCGACCATCCGCATAGCTCAAGTTCTGAATCTCATTCTGGATATAGGTGCATTCCTGAAACGCGACCTGGCCATGTTCGCACGAGCCGACCAGAGACTTCAATTTTTCGCGTTTCTCGGCAAGTTGCCGGTACGCGCTTTCGTCATTATTCCGTGCTGCATCCGCCATCTTATAATCGGTGTCAGCCAGATCATATTTATGCTTCAGTTGCCGATGATCCATGTGAAGCTCGACAAGCTGATTGGCCAGCGTTTCAAACTCGCCATCTAGGCGGGAAAGTGTTGCCTCTGTCGCAGCCTTTGCGCCACGAATCGCCGTCTCGACGGAATCCTTGAACATGTCATCGGAGCGCATCGGCAAATCGGCGGGAACGCGAAGCCATGCGCGAAGTTCTGATTCGATGCGGCCTCGGATCAGGCTTGGCTCTTTCCTGAGGCGAGCCGTCGCCTCCTCCGCTGTTTCCAGTTCGCGCTCCAAAGAGCGTAAGCGCATCAGCAATTTCGATTCGTCTTGATCTAGCAAGCCTAGTACGGCGCGCATCACGATGGGAGGGTCTTGCCGTGGCCGCTGCAAGCCGGTGCCTTCACCTTCGCGCCAACTGAAAAAGCTTTTGAAGCGCCCACCTTGATCTCGCGCCATCCATGCCAACAAATGTCGCCACAAAATAGCCTGTCCTGTTTCAGGAATTGTTCGCGGAGAAACCCCAGACAGCATCACCTCAGAAAGGTGAGCCTCGAAATCCTTGAAAGTCTGCGAGCCACCATCGGCCAACAAGACTCCCAAATCATCGCCGGGTAATGCAAAACCATCACGGTGAGGATTAAAGAAGCGAAATACCGCGAAGGTTTCGCTACCGACATGAACGATGGCACCGACGCCACCTTGAGGAAATTCGCCAAGCACCTCTTCCCGCAATTCATCAATCGATTTGGAACTATCGCCCAAGCAATACCGCAGCAGAAGGCACAAAGAAGTCTTGCCGACTCCATGTCCAGCCGCGTGAATACCGGCATAGACACTATTCTCCTCCGGCTCACGTGCCCAGACGATATTGATGCCGCGCCGGAATGAAATCGAGCGAATGCAATTATCCGCAGTAGGTTCGCTGAATATTGACAAGCGCTCGACCCAAAGACGGGGTGTCGTCTTTTGTGCCGATAGGCGCTTGATCAAATCATCCATGTCTGGCTTTCCCTATGCTCGCTTTGTTGAAGACTGCGAAGTGCTGCCTAAATCGTCGGCAACTTGCCGCTCAATACTAGATCGGACAGCACGCAGCAGAATCCCCGCAATCTCTTCGATGCCCTGCTCAAGAATCACACCAGCAGGAAGGGGAGCATCGGGTGTCGCCGCAATCAATGCGCCCTGTTGCTCGAAACGAATTGCCCCCGCATCCTCGAAAAATCGCAGCATAAGCTGGAGTCGTTCGAGACGAACGGACTGCAACATAGCCTTGTGCAATTGGCGATAGGCAGTGAGTTGGCCTATCTCGGCCTGTGCCAATGGGACGGCTGTCACCCCTGACACTAGAGCAGTTGTCAGCGCCAGCGTCAGTTCCTGACGCGTCAACGCGCCCGCTTGCCGGGTAATGGCAAGCACCAGTCCGGCCATGCGCGCATCGTCATCGTCGCGAATGACACCAATAGGTGAATACTGCGGCGAAGACTGCTGACCAGGTGGCGGCATCAAAAGACTCTGGTAGGACTCGCCCGCCGCATCGGCCAAGGCCATGCGGTCAAACTCACGCAGTACCAGTCGCGCCGTGCGGTACTCGCCGAATTCCTTGATCTCGTTGTTCTTCAGTACACGGAAGGTTTCGGAAGGGTAATCGGCTCCCATCACGTCTGAGGGGTCAAGGATATAACGCAGTTCATCGCGAGTAAGGCTGTAGAGCCTGGCGTAGTAAGCATCCAGCTCGGCGCGCAACACGGCTCGGCGCTCAGGGTCAAAAACGAAGGGCTGACCTGTGTAGCCCAAGTCGTCGGCCCAAGACTTCAGGTCATAGGCAGAGTAGGTCAGCTCAAGGACGCGCGGAACAATGAAAGAAAGATCGGCATCGCTGTAGCTGTCGGGAGGTAATATTGGAAATTGCTTGAGGTAACCATAGGTCAGGTGAGTACCACCCACCTTCACCCGAGCGACGAAATCAAGCACTAAGGCTCCAAGATTTCCCAACAAAGCTGCTGTGACACTTGGCATTTGATTTGAAAATATGAGCGGCAGGGTGTGCCCCACACCCACCCTCGGTATTATCGCTGCGATAACCGTGCGCTCGTTGGTAGCATTGGTGATATCCCTCCAGCCCATCAGCCAACCACGCTGCCAACCCTTTTCGGTGAGGCATTGATCGACCTCAGCGACATCCACCCAATAACGCGGCGTGACAGTGAACTCAGGGGCTGATTTTTCTACCTGATCAGCATCTCGGCTTGTACCATCAGAACTATAAGTAGCCCAGCGGTGGTCGAATTGGTGAATCATTTTAGCTTCGTATAGCGGCAAGCTGCCGGGGCCAGAAGCATCGAGAAATTGGCCGCTTTCGCTGGTCATGTTGAACAGCCCTTGCGAGAACGTAATGCTCCACGGATTCCCTTCCGGCTTGCCCTCCTCAATAAGGATCGGGATCGACCGGTAAATTTTCTTAGTAAGTTCTGCATCGCGCTGGCTGCGGAATACCGGACATGTACACGTATTTGGATTAATTAGGCGGAACTCATCCGGCGTCAAAATGAAGCGGCGACGTGGGTCGACAAGTTGCTCAGCCTGAGTGGCGAAGCAGACGAACTGTGCCGCTAAAGATGAACCAAGAGTAAGTAAACAGAACTTCATGCGACTATCCACTGCTGGGAACAGTCCTTGCCGATTCTCGATATCGTACAGGCTGACCAGCCTTCCGTTCTGCGATACGTCCTCAAAATAGGCCTTGGTGCTGTCGTCGGTAGCGATGCCTGTGGGGACGATGAAACCGGCCCGCCCGTGCGCCGCCATGAGTTGGGCGAAGGTTTCGGCAAATAGCGGATAAGTATTCAGCTTGCCAACCGCAGTGAGTGGAAATCGCCCAGATTCGCGGTAAAAAGTGTTGCTTGCTCCCACCTTTTGGCAGTCATGGACATAGTTATTCCAGAGCATAGTATCTTCATGCTCAAGCGCAGCGATGGCACGTTTGCGTCGCTCCCCAGACAATTCAGCAATGCTTGGCGCGCGCGTAGCAAAGTATTCTTCTTCACCCATTTGTGAGACTTCCCATGGCGGATTTCCGAGCAGCACGTCAAAGCCGCCCTTAGCCTTGACCTGTGGAAACACCTGCCACCAATGAAAGGCATTGATGGCTGCTGCGGCATCCATCGCCATATTTTGCAAGTCCTGACGGAGGTGGCTGTCGTTCATTGCCAACCACAGATCGGCGCTAGTGGGTATGGTGTCCTTGTTGGTCGGTGTCTTGGGCAAAACAAAGGCAGCCACAAAAAGATCGGCCGCGACACGAGCGCGGGAATGGGTAGTGGCGGCCTCGACTTCTACAAAGGCGCTACGCTTGGCTTCAATAGCGACCAGCGTATCGTCCGGCAAGGCTTCCAGAGTGGCAATATCAGATTGCAGTTCCAAAGGGAGACTGAGCATATGACGCGCGTTATGCCGAGCCTTTTCGATCGCCTTGAGTGCATCCCGGTTTGTTTTCTTCAGCGCCTTTACAACCTCCTTGTCGTCGCCGGAGAGCGCATTGAAAGCCTTGTCTGGAATGCCGTTCTCCAGAACGACGGGATCAAGTATGCCAAGTAGCGCATCACCGCAACGAATGTGATGGTCAATAAATCCCAACGGCGCATCAGAGGTGTAAGCCTCTAGCCAGAGTGCGATCTTGGCGAGCTCCACGGCCATCGGGTTGAGGTCCACACCATAAATACAGTGGGTCACCACCTGACGCAGGGCGTGACGGTAATCCTCTGGTGTCGGCTGCCCGCCTTCGGTCAGCACTCGTGCCAGATGGGTTGCCAGCCGCCGAGCAGCAGCGAGAATGAAGTGACCGCTACCGCAAGCCGGGTCGCACACAGTAATGGAGAGCAGCGCCTGAGCGGCGGCTTCGCCGCTGGCCAGCGCACCTCCATGGGGTGCAAGACGGTCGGCGACAACCGGTTCTAGCGTGGAGTCCAGCAGTTCCTGCACTAGGCTATCCGGCGTGTAGTAGCTGCCGCTTGTCTTGCGGGCATTGCCTTTGTTGGCTGCACCTTCAAGAAAACTGAAATGGCGGTTGTCGTAGGCGAGTTGTGGCGTGAGTTCGAGCAGGCTTTCGTAAATACTGCCGAGTTCCTCGGAACCCATGTCGCGCCAGTTGACGCGGGTGAGTGGTGCGTTTGGCGTGTCGCGCAGCCAAGCGAGGTGAAAGAGCGCGGCGAGCAGATGCCGGTTTTCCAGCCGGGTGCCATCGAGTGCCGAACACTGGTTGCTGGCGAACAAGCCGCCCAGCGCAGGCAGCGCCAAACGCGGTTCGCCTTCCGCCAAACCAAGCCAGACACGCTTCAAGCCTTCCCACAAATCATGGTGGCGGTCATGAGCGTTTCGGCGCACCGCCTTGTCGCGCAAGCGCTTGAGGCTATAGCCGCGCTCGAATAACACCTTGGCAGTTTCCACACTGCCGGGCGGATGCAGAATACCCCGCTCTTCAACGGTGAGCAGGAAAATCAGCCTATACACCAGCCGCATGAGTTGTCGGAAGTATTCGCGAGTACTCAGAGTGCCGTTACCCAGTGCCTCACGCAAGGCTGTGTTGGCGGGATGAGAAACGAAGCCTTGTCCCAGATCTTCCAGCGCCTGTTCAACGTTCTGCCGCAGCAGGCCACGCGCCTGCGTACCCTGCTCGCGGCAACCGTTACGCCATTGTTCGAGGATGCAGTCCTGTACCGGCTGCCCCTCTTCGCCGAAGCGGCTGGCATGCAGCAGCAACCAGAGCACGGAAAACTCGGCCTGATTTTCTTCCTCGAACAGGCGTTCCAAATCAGCTTCCACCCAAGCTGGGCGAGTCAGACTACTATTGTCACGGGCGATGCGCAGCAGCAGGCCGTTGCTGGCAATGCCCCACAGGACGTGATGTTCGGCATTGAGGTATTCCTGCAACAGGCCCAAAGCACTACGTCGACGTAGACGGTCACCACTGTTGTCGCCAAGCCGGTCATGAGCGGAATCAAGGAGTTTTGGTTCAGCACATGTAGAGATGACCAACGGTACAGACTGTCCATGGGCGAAAGCGGTAATCGGGTATCGACGTCCCGCTATCTCTTGCGGCTGACCAGCGGAACGCAAGTTTGCAAAGCCAAAGGATTGCCGCAGTAGTTCGGTGACGAAGCGCTGCGACACAGCCCAAGTGTCAAACTCCAGTTGCCCGCGAGCCGCCTTGAACTGTCCCCACAAGTGCTGCGCGCTACGCCAGGCAAGAGAGATTTCTTCCCGTGTAGAAAAACCGGCACGCACACCGTATTCACTATCAGACTGGGCCGGCGCTTTGAAACTGGCCACTTTGCCAAGCCATTCGGCAGTAAACAGTCCACCTTCGATGGCGATGGTATCAAACTGAAGCTGGGCGTCATTTTTTTTCATTTTGTAGCCCGTTAAAAACCCAGTGGGGGCAGCAGGACAAACACGCCAATGACATCCACTGGAAGAAGAGCTCGCACACTTGCTCGGCCCCGCGCAGTGCGGATGCCGGATGCCTCGCGCACGCGCTCGTGATCGGCAAGAAGCGCGTTGGCTCGTTCCTCGGCAAAATTCTTGAGCAAGGGCTGCCACTCGGGAAGCTGTGCAAGGGCAGCGGACACTTGCTCGGCACGAAGTTTGTCGCCTAGCTCTTCGGCGGGAAGTGCGGCCAGCCAGTTCAACGGTTCGTCGGAGGTGATGAGTTCCATGCGCTTGCCACCATCAGCGGCAACCATAGCAATAGCGACAGCCTCTTCCACCAGTAGTGGTTCAGCCCCTTGGGTAATAAGTTGGTGGCGCAGTCGCAGTAGCAGGACCGTGGACTTGCGTTGTACAGCCTCAGTTGTCCAGCAACCCGTGCGACCGAGCAAGGCTGGGTCGCACGTTGGATTTAACTCCGTCTCGTCGGCACCAAGTTCCTGAGAAGTTGTATTAAGACTTCTCTCCAGCAGCCCTTCAGCGAGGATGCCGACCAGTGGATGGCTACGATGCACAAAGCTTGCGCCGAAGGCCGGTGGCTGTGTGAAACTGATTTTCAAGACACCTTGCAGGTTTTCTGCCAACAGGCGTTCGCGTAAGACTTCGGGCAACGGTGTGAGTGGCACGCGGTAGCTTCGACCACGTTCTTCCAAGCCAGCACCAAGACGAGAAAGTGCACGATGTACAAATCGACGCACGTCATCGGTTTTCCCAAGGGCTCCCTGCATCTTCTGCCATTCCGGCAACACATCAGAAGGCTTGAGCTTGTTCTGAGCGAAGACGGTGCGATTTTTCTTGGCCTTATCGGCTGCGTCGATCCAGGCAGTTTCCATGGCCTTGATTTGCGGCACCTCGGCAAAATCGAGAGCTAGTTCACCTTGGCGTGTAGAGGCACTAATTTCATGTCTGCGTAGCAAAACGGCCTGCAAGAGCGCGTTGGTCAGGGTGTGGTCTTCATCCGGCAAGGGGACAGGAACACCAAGTTCTTCGCGAATTTTCTTGGCTTTCTTGAGGATGACTTCGAGCACCACTGCATCCACCGGGTTGTTGTTGCCCCACATCAGGATGGCTCGGACAATGCGTTTTCCATTTTTGATCACGCCCTCCTGTCCAAAACGATCAACGCGCCCCTCGCGCTGTTCGTGGCGAGTGGGATTCCACGAGAGGTCATAATGCACAACGGCATTGAAAACGTGTTGGAGGTTAATCCCTTCAGAGAGGCAGTCAGTTGCGATGAGCAGAGCACGATCAACTTGTGCAAGCTCATCAATACGCTGCTTGCGCTCATCAGGTGTCAGTTCGCCGGTAATGACATCTACGGTGGCGCCCGGAAAACGATTTTTCAGTTGCTCAAATAGATAATGAGCGGTGGCAATGTAGCGGCAGAACACCACCGGTGCAAAGCCCTCGCGCAATAGCTCGTCGAGGTGCGCAGTCAAGGCAACCAGCTTGGGATCGCCTTTTTGCCCAAGTAAACTCTCAGCTTGGATGACCAAATTAGCGAGGGCTGGATCGTCTGTCTGTGCAGGTAATTCACCATCGTCCTGCGGCAGGTTTTCTTCAGTGCCATCGAACACCCGTTCACGCAGTTCGTCCTCTTCCTCTCCCGTTAATTGCGCACTCATGCGGGTGCGCAAGGCCTGCACGGCGGCAGCCGGGCTGCTGGCCACACAACGCATCAGGGCGAGCGTTCCCCAGAAATTCAGACGCTGACGGCGTTCATCTTCGCCCGCACGCTCGACCACGGCAGAACAATAATCGAGCACAGCTTCGAAAAACTCTCCCCATTGCCCGGAAAGGGTGTACGGCTGATTGGCGGTTTCTCGGCGAGGGAATATGCCGCTATCGTGCCATTCATCGATATCCACACGCTGGCGTTGAACAAAGTGGTTAGCGAGTTTTTCGCGCAGTCGGTCACGGGCATTGCCAGTCAGTGTTTGAAGTTGCAGGAACTCCGGCTTCAGCAGACCGAGTAGATTGTGAAAGCTGTGTTCGTCACCTGAGTGCGGCGTGGCGGTCAGAAAAAGCATGTGGCGATTGGCATCTGCCGACAGCAACCGCAACAAGTCGTACCGCTGGTGACGGCCAGCACCGGTGCCTGCGCAGGTGTGTGCCTCGTCGACGATCACCAGCTCAGGGCAGCGGGACGAAAATTCGCCACGCCGCTTGTCGCTCTTGATGAAATCAAGGCTGACAACCGTGAACGGATGTACCGTAAAGATGCTCTCAGAAACGGTGCCAATGTCACGCTCTAAGCGAGCGGCGCTCCCGGAGGTGACCGCCACGGCCTTGATGTGGAAGCGGTCATCGAGTTCACGCACCCACTGCTCCACCAGATGCGGGGGACATAACACCGTAAATCGTTTGAGTTCACCCCGATCGAGAAGCTCGCGAGCAATCATACCGGCTTCGATGGTTTTGCCGATACCCACGTCGTCGGCAATCAGCAACCGGAGAGTGTCGAGCTTGAGCGCCATGAGCAATGGCACGAGCTGGTATGTGCGCGGCTCAAAGGCGAGATTGCCGAAGCTGCGGAAAGGCCCTGCGCCCCGGCGCAGAGACATAAGCAGTGCGTCCCGCAGCAGCAGCGCGGTTTCCTGGCTGGCACGCAAGCAGCCATCCGGCGGCGGGAAGGTGGCTGGCACTACGAGATCAAATTCCAGGGCGGGGCACAATACTGCTGCATCTTCTTCCGAGCCAGATAGCGGACGCAGGTGAAGCTCGTCAAGAGAGCCACCAGGCAACACAATCCACTCGCGGCCACGAGCACGCACCAGTGAGCCAGGCGCAAAGTGGTTGGATAATTCAGCGGCAGGTGCAGCACTCATTGCAGATGTTCTTTCAATTGCTGGATAGCAGAGAGTTGCTCATCTGCCGACTCCGGAAACTCGATGACGGTCATGCCGCGCTCTCGGAGCGAGGCCGCATTCACCCCGTAACGGATCAGTGCGACGCGGGCGACGCGCCACGCGGCCAGCACGGGAATGCCGGAAACTTCCCCACCTAGCAGGTCAGCGGATGGCAGGCCGTGGGCGCTGGGGTCGAATCCATCCGAACCCTTGGACGATGCAGAGGCTGAACCAGGCGTTGCCTTTGGTGGCATGGCTTCGAAACCCTGAGTACGCACCCCGGCGAGCCGCAACAGAATGCTGCGCGCCAAGCGGTCGCGGCGGTCGATAATCGGGTGATCCGGTTGGTTGTAGTACGAGAGAATGCAGCGATAGCAGCCCGCCACACAGTTAGCCTCTGGCATATCTTGAAGTGAATCTACCAATGGCAGTGGCTGCCCATAATCGGGAATATCGAGGTGCAGCAGACGGAGAGCCGCATGGGCGATGCGGGCAATGGCATCTGGCTCACCAACGAGGCGGGAAAGCACTCCTGCCCCGCCTTCTGTGGCCTCGTAGAACAACACACCGTTACGGCGCTTCCGATCCGGCAATGGTTCGGCCAGGAGTTCGGATTCTTCCAACTGGTATACGGCTTCGGTGCCACGCTTCAGGGCGTATTGGACTGTGGCCACTGTAGTTTCCGTAATCTCGGGATCAGGCAGGAGCAGTAGAAGCGCATTTTTTTGGTCGCGCACCCAAGGGACGATCCACTGGTTGGCGATCTTTGTCGGATCGTCGTTGGCTTCGCCATCTTCGTCTTCCAGTTTTGACCAGGCACCGTTCATGGGGTTGATGCGGAAACCGTGCTGGGTCTGGTTGGCTCGGCGGCGCAGGCCTTTATTCAAACGGCTAATCTCAGTGCTGGGGCCATAGCGGAGGATGGCGATTTCGCCGGCATCGTCTGCCGCCATCACGGAGCGGACATCTGGCTGACCATTTTCGCGCCGTGACCAACGAAACGTTGTCTGTAGCTCGAATCCCTGACGCAAACGATCGTCGTCGTTTACCGTGATGCGATCCGCCGGGCTGGTACGCACGTTTTCGATCCGGTACAGGTTGCGCACGATTTCAACGTTGTCGGTGAGTGCCGTGGCGCACGAACGGCAGTGGGAAACATCGTGATCGCTGGGGTCGGACTGGAAGTGTGCGGCACCGCAGGTGCGGCAAACCAACACCGTGTCAGTTGGGAGTTGGCCGCCAGCTAGCGATTCTCCTTGGCGAACACCCAGCGATGCAGCTACCACGCGATAGGCCCGGCCTTCGTGGTAAACGAGGCTACGCGGCCCGAATTCTGCCAAGGCGAGAAAACGTGGGCGCTGGAGATATGCGCCCCGGCCCCGGTCGGTGCTGCCCGGTATGAAAGCGGTGAGCGGCAAACGCGGGAAGTTATAGCCCGGCATGAAGCCTTCGGTAGCGAGGTAGCGATAAGTGTAAAAATCACTGGACATGCTCTCCTTGCCCCGCTGTAACAAGGCAAGCTGATCCATGGCCTGACCATGAAGAATACGCGCAGCATTACGTTCGCGCTCAGGCAGGTTATGGGTATCCATAGTGCGGCGCGAGAGGTCGCGCTGGCGCGCGGCACTCATAAAAAGATCGCGCCAGCGGGTAAAAGCATGGTCAAAACGGCTGAAAGCATTACTCACCACATCGTCTGCGAGCTGTTGCCTGCCCTTGAACCAGGGCGCAGTTTCCGGCGTGAGTTCTGATTCGATCAACTCGATGACCTTGAGGATACGCGCAGTCGCTTCTGGTGCAATCGTGAGCCGGGATAGTGCTTCTGCTATTTCCTTGCGGAGCGGTAGATCGGTCTTTTCGTCCGGCTCCACCACTTCGGCAATCGATGGCTTGATCGGGTATTCGGTGGCCGCTAGCCAGACAGCCTGGAGATGACTGCGTATGAGGTCTTCGTTGGCCAGATCCAGAGTCGGCGCACGTACTTCGCCATGCACCATGGCAGGTGGATTGGCGAAGAAATATTGATCGTGGGGACTTTTTGCTGCGCAGTAAGTGAGGATCAGTGCCGGCATACCGCTACGTCCAGCACGTCCGCTGCGTTGAGCATAGTTGGCTGGAGTGGGCGGCACATTGCGTAGATAGACGGCGTTGAGCGCCGAGATATCAACACCCAGTTCCATGGTCGGCGAGCAAAATAACACCGGCAAAAAACGATTGTTCTCGCCAATTTCAGCGAGTTGGGTGGCGCGATTCTTTAGCGCATCCTGTTCCGTATCACCGAAGCGGAAACGCATTTCGCGGATTTCGCGCCGGTCGGCATCGACCTGCGCGGTGTGTTCTCGCGCCTCATAGTGAAAAATATGAAAACCGTCGAAGAGGGCTCCAGCCAGGTTGCTATACAAATTGCGAAAATACTTGTTATCCATAGCGCCGCGCTGGGCGACACCTTGACCGCACCGAAACAATACGCAGCCTGCATTGAGTTGCCATCCGGTGAAGCCGCTGAATGGACTGGGCACTTCGAGAACCAGTCCCACCTTCGCCGCAGCCTGGAGCAAATCCTTCAGCAGGCGGTCGTAGCTCTCACGATTGAGCGCTGCGGCACGAGGATCGTTTCCCCACAGGCTGGGTGCGCGCAAGGATCGACCCAAAGCACTTTGTGGCCCGGCGCGTACGATCATATCTTCATCGCCAAGGTTATTCGCGCGCCGGTTGGGTGCCTGCGGCATGAGATAGCGCGCGGTGCGCGGGTACTCCTCTCGACCGAAACCCCATGGGGCGCGCAGCAGATCACGGGAGCGTACCTTGAGCGCTTCGGCATCAGCGGCGGCGAGCACATCTGCGGTCACGGCAAGCCCCTGTCGCATGACATCGAATAGTTCGCGATAGATCGCCAGCCGAGTTTCAGAAGTAACGTCCATCAATAGCTCGTGGCCGCTTTTGAAGCAGGATTCATCGGCGACGAATTCTGCAAGTCCCTCGTAGTCGACGGACAGCAAACCGAGCTGCTCAAGATTCGGGTTGGTGAAGCGCCACCCACGACGCTGATCGACCCATACGCGATAGCTCAGTACTTCCCGCAAGGCACGCTGCGCGTTGACGAACTGAACGCCAGAGAGCTCGGGATTGAGTAACCATTCGCCACGCATATCTGCACGCTCGAAACCCAGCGCACGCGAGACCGTTTGTCCGATGCGGTCTGACGTTAAACCGTCGTCTCCGACCTTGATGACTGCACCTAGAATTCCGGCCCTCAATGCGCTCACAAATAGGAAATCGTTGAAGTGACCGGCTTGAAGTGCAGCATCCTGTCTGTTATCAGTAAAGCCAAGTAACTTGCGTCGGTTCGGAGGAATGCTCTGTCCGGATTGACTATCCATCCAGCGCAGAATCGAGTGCGTAAAGATGGTCGTGGCAGATGCGCGACCTTCCGAGGACAGCGATGCAAGTCGATTGCTGTCCTTGCCCTGAGCAGAATGCACAGTCTTGCAATTGAGGCAAAAACGGAATTTTCCGGGGAGAAACCAAGCATCAATGCCCGTGCCAACACTGCCGGTTGCTTCAACCTTGATCGCCTTGGCTCGGTACTGGCGTGCCGGTGTGGCTTTCAGTCGTGGGTTACCCTGAACGTCGTATTCCAGCCAGCTTTCCGGGTAGTCTTCGGTACGATCTGAAAAATCCAGTGATCCATCGTCGGGGGGCAAGGCCAGGAAGCCATATTTCTGTCGACCGTCAGTCGTTTCCTCGTCGTCGTCCTTCGATACGGGAACATCTTCGATCGCGCGCGGCAGTATCTGCTTGATGCCGTCGCGTTCCTCAATCAACACCGGGTAATATTCCTGACCGCAGTCGCGGCAGAAATGAATGGGGTAGAGGCGCTTTTCAACCTGACCCGGCAGGTATTGCTGACCATTGGTAGTGACGATGCGCAGCCCTGGGGGATCGATGGTGCCATATGCCGTGCCAGCACCGGAAATGAATTGATGTAACCGGAAGGCAAAGAAGCCACGCGACGTGGTGTGATAGCCGCTCGGGCGATCTTTTTCTGACAGCGAAGCAAGCATCAAAAAGCGCTGCAGGACCGGGGCACATTCTTCCGTTGAAAGGCCGCTATCTTCCACCAGCCACTGCACTGCGGTGGACAACTTCTGGGGCTTGGCCCTGACCCACTTTCCGTTTTCACTTTCCAAGCCGAGCTTGGTTTCGACCCAAATAGCAAGAGGATGATCCACCAATTGAGCATCTGTGATGGAATCGGGAATCGTCGCAGACAATGCGGATGCTAGATTTGATTTGACGGAATGAGCCGTTTTGTCAGGATTTGTGACTCGACGAAGCGTTTCGCCAATTACATTATTGGTCGTGATGACTGTACCAAAAAGCTTGGATGCGACCTCAGCAACTGCCTGCTTGCGGTCAAGCTCGTTACCACTAGCCATGGTGGCGGAAGTGCCAACGCACTGTAGCGATGGGCCAGCGAGAGAAGCTTTGATTCGGCGTACCAGCAATGCCACATCGGCCCCCTGCCGTCCACGATAGGTGTGAAGTTCATCCAGAACAAGAAACCGCAATCCGGCACAATTGCCGATGACCTTCTTGTCAATTGGGTCCTGCCGCGTCATCAGGTATTCCAACATGACGAAGTTGGTAAGCAGGATGTCAGGCGGAGTATTGGAGATGGCTTCACGCATTGCGCCATCTTCCTGCCCGGTATAACGCTTGAAGGTAATTGGCTTTGGAGATACGTTCTGGAGGAACTTCTCTAATTCTTCCATTTGGCTATTTGCCAGCGCGTTCATCGGGTAAACGATGATGGCTCGGGTGCGAGGGGTGGAATCGGATGCTTTCTCGCGCAGGATCGCATCGATGATCGGGATGAAGAAGCACAGAGACTTACCGGAACCTGTTCCGGTAGTGACTACATAGCTCGATCCCGCCTTCCCAGCCGAAAGGGCCTGCAACTGGTGTGTGTGCAAGCGAAGCGGAATCAGGTGGCCGCTCGCTTCATCCTTTACCTGAAAAATTGATGCGCAGAGATGGTGTAGCTCCCCGGATTCCGCCAGATCCCCAACGGTCGGTCCCGCCATGTAGTTTGGATTGATCTGCAGAAGCGGTTCGGGCCAGAAACGGTCGCCTGCATAAATCTCATGCAACTGATCGCGGATATCCGCCGACTTGATCTTGGTGAATGATCGGGCAAATGCACCGTAGTCGCCGACCAATTGGTTACGCAGTTCAAAAACATTCATAGCGCCAGATGCCCCCCTTGGGCAAAGCATTATTGTTGTCCATCAAATCGCCTTGCTTACTGACTAACTCGCGATCACACGTTGTTTCCGGTGCGTGAGCTTTTTTGTTTACGACGGCTTGGCTCCAAGTTTGAGGCGTTCTGCTCTGCATGCCCGAGAGTCAGAATTTCGATCATTGACGCAACGGAGCGCAACGTTCACGTTCAACTTCCTGATGGAGATATCTTTGAACGGCAGCGCCTTACAATAGACAATGCGCGTTATTGTTGCGAGGCATTGCTCAATCTCAGTAAGTACGATTGTTTGAATTTACTGCCTTTGGCTTCATTAGGCAATGCCAACGTGCTAATCCTAATGCAAGCAATGCTACCAGTCCCTCAATGAGCGGCTTGCCGACCTAATGCGCCGGATGAACATCTGCGAAGAGAAAAACAGCGGAATCGACAAAGTGATTCACGCCGTCGAGATGTTTCTGTTGCCCGCCCGGATTCCCGTGCGGGACACCGTAGGACGTTCGTCACCCTCTATGGCCTTCGGCAATCCGAACGCATGACAAACCAATCGTTACGCGAGCGCTTCGGCTTGCCCGAAAGCAAGAGCGCCATCGTCTCCCAAGCGATCGCAGCTGCCTTGGAGACGGGGCAGATTAAGCTTGATGAACTGGTGAGCGCATCGCACAAGTTCTCAATAAATTTGGTTACGACTCATATCAAACTTGACTAAGCTATCACCACCTGACTCTTTCCCCCCGCCATCCGCTGCACCAGAATCCTGGTCGCAATCCGTTCCGTCATTTCCTGAACATGCGAGATGACACCGACTTTGCGCCCCATAGCTTGCAAGCCATCCAGCGCGTCCATTGCGACAGACAGGGTTTCGGGATCCAGACTGCCGAAACCTTCGTCGATGAACAGCGATTCGACACGAACCCGGTTCGACGACAGTGATGCCAGCCCCAGCGCAAGTGCCAGCGAGACCAGAAAAGATTCACCACCGGATAGAGAGTGAACCGAGCGCAGTTCGTCGCCCATA
>Ga0307375_10001706_pt1 | contig 23544 bp, 20 predicted proteins | sample TR1MG_FD_202531 | JGI IMG/M metagenome (GOLD analysis project Ga0307375, IMG submission 202531) | Soil microbial communities from Risofladan, Vaasa, Finland - TR-1 | ecosystem: Environmental > Terrestrial > Soil > Coastal area > Acid sulfate soil | place: Finland: Risofladan, Vaasa | collected...
CCATCTCATAAAGAAGAAACAGCACGTGGCCACCATCCAATGCAGGTATGGGCAGAATATTCATAATTGCCAAAACAATGCTCAGGAGACCTGTCATATTCCAAAATGCCTCCCAATCCCAAGTTCCGGGGAAAATCTTGCCAATGGTAATAAATCCGCCCAGCGACTTGTAGGCACCTGTTTGGGGGCTAGCCAGCAGCTTCAGCTGCTTGAGGTAGCTGCCGATAACGGAATAGCCCTTCTTAATTCCGGCTGGTATAGAGGCCCAGAAGGTGTAGTGTTCAACGCTAATGTGAAAAAACTTCTCTAGGTTAGTGTCGAAGTAAACACCAATAATGCCATCCTTACCAATAGTAACAGGAATTGCAAGTTGTTTTCCAGCACGGTCAACATTCACCGTAACCTGCTTTCCTTTGTGGCTTAACACATAATCGCTAAACTCATCATAGTATTGAGCTTTTAACGAATCAACACCTACAACTTTATCACCACTTTTTAACCCAGCTGTAGCGGCAGGAGACTTCTTCTTAATTTCATCAACCACTAGTGGGATTCGTGGAGCAATAATGGGCTGCTTGCTCATCATTGCTGCTCGCATTGCCTCTGAAATAGGGAGTTTTACAACTCTCTCATCTCTTTCAACATCCACGTAATCAGCCTGGTCCAAAACAATATCGGCAACAATGTGCTGAAAGTTTTTAACTTCAACCCCACCAACATTGAGAATTTTATCACCATTCTGCAGACCCAACTTTTGCGCTGTAGAATCAACCGCAATACCGTATGTTACATCCTTATTCGCCAGAAATTCATCGCCCCAAGTGTAGAGCACCATGCTGTAGATAACAAAGGCCAGTAAAAAATTTACAACCACTCCGCCAATCATAATTAGCAATCGCTGCCAAGTTGGCTTTGCACGGAACTCCCATGGTTCCGGATCCGACTTCAGCTGCTCGGTATCCATCGACTCGTCAATCATCCCCGAGATTTTCACGTAACCACCCAGCGGTAGCCAACCTACCCCGTACTCGGTATCGCCACGCTTAAACTTAAACAGCGAAAACCAAGGGTCAAAAAAGAGGTAAAATTTTTCAACACGAGTCTTAAAAAGCTTGGCAAGCGTAAAGTGTCCAAGTTCGTGAAGAATAACCAGTAGGGAGAGGCTCAGAAAAAACTGCGCGACCTTTGTCCAAATTTCCATGCTCATATTTTCATCTTCTATAGTTTACTAACCAAATTCTGCATCACCTCCATGGCTACCATACGAGCCTCGGCATCGATGCTGCAGTAATCATCCACCGAAGGATTGGCCATAAAGGCAACCCGTTCCAGCGTTTTTTCCACAATTCGTGGAATATCGAGAAAGCTAATCCGTTCTTCTAAAAATGCCTGCACGGCCACCTCGTTGGCACCATTGAGTATACACGGCATGTTACCCCCTTGCTGCAACGAATTATAAGCTAGCTGTAGGCAAGGGAATTTTTCCATATCGGGCTTTTCAAACGTCAATCCATCGCCCTTGAAAAAATCGAACCTATCCGATCCCAACGAAAGCCGCTCAGGGTATGCAAAGGCTAGCTGAATGGGCAACTTCATGTCGGGGATACCCATTTGAGCCTTAATGGAGCCGTCCTTAAACTGCACCATGGAGTGAATGATAGACTGAGGGTGAACAACAACCTCAATGTCCGATGGTTCAACTCCAAAGAGCCACTTGGCCTCAATTACTTCAAAACCCTTGTTCATTAGGGTGGCCGAATCAATCGTAATCTTATTTCCCATGCACCAGTTGGGATGCTTTAGCGCATCACATCGGGTAACGCTACGCAGCTGCTGAGCCGTTAGCGAACGAAATGGTCCGCCAGAAGCAGTAAGAATCAACTTTTCTACACCACCCGTTTCACCCATCAGGCATTGAAAGATGGCAGAATGCTCCGAATCAACCGGCAGCAGGTCTACCCCATACTGGCGAGCCAACCCAGTTACAATTTCACCGGCAACCACCAAGGTCTCCTTATTTGCTAGCGCAATTTGTTTCCCTGCTTTTATAGCTTCAATGGTTGGCAGTAGACCCGAAAATCCCACCATTGCGGCTAGCACCATATCTACCTCGGGCATGGCCGCGGCCTGACCAATTGCACTGGCACCGGTCAAAACCTCAATGGGCATAGCCATGAGCGCATCACGAACGCGCTCATACTTTGCCTCATTGGCAATCACAACCACCTTGGGCAAAAATTCAATAGCCTGCAGCACCAGCAGGTCAATGTTGTTGTTGGCCGTAAGGACAACCACCTCAAACCGCTCAGGATGGGAACGAACCACATCCAGCGCCTGAGTTCCTATAGAACCGGTAGAACCCAGAATAGCCAAGCGTTTTCTCATTCCCAATAAAATCTTTCGAATGCTTAAAAAACAATATACTTTTCGGGGTCGACTGGAGTGCCGTTATACCAAAGTTCAAAGTGCAGATGTGGTCCAGTGGTAAGCTCACCGCTGTTCCCAATAATGGCAATGGCCTCCCCAGCCTTAACATGTGCTCCTGGCTTCTTCAGCAGCTTAGAGTTGTGCTTGTATACGGAGAGCAGATTCCCAGCATGCTGTATTTGAATAACATATCCAGTTTCCAAGGTCCATGCAGCCATGGTTACTGTGCCGTCGAGCGTGGCTACCACCACCTCGTTTGGCGAGGAGGCAATGTCGGTACCAAAGTGGCCGCTAGCAATGTTGAAGGAGTTGGTAACTACCCCTCTTACAGGTGGGAAAAAGTGCATCCCCTTGACGGTATTTTCCATGGAGTTGTTTGTTACCGAAAGGTTGTATTGCTCTTTTTCCTCAATTTGGCTACGAAGCAGCGAATCGTCAAGCGATTTTTTAAAAACAATATCCTTGGGATGTATGGTGGTATCCCTCTTAGATAGCAATACTGGCGGGTTTTCACCATTCATAATAGCCTTAAGAGAGGTGAGGTATTTCTGCCAGTGGTCGAGTTGCTGCTGTAGCGAATCCACCTTAAGGGCATTCTCCACAATTGCTCTTCGAGTATTGGTATCGGGGTAGCCCGGAATAAACTCACGCAGGGGAGTAAACGCTATCAACACTGTAACCAGCGCAATAAGAAGGAAAGAAGAGCCACCCAAAAACGCTATCACGTTTAATCTTGAAAGGCGAAAAAACCAAACCTCCTCAAAGGTCTGATCGTTGTAAATGCTGAAGCGGTACTTATTTTTAAGCTTGGATAAATAGCGCTTTGGATCCTTTTGAGTCATGTTATTTCGAATGCAATCCCACAAATATAGAAACTTTAATTTAGAATAGGGGAAAGCAATCGCCTTTAACCTAGTCCTGAACCACCTTCACATACTTCTCCTCACTCTGCCAGAGCCCATGCTTTGTGCATACGGCCATTGCTGTAAGGTTCATGCTTACGTTGGCAGCCACATAAAAATCGACCTCCACGTGGGTAGGTTGATTACCAAATGTACCCGGAGTGTAGTGTATCTGAGCCATCAGTGTCTCCCTGTTCCAAAGCTGCAAGGTGCTGATAAAGTGATCGTAATCATCCGGGTGTTTATACTCATTACCTAGGGTAACCTTCACCTTCAACTTTTCACCTTTTTTAACGGAGTCGTCGCAAAAAATAAAGGGAGTATGTCTGTCGAAGTAGTCCTTCATCAGCTCCTTCTCCTCCTGGCTGATGTCTACCGGTTTAAAAACTCGTGGCATAGTAATTCCAGTTTGTAAGTAGAAACAAAAGTAGTTTAAAAAATGTTTGCGTGCTATTGGTGAGCCGAATGCCTTTAAAACAGTATGCTTATTTTGAAAAAAGCGTTCAATAGTTTGCAATCACCAAAAAAGTATGCTACTTTTGCACCGCACTTGACAAAATGGTTTCGGGGTGATTGAGGAAGATGGTGTCGATGCAGCTTAAAAGGTTCTGATTTTATTGAAAACGATATATTGCGGGGTGGAGCAGTTGGTAGCTCGTTGGGCTCATAACCCAAAGGCCACAGGTTCGAGTCCTGTCCCCGCTACTAAAAAGACCCTTGAGAACACTGTTTCTCAAGGGTCTTTCCTTTTAAGGGTTACAATACAGTTACAAGAAACGTGAAAAGAATAACCCAAAAAGAGCAAGGGAAAGTAAAATCTCTTTTACAAGTCATCTTCTTTTATTCTTTCAGCCACTTTAATTCAAAAAGGCAGAAAAAAGCCCCTTCACACTTCGTAAAGTAGCTGTCTTCATATAAGACAAACAAGTAAAAATTGACTTATGGCATTTTTAATGCCATCGCAAAGGAAATAGGCCGTTATTTATCCCTTATTCACTTTATTATACGAACTGAAAAGCGAAAAATAAACGACTTGTCGCAGTTATTTCAATTAAGTGATGCTGGAATACTATTCATAAGTATTTCGTTGAATCGTCGAGTTAGGAATAAGTTAAAGGCTAAATATCTGATATTTTAAGAAGTCGTTCTTGAGCAGTAATAGTAACTACATTTTCAAATTTACAATCTTTATCATGTGTCACCAATGGTAATTTGTATTTTTTCAAGAACTCACCGTAATAAAAATCGTTAAAATCAAGGTCGTAGTTATATAAGTTCCCAAGCGTTGATGCAGAATATATAGCCTTAAAATCATCGTCCATTAAGACTGCATAATCGCTCAAACTATCAATATCAGTACACAAATCTTTAAGCTTGGCTTTATAGTCGGAATCTGTCTTGTCTCTATAGTCTCTTTTAAAATCATACCTTCTATACTCATCACCATTGCCAAAATAATTTCGCATGGCAACTTTACGCATATAAGCATTTATTATTTCTGAAAGAACCAAACTGGTTAAAACTATCTTGGGCTTATTCTTTAGCCTCTTTAATATTTCAGGGTCATGTGTTTCATTCAATTCAACAACAACCTCAAAGAAAGACTGATATGGCGATTCATACTCATTTTGTTTTCCACCACTATAATATTTCAAAGCAGCGATCCATACATTAGCATCAAAGAAATATAAAGGATGATCTTCAGGTGCAACGTTCTTTATGTCATGAATTAAATAGGGCATAACGACTAAGACTGTAGTAATTCATAAATTGCATTATTTTGCACCTTAGCAATTTGAGGATTAGAACCAAGTTGTTTAGCGTTCTCTATCTTTTCAATCCAAACGGTTTTTCCTTCAAGCCCACCAATAGTCAATAATTCCGAAGCTTCTTTAAATTCTGAATAGATTTTCCCGATTGAACCATTGGCAAATCCAGAGGTTACATTCTTAACGCCTTGAAAAGACAAAAAAACCTTTTCACCATTAGCAAAGTGCTTAGAGATTGCATCAAAAACTTTTACTCCAAACGCATGAGTAACAGCATTTTTTGAACCAATTATGTCAACAATTTTCAATGTAATCATAATTTAGAGCCTCAAATATAGTGATTTACTCAATTATTAAACCAAATACAAAACTTAAAGAAGGAATCTAAAAATTAAATGTATTGTTGCCCCTTTATATTGCTTTAGTAATTTATACGTGTGTGTTGTCGTGTTGGTTAGATTATAATAACAATCATCCGACATTATATGCAAAGACCCACCAGTTTGTGTGCAAAATCTAAAAATATCTCTTAGACCTGTTCCCCCAGGTGCACCAATCTTGGTTGAATGACCAGCAATAGCCCAATGAATAGCATCAGATGCCGTAGTAATGTTTTCATCACCTTTAGTATATTCTGCTATCTTCTTCAAAAATCCATCTCCGAGGTCAACCAAAGTAAATTTCAATTCCCCTTGTTTAGGAAAATATTGTCCACAAACAAAAACAGGGTCATTTGTATTAGCATGTAATCCTACATTTTCAAATATTTCAATATAGCTTGCTATAATTCTATCCTTATCATTAAAACGGATATTTCGCAATCCTCTTTGATGTAAAAAATCCCTTTCAATGTAGTCACAATAATCATCAACGTTTTTTTGGTTAAAAACCATTAGTGGAATAGTAGTATCTCTTTCATCGTAAGGTTTAAATTGATAACCATTGCCTGCTACATGGTTAGTAAATCCATTTCTCATTAATACATTCAAATCCTTGCCAATGCTTTTGAAGTCGATAAATGTACTCACTCCAAAATTATTCTTCAAGTCATACACTATGCTGTAAAGAAAAGCAGATAAGTTCGCATCAATAAAATTAACACCATCTAAATTCAAGTTAATCCAACAATTCCGATATTGCTTCGCGTAGTGATAATAATTAATCAAACTAAGCATACCATTTATACTAGTACCAACAATCTGATTTCTTGCAGTAATTGTATATTCTCGATTTGAACTCATTTTATAACTGACAGTTAAACATCTTTTAAACTTACTTATTCATTATTTTGTCCGTTTTATATCCCAAAATGTAGCCAAACACCATTCAAAAGCAGTCGATAAACGTCGAGTTAGGAATGACCTTTTTTAGATTAATTTTTATTCTTTACCCTTAAAATGTTCTTTCAAAACTGCCAGTAATGTAGAGTTTCTTGCATCAGCATCACTAATAAATGCATCAAGCGATAATACATAAATACCAACTCTCGCTGTATTTAACTGTTCTAATGAAGTCTTAATGTCATATTCATTGTAATACATTATGTCTTTTGAAAACAGTGAAGTATATCTATTATTTTCGAGATATAATTTGAAGTCATTATTAAACTCAACGATTGCATAAAACCATATCCTTTGAATCTTATTAGGATAAAGTTGCATTAGTTTTGTAGCTCGTGTTTGAAGTTGAACAATTGCCGCAACATTTTCTTCGAGTTTTACGCCTCGCTTTTTTAGCTCTATAATTACAACATCTACCTTCTCGCTTTTATCAGGATCATTTGAAAAAATAAGAACTATGTCAGGTTCAGTATTATCTTTTCCTCCAATTTCATTTTCTCCAGCAATTTCTTTAATCACTCTTGACATGACCTTATCACTCAAAATAGTATTGTAAGTCATGTATTTATCATCAAGTAGCCAAGCATTATTGCTATATAAATCATTTACTAAGCCCTCACTTTTTAGTATTCTACCTTTCGGAACAATCAAATTATGTATATCGGCTTCATCATTGTTTTTATCAATTTCTTTTAGTTTGTTTATCGTAATTTGCCTGTAAAGAATATATTCAGTTAATGCACGGGACGACATCTCTAAAGACTTCATATATGTTTCATCGGAAAGATCGTTTGCTTCCAAAACATCCCTTTGAGCCTTAAAAAATCTTTCTTGTGCCTTTTTTATAGAATCCTCTTTTTTAATAAACCCAATATTTTGTATATCAAAAAAACCAAGCAAGTGAGGGTAAGTATTCGCTAAGGATTCTTTAGTTTGAGTATTTCTTTCAATTATCACAGGTATTTCCTTAGAAAGTACTTCCTGAACCTTATTTCGAAACAACCTGATTACTGTTTTTTTTGTGTGTTCATCAAAAGTCAACTCTTGTCGAGAAGCATTAACTTTTCCTTTAAAAAAGGATGAATGGAGCAGAAAAATTATTTCGTATCCGAAAGGTATGTTTTCATCAGATATAATGTCTAGGTTATACGTTCTCCCGTCAATACAAAGTGCTGTAATTATTGTCTTTTCATTAAGGGCTTTCTTTATAGAATAGTGTAATTCTGTATGATCAAACAGTTCTAAGCCAGAATTTTCTATCTTCTCTATTTTTAACTCAAGTAAATCAGTCAAAGAGATTTGTTGTTTGTCTGAAACAAACATATACTGACTATCTGGTTTATCAACACTTAGACTGATAAAAATTGAAAGTTCTTTCCCTTCCTGTTTCATCAAATAAAGACGGGGATAAAACTCCTGTAGCAATGTCTTTTTCAGTATGACAGGTCTTAATGTATCGTGAGAGCGGATTTTCGATTTAAAATAATTTTTAAAGGATAACTTCGTTTCTTGTATACCTTCTTCTATATTCGCAACCCTTGATTTTTCATCAAATTCAAAATTATACTTAAAAGTGCGCTGTTTATTTTCGTATTTACTTACTATTTCAACATCTTTAAAGTAACTAAGAAATACCAATCTCCCTAATCCTTTGTGATCGTCTTCTTCAGCCTCAAGAAGTTTAGAAAACTTTTCAAATCGCTCATTTGTAAATCCAACTCCATTATCCTTCACAGTGAAATTTAAGGTCTTCGGCTTGCTAAATTCTTCTATTGAGATTTCAATTTCAACTTTTGTTGCTTCTGCGTCAATTGAATTTGCTATAGCTTCTATGAGAACCAATTCAAGTGTAGGGTTAACATAGAAATGCGAAACAGCTTGTTTAAGATTAATTCTCATATTGGTATTGTTATTTTCAAACTATAATTTATTGGGTTCTAACGCTTCCCTTAAAACCTGTTGCAAAAGCATTTCGTTTTGTTGCTGACTGCCCTTTATGCTTTCTTCCAGTTCATCGCAAAACTTCATAAGTTCATCCAGTTTTGCGACAATTCGCTGTTGTTCGTTAATTGGTGCTAAAGGCATTAATGCAAGTACGCCTTCTTTAGTACCTAATCTGGGCATTTTCATTCCTTTTGTCACACTATTTACATAGTTTAAAAAATCTGTCCTTTTCAACAAATATCTAAAAAAATAGGGATTCATTCCAGCAAGACATTTTAGAGGGAGTATTTCTGTGGTGCATACACCATCTTCATCGGCAACAATAACCTTGTCCAAATATGGTCGTAACTTGGAATAAAGTACCTCTCCTTTCTTAAAAACACTTTTAGTACTTAGTGATTTTCTTTCCTTAAACCTTAATTTACCGAGTAACATAGAAGTGTCTTTTTCAATATCTTCTAAATCTAACACCCAAGTATTCTCTCTTATATCTTCTGGCTCAGCTTTTGGGCAGGTTCCATAAGTAGTTATTGCCCCCAGACGACACCATGTCCAATTTTCTGGAATTTCAAAAGGTATTTCGTCGAGCTTAATAGGCGGTAGTGGTTTATCTTTACTTATTTTCTTTTCCTTAATCAATCGCTCTTTTTCTTCTATTATTTTTTCAAGTAGTTGGCTTGCAGATTCATCATTTGTGTCTTGTTGTACAAGTTTACCCTGCATGGCTTCACGCAAAAATGCTTGTCGTAGTTGCTTAATCAAATCAAGTTGATGGGTTAGTTCAGTTGTAACCCCAATATGACTATTGTAGAGACCTTCAATTGATTTCACTTTATCAAAAACACCTACATATTCACTACTCATTGATTCACCTAATGCTGCTTTACTAAGTTCTTTCTGAATATCACTATCACACTTTGGTAACCGTAAGGTTTTAAGTTTTTCAGCATTTACATTCGGCATTGCCGAACCCGATTTCATTTCTACTATCTGACTCCAAAAAACATAGGAGTTTAAAAATGCGTTTATAAAATCAATATTAACCCCATTCTTTAATCTTAATCGAATCAAATAGCTTGCATAAACTGAATTATTAGGAACTTTATTAACTATAAAACTTTTACCAGTTGTACCACCTGTACGAGCAATTAAAATATCATTCTGCTTCAATAAGTAATTATCCTCTCTATCACAATCGCAATAAGGGACATTCTCCCAGTCAACTCCACCATTTCTAATGTCAGTAATTCGGACAAGTCTATGGCTACCCGATTTTTGAGCAGAAGCAGTATATCCATATTGCGTGGATTCTAAATAATGTTCAAGCGTAGTTTCTTCATGTTTACTCAACAGGTAACTGAATAAAACCGAATTCTTAATCTGCTTTAATACCTCATCATCAGTATTAATAAATGAAAGCGGAACATATTTAATGCTTATACTCATTTAATTGCCTCCTTAATCTTACCCAGCAAACTGGTACTTTTTTCAAAAGAGGCTTCGAGCATGTCCAAAAGTTCAGTACTCGTATGTTCAATAATTTCTTCCTTCTTGTTCGGATTCTTAATATCTAAATCATAGTTACGGTCAATAATGGTTTGTATGTCAACCTTCCAACTTACTTCGGATTCTTCCCGATTATTCCACCACTTTTTTATCGGGTCAAACTCCTTTAATTTTATAGGGTTTGTTTTGTTGTAGGCTTTTTGCCCACCGGGCAAACGGTGTTCATAGTACCAGACTTCTTTTGTCTTTTCTCCCTTATTGAAAAACAATAAGTTAGTTGCCACTGTTGCATAAGGCTGAAATACAGAGTTAGGCAAACGAATAATTGTGTGTAGGTTACATTCTTCCAATAATCGTTGTCTTACCCTTTGCTTTATACCGTCGCCAGTAAGCGAACCGTCTGGCAGTACAATACCTGCCCTCCCATCTTTTTTGAGCAGGTGAATCATTAAGACCAGAAATAAATCGGCACTTTCTTTTGTGCGGAAATTCTGAGGAAAGTTGTTCTCATTATTGTTCGCCACAATACCCCCAAAAGGTGGGTTTGCCAGTATAACATTTACCCTGTTCTTTTCGGTATAATTGCTCAAGGGTTGGTCGAGTGAATCACGAAAATAAATCTTAGGCACTTCAATATCGTGCAATATCAAGTTGGTTGTTGCCAAAAGATATGGAAGGGGCTTGTATTCCCAACCTTCAATATTTTCTGCAATGCGTTGGCGCTCTTCTACACTATTTGCCTGTTTCTTTAGATGTTCAATTGCTGCGGTTAAATACCCCCCAGTACCACAACTAGGGTCGAGTATCTTTTCACCCAGTTTTGGATCTACAATCTCGCAAATCAACTCAGTAATTGCACGTGGTGTATAGAATTCACCACTTTTCCCAGCGCTTTGCAGTTCCTTTAAAATGGTTTCGTACAGTTCACCAAAAGCGTGTCTATCTTTCGCAATATTAAAATCTATTTCATTTAGCTTGTTCAATACCTTACGAATATTGATACCGCTTTTCATATAGTTGTTATTCCCTTCGAATACTTCACGAACTATTAAAGCCCGTTTGTAAGATACATCGTTGGAGGGTGCAATCTGTAAGTTCCTAAGTGTTTGAAATAATTTGCGATCAACAAATTCCTGTAACTCATCGCCAGTAATACCTTCGTCATTAGCCGCCCAAGCATCCCAATGTAGTTCATCAGGTATTGGGCTTTTATAGTTATCGTCCAGTAATTCCAGTTCCTTGTCTTTGTCTGAAAATATCTTGAAAAATAACATCCACCCCAATTGCTCAATGCGCTGTGCATCTCCATTCAGACCAGTGTCCTGCCACATTATTTTTCGTATGCTGTCTATTAATCCTTTTAAATTTGACATGGCGATAATCTTCTTATAATTGCTTCTGTTTTTTGATTTGGTTTACAGATAATTTTAACCTTATCTGCACCCCTAGTATTATATATCATACACTCAGTTGCTTCTAATAGCTCCCGAGTATATTCAATGTCTGAATTGACAGTAATAAAATAACCTTGTTCATAATTGAAATTAGTAATTAAGTCAGCCAATTTCGAAACATCCGACATAAATGCTTCTTCAGATAAATCGTTAATACACTTTACCTCAACAGCGCAATAATGAGCCTTTGATGAACTAGGGGAATGAATAAGAAAATCTGGTACTATTTCACCTTGCAAAGGATTTAAGTGTAAACGTTTGAGCAAACCAGTAATCATCATCTTTTTAACTTCTCCTTGTAATAAAGCCCCTGTTAAAAAATCAGGAAAATTTTTTCTTATCTCGTCAATCCCTATTCTGAGTTGATGATACAATTCATAACAGAACACCCTTTCGCCATACCTTTCGAAAGTATCATTAGTATATTGTCCTGCTCTTGACTTTAATTCCTGCTTAAAGACTTCAATATTTTGATACACAGTAGAGTAATAACTTTGATCAACATTTTTCAAAGCGGTTATAAATAGTTGGTCTAAAAGTGTAGTTTTATCCATTTCTTATGCAACTGTTTTATATAGTTCAATTTCCAATTCTTTAACTGCTTGTAAATAATTGTCTTTGCTGCCGAATTCCTGTATAATCTCCACCGGAGAACCATAATCGGTAAGCGGCTTTACTTTGAGTACATCCATGCTTTCGATATTTGTAATACCTTCATCAGCATATTTATCCAGTAATGCTTCCAAAACCTTTCGAGATTGTTCACCATATTTGGTAAAGTAATTTCTCTTCTTAACATTATTTGCCCGTTCTACCCTTGTTAAGGGTGGCATGTCATAAGCAACATGACAAATAAGGTCGAACAAATCCACTTCACGGTTTACGGCATCCCTTAAAGCTTCAACCATTACCCCCTGTTCTTCCAGTTCTTTAATAATAGCTCCCTTTTTATCTGAACTGTTCCACCTATTTAAAAAATCATCCAATGAGGCAAACTGCCCCTTGATAATTTCTTTGGTATAGTCTTTAAGGCTTGTGGTTATCGGTTTACCGTTAGTATCGAAATACACTTCACGGCTAATCAATACAGATACATCAACACCATTCACATACACCTTTTCCCTTGGTGGCAAGGGCGGTGTTGGTGGTAAAGAAGGTTCGGGAAGATCTATAAATATTTCTTCATCTGTTTCTTCATCTATAATTGGAGTTGAGTCCGTTTCTTCCTCATCAATGATACCCGATAAATCATCCTCCTCCGACATTGGTTTAATGCGAATTGGTTCACCATCGAATTCCTCATCGGCAAACAAATCGGTAACATTACGAAAGTCGAGAATTGTAAAATACATCTTACCAAATTCTTCATTTATACGTGTACCCCTACCAACTATCTGCTTAAACTTTGTTATCGATTTTATTTCCGAATCCAATACAATAACCTTACAAGTTTGGGCATCAACTCCAGTAGTCATTAATTCTGAAGTGGTTGCAATAACAGGATAAACTTCTTCTGGGCTAATGAAATTATCCAGCTCTCGTTTCCCTTCGTCATTATCTCCGGTAATCTGCATTACATATTTATAATTCTCAGTCACCAAATCAGCATTGATGTTTGCAATGGCTGTTCGCATTCTTTCAGCGTGGTCAATATCGGTGCAGAAAACTATTGTCTTTGCAAAACGGTCCGAACCATTGAGAAACTCCGTTAACTTTTTAGCAACGGTTTCTGTTCGTTCATCAATCACAATATTTCGGTCAAAATCCTTTCGGTTATAAACCCTGTCTTGCACCTCAGCCCCGTTTTTATCTGTTTTCCCTTGTTCGGGTCGCCAACCTTCAACATCAATATTCAAGTTAACCCGAACCACTCGGTACGGCGCAAGAAAACCATCATCTATTCCCTGTTTTAATGAGTAAGTATATATTGGATCTCCAAAATATCCAATATTCGATACTTCCTCTGTTTCCTTTGGTGTGGCTGTAAGACCAATATGCGTAGCCTTTCCAAAATAGGTTAGAATTTCATGCCATGCACTATCTTCTTTTGCACTTCCTCTATGACACTCATCAATAACAATCAAGTCGAAAAACTCCCGTGAAAACTGCTTATAGGCGTTTGCTTCTTCATCAGCACCAGACAAACCCTGATACAAAGCCAAATAAACTTCGTAACTTTTGTCGATCATACGATGTTTGACCACCGTCATTTTATCCTTAAAATGTTTGAAGTCGCCCCTTTTTGTTTGGTCAATCAATGCGTTTCTATCTACTAGAAAAAGGATTCTTTTCTTAGCACCACTTTTCCATAGGCGATGGATAATCTGAAAGGCGGTATAAGTTTTTCCAGTACCAGTCGCCATTACCAGTAAGATTCTGTTCTGCCCCCTTGCAATGGCTTCAACAGTTCGGTTAATAGCTATTTGCTGATAATATCTGGGGAGACGACTACTACCATCAAAAAAATAGTCCTGAGATGCAATTCTTTCGGCTTCGGGGCTTACAATACCCTTGTAACGCTTATACTTTTCCCAGAGTTGTTGAGGTGAGGGAAACTCGTTCAAACCGATTTCAATTTCAATATTATTAGTATTTGTTCGGTCGTGAAATAAAAAACCATCCCCATTGCTACTGAAAACACAAGGGATGTCCAGAATTCTAGCATACTCCAAAGCCTGTTGCATTCCTGACCTGACCGAATGGTTATTGTCTTTCGCCTCTATAATAGCAACAGGTATGTTCGGTTTATAGTATAAAATATAGTCCGCCCTTTTTCTTTTACCTCTCGCTGTCAATTTACCTTTAACATAAATCTTCCCATCAGTAAAAGTAACTTCCTCACGCAACTGCGTTTGTTTATTCCACGCAGAATTTTCTATTGCAGGGGTAATATATTTCGTACAAATATCCCTTTCGGATAAACTTTTCTTATCTATCATTGACCCAGTAAAAAACGTTTCTTTCAAAAATAAGAAATCTTAGGTCAATTTCAGATTCTTATGCTTTTAAAATTTATCATAAGGGAATAAAATTCTGACAGATTGAAAGTTTTAGGCGAGGAGCAAAAAGTTCTGTCTCTGTTTCATCCCAATACCGTATAAACTGGTATCGTTTAGGTACGTAGGATTCTCACTTTTCGTTACGCTAATTTCAGGGAAATTACAGGAAAAAAACATGCACCCTACAAATAGTCAAACAAAGTCAACACATTAGTGTGTTCCTTTTTTCTATTCTGAGTGTTCATGTAAAAATATAAAAGGAAAACTAAGGAAACAATAAGGAATGAAATTCGGCCTGTTATCGATAATTATGTCAAACTTTCTCTACCCGACCCAATAAAAACCATTAGGCAGCAGCGGAACTGAAATTTCGACCTTTAAATAAACATTCTCTCCTGGTTATTTCTGTTTCATTGAAGTTTTTGGCGAGTATTCAGTTATTTCAATTGTTTTCGAACATTGAAGTTCATTATTCATTAGGGTAAAATTAACTTTAATCAACTTTCTATTTGACTGGATTTCAAAAGCATAATCATCCCCAGCCTTAAACAATTCAATTTCCTGCCCTGAATCAATAACTGGTATGTTAAAACGATTTGGCAACAAAATGCCATCATAAGTTTGCAATGTAAAAGTTAAATTCTTAAACGAGAATTCAGAATTATTTTTAACCCAACATTCCATTTTTCCTCCTTTTTTAAAATCACATCGAGAATTCAAATACGGTTTCCATCTGATTTCGAAAGGACATCCAACTATTTTTAAGTTCTGTGTGCCAACAATAATATGAAATTTAGATTCCATGGCTCTCGCCGAATTATCAATCTTAATCTTGAAAAACAATGTATCTCCACTCTTATAGTTACCGGGTACAAACACGGAGAAATCCTTAATTTCTACCTCTTGCTGTGGTGCAATAGTATCAAAATATGCTATATTATTTCTTGTTACAAAACCATTTCTTTCTCCTGAGACAGTGCATCTCACATGACTTAAAGTTCTTCCTCCCTCATTTTTGAGTATAATGCTAAACACAGCGTTTTTAGCTATCGTTATTTTTGCCCCTAGGGGAAGTGAAGTCCTCACTACATCTAACGGGCCATATTTTGAAAGTTCTTCAATTTTCCTTTGTTCCTCACGCTCTTCTTCCTGTTTCTTTTCCCTTAAATAAGCAACAAACAAATGATTATTGCTATTCGCAATTAATTTTTCTGCTGTCTCCTTTTTTAATACTTCCACCTGAATATAATAATCTGCTTTAGGCGGCTTGCTTCCCCTTTCAATCTCAAATAAATACTCAAACCCCTGATAATCAAACCAAAAATTAATAGCCTCAAATAGATTATCCAATTTATAAGGGAAATTACTCTCCTCAGTATTAGTATTTGGACGATCTAACCTATAAAACTGACCATCCACAAGGGAAATATTTGTATTGGTATCCAAGTTTGACCTAATCTTTTCTATATCATAAAGGTTTGACCATTTCTCTAGAACATCACCAGTTGAATAATTCGTTTTGGTATATTTGATTAAGACTCCGTTAGAAAATTCATAATTGATAACATTACCATCACTATCAACTACTTTCCACGGCCCATTTATCAAACCATTTTCATTGAAAGCCCCTTTTGCTCCTCTTGTGTCAAATACTCCTGAAAATTTGCCATTAGAAAAATTAACTCTATATATTATATCGGCTTTTTTGACTTTCTGCGGGTTAGTTAAATCATTTGCATTATAAGCATTCTCTTCGCTATGGATTTGATAAATCCATTCTCCACTCAATAACCCATTTACATACCCCCCTTTCACGGAGTTATAGCAATTTTTGCAAACGTAATCTGTTTTCATTGTGTTGGTCATTTCCCAAAGACCAGTCTTCAGGTTGTCCTTGAAATGTCCAGATATTGTGAGGTATTCTGACTTGTAACGAAAGATGCCATCAAAAACCCTGCTATCACTTTGCTGAATGTAGGTGTATAAAGCCTTCCCGGATGTTTTCTTTCCTTTATATGTCCCTGAATACTCTTGGGTTTGTGAGTAGGTATTCAAACTCAAACAAATTAGGCCAAGTATTAGTATTTTATTCATTTCAGTAAGATTAGATTAATTCCGTTAATATTGATTGGATTTACATTTCAAATTGGAACATGGTATTTTTACCCCCAGAATGGGGTTGTGAAACATTTCACCTTTTATTGTTAAATAGTCAGAGCCGACAGGTGATTTCAAAGGTGCACCACAAATCGAACATGTTCTATTTCCACAATAAGAACAAAACCAAGGGTGCAAATTATTGTGATGCATCTCTATCGCTTTTTCCATAGATGTCTGAGACCAGAACCCAACCTCTCCCCAGAAAACCATAAACTCAATTCTGCCTTCATTGAGGGGTATGCTTCTATACTGCTTTTTCTTGCCACCTCCTCCGATAGGTGTATCCGAAAAGCCGAGACCCCTTGCTTTCTGGGATACTATCATGATCCCAGACTCTACCCGAGACCTCCCACAAATTACACAAGTTTCGGCAGATTTTAATTCTCTGAATGGCTTACAGCTGTTCATGTCTATAATTTAAAAAAAACTTAAGCAATGGCACGTTGAGGGCTTAATAAAGTTATTCTATTCCTTATTTATCCATATATCTGTCAAGCTTTCTTACGAAGTTGCAAAAGAGCAATTTACCCCTATCATACTTCCAAGTTAGTGCATAACTGTCATTATCTAACCTTATTAAACGCAAGGTTACACCATTTGACCTTGCAGAGCTGTTACTTTCTTTTGCAATTATGGTTAAGTTATCCAAATCATAGGCAACTAATTCAAGATAGTAAATGTTACCATTCTTATCCTTCCAGAATGGTCTTTCTTGCACAAGGTCAATTTCAGCGGTAAGGTTATACTCATTTACCCAAATTCCGCTCATTAAATACCTTAACACCTCTTTCTTTTGTTCATTAGTAACTGGTTTATCTTCCTTTGTTGAACCAGCTGTACAGCCAAAAAGTAATCCAATAATTAATACGGAAAATAAAAGTGTTATCCTTTTCATGGTATCAAGTTTTGCGGTTTTAACAGTCTCGACTTACAATAATAGACTACTAAAATAATAAAATATTACAACAATCCGAACATATATGTTCTGAATAGTTTGTCCAAATATTAGAACCTTGTTTGGTCAATCTATATCCATTAATGACCAAAGAGGAGATTCAAATACAGCTGGGCAAAAGAATCGTTAAACTGCGAGAGGCTAAAGATTTGAAGCAAATCGAACTGGCTCGTAAATTGGATATTGAGGATAGCGCATTAAGGAGGATTGAGAAAGGGAGAACTAATTGTACTCTTTGGCTATTACATAGAATTAGTGTAGCTCTAGAAATTAGCTTGTCTGATCTTGTCGATTTCAAGGAGTAGGTTAATCTTCAAGTCTTAAATCCTTTCTGATTAACCTTTCAATTTTCTTTTTTGTTCTTGAGGTTAGCCTATCAAGGTTGTGGTTTTGTATTTTCAGATTGTTAACCTGAATGTAGTTACTTTGCGTTCCTGCTTGCATCTTCTGACCTAAGGCCAGTATATCAAAAACCATCTTAATTGCCTGTTTATCTCCATCCATTGCAAGCTGATACAACTTTGCAAATAAGTTCGAACTGACCAGCTTCAACTTTGCCATTTCCTCCCTGAGTTTCAAATTCAATGCCCCTTCCCGAAAGTGTGCGTAAATGGTGGGGCTTGAAAAACCTGTCAGTTTTGCTAAAGTTGCTTGGCTTGGCATTTTCCCATGAACCGAGATATAGGCTTCCAATGCCTGTTTAATGGTGTGCTGATTCCTTTGAAACTGCAAAGTCCTTTCTTCATCAGATACCCGGGTAATATTTCCCGTTTCTTCTTTCAATACCACATCATCGGAGTATTCCAATGCCATTTTCAGGAGTAAAATCTCCTGTATCCCTTCAAAATTGTCATCCTCAGTATACTTTACTGGGCGTTCCGGAACCATTCTTTCTTCTTTTGGTTTTGTTCGGTTAACCAAATCACTCAGGAGATCACCGAATTGTGTAAAGTTTTGTAAAAAGCCCGCTTTCATAGTGTTTGATTTCAGTTAGATAAAAATTCCATCCCCGTTTAATCCCATCACATAGGTTGAATAGGTATTGTAGGAGAGTTTCCTTTCAACCTTTCCGTTAATTATCTTTCTGATTGAAGCAACTGGCAAACCCAACTTCATGTAAGCCATAATTTCGTCCTTGAAAGGGTCGAGAACAAGACCTTTCTTATTTTTACATCCTTTGGGGCGACCTAACTTTTTGCCTTGTGCCCTTGCTGCTTCCAGACCTTGCTTTGTTCGAAGCGAGATAAAGTCTCTTTCTGCTTCCGCAAAGTATCCAAAAATGGCCATAATCAATTTTCCGTGAACCCCGGAAGTATTAATCTCAGGTTGGCGAATACATCGCAAAGAAATTCCTCGTTCTGTAAGCGTGTTCGCAATATTTAAAGTTTCAAGCATGTTGCGCCCTAACCTACTTAATTCTATGACGAGTAAAAGATCGCCCTCCTCTAACTTTGTTAGCAACTCATCTATTCGCCTTTCGGTTTGACTTTTTCTTGAAGATACTTCTACCTCAACAAACTCATCAATTTGTATCCGTTCCTTGTGAGCGTATTCAAGTAACAGGAACCGCTGCTTATCCAAATCTTGCTTCTCAGTCGAAACTCTTATGTATCCTATCGTTCTCATACACTGTTTATTAAAAACGTGGCTAAGATACTTTTTTAGGTAATAAAGCACCAAGAAAAATGCATTTATTTTACTGAACAACAACTCGTTAAGAAAACGACCGTTTTTTCTGAAAAACATTAAATCCTAAAACATCGGTTTAATTCGCCCAAAAGGCCTAAAAACAACTCTTTCACAATCCGTTCACAGTTACTTTACTTCAGTTTAGATTAAGCCTATATGTATAGGCTTATCTAAACTAAACTAACCTAACTTAAACTTCAGTTAAGTAGTTTTTTCTTCATCCTCACCATGAACACCCGAACCAACCAAATCAAACTTAAAAGAATAAACACCTTTTCTAACCTTTTGCAATAGATGATCCTCACAATATTTTGAAATCAAACTCTTTACCTTATTAACCCCGATCTTTATTTCGAATTTTACCAATAGAGATTCTTTAAGATTAGTTATCAATTCTTTGTATTGCATTTCATCAACACTATCAAAAACAGTTGCTAATAAATCAATATGTTCATCTTCTGTATAGTTCTCAATGGAATTATCTTCTTTTTTATCAGAGAGTTTTGTAATAGGCTCAAGAAATCCACCTTCAAGTATTTTAAATGCCTTAGGTTCAAAATCCCTGTTTCTTGATGCTTTACATTTCACCTTGATTATATCTTTGGTTTTTGATACCCCAATTATGGTTTCAGCTTTATTCATTAATTCAGTACCCAAATGACCCCGAAGTAGTGAATTTCCCTTGTTTTCGTGTATAACTACCATAATGTGTATTGGGTTTTCATCCTTCCATTTAAGCAGTTTTGACATTAATACCGAAACTTCCTCTGGATTATTATAATTACCAATGAGATCCACGATTCCATCTATTATCAATATTGCAATCTCAGAATCGCTATACAAGTTGTCCTCTATTACCTCAACCCTCTCTTTCGGGCTTAACTTTGTGATATTGTACAATTCAAACCTTTCCGAAATAAACGCCTTGCTTTTCTTAGATTTTTGTAAAACTCGCTCATTAATCTTTCTAGAATGGTTTCTTGACTGCTCCGTATCAAAGTAAACCACTTTCTTTCCTGAGATACTTGGAGAAAACAGGAACACCCCATTATCCATAAATGCTGAACTTATTACCTCACTCAACAATAGGGTTTTCCCAACTTTTGCTTTACCGCTTAGTACCGAGATGTTGTTCTTAGAACAAATCTCATATTTCCCTCCATCATCTTCAGTGTAGATGATGGGGTCTGACTCAATATATTCCTCCATTATTGACACATGAGACTTTCGAAAGTCTTGTAGGATTTTTTCATGTCGCAATAATTCTGCAGCATCCAACTTAGGTATTTTAGAGCAAACGTCATAGGCAACTTTTAAATAATCTCCACCAGCCTGTATGACCCTAATATCAAAAGGTTTATAAAGCGTTTTGGGTTCAAATGGCCCAATTTTATGCAAAACAAAAAAACTATCTTGCTTAATGAAATCCATCGACCCATACACAATTTCTGTATCAGATATTCTCTTAACCCAGATATTCTTTGTATGCCTTTCCCATTTTAACTCTTCTCTTAGATAACTGCTAATAGTAGATTTACTTGTAGAATTGGCATTATATTCATTTGCAATACGAACCAAGTATTCTTTCCGTCCGTATACCATTCCGTCCATATAACTATTCAATGGTTGATCATACAACAGAGCCAGTTCAATCAGCGTATTTCTATCACTTATTGAGATGGTTGATGAAAAAAAGTTCTTTGATTCAATGCCATATCCCTTTGTTGGGAAAACAATTAAATAACCATCTTTCCCAATAACTTCAATATACGGTTTCCGATTACCTACAATATCGATTTTCTCATCAGTAGTAACTGGTGATAAACCCATTTCTGGCAACATGTAAATTATATCGAACCCTTCTGCATGACTGTTAATCAAAATCTTATTTTCACTACTTAAATGTTGAAGGCTTCGAGAAGAAAGTATATCATTTATTGTCGCTCTAATTTCCTCTCTACTTCCCCTAAAACGAATTCCCTCACAATTACCAAATCTGCTATTCGTAAGGATAGCTATACCATAAGTCTCTGTATCAAACTCCTCAAACATTATTTTCAAATCAGATCGAGTTACTTCCTCTTTTAAAAACCTTTCCAAATCCACCATAGGTTTTCCATCAGACAAACGAACTGGAACAGTTAATATCCCCTTATCAAAATAAACCAGCGCAGGGTTAATTAATAGTACCGGCTCACAAGGTGTTGCATTACTTTCCATAATGACCTCCTTTCCAGGCTGTTAGCGTACAATAACTTAATGCTTCACGTTCAATATCTTCCTTCTTTTTAGATTTACCTGACAACATCCACTTTTCAAGATATTCCCTTTCAAAAAATATGGTTTTACCGTTAGGCTTCGAGAACTCAATAATTCCCCCGGATGTTAGTTTGTAGAGGTACGACTTAGAAAATCCTGTGAAAGTTGCAGCTTCTTCCAGTGTTAAAACCCGCTTGCTACTATCAATGCTTAGTTGAGTTTTATTGTCTTTCTTATCCCTTATACTAACCATAATTAATTGACCGATTTTGTATTGCTGAATCTGGTTGTTTAGATACTCGATAATTCTCTTGTTCTTGTGAATTTCGTCATCAAAAAAATCGTTTCCCTTAATTCGGATATAGTCGCTCAAGTCAATTGTATATATTTCTTTCAGCGATTCCAGAAAATCCAACTCATTGGCATTTTCATTCTCTTTTAGGTAATATTCCCGATGTTTGGGTAGTACCTTATCAATAAATTCCCGAAGTGCAGGAACCTTGTCGTTTCTAACTGTATTTAGTATCATGATAATTCAATGTTAGGTAATGTGTTAACTGCTTTTTTCTTTAGTTCGTCAACAATGCGTGTATATTTCTCAGTATGCTTTAAACTAGAATGACCAAGAATCCCGCTTACTGTTTTTATATCAGTGCCCAGTGTTAACATATTTACAGCAATCGAATGCCTTGCACTATGCCAAGTAATATTCTTCTTAATACCTGCATTTCTTGTCCAAGTTTTTAAAGTTTTTAAGCAACCTGTGAGTGTAGGCAGTTGAAATACGAATTCATCATACTCTCCATGAGGTACTTCAAGAATTTTCTTTACATTCTGATTCAAGTCTATATAAACTGGCTTCCCCGTTTTCTTCTGGCTTTTGATCACAACTCTATCATCATATACATTTTGCCATCTAAGTTCCTTAATATCACAAAACCGGAGACCTGTGTTAAGAGAAAACAAAAAGGCTCTTTTAATCTCTTCATTACTACACTCGGCAAGTGCTAGCTTCTGTATTTCTTCTAGGCTTAGAATATCCTTTTTCAACCCCTCGTTTCTTGTGTTCGGAATATTCTCTCCTGTATTACTAATCAAGATTTTATCGTTGTATGCCTGCTTAACGACTTTCTTCATTTTTGTAAAGTAGTTATGTGGGGTTTCACCGTTTAAGTGTTCTTCCAAGTACACCTTAAACCTTCTTAAGAAATCTTCTGTAACTTCATGTGGGGCAATGTAACTTTCGCCAACAAACTGTTTGAAGTGCTTTAAGCAATACCGAACAATTCTAATATCCTTGTTCGCATAGTTGTCATGAAATTTCTGGAAATAATCAATGAAGTTAATCTGCCTTCGTTTTGGATTGATTATACCTTCTTGGCCATATTGGATTTCTTTCTGCCTGTTTTCTCTGATTTCCATTGCCAATGCAAGCATCTCTTCCTTTTCTTTTCTTTCTTCTGGATTTGAAGGCTTGTCTTTGATATGGATATCCAGAAACTCAAACTTCCGTTGCGGAACGGAGGTAACACCATCCGTTTTTTTCATGCCCCAGTAATATTCGAGATACAGAGACCAATATCCATTCGCTTGCTTTTTCCCCCTCAATTTCACCTTAAACTGCCTTCCTGGAGTAAAAGTCTTTACCGTTTTTTCCTTGTTCTTTTTTTCCATAATTCAATCTCTTTAATAATTAATAGCACTGTTATACGATTGAAAATCAGAAAAATGAACTAACACCACAAGTGTCTGTAATCCTGTGAATTACAAACACTCTGTGTTCAGAAAGCAAGAAATCGGTGTGAAAATGTAACTACAATTCGTATAACTCAATCATTTCACCTAACAAAACATTATTGTCTGATATTCAATCTTTTATCGAGTTACAGTATAGTTACAATTATAAGACAATAGAGTGAAAAAAAGAATAAAAAAGAGAAAAAATATTATATTTACAGTATTGTATTACAGGGATATAGCTGCATTTATCTTCCTTTATTTGCAGTCAAAATTTCTGTCCCCGCTACTAGAAAACCTTGAAGATGAAAGTCTTCGAGGTTTTTTTTTGCGTTATATTTAGGGCTATGTTTATGCCTACGTCCTTTACTCTGAAACCCACAGCAAGATATACGTGGGGTTT
>Ga0307375_10001707_pt1 | contig 23542 bp, 22 predicted proteins | sample TR1MG_FD_202531 | JGI IMG/M metagenome (GOLD analysis project Ga0307375, IMG submission 202531) | Soil microbial communities from Risofladan, Vaasa, Finland - TR-1 | ecosystem: Environmental > Terrestrial > Soil > Coastal area > Acid sulfate soil | place: Finland: Risofladan, Vaasa | collected...
TCCGGCCTGAGTCGGGTCACCGTTGATGCCGACCTCGCTCTTGTAGCGAGGGTTGAGCAGCTCCTTGAACGACGTGGGGCACACCGACACGATCTTGGTGTTGCAGCCAATCGCGACGTACCCGCCGTAGTCGTCGAACCAACGACCGTGCTGGTCCTTGAGCGGCGAGGGGATCTCGCTCCAGGTGGCGACCTTGTAGGGGGCGAAGAGGCCGCTGTTGGAGATCGCGTAACTCGTGCCGACGTCCACCACGTCGGGCGCGGCGGCACGGCCACGGTCCTGCTTGACCGCGTTGATCTCGTCCTGGCTGGAACCATCGGGATTGACCGAGTTGACCTTGATGCCGTACTTCTTCGAGAAACTGGCGATGATCTGCCCGTAGTTCGCCCAGTTAGCGGGTAGCGCGATGACGTTGAGCGTGCCCTCCTTCTTCGCCTGGGCGATGAGCGTCTTCATACCGCCGCACGATGCGGCGGAGTTCGCGGTGGCGCAGCTCTTGCTCGTCGCGAGCGCGGGCGAACCGGTCAACGCCGCTCCCACGAGGGTCGTCGCCAACCCGGCGGCGAGGGACATCTTCAACTTGCTCAACATCACGTGTACTGCCTCCTGTAGTGCGCCACGTTGGCGCCGCGCTCACGCTAGGAAGCAAGGGTTACCGTCGGGTGACCAACGGCACTCGACTTGGTGATCGCCGTTGGGACTCTTCGTGTACGAGCTTCAGGGGCGACGAACGACGAAGAACTCGCGCAGCAACGCGGCCGACTCGTCGCCCAGCACGTCGTAGGTGAGCGCGGCCTCGTGCAACAGGCGGGGGTCGTTGAGCACGTTGTAACGCGAACCGACAGCGCCCGCCTTCTCATCCAGGGCACCAATGACGACGCGGTCGACGCGCGCGTTCAGCAGGGCGCCGGCGCACATGACGCAGGGCTCGAGCGTCACGTACACCGTCACACCGTCCATGCGCCAGCCCGAGCGCTCGCGCGCGGCGTCGCGCAACGCCACCATCTCGGCGTGCGCGGTGGGATCGCGGTCCACCTCACGACGATTCTCACCCCGACCGATCACGACGCCGTCGGCCACGACCACACAGCCCACCGGCACGTCGTCGTGCGCGCCCGCCACGGCGGCCAACTCGAGGGCCAGCCGCATGAACGAGCGATCATCATCAACGTCAACCACGGCCGCTCCCTTCGCGCCTCTCGCGCACCATCTCCTGGCCAACGTAGTGGCCCCGAGACCGCAGTAGACTCGACGACGGAGGGGTGCGAGAGCGGCCGAATCGGGCAGTCTCGAAAACTGCTGTGTCTACGGGCACCGTGGGTTCAAATCCCACCTCCTCCGCCAGCGAAACAACGGGTGACCAACGTCACCCGTTGTTTCGTAATTGGTCGCCTTTCACCCCCACGCCGCGCAGAACTACGCTGGCTACGTCTGACGGTCGTCAGTCCCAGTGCAGAGGAGTCAACGTGGTTTCATCAATCCAATCGTCACTCGGTAGCGAGCGCAAGATCATCACTGAACTTCCCGGACCTAAGTCGCGAGCCCTCCACGAGCGTCGCCAGGCCGTCGTGAGCGCCGGGCTCACGAACGGCTTTCCGGTCTACATCCAGCGCGCCGAGGGCGCCATTCTCGAGGACGTTGACGGCAACCACATACTGGACCTCGGATCGGGTATCGCAGTCACCTCGATCGGCCACGCGGTGCCCGAACTGATCGAGTCCGTAAGCAACCAGGTGGCCGCCTTCACCCACACGTGCTTCATGGTCACCCCCTACGAGAGCTACATCGAGGTCTGCGAGGAGCTCGCCGCGTTGACCCCGGGCACCCACGCCAAGACCACCGCACTGTTCAACAGCGGCGCCGAAGCCGTCGAGAACGCCGTCAAGGTGGCGCGACTCGCCACCGGGCGTCCCGCCGTGATCGTCTTCGATCACGCCTACCACGGCCGCACCAACCTGACCATGGCCCTCACTTCGAAGAACATGCCCTACAAGGACCGCTTCGGCCCGTTCGCTCCCGAGGTGTACCGCGTCGCGATGAGCTATCCCTTCCTCGACGGCCTCAGCGGCGCCGAGGCCGCGGCGCGCGCCATCGCCGAGATCGAGTCCCAGGTGGGCGCCCACAACGTGGCAGCGCTACTTATCGAACCCATTCAGGGTGAGGGCGGTTTCGTCGTGCCGGCGAAGGGTTTCCTCCCGGCGCTGTCGGAGTGGACCACGAAGAACGGCGTCGTGTTCGTCGCCGACGAGATTCAGAGCGGCTTTTGTCGCACCGGCGATTGGTTCGCCGTCAACGACGAGGGCGTCGTGCCCGACATCGTCACGACGGCGAAGGGTCTCGCCGGTGGCATGCCACTCTCGGCGGTGACCGGACGGGCCGAGCTCATGAACGCCGTGCACGAGGGCGGGCTTGGCGGCACCTACGGTGGCAATCCCGTCGCGGTCGTGGCGGCATTAGCCACGATCAAGTTCATGCGCGAGCGCAACCTCGCCCAACGCGCGCGCGAGCTCGGCGAGTCCATGCTGGGCTCGCTGCGTACGCTCCAACAAGACGTGGCCATCATCGGCGACGTGCGCGGACGCGGCGCCATGATCGCCTTCGAACTGGTCCAGCCCGGCACAAAGAACCCCAACGCCGCGGCGGCCAAGTCGATCGTGAACTACTGCAACCAGCAGGGTGTCATCGCTCTCTCGTGCGGCACCTACGGCAACGTAATTCGACTCCTGCCCCCGCTCGTGATCACCGACGATCAGTTGGCCGACGGCATGAACGTGCTCGCCGCAGCGGTGCGCGCGGCCGGCTAGGGAGTGCAGCTCTCGGTGGACACCGAACCCACCGACGGCGTGAGTGAGAGTTCGTAGCGCACGACGCTGACCGGGATCGCGTAGGCGGTCACGGCCTCGCTCAACGACTTGGAGACGATCACGCCAGCCACCTGGCCGCCCACCAGTACCGGACTCCCCGAATTCCCGGGCTGGACCTGGGCATTCACCACCAGATAGGTGCGCGTGAGGAGTTGGCGGTTGTAGATGTCTCGCCCCTCGCCAGTCACGGTGCCGCGCACGACCGCGGGCGCGCCGGTGCGTGTGCCGTCGAGTGGGAACCCCACCACCCGGCCCCTCGTGCCGCCCGCTGGCGGGGCCTTGCTCATGGACAGGGCCGCTTCGCTCGCGTTCGGCACCCGTAATACCGCGAGATCATCACTGGGGTCGAACAGCGCCACGACTGCCCGAGCTCCTCCGACGGTAACGCTGTGGGCGCCGGCCACCACGTGCGCGTTGGTGATCACCTCGTGGGGACCAACGTAGAAACCCGTGCCCTGGTGGTCACTCGCGCATCCGCCAATCGCCAGCACCTTTTGGACACTGAGCGGACCGGCCAGCGACGGCTGCAACGGACCGAGGTGGGGCGTCGGCCCGCTGGGCAGCGTAGGCGACACGATCGTGGCGAAAATGCCCGGGAAATCCGCGCTGCGAAAAAGGGTCTGCACCTTCGCCTCGACCGCGGGCACCGGTGGCAAGAAGGCGTCGAGCGCCTTCAACACGTAGGAGTTCTGAATTCCGATCGCGAGCGAGCCCCACGCGGTGGCCGCGAGCACCCCCGCCAAGAGCCAGCACATCACCGTGGCGCCGACCGCGCCCACGACCAGCCCGGCCCCGCGGTCGAAGAGTCCGAGTTTGAGCGTATCCAGGGAGCGGCCGGCCGCGCCACCGATCATCTGGCCGAGCGCGGAGATGAAGAAGGCGATCACGAGCACGAGCACCAGGGCGAGCAGCGGTCGCCAGCTCGAACGGGTGATCGCGGTGGCGATGGACGGGGCGATCTGGGCGCCGAGAAAGAAGCCCGCCACGAAGCCCGCAAGACTGCCCAGTTGGCGCAGGGCGCCGGTGAAATAGCCGCGAACCGCCGCGAGGGCCACGACGCCCAGGACGAGAAAGTCAATCCAGCTCACGAACCAAGGCTAGGCCCCCACCCGAGCCGCTCGATGACATTAACCACGGGCCCGCTTACTAACATCGATGCATCCACACCCGTCGCCTCCCACCACCAAGAACGCCATGATTCGAGCCGTCTCGACTTCCTCGCCGAAGCGAGTGGCGGTGGCGCTCCTGGCGAGCGGCCTGGTGCTGGCCGGCTGCGGGACCACCGCAGCCGTCACCACGATCGCGGGCACCCCGTCGATCAGCATTGCGGTGCCCCTACGCACCGTCGCCTGCACCGCGACGGGCATCTGTGTCGCGGTGGGTACCTCGGGCGCCGATGCGGGGATCACCTCGGCCGGCGAGGACCGATCGGCCACCGGCGCCTGGCGGTCGCTCGAGGTGCCCGCGGCCCCCTCGTCACAACTCACCACGTCGTCGTGTTGGAACGACGGATGCCTGTTCGGCGGGGCCCAACCCTCGGGCGACCTGGTCTGGTACTACAACGCCCTCACCCGCACAACCACCTCGGTGCGCCCGCCGGCGCGCGGCAGCGACGTCAGCCAACTCAGCTGCTTCGCTCCGTCGTCGTGCGCCCTGGTGGACGCGACGGGCGTCGCGGCGGGTGCCAGGCTCTCGTTCACCACCGACGCGGGTGCAACCTGGAGTCCGCCGGTCGGGGTCACCTCGACGGCCGGCACACGGGTCACCGGACTTTCCTGCACGAGTGCGAGCGACTGCCTCGCGGTGCTGACCACCACCCACGCAACGTCGAGCATCGAGTCGACGAGTGACGCGGGACGCACCTGGACCACGGTGGTGACGCCAACCTCCTGGACCTTCGTCTCGTCCCTCTCGTGCCACGCCCTCAACTGCTCGGCCCTCGTCGGCGCGTCCAGTGGGCTACGCTTCGCGCGCTCGCGTGACGGAGGCGTCACGTGGCGCTCTTTCGCGCTCGACACCCAGGCGAACGCGGTGGCCTGCACCGCTACGGGGCGCTGCGTGCTGGTGGGCCAGAACGGCCCCCTGCACGCGTGGCTCGCGACCCTCGTGCACAAGAAGTTGAGCACGCGCGCGCTCCAGTACGTGCCTTCGCCGCTCGACGACGTCGCCTGCGGCGCGAGGGTCTGCGCCGCAATCGCGGTCAGCACGCTGGTTGCGCTTCGGCCCTAGTGCTTCATCGCGGCCGCGAGCAGGCCGGGGATCTTGGCCCACGAGGGCGCCGCCTCGAACGCCAAGAGCTTGCGCATCACCGAGCCCGCGTTCGCGTTCGTTGAAAACCAGGCCGGCCTCGGCGTCGCGACGAAGGGACCGCGGATCACCGACTTCTGGGGATGCGCGAACAGGTAGGCGTTGCCTACGAATCCCCGTCCCGACTGGATGTCGGTGATCTTGTGTCCCGGGTACGCGCCCCAGACCGTACTGGCGAACGCGAAGCTGAGTGCGTGCCACAGGTTCACTCCGATAGAGCCGTAGCGCAGTTCGGCCACCGCCCGTTCGATCGCGGGGCCCGTTTCGGGATCGCGCAGGGTTCTCGGGTCCGCCAGGATCGTCATCGAGAGCGATCCCCACACCACCTGGTTGCAGAAGTCGGTGGCCCGGCGCACGAACTCCGCGGTTGAATCCGCCGCGAGCGCGGTCTCACTCGTTAGCGAGCAGAAAGCCTCGACGTTCAAGCACACGTCATGGACCTCGGTGGGGTTGACATCGCGCACGATCGTCCACGGCAGCCGGTCGCCGTCGCGCTCGCCGATTTGGCGCGCGTCGGGGTGCACGTCGAGAAACGACGTCCAGCGCTCCATTGCGCCGGGGTAGTACGCACGACGTGTCGGGATGCTCTCGAAGACGCGTTCCAGCGCCCCCATGAAATCCTCGCGCTGATCCCAGCCCGCGTGGGTCACCAGCACGCGTGGCGAGAGGCAGTTGAAGCCCGCGTTGTTCGCGAGCATGGTGGCCACGTGTTGGGCCTGGTAGTCGATCTCCTTCTCGGTCCACTCCCCGGGCACGATGATCACCGGTGACACGCAGCCCAACTCGCAGGTGACCGACTTCTCGATGAGCGGTTCGTTGGCCGCCTTGCGCCGCTCCCCCTCGGGTCCGACGCCGAAGACGATCGCGTCATGGGTCTTGTCCGAACCGGTCACGTGCACGTGACCGACCAGGTCGTGGCCCGTGAGGTAGGCCCCCACCTGGGAACCACCCGTCACGATGCGCAAGAATCCCGGCTCGATGAGCGCGGACAGAGCGCGAGTCCAGTAGGGCACCAGGTACTCGTTCACCGGGTTCGCCTTCAGCACCACGACCTTGCCCTCCGCGAAGAGCTTGGTCAACACGTCGCGCGGACCCAGCGAAGCGACGTTGCCCGCACCGAGCACCACCGCCACGCCCTCGTGGGCGTGCGGATCGCGGTAGGCCTCGGCCTGGGTGTCGCGCACCTGCGCCTCGGTGATCCCCGGTTCCATCCACACTTCGGCACTGACGCCGGCGTAGAGGATCCGGTCGAACGCCGAAGCCGGCAACACCTGGACCGCCAGGCGCTGATCGGGTTTGTGGTGCACCGGGCCCGGGTAGCGGGGTCGGCCCACCGAGGCCAGGTCCAGCATCGAGTGGCGAAGCGCCTGGGCCATGTGCACGAAGGTCCCCACGCCGCTGAAGAGTTCCTCGCCGCCCTCGGGACCCAGAGGATCGAGGCCCTTCGCGGTGCAGGCGGCGCTATTCCACTCCTCAGCCACGACCATCGTGTCGCGCACGATCCGCTCGAGCAGCCCGGCACGCTCTCGGGCCGTGACGTCGGCCCACGCCGACGCGCGCGCGGCGACCTCGGCCACGGTCTGGTCCAGCAGCGGATAGTCCGGCGTGAACTGGTCATGGTGGCCCGGTGTCGGTGGCTGGGCTCCTCGTGCCGTCGTCATCGCCACTCCCTTTCGCCCGCCTGTATGGGAGACTAGTGCGGTGACTTCCACCTCGACCAACCCCGCACCCCCCGGTTGGTACCCCGACCCCGAGGGCCAGCGACAGTGGCGGGTATGGACCGGCACCGAGTGGTCGACGACGACCCGGCCCTACGGCGAGCGCCGTAGCGAGCCGAGTGCGCCGTCCGAGACGGTAAGCCTGATCGGGTCAATGCAGCGGCTCGTGCGCTACGGCATCGTGATCACCTTCGCCGGGCTGGGGCTGGTGGTGAGCGTGCTCGCGCACTGGCCCGGCACGGCGCACCCGAGCCCCACGTGGTTCGCGGTGCTCGCCTCGGACGTGGGCGTCGCACTCTTGATGCTGGGCTCGCTCGTCTTCGCCTTCGCCGCCCGGGCGCTGCAGGGACACTGGTCCGTCGCCTCCTGGGTGCCCGGCGTCAACATTCTCTTGGTCAACGGGCTCGTGCTCGAGCGGCTCACCCAGCGTTGGCCCGTGCAGCGCGTGGTGTCGGAGTCGGTGCTCATGGCACTCTTCGTCGCCCAGAGTCACGTCTATCCCTGGCTCGGCATCGTGCCGGCGGTGATCGCGCTCAACCACCTGGGTGCCACCAGCGCACTGGTGGAGCGCCTGAACACGTCGCGGCCCGCCACGGCGGCGACCGGCTCGTAGAATTGCCCCCGAGCGCCCGAGTCGGGTGCGCCGAGAAGGAGATCAACGTGTCGTTCGAGGAATGGGGGCCCCTGGCCGGTCTCATAGGCACCTGGGAGTCGGGCGTGGACGGCGTGGACGTCTCGTACCACAACGAACAGGGGAAGCTCGACGAGACGCGCTTTCGCGAGCGGACCACCTTCAAGAACTTCGGACCCGTCGACAACGGCCCGCAGTGCCTCTACGGCCTCGACTACCGCACCATCGCGTGGCGCGAAGGCGAGGACAATCCCTTTCACACCGAGGTCGGCTACTGGATGTGGGACGCCAGCGAGCACCAGGTCATGCGCTGTTTCATGGTGCCGCGCGCCTCAACCCTCATCGCTGGCGGCACCGTGGAGCCCACCGCCACTTCCTTCACGTTGGAGGCCGTCCTCGGCTCGAACACCTACGGAATCTTGTCGAACAAGTACCTGGACCGGATCGCCAAGACCACCCGCTTCAACGTGGAGGTCACCGTCAACGAGGACACCTTCTCCTACGACGAGACCACCGTCGTCGAGCACGTCAAGTGGCCCACGGTCGTCATGCACACCGACCGCAACACCCTGAGGCGTCTCAGCTGGGAGGCGTAGGGCCGTGTACGCCTGGTCCGAGGAGCACCAGGCCATCGCGGCCACGGTGCGACGCTTCGTGGACGAACAGGTCCGCCCGCGCCTCGATGACATCGAACACCACGGCGTCGCCCCCTACGACATCCTGCGTTCGATGTACGATGCCTTCGGCCTGAAGGACCTCGCGCGTGAGAGTTTCCAGCGCCAACTCGAACGCAAGCGCCTCGACGAGCCCTCCGTGCCTCGCGCCAGTTCGAACCCGGCAGCGCAGTTGATCTCGACTATCGAGCTGTGCCGGGTGAGCCCGGGACTGGTGACCTCACTCGGCGTCTCCACCGGCCTCGCCGGGGGAACCATCAACAAGTTGGGTACTCCCGCGCAGATGGAACGCTGGGGCCTGGACCTCGTGACGCTGGACAAGGTGGGCGCGTGGGCGATCACCGAGCCGGACTCGGGATCCGACGCCCTGGGTGGCATGCGCACCAGCGCGCGCCGCGATGGCGACGAGTACATCCTCAACGGCCAGAAGACCTGGATCACCAACGGTCCCTACGCGGACACCGTCGTGCTCTACGCCAAGCTTGACGAGGGAGACGGTGTCGACGTGCGCCAGCGCAAGGTGCTGACCTTCGTGCTCGATCGGGGAATGGCGGGGCTCGAACAAGGGCCGCCGATGGCCAAGATGGGCCAACACGCTTCACCCACGGGTGACGTTTTCCTGAGCGACGTGCGCGTGGGTCGCGACCGTCTGCTCGGCGAGAGTGAACAGCCCAGGGTCGGCGGCCGCGAGAGCGCGAAAGACAACTTCGTCACCGAGCGCGCCGGCGTCGCGGCCATGTCGTTGGGCATCATCGAGGAGTGCGTGCGCCTCTCGGTCGACTACGCCCGCCAGCGCACGCTGTGGGGCACGCCCATCGGTGACTTCCAGCTCATCCAGCTGAAGTTGGCCCAGATGGAGGTGGCGCGCATTAACGTGCGCAACCTAGTCTTCGCCCATATCGAACGCTCCCAGGCGGGCGCGCCAGTCACTCTGGCCGAGGCGTCGGCAATGAAGCTCTACGCCGCCCAGAGCGCCTGCCAGGTGGCCGACGACGCCATCCAGATCTTTGGCGGCAATGGTTACGTCACCGAGTACCGGGTCGAACAGCTCAGCCGCGACGCCCGCGTGTTGCGCATCTACGCCGGCACCGATGAGATGCAGGTCGTGGCGATCGCCAAAGACCTGTTGGGCGCACGGTAGGACCCGTCGAGACGCCAACTCACGTGCCGACGCGCGTCGCACTCCGCTGCACGTAGCGCCGATAGCCCGCGATCCAGTTGGTCGCAAAGACCCGTTGGGCCCGAGCGAGCGGCATCGCACCGTCGCACACGAGCACGTGCAGCGCATTTTCCAACACATCCTTCCTGCTTGCACCCCAGGCGATGTTGCGCGGTTCGGGCCAGAGGTTCTTGACCGACGACGCGCTACCGCCCACTTCGAGCGGGATGAGGTGGTCCTCCTCGTAGTGTGATGCGTCGGTGTCGCCATGCAGGTTGTACCCGCTGTCCAACTGGTGGAACTTCAACTTCTCGGTGTAGTACTCCGACGGCCGAATCCGCGTGGTGTAGCCAACCACGCAGATGGTCGAATGAATCGTGGCCTGGGTGACGCGCGGGTTGGTGGCCCCCGGCGTCACGACCGGGTTCGGCAATGCGGGGCTGCGCGGCGCACCCTGCGCGGCACCCGTCACGAGCAGGCTCACCGCCACGCCCACGACGGCCACGATCAGGCGAGGTCCCAGCGCACCTCGACGAAGCTCGTCACCCTGGCCGGCGTGAACGGACTTCTCCACGCGCCGATTCCTACTCACCGATGAGCTCGAGCGAGGGATCTCAGAGCTCGTCGGCGAGCGCCGGCATCAGGCCCCGCGTGAGTGCGAGGTAGTTGAGGTGATCGGTGCCGAGCTGCAACTCGAAACCGTCCGCGGTCACCCCCTGCGGTGTAGCCCCTATCGCCGCACTGTTCACGAGGATGTTCAGCGAGTCGCACTGATCGTAGAACCACACGGTGAACCCCGTTGATCGAGGCCACGCTGGTGAGATCGACCTGGGCGACCGGATTGGGGGCGGGTTCGACGTCGTGCATGAATCGACACTACGGCGCGACCCGGATCGCGCGCTCGACCGGCATAGTCGTAGCGTCGGCTCTAGCATCTGTCGATGAAGGTTGAACCGCTGAACTCCGTCGACGCGACCGAGTGCGCCGCCCTATGGCACGCCGTCGGACTCACGAGGCCCTGGAATGATCCCGTCGCCGACGCCCAGCGGGCGATGGCGGGGCCCGTCTGGCCCGTGCACTGGTGAGCGCGGTCGAGGACTGGCTTCGCAAGCGCGACGTGGTCAAGGCGCAACTCATGGTGCGCGACTCGAACACTCAGGCGATGGGCTTCTACGAGCGAATCGGCTATGAGCACGAAGAGGTGGCGGTGCTGTCACGCTGGCTCCGAGGGTGACGGAGCGGGAATCCACTGGGTGCCACGACGAAACGGGCGTTAACGCGAAGAAGTTCAACTCGCTACGGTGACGCCATGACCACCAACATCGAGTGGAGCCGCCGTTTCAGCGACGAATTCGACGAAGGTGGTCCCCGCCACGCCGGACTCGCCGCGTGGTTCCGCCCGCGCAGCGCCGGGCTGCCCTCCGCACTCGAAGAGGCGGGAGAGCAGTCCGCATGCTGGACGTGGTGGGGCGAACCCGCCAGCTCGGGCGCGGTGGCCGCCATCAGGTCCAAGGGGCCGCCCCCGCACCGTGAGGACGCGCAACTCGCTCTGAGTACGCCCGGAACGCTCGGACTACGTGGGAGCGAGAAGTCTCGTCGCGCCCTGCTCGATTCGGTGGATCTCACCTGAACGTCTACGCCCCGCGCTCGAGCCTTTCCTCGAGACGCCGGGCCACGTCGCGCCACCCCTTGTACTCCTTCACCTCCTCGGGCGCCTCGGCGATGGCGCGCGACAGGTTCTGGGCGAAGGCGTCGTCCTCACGTTGCATGGCCGCCAGCGACGCCACGTAGGTGCGAATGGTGAAGACGATCGCTCGGGTCTCCGGCAATTGGCGAAGCGTCTGACGCTCCACTCGAAAACTCCACTCGTCGAGCGGTCGCTCCACATTCGTGCGCGCGCCATGGGGCTGGTGCAGCGCCTCATCATCGAGCAGGGTCCAGTTCAATCGCCAGAACGCCCGTTCGGGCGTCATCCGATCGAAGAGTGCGTTGACCGGCGACGCCAGACGATCGCCGTAGAGAGGCACCGGCGCGTGGATGTCGTCGAGCGACGCGCCGATCTTGGTGGCGAGGTCCCACCTCGAGGGGAAGCAGACACACGCGGCCGCGAGTCGCCACCGCCCGTCGCGCACGAGCACGCACAGATCATCTTGGACCAGACGGCTCGCGGCGATGATTGGATGCTCGTCGGCCTCGACCGCCGTCTCGATTCCGGGGTAGTGCGTAGCGAGAAACTCGCGCACGAGCGTGAACAACTCCTCACTCGCGTCGCGTCCCTCGGGCCCCAGCGCCACCACCGCGTCGCGCGACGTGCGCAACAGCGACGCCTTGGCGGCCAACTCCCTCTCGCGGCGCAGGTCCGGCTCGAACCAGCGCGAGTCGGCCAGCGGACGAAGACCCATCGCGAGACGCCACCCCTTCGAGTCCAAGGACGTGTAGGCGAGCGCCACCACGGCCTACCCGCCGCGACGTCGCGTCAGCCAGAAGAAGATGATGATCGCCAGCGTCGGTATGGCCAGCACCACCACGCGCGCCGCCGGTAGCGCCACCCCACGGTGCACGCTCGAGAGGGTTGTCGAGGTCAGCACGGCGTCCAGCATGACCACCAAGGCTACGCACTCGCGACCGGCGTACTGGAGCGCTAGCCTTCCGTGGCGCCCTTCGCAACGAGCAGTCCCTCAAGGCGCGCCAGGATGTCCGAAATCACCTGATCCTGGGCGAGCAGGTGCTCCTGGATCTGGGCGGCCTCCTTGAGCACCGCCTCGGCGTCCTTGTAGGTGTCCTCCGACCGCTTGTCGGCGGCGGTGGCCTGGATGTTCTGGCCGACGATGATGATCGGCAAGAGCACCAGTTGCAAGAAACTGCTCGAGAGCCACACGATGATGAAGTACGTGCCCTGTTTGATCGCCGAGGGCAACGCGAAGAACGCGAGGACGCTGAAGACGTACGCGCACCACATCGTGCCCACGATCAGGGTGATCTTCAGTCCGAATCGGGCGTTGAAGCGCACGATGGGATTGGCGTGGTTGAGTCGGCGCACGTCCTTGGTCGTGACGGGCCGGCCTGCGCTGAGCTCGGCGCCACGCGGATGACGCACGTACTCGTAGATCTTGGACATCACCGGATTCTCACACGCGCGAAGGCCGCGGCCCGCCATTTGCGACGACAATCTTCGCCCGAGGCGGCGACGCCTCAGTTTCTCATCAGATCCGGCGACGTCTCCATGCCCTCACGCCACACTGAGCGGGCGATGATCTTGGTGATATCGGCTCGATCGCGGTACTTCAGGGCGATGTCGCGCGCCTCTTCGAGCAGACCCTCGGACAGGTACGTGGGGTTGAGGCCGAGCGCCATGAAGCGGTCGCGACTCACGTTGAGCTCGTTCTCGGCGGCCTCGCGTCGCGGGTTGGGCAGGTTCGCGATCTCCACGCCCGTGAGCTTGGCAATCAGTTCGGCCAGGTCGCGCACCCGGTAGGTCTCGGTCACCTGGTTGAACACCATCGGCTTGTCGCCGTGCTCGGGCGGGTTCTCCAGCGCGATCTGGATGCAGCGGACCGTGTCGCGAATGTGGATGAAGGCCCGCGTCTGGCCGCCGGTGCCGTGCACGGTGAGCGGGTGGCCGATGGCCGCCTGCATGAGGAACCGGTTCAAGACGGTGCCGTAGTCGCCGTCGTAGTCGAACCGGTTGATGAGCCGCTCGTCGAGAATGGTCTGAGGGGTCTGGGTCCCCCAGACGATGCCCTGGTGCAGATCGGTGATCCGCAACTGATCGTTGGCCGCGTAGAAGTTGAACAGCAACTGGTCCAGGGTCTTGGTGAGGTGGTAGACCGACCCCGGGTTCGCCGGATGCAGGATCTCACGTTCGATGTCGCCATCGGGGGTGGGCACCTTGACGGTCAGGTAGCCCTCGGGAATCGGTGCCGAACCCGACCAACCGTAGCCGTAGACGCCCATCGTGCCCAGGTGCACCAGCGCTACGTCGAGACCCGTCGCCACAATGGCGGTGAGCACGTTGTGGGTGCCGCGAACGTTGTTGTCCACGGTGTAGCGCTTGGCCGGGATGTTGCGCATCGAATAGGGCGCGGAGCGCTGCTCGCCGAAGTGGATAATGGCGTCGGGGCGAAGGTCGCGCAGCAAGGTCTCGAACCGGTCGTACTCCGTGGCCAGATTGAGGTTGACGAAGCCGATCTCGTTGCCCGTCAACTCGTTCCAGACGCGAATGCGCTCACCGATAGGTCGAATCGGAGTCAGCGAGTCGACCTCGAGCTCCAGGTCGATGACGCGACGGCTGAGGTTGTCCACGATGGTGACGTCGTGACCCACGTCCGAGAGATGCAGCGAGGTCGGCCAGCCACAGAAGCCATCACCGCCGAGTACGAGAACCTTCACCAATGCTCCTTTGCATCGTCGCGCGCACCCCACGTCAACCCGACGCTGAAATGCGGCTACTTACCGCCCGAAACTCTAGCAGTGGCACCTTCTGGGTCCCAGGGCGACCCCCCTCACGAGCCCAGACCCGGGCAGGCGGGCTTGGGACCCGCGTGCACGTTGCCGTAGCGGTGATTGGTGACGGCGACGCTCTGTTCGAGGAGCCACCGCGGGCCCTCCACGTGACCGGCCTGGGCGAGGGGGCGACGATCCGTACTGAGGCCGACGTCGAGCAGCGCGTCCTGGGGCGCGGGCTCGGCGCTGAGCCAACGGACCCGAACGTACTGCGACGCCCGGCGCACCACGTCGGCGACACCCTCGACCTGGTGCGCCCCGATGCCCTCGACCTCCAGGGGTGCACTGAACTCGACGGACACGCCGGTCAGCGACGAAATCGCGCTGACGTAGCGGTAGGCGTCGGCGTTGAAGGTCCGATCGACGCGCACCAGCACCTTGCCGAGGGGCCGACGGTAGCGAACGATGTTGCGCTCGACTTCGAGCGCAGACTCGTCAACCGCCTGAGAGCCGCGACTGTCCCACCAGAGCGAGAACTCGTCGAGGGCGGCGTCGACGTCGTGGACGAGGGGCCAGTCGCGCAGGCACGCGAGGTAGTTCGCGCCGCCAGCCTTGGCGGTGGGTCCCACGGCGCTGCGCTTCCAGCCGCCAAAGGGTTGACGGCGCACCACCGCCCCGGTGATGGCCCGATTCACGTAGAGGTTGCCCGCCGCAACGTGGTCGAGCCACTGCGCGCATTCGAGCTCGTCGAGCGAATGGATGCCCGCGGTGAGCCCGTAGGCCACCTGGTTCTGCCACGCGATCGCGTGTGCCAGGTCCGGCGCCACCATGATCGCGAGCACCGGCCCGAACCACTCGTGGAGGTGACTCCACGACCCCGGCTGCACGCCCACCTTGACGCCCGGACTCCACAGCAGTCGCGCATCGTCCAGCGGGCGCGGCGGCACCCACCACGATTCGCCCTCGTCAAGGCGGTCCAGCACGCGCTCGAGCGCGGGCTGGGCGGGACCAATGACCGGACCCACCATCGACGCCAAGTCGTAGGCGGGGCCCACGCGCAGGCTGGTGACCGCATCGACCAACTGTGAGCGAAACAGTGGATTGTCAAACGTTGCCCGGTCGACAATGGCCAGACTCGCCGCACTGCACTTCTGGCCCGCGTTGGAGAACGCCGAGTGCACGAGATCCTTCACCGCCAAATCGATGTCCGCGCACGAGGTGATCACGAGGGCGTTCTTCCCGCTCGTTTCGCCCAGAAGGTTGATCGACGGCTTCCAGGATGTGAAGAGTCGGGCGGTGTCGATCGAACCCGTGAGGATCACCGCATCCACGCCGTCGTGGGTCACCAGGTGACGCCCCACGTCATCGTCGCGGGTCATCACGAGTTGCACGACGTCACGCGGCACGCCCGCGGCCCAGAGCTGGTTGACCAACTCCCAAGCCACACCAACCGCCTCGGGGGCCGGCTTCAAGATCACCGTGTTGCCCGCGGCGAGCGCGGCGCTCACCCCGCCCGCGGGGATTGAGTAGGGGAAGTTCCACGGCGGCACCACGAGCACGACTCCCATGGCCTTCGACCCGTGCAGCTCACGAGCACGCTCGGCGTAGTAGCGCACGAAGTCGACCGCCTCGCTCACCTCGGGGTCGCCCTCGCCGACGGTCTTGCCGGTGTCGCGGGCCATCACCGCGATCGTCGTCGCCCGAGCCGCATCCATGACCTGCGCCGCGCGGGTAAGCACCTGCGCGCGCTCGTCGGTCGTGCGTGCCTCCCACGCGGGCCACGCAAGGCGGGCTCGTTCGAGCGCCGCGTCGACGGCCTCGCGTCGCGCCACGTGGTAGCCGTACCACTGCTCGCCTCCGGCGCTCGGATCGCGGCCCGCTTCGACGCCATCGGAACCCTCCGGGTCGCCGAGTACAACCTGCGCACGCGCTCGCACCTGGGCCAACGAGTTCTCGAGTTCGCCCACCACGCCGGGGTCGGTGGGGTCGGCGTCGGGAGTGTTCGCGAAGTCATCGGTCCACTGCGGCGGCTGCGCGTGACGCCGTGAGGCCGTGACGAGTTCGTGGCGCGCCGCGATCGAATCGAGAAAGCGCCGCTCCTGCTCGGCCAGGACCGCCGGGTCGTGAGCGATGAAGAACGCGGCACGCAGGTAGTTCTCGGGGGCGGTGTTCTCGTCGAGGCGCCGCACCAGATACGCCACCGCGGCCGCGAAGTCGTCGCGCCGAGTGACCGGGGCGTAGAGGAGGACCCGCTGGCCCGCCTGCGCGAGCGCCTGGCACTCGGCGGGTGCCATGCCTTCGAGCATCTCGACGTCGAGTTGCTCGGCCACTGCGCGGGCGGTGGCAACCTCGAGCGCCCACGCGACGTGGAAGAGGTTGTGGCTCGCCACACCGACGCGCAGCGCATCGGCCAACTCTGGGCGTAGGCCCACGTCGATCAGGCGGGCAAAGCTGGCATCCACTTCCGCTTTGGTGGCGTAGGGAGCGGGGGTCCAGCCGTGCAGTTGCGCCTCGGCGTGCTCCATGGCGAGGTTGGCCCCCTTCACGAAGCGGACCTTGATCGCCGCCCCGCCCGCGGCGCGGCGCGCCAGCGCCCAGCGTGCGAGTTCGGCGAAGGTGTCGTGGGTGTCGGGGAGATACGCCTGCAGAACGATGCCCGCCGACAGATCGTTGAACTCCCGCTCGCCCAAGACGCTCATGAACGCGTCGACGGTCATGCGTAGGTCCCGATACTCCTCCATATCGAGGTTGACGAAGGTGTGATGGCGCAAGGACGCCTGGTACAGCGTGCGCAGCTGATGCGCCACGCGATCGAGTGAACCCGCGTGATCAACCGTCACAATCTGGCTCACGAGCGCCGACAACTTCACCGACACGTAGTTGACATCGTCACGAGCCATCATCTCGAGCACACGCTCCAGCCGGTCTCCCGCCTCACGCTCACCGAGCACGGCCTCGCCGAGCACGTTCACGTTCACGCCCACTCCCCCGGCGCGGCGTCGCCGGATGTGTCGACCCAGCCTCGCGGGGTCCGCGTCGAGAATCAGGTCGCCCGTGAGCGCGCGAATCCTCGAGTGCACGAGCGCCGTAACCGGCGCGGGCAGCGCCCGCGAGGCCAACGACAACAGCCGAAGTCCGGTTACATTCAATAGGCCGAAACCCACCAGCGTCGCTCGGCGGCTCGCCCGGCGCAACAGTCTGGTCGCGCTAGTCACCGAGCGATATCGCATCACCTCGTCAGTCAAAGTGATGGTGACCTCGAGCGCGTGTGGGTCGCGAAACAGGCGGACGAAGCGTCGGCGAACGGATCGTTCGTGACGCGAGCGAAGCGCTTCCGCATCCCTGATGAGTGCCCGCGCCCGGGTGCACGAGGCCGTAGCCACCATGTCGATTGACCTGTCCGTTTCGAAGTCCACGCGCCGGTCTCCTTTGACCACTTCGTTTCGTGACGCGAACACGCGCCCGGGTACGCGCGACGCGCCCCCTGCCAACGTAGCCAACGCGGCAACGATGCAACTCGCGCCGTTTAGGGACCTTGGACCCGCGACGAGGACACGCCGGGTTCGGCGCTCGCGGGCGTACGGTGCGCGCGACGAGCCGGATGACCGCGCACGAGTGCTGGGAATGGGCCCTCGTGCGTCCACCGGCGTCCGCCCGCGACGTCACTGACGGCGGCCACATTCGACACCCTCTACATTCCCCGGGTACCGGGCTCCGACTCGTCGGCGGACGTGTATCACAAGAGCAGGGACATCGAGGTGCTGGCGTGGTCCTTTGACCCCTCGAATGAAGCCGTCGCCGCTGGTGCTGGCACCGGTTGTGGTGTCGGACGTCCCGGCTTCCAGAACCTCATCGTGTCCAAGGCTTTCGACTGCGCGACGCCTCGATTCCAGCGAGCCGGAAGGACCCGGCACCGCAACCCTTATGCCCGACCAGCCCCTCGGCTAGCACGGCCGCCGTGGCCGACGCGAGCGATCAGCCGACGCGACGCAATGTGTTGTGGTCGGTGTGCGCGAGAGGCTCGTCGAACTCCTTCATTCGCAGCATCGTGACCTCGTCGTAGGACCAGGTTCCGTCGCCAATGGTGATGGTGGCCCTGTAACTCAGGCTGCTGGCGTTGGTGGCCAGATACTTGTTCTCCCCGATGCAGTACTGCTCGCCACCAAGGGTGGCCTCAAGAGTGAACTGGGTCGCGTCCGCACTAGCCGAGCCGCCGGCGAGCACCGTGATCCCGCGCGGGACCACGAAACCCTTCATCACCTCACCCGTCGCCGCATCCCACAACCAGTAACCCACCTCGGTGTGAAACGGGTTCTCCTCGTCACCGCGCCACATGGCGCTCTTGTAGTCCAGGCCGTAGAGGTTCTGCGAGCCGTTGTCCACCGGGCCGAAGGGCTTCATCGTGCACTTCTCGCGGTACGGGCTACCGAGCACTTCGCCGCGCGAGTGCGAGAAGGCCGTGTCCAGTCCGCCGGATTCGCTCTCCCACTCGCCGATCAGTCCCGTTAAGGGTCCCCACTCGTTCGCCATGGCCTACTCCCGTCATCTGGATGGTTCTGGTGACGATCATATTCACCCGCGGCGGTCACGAACACACTCGTGACCGGCCTTGACGCGGGTGCCCCCGTCACACGCGCCGCGGACCGCTAGGGTTTGCTCACGCCCGCCGTGGGCGCCACGATGACCTTTCGCACTGTGCTACCGACCTTTTCATTGCGCGCCCCGCGACGTGCCCGGCCCCTCGCCGTCGCCGTACTCGTCCTGACCAGTTTCGCCCTTCAGCCCGCGCGGTCCGACGCCGCCTCACCGGCGCTCTACAACCCGCCGGCGAACATCGTGCCCTCACCGCCGCTGCTCTCGAGCGGCACGTGCACCCGCGTCGGCGGTGCCTACTCGTGTGCGAATCCGTGCATCGGTCCTCACATGACCTGGCCGGTGTTCACCTCGAGCACCAGGTGCACCAACTACGTCACGCGGGCCATCAACAACGCCCGAGCCCGCGAGGGTGTTGCCCCGATGATCCTGCCGACCAACTGGAACGCACTCAGCGTGCCTGAACAGCTCTTCGTAGTAGCGAACCTCGAGCGGGTTGCCCGCGGCTTTCCCCCCTACCTGGGCCTCAATCAGGCATTGTCCGCCGAGGCCCAGCGAGCCGCCAACGCGCAGAGCGACCCCGGAGTGGCTCCCGGCTTCAACCCCGCGTCGAACCCCTCGGGCGGTCCGGCGATCGCGGGTGTCTGGGCGGGCGGCGGCTACAACGTGCTGTTCGCCTCCTACTACTGGATGTACGCCGACGCCTGGGGCGGCAGCACCGCCCTCACGGCCAACATCGCCTGCACCAGCCCCGGCGCCGCGGGCTGTTGGGCGCACCGCGATCAGCTCCTCGGCTCCGACCCGGCCCTGAACGCCACCGTGGGTCTGCACTGCACGATCTGCGAAATGGGTACCGCGAGCGCCGTGGTGAACGGTTCACAGTCCTACGCGGATCTCATCGAGCGACCCGCCGGTGCGCCGCCGGCCATGACCTTCACGTGGGCCCAGGAGTTGGTCTATTTCGCTGGTGCGACGAGCCCCTCGACACCACGACGCCCCCGAGGGGCGCCAACCCCCTCGCTGGGGCACCCGTCGCTCAGCGCACTCTCGATCGCACCGTCGCTCGTCCGTCTGCGCTGGAGCGCCGCGGGGGCGCACCGTATCACTCGCGTCACGATCACGCTCTTCCAAGTCAACACCTGCAGCGCACAAACCCGGCTCCGTTCCACCTCGGTCGCCCTTGATCCGCGTCGGCGCGCGCACAGTGGCGTGGTCGAGCTGACGAGCACGAGTTCATTCGATCCGGCCCAGACCTACTGGGGCGTGGTATCGGTCCATGCCGCGCACTACGCCAGGCACAGCGCGTGCACGGCGCTGCGCGGGCGCTGAGACCATCGTCGCTCGAGTTTGGCGATCGTCACCGGCACCGACCGCCTACGGTCGCCCGACCCCGTTCGTCGATAGAGTCGCTGGTGTGGAGAGTTACGTGACGGTCAAGGCCTCCAACGACTACTACGACGACGTGCACTACGAGGCGCGCTCGACCAGGGGCTCGACTCTGTGCGGCCTGAAGGTCACGAGCAAAGTCACCGAGCGCGAGGCCACGTGCCTGCGCTGTCGACAGTTCGCGGCGGGCGACTTCTAGTCGAAGCCACGCGCGCGCAGCACCGAAGTACGGCTGGAGGGATTCGAACCGCCGACACGCGGTTCCCAGACCGGTGCACCATTCGCTGAACTACGGCCGCCCCCGCAGGACTCTCGTTGTGGTCGCAGCCTCCTCAAAACCGCAACCGCAATATCCCGATCGCGCACCGTACTGCCGGCACCATTCGAGTTCCGACTTCACGGCATTCGGCTCGTGCGGCTCACACTCCATCGCGTCTCGACCGGTCGCCCCGATGATCGCCGACTAGCCCCATGTGTGGCGCGTGGTCAATGCGCCAAGGACTCAGTCCTCGCGACAATGTCGAGGCCCAGATCCAACGCGACAGCGGAGTGGGTCAGGGAACCGACCGCGATGTAGTCAACGCCGGCGTCGGCAACGGCCCGGGCGTTCTCGATCGTCATGCCACCACTCGCCTCAACACGCACCCCCGGCAATCGGCGGGCGATCGCCACGGCCGACTTGATGTCCTCAGTGTCCATGTTGTCAAGCAGGATCTGTGAGCACCTCGCGTCAACTGCTTCAAGCACTTGGTCGAGCGTGTCACACTCGACCTCGAGGGTGAGGTCCGGGTGCGATTCACGGATCGCGGATACGGCCTGGGTGATACCACCGGCGGCCACGATGTGGTTGTCCTTGATAAGCGCCGCGTCACCCAAGCCCATGCGATGATTCATCCCTCCGCCGCATCGCACGGCGTACTTCTCGAGTTGTCGGAGTCCGGGGATTGTCTTCCTGGTGTCACGTACCTGGCAGTTGGTGCCCTCAAGGGCGCGGACCCACTTCCTGGTCGCGGTCGCGACACCGCACAGGTGAGTCATGAAATTCAACATGGTTCGCTCGGCGAGCAGCAACGGCCGCAGCGGACCACAGAGATGCAGTACGGGCGCGTGGGCGTCGATTTCGTCACCGTCTTGGTGGATGACCGTAACGCCAGATAAGGGGAACCCCGCCGCTTCGAGGACCGCGATTGCCACCGTGACGCCACAGACGACACCTGGTTCGCGCGCGACCACTTCGGCATCCGCCGGTTGATCAAGCGCGATGATGGCGTCGCTCGTCACGTCGGGGCCATAGCGAAGGTCCTCCAAGAGAGCGACATCCACCAGGCCTTGAAGTTCGACGGCATCGATTCCGATCGCCGCCAGCGTCGCGCGCAGTTCCTTGTTCATGCTCCGGCCAACGTCCCGAGGTCGGTGGTGATCGCGCCGTCGCGCACCCGAAGGGTGACGGAGTGGGCCCACTGATCGGATGTTTCGCTGAAGTCACTGCGACGGTGACATCCGCGACTCTCTTCGCGAAGTACTGCCGCGCGAGCGACGAAGAGCGAGACCGTGTGGAGATTGGTCGCTTCGAGCGTGGCGAGGTCGAGCGTCGTCGCACCGTCGGGCGCCCCTTCTAAGACGTCGAGAACACCCTCGAGGCCAGTTCTGGTGCGGTCCACCCCGGCGTGCGCAGACATTGTGGTGGCCAACGGCTCGCGGCTCGCGGCATCGACGCCGCGACCCGTAATTGGCCCTACGAAATCGGTCAACGTCGAGTGGTTCGAACCGGCGACGAGGGCGTCGTCGAGTTGTCGCGCCAGCCGACGACCGCTGATGAGCGCCTCGGTGAGCGAATTGGAGGCCAGTCGGTTGGCTCCGTGCACTCCGGTGGACGCCGCCTCGCCGATTGCGTACAGACCGCGGACCGACGAGTTCCCGTCGAGGTCCGCGCGGATCCCTCCACCCGAGTAGTGCGCTCCGGGGGCGATTGGGATCGGCACACTGGCGGGATCGAACCCCGCCAGTCGGCAAAGCTCCGTGGTGGTGGGGAACTCCTTGATCAGTCGGGACTCTCCGATGCTTCGCGCATCGAGCCAGAGATGGGTAAGGGGCTCGCTGGGCCGATGCATGTGCTGAAACATGGTGTACGAGACGACGTCACGCGGAGCCAAGTCCCCACGGTCGTGCTTGCCCTCCATGACGCGTGTCCCAGTGTCGTCGACAATGTGGGCACCGGCGCCTCGAATGGCTTCGGTGATGAGCGGTGATTGACCACGCTGGTCAGCCCGGTGGAGAACAGTGGGATGAAACTGGATGAATTCGATGTTCGTGATCTCCGCACCCGCCCGCGCGGCCAAGGCGATACCGTCACCCGTGACATCGGCTGGATTCGTCGACGAGGCGAAGGCCTGACCAAGCCCACCGGTTGCGATGACGACCGCGCGTGCGCTGATGATGCCCACCTCCAACGACCGGTCGCTCGTCTGACTCACCCTTCCCGCGACAACGCCGATGACGTCGCCCTGGTCATTCTTGATGGCGTCGATTGCCACCGTGTTCTCCATCGCTTCGACGTCCGAATTCTTCACGGCTCGACGAAGAACGCGATGTAGTTCTGCGCCAATGGCGTCGCCTCCGGCGTGGACGATGCGGCGATGGGAGTGACCGCCCTCGAGGCCAAGGGGGCCCACGTCGAAACGCGCTCCCAGGCTGGCGAGATACTGCACCGCCCCTGGGGCGCCCGCCACCAACTCGCGAACCGTCCTCTCGTCGGCGAGGCCCGCGCCGGCGACCAAGGTGTCCGCGACGTGCGATTCCAGGGAGTCGCCCGAGCCCATGACCGCGGCGAGTCCACCCTGGGCGAGCGGAGTGGATCCGCCTCGCAGACTCCCCTTGCTCAACACGATGACGCGGTGACCGCGTCTCGACGCGTCCAGCGCCGCGCTCAGCCCAGCCGCTCCGGCGCCGATAATGACGATGTCCGTCTCGCGTCGCCAGGTGTGCTCAGCCGCCGGCAGGTACCTAAGCGCGTCGTACGTCATTCGCCAACCAGGGATGGCGAGCCGACCGAAATCATGGCCTGGACGGCCCGACGGGCCCGGCTCGCGGTGTCGGGATCGACCACTACCTCAGTCGTACCCTCGCCCAGACAGCGGAGCAGCACGTCGGGAGTGGTCATCTTCATGTACGCGCACTCGGCGTTCGCGTTGACGGGCTCCCACTTGATCGACGGATTGGCTCGGCGAAGTTGATGCAACATGCCGGTCTCGGTGGCGACCAGCACCGAGCGGGCCTGCGTCGTCCGTGCTCGCTCGAGCATTCCGCCGGTTGAGAGCACGTGGGTACGTTCGCCGGCCAGGTCCCCCGTGCCGCTGAGCCACAGCGCCGGGGTGGCACATCCACACTCGGGGTGGATGAAGAGTTCCGACTCCGGCGCGGCCTCGGCCTTATCACGCAGTGCCTGCGGGCTGATGCCGGCGTGCACGTGACATTCACCCATCCAGATGTGCATGTTCTCTCTCTTGGTCATTCGCTGCACGTGCGCGCCCAGGAACTGGTCGGGTAGGAACAGGACCTCGCGGTCACGGGGAATTCCGGCCACTATCTCCACGGCGTTCGCCGACGTGCAGCACATGTCGGTCTCGGCCTTCACCTCGGCACTCGTGTTCACGTACGCGACCACCACGGCCCCGGGGTGCTCCAACTTCCACTCGCGTAACTGATTGGCGTCGATGCTGTCTGCGAGCGAACAACCCGCCCGCGGCTCGGGGATCAACACGGTCTTC
>Ga0307375_10001708_pt1 | contig 23538 bp, 41 predicted proteins | sample TR1MG_FD_202531 | JGI IMG/M metagenome (GOLD analysis project Ga0307375, IMG submission 202531) | Soil microbial communities from Risofladan, Vaasa, Finland - TR-1 | ecosystem: Environmental > Terrestrial > Soil > Coastal area > Acid sulfate soil | place: Finland: Risofladan, Vaasa | collected...
TGTATAGTGTGCAAAAATAAAGCGCGAGCAATATTTCTATCACCCGCGCCCCTGTTCTATCTAATCAACAAAACTATTCCTTCATACTTTCTACAGCCAAGAAAGAGCAAACAGCGTATTCTTGACTGCTAGACTCAATTTCAAGGAACGTTAGATCAAGCACTGAAACTTGATAAATCGCAAAGATCCATGCGGATGTACCAACGACAACGCAATGGACTTTGTGACAATTCAAGTCAGGACATCTGTAAACAAGGTACTTAAACATCGTGTTTCTCCTTTACGTTGTAGTCAGTCCAACTGACTAACATATAGTACGCCAAAGGTTCACCCGATTTTTTCGTAGAAGACACTCTAACGTACCTTGCAGCATCTTTCGGCCTTAAAGTCATGTACTCGCCAACTGAGAGGTACTTTTTTAAGTCTGTTTCAATGGCTGGACCCTGGATAACAATGTCAGGGTCAGTTCCAAGCCAATTTCCTGCTGTGACGTTATACAAACCATATTTGGCTGGAATGTCATAAGGCCACTTTGACACGAAACATAAACCACCGGCTTCACTTTTCAGCAATCTCAGATCGCTGTGAGCACTTGCCTTGACTACGTACGGTACTGTATCCACGAAACCAACAAAAACACCACTTGATCCCTGTAGCGTGTGTAGAAAGTCGCTCGTATAATTTAATGCCACATGCAGCAGGAACCTACTGTCTGAAACCTCCTTGCCTAATAGTTTGTATCCCGCGAAATTGCCAGCTATGCCATTATGAGCTAATAGCACGTTAGCTTCTACGTGTGGATGACACATGACGTCGGTCTTACCGCCACTAGTTGCCATACGCGTATGAAAAACGAACCATTCACTATCGACACACTCCAGCCATTTACCTATCTGTTTGTAGGCATCATACGGGTTAAAATGTACACCCTTCTCAATAAGAAATGTACCATCAGCTAATACAGTAGCTACGCCGTTACCATCTCCGCCTAACTCCGTTTCCAGGTCCCAAAAAAGGCTGGCTATCGTCTCAAGATTTTCCAACGCGAAAATTTTGTTGAACAGTGCAAGTCTACACATGGTACTGCTTTCCTTTCATTGCGGCTTTTTCAAAGCGAGCGTATTCTGATAAGAAGTGCTCCGTTGCTTCACTATTGCTCCATTTATCATCAGTACACGAACGCCTTAAATGCTGATTGTACACCTTACGTAAATCATGTGATAAGTACCGACAATAGCGAACAATATTTTTATATTGCTCTGAATCATTAAAGCGAGGTAACCGAAATTCGATTGTATTCCAGTTTGAATACATATTCAACCACATGTATCGATCACCGCCGTATGTTGGTTCACACCAACGTCCACATCCTCTACCCCAAATTTTCGGCGTGTGCGGTGAATCGTCGATGTAACTACCTAGCCTAGAAACAATATCCATGCCTCTATCTTGATACCACAGCTTCGGATACTGTGTGATGCCTACGTGGATATGCGTACCACAAAGTCCATCGACAAACCTGCCCGCCTTGTTCAGCACCGGCAAAACATCTAAAAAGTCTCTATCACTACGATAAATCGGTGAAAGCATTTCATCTGAAACTGTTCCATCTTGCGTTCTTGCAAATTTTTTCTGTAAAAGCTCTATGATGCTTTCATCGTATTCACAGCCATGATATTGTCTGCTCATCTCGAATTCAAGCGAAAATTCTGGAAGCTTAACAACATTCCCCAGACGCGTTGTGTTTGCTGAGGAATAATTCATACAGGACATATGCACACTATACTTACCATAATACACATAGTGGTAAGTAGCCAGACCACAAACGTCGCATTTATTGCCTGTTTTGATTGCTATGTTCCACCTTGAACCATCAAACCAATAGTCAGGCGTATAGCAAAGTGGAACGCACACTAAATCTCCGCTATTCACATCGTATCCATAAGCACAAGCCTGCAAAACTGCTCTCAGCGTTCCTTCCGTTGGTGGACGTGCATCTGAATAGACTAAAACCTTCTGTCCTGGCGTAAGACTAGCATAATCTCTTATCCAGGCATAATTGGAAAATTGCTTCCTAGACTCTACACAACTGTCACAATTGCATTGGCTTGGACTGTCGCTAATAAATTGATTGTTCAGTGTCATGTAACCCTCTCCTTTTCTTTTAAGACAACGATCACATAAAAGAAAACCCGCATGCATTATGGTTTATTCCTAAAATGCATGCGAGTTTTTCAGATGAAAACTATTCCGATTTTTTCCCGCGCAAACCACCAAACAGGCCATAAAGATGAGCGAGAAGTGTGACTGAAAGTTCGCCAGTCGAGAATTCAGGATATTTGCTCAAATAAATGCACGCAAAGACAATTGATAGGATAGTAGCGGAATGAAAAATGTGCTTCTTTTCAACTTTTTTGACGATATTAACAACAACATGCACAATGACAAGCGGATGAAAACGAACAGGTGGTTTCTCATTTTTAGAGACAACTACCACATGCTCAACATACTCTTGTTCCTGTCCGTACTGATTGAAGTATTTCATTGTTTGTTTCCTTTCTTGTAGCTGAAAAATTTTAATTTCTATGACAAGTATAAGGTACAATTCTTCATTCTCGCTTAGTTGTCTAAGGTGACTCTACAGGCCGATCCACAGCATTCTTATGTAAGATTGTCTTATGTAAGCATAATTAGAACATACTTAAAACGTTTCAACCGTACGCACAAGCTGGTATAGAACAGCCATCAAAACATATAATCTATCGTCTCAATAATCAATGGCCTCTCTTGCCTCTCTCAGAGCCTTTAAATAGCGCCCTAAAACGGGAATAAAAATAATCTGTTTTGCGTTCTCTTCTATGAGTCATTAAATTTGAAAGAGGCAAAAATGAGAAAGTCCAGTGTTAATATCCTTGATGTCCGCATGTTAAAAGATCAGACAGTGATTAAGCTTGTTGAGGTTCAAGGAACGTTCTTTATCTTAGGCGGGGAAGAAAAATTGTTCCAGTCTCAAAATTGGGATAAGATATCCGCACAATGGCAACGCGTGTCAGGGTTTAAGGCGGGGGATACAAAAGGAAGCAAGATGCTAAAGTAAAGCTTTAGCATTCCAAAAATTGAATATTGTAAACAGCAAAAAATGCTACTTACAATTTTAAAAAAGTAAGTAGCATCTTTTTAGTTATTGTGGTTTAAGGTTTTCAAAACAAAAAATTTAATTTTATAAAACCAAAATTTTAGTGACATAAAACCTCAGTACCTTACAAATAGTAGGCTACTATGAAAATCCTGTCACCTTACAAATAGTAAGCTACTATGAAAATCCTGTCACCTTACAAATAGTAAGCTACTATGAAAATCCTGTCACCTTACAAATAGTAAGCGCCTATCAAAATCCTGGCACCTTACAAATAGTAAGCGCCTAATAAAAAATAAGTTGACAAAGTAGATCAACTTAGTCAACAAATAAAGCCCTACCATACGGAATGGCAGAGCTTAGGGAATGGATGAGTTAGACCAAATATCCCGCCAAATCGGGGCTATTCAGCAACATGTCGAGTGGATGAGTGTATATGCCGACCTGGATGTGCAGAGCGAATCATTTAATGAGCTAAAAGAACAAATCAAAGAGTTACACAACAAAATAGAGGGGCTAAAAAGGACAAATAAAAAGGTTACACAACAAACTACAGACGTTAAAAAGGAGTAATTCAATAGTTACACAACAAATAATTAGTACTTTTTTCCTATTGTAAAGATCAAAGGTGTGTGCTATACTCTGTATATACCAAACGGAAAGGAAGAAAAAATGTTAGAGGCGAATGTAAGTTCACAAGTTGTTGTAAAGTATAAGGATACAACATATATCTTTAAGTTTGCTTCTGGGTATGTAGCAGATGAGTTTGCTGGCCTGATGAAGAATGTTTCGGATATTGTTGTACTTAAAAAGAGTGTAGCTAAAGAAAAGGTGGAAGAACATGCCAAGCTTAATGACTAATAAAGAGTATAATGAACACCTCGCACGACTTCGTAATAAGGATGTTGCAGAAAGAATTGCCGAAGCAATGATCAAACTGCAAGAAGTAGGATCAATGCTTGATGAAATCGCGCTTATTGCCGATCCTAAGCATTTGGAGTACCTTTATAAAATCGATAATACGCTCCAATCTGTTTGGAATTCCTCAAGAGAAGAATTCAAAGAAGAGTGCGATGAGTATGTGTCTAGTGATGATTTTATGGATCAACTTAAAAAGCTGATCGGTGAATAGAGGTTATTGGATTGAGGTTATCAACGCCGATAATCAAATCCACAAAGAAACGGGAATAAACTCTTATAGTGAAGCGTTATATAGAGTGAAGAGACGATACAGCCTCACACCAAACCTAGAACGTGTTAACGTTTTTATTGGCACAAAACTGTTGAACAGCTTTGATGCTGTAGAAGGAAAGATTAAAATGGGAAAGCTTTCACAAATCCAAAATTCCGGCGCTAGTAGTTATGATATCAATTATCCTCGTGCTACTGATGACGACAAGCAGTCTCTTGATACCTTTGAAATTCCATTTGTTGTTGTTGGTGCGGATCGGGTAAGCAATGCGAACAAGCAGGGCGATGAGTATGTTTACTTTCATTATCAGATTGAGATAGACCCTACATCTGATGAGTATACATATGCAGAACGAAAAAAGCAGTTCAATCATCTTAAAATGACGATTACACTTCCTGTGGACAATAAACGACAGGTAACACACAATGTAATCGTTAGTGATTATCTCAATAAGGGTCTGCTTTGTAAGTTAGTTGGTTTTGCTGCACGCGGCAAAACATATTACTCCATTACAGACTTTATGGAGTAATTAGTGACCGGGCAGCTAGCATATAGGTAATGCGACGATCCTATCAATCGTAGAACCCCGGTTCAATTCCAGGGCTGCCCTTACCCGAAAGGGTAGGTTTCTGCATAGGCGTTCCCACGAAGAGGTTATTAGGTTTTCTCTCCTTCCTAATGACCTCTTCTTTTTCTATACTTTTGACTAAATCTTCTAGAAGCAGTCCCATATACATACGCATTGTAAGATGCCGTTCCTTTTCTCAGACCCTTTTTTCGTGCATATTTCTTTGGCTGTGTTTTGAGTGTAGAATTCTTCTTCCTAATTACTTTCGCCATCAAGCACCCCTGCATTGGCACCTAAACTATTAAATTGATAGGTCATCCAGCCCCTTACAGACTGTACGTTATTATAAGTTGATGCACCTGACCCGTTTATACCACCAACAAAAGGCAACTGTTTGCCTGATATAAAGTACCATAAGAGTAAAATGATTGCAACTGTTACGGCAATGTGGATACCAGGGACCCTATCAAACGTGGGACGATAATCAAGATCGATCTTTCCAACGAGACGATCCGGACCCAAAGCACCAGCATGATTACCATTTAAAATTCCTAATTTATTCATTGTTCCATATACATAAGCGTTATATCGCCTACTTCCTTTTTTGAAGCCGTGTTGTTTGGCTCCCTGTTTCAAATTTTGTTCTGCTAGTAGGGGCATATTTAGGCGCTCCTAACTCGTTGTTACGAAATTGTCGTTTCATGTTGCGGGACTTCTTCAAATTCTGCGATTTCTTCTTCTCCCGCATTCTCTTTAGTGGATCGATAAGACTCATAAATGGCAATCCCAGAAAGTACAAACATCGCTAATACTACAAAAAACAATAAAATTTTTGTCATTTAACACCTAACATCTCTGCTAATCCTTGTGGAGTCATCATATGTATTTGAGAAGCTGAGACATAAGTTACTCCACAAACAATAAGAAATTTTGTGGCAAGCGCACTACAATCATAATGACATTCTATCACAGGATGATTAAGTACTGCATCCAGAATATCACCATACCCATAGGGTTTACCAACCTGAGTAAACAACCATCTTATTCCTCTTTCCAGATCTAGACCATCTGGAAGGGTATAGTGTGCATCAACCAGACTATTGTTTACATCGCTGATAGTAACCCCATTATAAAGAGCCTCTATTTTTTGTGTGTCTGAAACTTGAATAGCCACATGAACAAAATCATTCCGGCTTCCCTCCCAGAAATCAATCAAATTGTCTGGAAGGGTTCCCTTATTTTTATAAAAAAGAATATCACCGATCATAGTTGTATCCTATATACTGCTGATACACCATTCATGAAAATGATCTGCTTTGAATTAGGATCATAAACAAGCTGTACTACCTGATCCGGTTGTGGGGTTGGTGCCGGTGTAGGAACAGAGTACGGGGGCCATGAAATTGGATCACCAGACAATATTGGCGGCAACCAGGGGGTCTGAATGATTGTAGCCCACTGATTATCTACCCTACGAATATCATATCTTCGAGGCCAGGGCTGTACATATTTAGGAGTCTGTAAGTTACCGTCACCTCTGAGTACGTTAGCCGGGTCAATTGCCAGCAAGTTTCCGTCTGATGCAATACCAACATACGTGATGATATGCTTTCCTGATGCACCCCACCAGTAGGGGTTATAATTGAGGTCAAGATCAAAGATGCTAGCTTCATAAACAGTCGCAACAACTGGATAACCATGCATAAGCGCCGCTTTAATAGTAGCAATATCATGCTCTTGAATTGAAGTAGGACTGATATCAGTATCCCACCAATGTAAACCACCACTACGGTCTGTTTGAGTATCTTTAATCATATTATGCATGTCGCTAATAGAAGCGCCGATTGAATTAGAGGACGCATTAGAACCAGCATACTTTGCATACTCTGATTCTGCCCAGGCAATCAGATTTGGGATACTGTCGTTGTTTGTAGCGCTGTAATTTGTAGCGCGCATATTAAGGCTGACAGCAAAAGCACCGCACTCAAATTCGCTGTGTCCCGGCTGAAATTCTGAAACAGGAAGATAATTTGCAATCATTCCTTTAGAGTTTGTTGGATATATGCTCACAGATTTGCCCTCATTTTGTGCAATATAGTATGTCAAAGATGCCGTATCTTGCTGACCTAGCTGATACTCCCATAGGGAAATGTTCTGATATATGCTAGCATCCTGGTATGGTGTGTTAATGATATGAAACGTAGGCCATATCAAACCCTGTACCTTTGGAAATTGAGCATACATATCCTTTATCAGCGAGTCATTATAGGCCTGTGGCATCCACACGCTTACAATACTATCAAGTATTTCAATGTTCTTTGTCCAACTGTGATTTACTGGATTAGCCCATGTACTGACATACAAAACTCCGGGGTGATTAGCAAGTTCGGTGGCAAAAACAGCGGCGCGTTCAGAATTATTATCGAAAGCACCCTCCATATCCATGCAGAATTTACCAACTAGACCTAACCACTTTAAAACAACCGTTGACTCAGTTTGTACATCGTTCCCATAAAAGAATCCATAAGGAAGCACATCAAGACCAGACGCTTTAATATGATTTACGACAAACCCGGCACCGCCAAGCTGTGAATACCACTCACCCTGAGTAATTTCATAAACCTTGAGAATAATCTGTTGAATACCATATTTCTTACAGAACGCAATACAATTATCAAACTCTGTGAGTGACCAATTGAAAGACTCAACTCCAACAAACAGCGCAGTTTTTATATTCATATCCGGCATAGGCAGATTAGTACCTGGTACGCCAAACGGAATTGATTTTGCTTTGCGCGGCATATTAACCCCTAACGTTTGTATTAGAAGACGGTGTAGAACCCTGTTTTACGACTACGGACTTATTAGGGACCAAAGTTCCCGTTGTTGCAGCAGATCCAGCCAGAATACCAAGAACAATCTGTTCTGTTCCTGCGGGTACCAGACCAAAATGAGTGGCAACGATAGTTACCAAAAATGCGGTAACATATACAATATTTGTAAGAAGTGTCTGACTCACGTTATTTTCCTTATTTGTGGTTCATAATAAATTCAACTAAAGCAAGCAAACCACCACCAGACATGAAGCTGATAAGAGAGGTTGCTATATATTTCCAGGCCCCTGTCTTAATGTTTGACATTTGAGAGTTCATAGAGACAGTAAGCGTTTCAATTTTTGAGGTAAGTGTGTCTAGTTTGGCGTCTAATTTGCCTATTTCTGCTTGAGTTTGTGCGTTCCTTGCTTCATACTCAAAGCGTGTAATAAAATCAATGTCTGTGTTTGTCATAAAAACCCCAAACCTACTATTACCCCTATAATAATACTTGGCATATTTTGCATTTTATGGTCCTTTTCAAACATTAGAATTTAATTGCTAATCCTACAGCTTTATAAGATCCATTTGATACTAGTTTTACTTGTGTTGTTGTCATGCTAGTATTATCGTATTTTGCCATCTCAGCAGTACTTGCGGCACCAACGATCTGCAATAATACCATATCAGGTACAACACCCAAATTATGATTAAAGAAGGTTGCTGTAGTACTTAGTGTGTAGGGACCAAACATTGATATTCGACTTATTGATCCTGTAAGTAATGCAAGCGTTCCTTGTAATAGGGATGCACCCTCAGCACCAACCTTGAATATATCCCCTGCACCTTCAACAGTCGATACAATGTGATATCCCGTAGTTGGAACATGTAATCCAAGGTCTTGACCCACAGCGTTAGTTGGTATAATGGCTCGTATTAGATTTGCATGTATGGCATTTGGTACAGTCATTAAACCCGATGTATCAACACTCAGGTAATTACCGTTTACTGTTATAGGGCCAGCAATTTTTAAAGATCCAAATTGACCACCAGCACCATTATCACCAATATCTAATTCTGCGGTATCGAGCAGAATAAGGTAATTTCTACTTGTAATGGGATCTGTAATAGCTAAAGGCGTTATACCGTCAGTAAAGACGTTTCTAATGTTAATAGACCCGCCGTTAATAATTGTTTGTTCACTGCTACCACTACCCCCATTTAGTGTTATTGATCCACCAAGCCCGCCAACCGAGTTATTACCTACTATGAAAGATCCTCCTACCAAAAGTAGATAATCTAAGCCGGTTGTAGAGTCTATAGCACTAATAACTGTGGTAAACAGAGGGGAAGCATCTATAAGTTGTACCCCTGTTGCCTTAATCGCACCTGCCACACTGGTATTCCTAATGATCGGTGACGGATATGTTTCTGGAACATTTTCACCGGGCTGAAAAGCTTCGATGACCGTTTGATTGACAATATTCTGATTAGGTAGGGTACTCTGTGTTGAATAAGTAATTTTTGTGTGGGGTTGTGCCATTTGGCCATTAATACAATAAAGTCTTTTATCATTGGCTGGTACATAGGTACTGGCACCATTCCCAAATGTGAGAATAAGGTTTGCTGATGATTCATTCGTCACCAACAAATGACCACCGTTTTGAATGGTCATATCAAAAGTTCCAGAAGCGGTGACTATTGGATTAAAGGTAGTTATTATATTCATCAGCTAAAAGCCCTTAATTGTCTAAAGAGTGGTGTAGGATATACTTCAGGAGATTTTTCCCCACTTGCGTATGTTTCAGTTACAACCTGATTAGCAAGCAACACAAGTTCTAGTGGTATAGATTGTACCACCCAGCTAACAGTACCAGATGGCTGTTGAGTTTGTCCCGTAAAACATATTTTACGACGATCATATGAAGCAATATACATTGTTGATCCATCGGGGAATGTAAAATTGAGATTTGCAGGGGATTCATTGATAATAATGATAAAACCACCATTGTCAGCAATCAAAGGAAATGACCCTGTTGCTCCCACAGTCAGAACTGGCGAAAAAATGTTTGTTACTCTCATTATATTATCCTGCTGCCATTATTGCCAGTTTTGCGACATCTGCTCCTGCTTGCGCGGTCTTTGATACAGTACCAGTAATATTAGTAAGCTGATTTACAACCTTAAAGCACATATATACACCTAGAAACAACACCAGTGCTCTTAGTGTTAAAGCAACAAAGTCCAATGATATAGCATAGGCAACTTCACCAAACCAGTCTAATGGATTTGGATCTCCTTGCATCGCTTCAAGTGGGTTTGTAAATTGCATTGTACTATCCAAAACATCAAGCACAACTACAACATCAGCATTAGGCGATATTGAAGCCGTTATATTTGTAAATGTTGTTTTAGCAGTAGAGAAGAATGTAGTTAGGAATGTATTCGAGGTATAGGGGGGCGGTGCTGTATATCCCTGTAGAAGTGTACCTTGTTTAGCACTATCTAGTAGCGGCACAATATTGAGAGGACCTGCGAGGTTTTGAAGAGTTTGAAGGTTCCAGCCATCGTGTCCGTAATATGCACCAGAATAGAGAGCAACACCCAAAGGGACCTTCTGAACACCGGCAGCAGCATTACCACCATTATACCCAACCAGATCACCAACCTGTACATGCTGTCCAAGACGTACCGTAATTTTTGATAGGTGAAGATATGCAATATGCGTTGCTAATGAGTTAATTGGGTTATCCAGACGTAATGTAACAGCCGCTCCCCATGGGTCAATAGATCCATTAGGATTATTTATGCCGCTAACAGTTCCAGATAGAATTGTTGCAATTGGGTAATTGTCTGGTACTTGAATGTTGGAGTCTGGTTTTGGAAATCTGCCAAAAGGATCTGGTTGACCAAGATTATCTATTCTTGGAAAGGTCCACCATCCAGTAGCAGGAAGGATTGTTGCACTTGTTGGAATATTTGGTATATTGGATCTATACAACCCATTAGTAAATGTACCCCACGGCAAAAAATTCTGTCCATGATTTGATAAAACATAGGCATACTGAAATGCAGAAAGAGGATCTAATGCAGCATGTTCGGATGTTCCTCCAAGATGAAAGTGTGCCCCATTGATTTGTAATAATCCATATGAGCCTCCATTAGGGTCACTAGGATTATATGCTCTTATATTAAGGTGGGACTCTGCACCTGCAATACCAACAATCGTTTGTATCTGTGTCAGGTTTCCTGGGGCGTATTTTGACTTTGGAACGATAGAATTATTAAAGCCCGCCTGTGCTGCATATGCCTCTGTCTGCTGAACGGTGATATACTGTGGTGCTCCAATGCTTCCCATTATGGTAATACCTCGTAAGCCAATATTCCGGCCAATAACCACTTATTATCCACGAAGAATACGACGAGAATAATTATGGTTATTGACCATAAAACAATCATTATCTTTAATGAAGCAGCAGTAAAGTCGTCATAGAACGCCTGTCTAATTCCCTTTATAAAGCTCATTTAACCAAGCCCTACCAGATCGGTTTCTTTGATATATCCGCCACCACTAATAGGATAATAGTCTCTACCATTTGCTTGTGATGTAGTGCCGGTAATTGAAACCTGGCTATTATATCCTTGATAGCGAGTAACCGATCCACCGGGACTACTATAAACAGGTACGCCGGAAGAGTTTTTATCACCAGAAGATTTTGAGCGCGTCCTTCCGGTAAGTTCGTTTACAATTTTTGTAACTGGAATGGGTGCGGGTGGGTTTACCCCACCAGTTGGAATGGGGGTAGGTGATGTTGGCGCGGCTGGTGGAGTAACGCTTACATCAATAATATTATACGGTGATTGTGGATTAGTATTTGTAGAAGTTGAAGATGTACCGGCAGTACTGACACTGTTTTGTTTATATACATAATATAAAATTAATGCTATAACTACAATCACAGTAATAAGAACAGCCGGGCTTTTCTTCAAATCTGACCAAACAACCTGTAATTCATTGTTTGTCATTTAACAATTCTCATACTCTCCACTATTTGTGTAGTAACCAGTATAAATTCCAGTAGTAGGGGCAGCACCAGAATATTGATGAACTATTCCTGTTTGTGCGTTTTGTAGATACACACCCGTAGAGTTTTGAAGGTATGCATCATATGTGCCTTTATCAATTGGGCGTGCTGGCACACTTACAATTTGTGTATTAGCTAAAGGCCACTGTTTAAGGGGCTGCAAAAATTCTGTCCCGGTTACTTCCGACAACCCCGCTACTGTAAATGGTCCTGGTACACCAGCATAACCAAAATGTTCTGGATTTGCATATGTTGTAGCTGGAATAAATTGATAGTAACTAAGTGGGTTGCTATATGCACCTTGTGGGGTAATATTTTGCGGCTCATAACCATTAATGATATCTAATTGTCCCATATTAAGCACCGCCTGGATATGGTTGAAATTGACCCTGTGAATTTCTGCCTGTTGCAGTATTAAGTACGCTGGTGGTTGTATTGCCGAGTGTGGTAAGCACCTGCGTAGAACCAGCGTAGTACGCTACAATTACTAAAATCAGCGAAATTACAAAAATGTATCTAATCGCTGTATCTACTTCGCTCAATTTTTCTCTCCTATGCTGATCCAGACCCCGTTTCTTGTGGCGGCGGCGCTGGAAAGGCTGACTCTATTAATGTGGTTAATTCTTTAGAGTGTGTTATGATAGTTAATACTATGGCAAGCCATAAAACATAATAGGTTAGTGTTCTTGTTCCCTCAAATTTTGTGCTACCATAAAACAGCACAAGAATAATGCTCCAACCAACGATAAATCCATAAAATCCGTTCATAGTCCACTACTCCCACTAAGGCTAAACATATAATTTGTAACTCCGGTATAGGGTATGCTTATCCCTGTGCTTGGTAGTATCCCCGGTGGAAGTGGGTTTTGTGCTGGCGGAATAGTTGCGGTTCCAGCACCAGCATCAGATCTTGTACCATTAATTGTTCCACTAAGAACGGCTGAACCGATTATAGTCAACCAGAACCAATAAAGTCTTGTATGTCCATTACCCGGTATAAGTACCAGATAGAAAAAAATGAGTATCCAGAATGGTACCCATATTCCACCAGGCGTTGGAACACCACCAACCCTACGGTTGGCACGCCCAAACACATTCATAATACTTTTTAATGCTTGACCAGATTGATTAATCAACTGGTTTTGTGTTGGTGTTTGTGGTTCTTTTTCTAGTGGGTCGCGTCGGTTTGACAAAGATGATTTAGGTGGTGGTGGCGCATTACCTGGCTGATATTGGAAAATGCCGGGGGTTTGAATTGTTGGTTGATTTGTGTTGCTTGGTATAAGAGCCGTTGCAGCAGTTTGTTGACCCGGCTGTATGTTTTTTGTACCCTTGTAAGGAACAGTTGATGCACCCTGATATGCTATAGCTTGTGCATCTAATATCTGTTGGTCAATGGTTGCCATGTCTTCAATGCGTGCTGCACCCATTCTATTGTCCCTTCATTTGATCGGGGGCAATCAAGGAACCTATCATAGAACCAAGATTGCCCTTTAAACCAATGTTAATGAGTAGCAGACCGATGATAAACAATATCAGCAGTCTCATTATTCATTCCTTTTAGCTCAATCGCAAACCATTGTAGTTCAGCGAAACAAGCAACGTTTCAACGCGTGGTGTTGCTTTAGCACCACCATCAGTAGGAGTAAGAGTACCTACAGCAGTTACCTGATATGCGTGAGTTGTTGCGGGGTATCCACCCGGTTGCATGTTAAGGGTTTGCAAACCATTACGATTATCGGGGTCAACAGTTCCACGACAAGGACCATCTACCCAGAGGAATACGCCCTCATCAAGATCAGTGCCATGGATGCGTCGTACATAACGGTCGTAGTAATCGCCAACGGGGATGTTGTTAGCAATATTATAGCTTAGAAAGTTCTGCTGTCCAACCGAGTCTGCTGAAAGCTGCATACTCGTTACGTTATTAATAGAGCTAAACTTACCCGCTGTTTGTCCGTCGATCAGAATAGAGAACATATACACATGTTCAAGCAGGGTAGAAACGTGCTGTCGCATCAGCAGACCAGCAGACAACGGATTAAGTGGAGTATCCCAATACATTTGTAGCGTCGGCTCTGACGTAAGGTCCATTGCAACCCCATTAGGATCGCTCATAGTAGAACCATCATGATAAATGAGATCTACGCTTACAAAAGTTGTTGCACCCTGGTTTACGGTCACAGCCCAACCAGCAGTACCACCACTCGCATAAACCGGACTCAAAAGAGGATCATTACCCAGGAAGGAGTTAGCACACACCAGCTTGATCTGAGGCTTATTACCGACACCCATGACTGGAAGCAGGCCGGGAACGGTGTCAGGAGCAATTGCATTAAGGGGAAGATACATCGCACCAACCCACGTTGTAGTACCGGAAACAGCGCCGTTAAATGTGTTAGCAAAGGCACCAGCGCTAGGAGCAGCAACACCTTCAAACGTATTTACAGTGGCGGAGTTCTGCATACCCGCAAGAACGCCGTTCTGTTGTGGATATTTGGAATAACCAGCGGTTTGATCCAACAATTTGATGATATAGGGATGCGTGCGGATCTGCTGACCATTATAGAGAATGTCTAATTCACTAAAGATGTTAAACGGTGCAGCAGAGTTTAGTGCGTATGTAGCGCCGGTACCAGCGGCAAAGGTCAGGTTAATAGAGAACCGAATAAGAATACCTTTAGCATAACCACCACCAAGAGTGGGGAAGTCATACACTAGAGTGGTACCCTGTGTATACGCCTGGATATTACCAGATCCACCAGAAGCGGGACAGTATGCAACACGCTCGTATGATTTACGCAAAAACATACGATTATCCTGCTGTTTTTTATTGGCGATCTCAGCAGCAACCATATTACGCTCAGAAGGACTGAGTGAGTTGATATATGCAGATTGCTGACCAGGCGGAAGGTTGGCAATTTGGGCGGGAGTCAATAATAGACCCTTAGTAGGGGTACCCTGAATATTTGTAGCCATTTAGTTACTCCTTACTTTGCCGAAGCATTCTGCTCGACCCATGTAGAGGCAGTACTAAGCAGGGGGATTTGTCGATTAGAAATCCACGAAAGAACAAAGAAACCCACAATCAGGGCAATAAAAACCCAAAAGATTGTCCAAAAAAGTTCTTTGCCAAATTTAAAAAGCATTGACATAGATTAAAATTTTCTCTCCTTTTGTAAACCAAGAAAGGTTTGTGCAGAATCATAATAAATTGGTTGACCATCACTTTCTGCATGGTTATAATAGAAACCGTAACGGTCTTGTGGCTCGGTTAGCTCCTGTCCCATCATTCCATTAAGCAACCGAATTTCATATGGGTGTTTCAGCCTAAACCTTGCTATATGATCTGGCTGTGAAAGAGCGCCGCGTGGTATGTCCACTAACTCCTGTGTTTGAGCAATGGTGGAAATGGGAAGCGCCCTTCCTAGTTTGGTAATGCGGGTAAATTCCTGTGAGGTGTCTCTTCTTCCATAACAAAGAGCAAGAAGTTCGTCAATCTGTAGAATTGCCGGGGGATCGTGGCGTATACGATAAAGCCATCTTTCAATGTTTTCTGGATCAAGTACAACGGGCTGCCATACTTGTACACGATCGTTATTCCCTAATTCTGGTGGTACATCGTCACCCTGATAAATTCCTGGGTATGAATTAAAGTCACGTAGTTTTATGTCAAGTACATAAAGTCTAGAAGTCGGATAAAGCTTTAATAGTTGGTTTGTAAGTAATTTTCCAAATGTTGTTTTACCGCTTCCTTTTCTTCCTGGTATTAACCAGTTATCACCCTTTTTTACTCGTATCCTTGAATTCGTAAGAGAAATCGGTGATCTCTCCATTGTCGTTACATTTAAATCTGAGTTCGACATATTGTAGCATCTCCTTTAGACTGCCAAGCATGATAAGGAGTAGCTTTATTGCAGGATCTTGCCCCTTGTCTGGTCGGAATGATTTGGCCTCTTCTTTAGTTGCACCCTTTTCATATGCCTCTTTTTCAAGCCCGTATAATTTTTGAAGCGCCATGCTGTTCGCAAATGCCGTAGCTGGCCCGCGCAATATATCGAGCCTTTCAGTGGTCTCATGGGCAATTATATTAAGTAGTTTGTTGATCGCTACCTCTGTTACGGGAAAATCTTGATCTTTTATCTTTATTTTGAACATGTTCTTTTCGTGCCTTACTAATAATATTAACTGTAGATTGAAAACGAGGGGCAATAACAACGGCTGCTGTTACATAGTCAGATCCGTCAACTGCTACCCTTGCAGCGGTAGCAACCATGGTACTCTTTTGACCTAATTTTAGGACAATGTGGGTAAGAGATTCCATTTCTTTTTCCGTGATATCCGACCATATAGGCTGTTGTAATGGATCGCCGGTGTATCCCCATAGTGTTTTATCGAGCAATTCAAACTCTGTTGTAAGGGCTGCAATTAGGGGTTCTTCGAGTTCTTTGGCTTCTTGTTTAGTAAGGGTGTTACCGCTCGACCATCCCGGTATTTTTCGTTTGGTTTCTGTTTCGGTGTTGGTTTGAATAAAAGGGATAGTTCTTTGTTTAGTCGGTCTGCCTCTTTTACGTGGTTCTTCAGTTCCTTTAGTTTTTGACTTTTCAGCATTTGTTTCTGTTTGGGGGTCGGATTCTGTGAAGCTTCTTGGGGGGATTTCTTCATCGGTTTCAAGATTTCCTATTTGCCTTGTTGGGCGTTTGCTAACGCTTGTTGGTACGTTTGTTCCATCTGGCCCACTCTGGACGTTATTTTCGCCAGGTCGTCTAGACCCTGGTCGCTCTCCATGATCGATTTGTGCAACGCTTCTAACGAGGTTAGCAAGTTTTCTTTCAGCGTTACGAGTTGCTCTGACAGTGCTGACAATTCCGTTGCTCTGTCCTGAAACAGATTGAATGCTGTGTCCATTCTGGTTAGTGAAGTCTGGAGAGTATCGTTCAATATCTGAACTTGTGCTACTAGTTGTGATACTACTGTGTTCGCTGGAATTTCGTTCACGTTCTGTATCGTCGTTAGTTCTGGCATCTTTTAATCTTTTCCTTAATTCTTCTGCGGTTTCCATATTATCTCCAAGCCAGTGTATATGACCCAGGAGTAGTGGCAGTAGTTACTACAGTTAGTCCTGTATTAAATGCAACATCATATATATTACTATCCACAAAATCGGGGGTAATTAGTGCAATAATAGAACCACTACCAGCGGTATTATCATAGATAGTGAGTGTTACAGTAGCGCCGATTGTATTGACAGAAACTGTATGTAAATGTCCGGGGCCGCTTTTTACAACCACGGTGCCTGCTGCATTAATGTGGGTATAATTATAGTTATCGTGTGTTGTTGGAATTGGGGATATTGGAGGGTTGTTAACAAAAACATTGCCGCCAATCTGCTGAAAACCAGAACTATCAACATTAGCTCGTTGAGGTATAAGTTCATCAGTACAAAGAAAAACAGCGATGCCACCAGTTGAAGACAGCTTTGTACCCTCTGGAAAATCGAGTATTGTCCATACCTGTGGCGGCACATTAATAATATAATCTGATGAGGTTAGTAAAAGAAGCGAATTACTCCATACATAGGTGTGTCTTCTGTTCTGATATTTAAGTGTGTATGGTTGTACGCCAAATGTAAAAACAGAGGCGATGGGTTGGTGGAGCTTTCTGTTATTTGCTACATACATTGCAAGAGCTTCTCCAAACTCTTCTTTAACGTGTTCTCTTGTAAGTAGTTTATGCGCTATGTTTTCAAGTGGGTTATTCATAGTATCCTTATTGTATGTGATAGGGAGGGGATAAGTGGTATCCCCCGCAACCTATCAAAAGAGGGGAAGAAGGTATTTCTGGTAATAGGGCCGCTACTTGGTTTTTAGCCCCTAGTCATGTCGTACTAATGGATCGTCTATAAATGGCTGGTAGAATATCCTCATCTAGAAATAGCCGTCGCTTTGCATTCCCTGTCAATTCAGGGATATCCACTATGTTAATATTCGTCCACTAGGAAGCCTGCCCAACAGTCTTTAGTGTTCCAGATTGCATGACTCATGCTCTAATCAAAGAGTCTGGATCAAAGGGGTATTGCAAGCCGTTTAAAACATTGCTCAGTCCTCTATTTTACCCTACCTGAGTTTTCGAGACTCAGCCAGAAATATGCAATAACACAGAAGGCAAAGAAGGGAACGGTTTGGTTCTGCATTAATTGCTTACATATATTATAACACATTTTTGTCGTTTTGTCAATAGGAAAAAAGTACTATATAAATTAGTACTTTGAACTATTGCTTTATTGTCTGATTTGTGTTATAATGGTAGTAGGAGGTTTTATGTTAAAATTTAGGGCTGTCGTTTGTAGCGCGTGTCGGGCTTACGGCGTCCCACTACTTGACAATTTATGCGTTGTGTGTTATACTTTAAAAAATCCGAAAAGAAAGTTTGATCCGGGTCAACTCCCAAAAAATATCTTTGATTTGTTTGAGGGGGTTGAAAGAGATGATGTCAGACGTTCAATAAAGTACCGATCAGAGACGGATCAGGAATAGGGTGGAGTAGAACAAAAAAATGGATTTAGGTTTGCTCCCCAACAACGTATTACTAGAGACAATTGTAAAAGAAAGTGAGAAAAAACAAGATGGGTAGACGTAAAATAGAGGTTCCAACGGATAAAGATGTGATGTTAATGTACAGGCTTACAAATGGACAGCGCACTACTGAAATCAGCAAGGAGCTACAGGTTAATGAAAGTGCTGTAAATATGGCTCTACACCGAATTAGACAGCGTGTTGGAGCTAAGACTAACGTACAGGCAGCTATGCTTATGTTTTCTGGTGGTAGAGCCTATAATGATTAAAAAAAGTTTTTTGCTATAAATGTTATGCACAAAAAATATGTTTGATTTGTTTGAGGGGGTTGAAAGAGATGATGTCAGACGTTCAATAAAGTATCGATCAGAGACGGATCAGGAATAGGGTGGTATGGGAGCCGTTTGCGTTGGGATGAGTGTCATACCGCAATAGCGGGGTGGAATAAGCTTTCCCATAGAGAAAAGGGTCGTGTAGATCGTGTTGATAAAAAACACGCTAGACAAGAGGCCAAAAAAGAAATGAGGGACCAAGAACGTGGCTAAAGGAAAACAAGCCGAATATCTTCCAAAGGGTTGGGAATGGCGTTATGAAGACGAACAAACGTGGACCACCTCACAGGGTAAGTTGTCTACTCAGAAGCATTTTTATAACCCACTAACAAACGAGTATATGTCCGTTAGGCAAGGACAAAAGTTACAGAGGATCGCTAGAGAATCTGCTGGACAGCCAAAACCCAAATCAATACCGAGAACGGGGAAGATCAGAACCATTAAGGGTGGTCATGGACCTAAGAGGAAGATAGACAAGACAGCAAGGGGTGGACTTTCAATCTACGGTCCAGAAACACACGGCAGAACAGAGTCTCTTGATTTTTATAGTCTGGTTAGTGCACAGAACTACGTTTTTAGCAATGGGTTGCCGAGTTGGGCAAAGTATGCTATCATACAAGTCAGGTTCACTGAGAGACTGGTTGCAACCAGTAAAACAGGGTCGGATGAGGTTGGTGAGAAGAACGGGTATGCCAGTTTATCGAAATTTGTAGGTATTAAAGATTTAGAGCAGTTTGTTACTGATAGTCAGCCTGTGGTAGACGAAGTTGTAAATCCGTGGGTAGAGGCATATAGTAACATAACAAATTACGATATGACTGGTAAAAACGCAAGAGTTTACATCTTGCTACAAGAAAGGTAAAGTGGTGGTAAATAGGGTTCTGCCTATGCACAGAGAAAAGTACTCTGTGAAGAAACTAACTTTGCCGCCGTTGGCAGCTTTCGATTTTGAGACAAAAGGACTTGGGGGTGATTTCATTGTTGCAGCAATCTGGACAAATGACGATGAGAGGGCATTGTTTACAAATCTTCGTGAATTTTTTGACTGGATTATCGATCATCCTCAGTATCGGTATCTGGCCCATAATGCAGTGGGGTACGAGTTTGCATACCTTGCTCCTCTGTTATATGATTTCTTTGCCAGTAACGATAATGTTGACATTCATCCTACTATACAGGGTGATACACGTATCGTACAATTTGTCATTACAATTACTGATGAGGAACAGAGGACAAGGCGGGGGAAACCAACCAAAACAATCATAGATATTCGTGATACATTGTGTTTGTTTAACATGAGTTTGGCAAAGGTGGCTCAGGCTTTTTGTCCTGAGTTACCTAAGCTGGAGGGTACAATCGATTTTGATAAAGAAGATTTTGACGTTACAAATCCTAGTCACATTGCTTATGTGTTTAGAGATTGTGAAATTGTTCTTAGAGCATATGAGAGACACGATCAAAATATCAAGGATGTTTTTCATTCTCCTTTGGGAGTCACTGCGGGATCAACGGCATTAAAGGCGTTTAAGGCCTGTATTCCAGCAGGTCATGTTTATTATCGTACTAATAAAGATGCTGAAAATTTTATTAGAAAGGCATATTATGGTGGACTTGTATTGCCGGGACATCAAATCGGTGAGTGGGGTCCGATCGGATCGGTAGATGTAAATGGAGCTTATGCTTTTCAGATGAAAAGTCATGTGTTTCCAGTAGGTTCACCGTATGCAACACATTTTGAGGACCCGGATAACATCGGATTTTATCATGTGATTGCTACAGTACCACCGTCTGTTTTTGATAATCTTGGTTTTAATCCAGTTCCAAAGCGCGAAAAAGAGGGATTATCGTGGCCTACTGGTACTTTTGATACTTATATTAGTACCCCTGAAATTGAGTATGCCAGGAAAAAGGGGTGCACAATAGAAGTGATGTGTGGGTATGTGTTTACCAGAAAAGAGGCTGTGTTTGATGAATTTGTAGATAAGTGCCAGGAAATGGAGATTTTTGAGAATTTTAGGTACAAACCGTCTATTAAACAAATTAGGAACTCTGGTTATGGCAAATTTGGGAGTAGAGAGACTCACCAAACATTACAGTTTAGTAGAGAGACGTTACCAGGATTTAAACCAGTCATGATAGAAAAAACCGGAGAACGAATTGAAGGGCTATACGTCGGAGAAGAGAAAACAGATGCCGATTATATGTTGCCACATTGGGCGGCATTGATTACTGCATACGAGCGTCTTTATATTATGGAAGGAGTTGAATTAGCATATGCTAGAGGTGCTACTAACGTTTATTGCGATACTGATAGTATTAAGTGCGATCTTCCTGTTCTTTGTAGGATTATTACTGATGCTGAGATTAATATTGGAGATAGGTACGGTCAATACAAAGTTGAGGACACTTGTTCTAGCTTTCTCATGTTGGGTAGTAAGTGCTTTTATGGTGTCCCTTATGACTCTGTTTCCAAGCCGCTAATTAAGGCCAAAGGGGTCCCAAATAGAATTTTAAAAATGAGGGATTACACAGAAGCTCTTGAAGCCTTAAATAGACCGGCACCAAAAACAAAGAGTCAGAAAAAAGCTGAAGAAGACAGAGAACTGCATTTTATAAGTGTGAAGTCAGTTATGTCAATTATTAAGGAAAAAAGCAGTGTCAGACCAATTAAAAGAAAACGAAAGATCACTGATATCAGGAACTCGTACGCATGGCAGTATAGTAAGTCTGGAAGAATATATCCGAAAGGCTACCCAATCAAGGAAGAAGGTGTTGGTAATCGATCCGAAAAAGCATCATAAGCGTATGGTTATAAAGTTTGATCCAAGAGGAAAATCGAGTGCGGATCTTGCTTGACAAGATTAATTTTGTATGTTATACTATTATTAGGGGGTTAGTTATGAAGGAAGATGATACTTGTGTGTGCTGTGATGGTACGGGCGGATCGGTGGGAAATGAAAATCCCGATGATGATTGGGTTTGTGATTGTTGTAATGGATCTGGTAAGAATAATCGTGGACCCATTAATCCACCAGATCCAGATCCAATAGGAGTATAGTATGCCCTGGATAACAAAAAACAAGGTAATACCTTGCATCGTGTGTAGAACCGTCGGTGGGTGGTGGAAGAGAGTTTACAATGGTGTGGGCGATAACCCTGAAACGGTTTGGGTTAAGTGTGAAGCTTGTGATGGGAAAGGCCGTCACATTATAGAATACGAAGTATGGGAGATAGACCGGGATGAATAGGTACGCTAATGAGGGATTAAACAACGATGCACGAGACGCTTATAGTGATGACGTTGTTTATTATTACGTAATGGATGATACGTATAATCCAACACAGGAGGATATGGATGATGCTGTTAAACATTTAGTATCACAGGTTCCCGAAGAAGAGGAGTGGATTATACGTTGGTTTTTGAATTAAGTTTCTTAGTTGCGTTAGCTGTGTTTTTTGGTGGTTTTGCTTTGATTGGTTTGTGTGTTGCTGCCACAACATTTGCATTAGAGTGGTATAAAACTACCGTGTGTTTTTTAGTATTGACCGGGTTGTGTTCTTCTCTGACTGCGTTTTTCATCGCATACGTAGCATATTCGCCAATCAAATGAGAACAAAACATCAGTTAATAATGGATAGTAGATACGACCCTGTAGCGCGTCAATTGTTGGATATAGACGAAAGGCCCTGGTATATACCCGACGAAACGAAGAAGTTACTTATACTACAAAGTGGTAGTATATGTAACATTTGTAGAAGAAAAACCGGTGATCCTCATATAGACCATATTCATCCGGTGTCAAGGGGTGGTAAAGTAAATTACAGCAATTTACAGGTTCTTTGTAGATTCTGTAATTTATCAAAATCGGACCATCTTCTTGATCCAGTATCATACATAAGGGGATATCCAATTCCAATATATGTTAAGACGGAAAGACAGATTAATAATGATTTGTTAGATAGGATGGCAAGGTCGGATGCTTAACACAAATGATGTTCTCTATAGAAGGGCCAAACCGAGCGAAATACTACAGGGAATATTGGATGCTGTAGTTTTGTTAAATTTAGAGAAGGAAAAGTTGTATAGGTTCTATCGTTTTCCTACACCTTATAATGAGTTGGATATGTTTTGGAACAAGTTATACTCCTTACAGAGTGATACTTATATGGTCACAAGGGTAATAGAGGAACTGTCTAGAAAAGGACTATAGAATGTGCCTAGTAGTTACGATTATACATTACTGTTGTCTAGTTTGGGTGGATTAAACTATACGTGTCGTGGTGATACGGTGTATGTTATCGATACAGATGGGGAAATGTATCCAGTTGGTGATGTACAGGTTCTAGCAAGAAACCCAAAAGCTAGGGATCTTGCCCTTAATAACTTAAAAAAAGAAAAGGAAACAAAGAAAATTATGGATCGTTCAGCAATTGAAAATCAGGCGGGTAGTGATGGTGCGATGGTTGGTGAGTTTATGGTGGCTTTGTCACCGGATAGTCACAAAATGCCGTTCCGTATTCTCGTCCCTGTGTTGACAAGAATTGGTGAGGTTATGGGTTATAGTGATGTTCGTAGTAATGATGCCTTTAAGTATGGGGTAATGGATAAACTCGATGCTTATAGAAACGCAAACACACGGCTTGAATTAGCGGAAGGTAACAAATAAGGTTTAAAGAGTCCTTTAGAAACAAGGATTATTAGTATCGGGTAATTATCAGAATTAATGTCTGATTAATTATTCAAATAAAAATATTGTTTTTGTTGATTTTCGTGCGTGAATATAGGGGCGCGGGTGATAGAAATATTGCTCGCGCTTTATTTTTGCACACTATACAC
>Ga0307375_10001709_pt1 | contig 23536 bp, 24 predicted proteins | sample TR1MG_FD_202531 | JGI IMG/M metagenome (GOLD analysis project Ga0307375, IMG submission 202531) | Soil microbial communities from Risofladan, Vaasa, Finland - TR-1 | ecosystem: Environmental > Terrestrial > Soil > Coastal area > Acid sulfate soil | place: Finland: Risofladan, Vaasa | collected...
AGCCCTTTGACTTGACGGTGACGGTGTAATTGCCCGAAGGAACTGAGTCGATCCGGTAGGCGCCGATCTGGTTGGAGGTGACAGTACGAGTGTCACCGGTCTGGAGGGATACCGCCGTTACGGTAGCGTTCTGGATCACAGCACCGCTCTGATCCGCAACTACACCGGCGATGGTTCCGTTACTCGTCTGGCCAAAGGACAGACCCGCTATGAGTAACAGAATAAACCCTACCAATATGAAGGTACGAAGTGCGAATGATTGCTTCACTTCAGGTCTCCGATAAATGGGTAATGGTTAATAATTTGAAACTTCGACTCGTGATACATGGGCAGGGCCGAAATCCAGTTTTTTGCAGGTTGCCTTACCGTACATGCAAGTTCATCGCCAAAAGCGTCACCTTTCGGAGAAGCGCTTAAATGCTGAGGATGACACGTATGTCTTATATTTATTTGCTGGAAGCTATATGGAATGGCGGATATTTTAAGCGCATGATTATGGAAGTTGGAATGTGTGCAAATCTCGTTTGAGAAGTGAGATTTAAGATTGACTCCACATAGGTGGTAGTTTCACCCCCAAATGAATTCGTCACGCGCTCACCTCGTCGATTCATATCAACAGCAAGACGCGTAACATCCTCGTCACCAAATTACGGGGAATGGTAGAATTAATCGACTGCGCCACGAACGGCGACCATGGACGCATGACCTTGAGCAGCTCATCGATATCTTCCAACGCGAATACTCCCCCACGAACTGGCCACCCCGTTCCCATGCTTGATTTGCGCCGGCAGTATGCGACGATTCGCACCGAAATACAGGCGGCGATTGACCGCGTGTGCGAGAGCCAGCAACTGGTGCTGGGACCGGAGGTTGGCGCGCTCGAACGCGAAGTCGCGCAGTTTATCGGCGCCACGGAAACGGTGGCATGCTCGTCAGGTACGGATGCCCTGTGGCTGGCGCTACAAGCGGCGGGAGTGGGGCCGGGCGACGCGGTGGCAACAACGCCGTTTACGTTCTTCGCCACGGCAAGCGCGATCGTCCGCTGCCAGGCAAGGCCGGTGTTCGTGGATGTGGACCCATCGACGCTGAACCTTGATCCGGCGGCACTGGCCGAACGGATGGTGCAGAGCCGTCCGGCGAATATCAAGGCGATCATGCCGGTGCATCTCTACGGACAGTGCGCGGACATGGATGGGCTGGCGGCGATTGCGGAAGAGTATCAACTGGCGATTGTGGAAGATGCGGCGCAGGCATTCGGCGCGTGCTGGCGCGGACGCAGGGCGGGGACGCTGGGACGTGCGGCGGCATTCAGTTTCTATCCGACGAAAAACCTGAGCGCGTTTGGCGATGCCGGATGCGTCACGACAAGCGATCCTCCGCTGGCCGAACACATGCGGCGACTGCGCAACCACGGCAGCGCGAAACGCTACTATCACGAAGAGTTCGGCTGGAACACCCGCATGGACGCCATGCAGGGCGCAGTATTGCGAGTAAAGCTTCGCTACATCGAAAAGTGGAACGCGCGGCGGCGGGAAATTGCCGAAAGTTACGACGAGCTGCTGGTGCAAGCCGGACTCACAAAGCCGCGGAGCACGATGGTCGCAGCCGTGGACGGATATCCGGTGCGCCTGCCGGGAACGTCCCCGAAGGCATTCCATATCTTTCACCAGTATGTTATCCGCGTCGACAAGCGCGACGAACTGCGCAACTTCCTGACGGAACGCGGCATAGGATCGGAAATTTACTACCCGGTGCCGCTGCATCTGCAAAGCTGCCTGGAATACCTGGGCTGCCGCACAGGCGATTTGCCACACGCCGAGCGGGCAGCAAGGGAAGTGCTCGCACTGCCAATCTTCCCGGAACTCACGGCGGAAGAAGTGAAAACCGTGGTGGACGCGATCGCGGAATTCTACAGCTAAAAACAGTCGCGGATGGACGCGGATTCTCTTAGAGTTTGGCTGGGGCAGTTGCCGGCACCCGCATTCCCTTTTCCCTCAATCACTTTCCACTACCGCAACTTCAGCGGCGATGGCGCGGTCTGCGTATTGCCGGTTTGCGGCGTCGCGTTTCCCTTTTTTTTTCGCGCTCGGCTTTCGACGGTGCGGAGCTGGCAGCCTTTTGCGGCTGCTCGCCTGGGGCGAGGATGCGCCTCACCATGTTGCCATCCATGCGATAGCGGTGCGGCGTGATGCTGCCATCTGCATTCTGCTCACGCAAGGTGAACACCGGCTCGGAGCCGTGGTCACCGAAGTCCGCCTGCCCGACAGACACCGGGAAATAACCCACGATATTGCGCTCGCGATACGCGGTTCCATAGCGATGATGACGGACATCCCAGGTAAAGACGCGCACCTGATTGAAGTCATAGGGCAGGCCGTCCTTGGGTTCGTTGAGCAGCATGAGGTACTGCGCGACGGGCCCCTTCTCGGGGTCGTTGACGGTGTTGAGGACGAAAGCGGCCATGATGCGCTGGCCCTCGGCGTATTGCGCGACATCGAGCGGCACGTCGAGGTCGATCATGCGCGCAAGCACCCAGCCGACCTCGCCGCGAGAGTTGCGGATGAGCCACCAATCGTCATAGACCTTGGGTGGAGGAGGTTGCAGGCCAGGGCTGACACCGGCAAGTTCATCCCAGACTTCGGGCGGAGTCTTGGTCAACATGCTGGACGGAGGTCCGGGAGGCGTGGTGCGCGGCGGTGGTTCAAGGAGCGGAATCTTACTTTTCCTTGCGCGTTCCTGTTCGCGCTCCTGGCGGGCGCGGTCGCGCTTTACGGCGGCAGCGGCACGCTCGGCGAGGAACTCCTGCTGCTGCTGTTTGAGAATCTGAGCCTGGGTCAGGCGCTCCGCGGTGGCGCGCTTGAGGATCTCCACCTTGTCGCCATTCTCGAGCTGGTAGAGTCTTTCGGCCTGACGATCAGGCTCGATGTGGATGTTGAGTTCGACGCGCGCCACGCCGTGTCCCTGCACGGGATCGTCCTTGTTTTCCTCGGCGAGTTTCTGGAAGGCTTCGAAGATTTTCTGATCGACAAGATAGCGCTGCTCCATCCATCCGACTTCGCCGCGTGGCGTGCGTACCTTGACGAATCGCCGGTCGGTGGCGAGCACCTGCACCTTCTCGCCATTGGTGACCACCCCGGTCTTGTTGTAGAGCGCGGCGACGCGGTCGCGCAGACTGACGCGCGGCGCCGAGACATACATGACCTGACGGGAACGCGCACCGCGATTGCATCCGCCGAGACAGAGCACGGAGACGAGCACCAGCACGAAGAGGACGAGAGATAAATGGCGCGTCTTCACGGAATCCACACCCCAATATAGCGCGCTACGGCCCGCGGGAATATTGCGCGATTAGGCTACTGGCGGTGCGGGGTTCCCAATAAACGAAAACGGCGGCCACGCGGGCCGCCGCTGGAGTGAGAGGCGAAACTTAGTCGTCGCCGAAGTGGATGTCGATGGCCTTGGCCGTTTGCACCAGTTCGCCGTTGGGATCCACGGCCTTCATCTTGCCGATGGCCTCGGAGATCTCGACGAACTTCATGCGGCTGTCGCGCAGCGCCACCATCTTGCCGAAACCGCCCTGGGCGATGAGGTCGACGACCGAGACGCCGAAGCGCGTGCTCAGGATGCGGTCGAAGGGCGAGGGTGAACCGCCGCGCTGGATGTGTCCCAGCACGGTGACGCGCACTTCCTTCTTGGCGCACTCGCCGATGGCGTCGGCGATGAGGTTGCTAACGGCGCCAGAGCGCGGCATATCGCCATGCTTTTCCCGGTACTGCCGCTCCACGTCTTCCGGCACATGCACGCCTTCCGCCACGCAGACGATGGTGAATTTTTTGCCGAATATGTGGCGCTGGTTGATAAAGCGGCAGATGTTATCGATTTGGAAAGGAATTTCCGGGATGAGGATGACATGCGCGCCACCGGCGATTCCAGCTTCGAGCGCGATCCAGCCGGCATCGCGTCCCATGACCTCCACGACCATGACGCGATGATGCGACTCGGCGGTGGTGTGGATCTTGTCGATGGCGTCGGTGGCGGTGTGCAGCGCGGTGTCGAACCCGAAAGTGACTTCCGTGGCACAAAGGTCGTTGTCGATCGTCTTGGGGACGCCGACGACGGGCAGGCCCTTCTTATAAAGATCGAGGCCGAGTTTCTGCGTGCCATCGCCGCCGATGACGATGAGGCAATCGAGCCCCATGGCCTTGGCATTGCGGATAACTTCGTCGGAAAAGTCGCGGACGATCTCCTGGCCGTCGTTCTGCAACTTATAGGCGAAGGGGTTGCCGCGATTGGTGGTGCCGAGGATGGTGCCGCCGCGAGGCAGCAGGCCGCTGACGTCATTGATGGTGAGCGGACGCGTCTTCTCCGGCCAGATCAGCCCATCGAAGCCGTCGCGAATGCCGATAACATCCCAGCGATACTTAAGGATTGCAGTCTTGACGGCGGCCCGAATGACGGCGTTGAGGCCCGGGCAATCGCCTCCACCAGTACAAATGCCAATTTTTCTGATTTGTGTCATGTACGTGCCGGGCAACACATGTGCGCTGCCGATATGAAGTTCTCACTTCGATTCTACATCACCGCCGCGGACTTCCGGGGTTACCCGATGGTTAACGAAATGGATCCGCTGATTTGTCCGGTGGCGGTAACGGCCGTGGCCGTAAAAGTCACCTGGCTGGTCGATCCCGAGACGCCAGTCACCAGGCCATTGGCGTCGATGGTGGCCGCCGAAGTGTTGGACGAGGACCAGCTCACGACCTGGTTGACGTTGGTGCTGCCGGCAAAGGCGTTCAGCTGCGCGGTTTGTCCGACCGGCACGTTTCCGCTAGTCGCGTTCGACGTAACGCTGAGATTCCCGGGCAGCGGCGACGCCACCACCATCACCAGGGCCGTGCCCTTCACGCTGCCGGATGCGGCAGTGATGGTCGTGGAAGCAAGCTGCGAAGCGGCCGTGACTTTACCGGCGTTATCGACCGTGGCAACGGCCGGCGTCGATGAAGTCCACGTCGCCGTACTGGTGATGTCCGACTGGTCTCCGCCGACATTGACGGCCGTCGCGGAGAATTGGTCCGTATCGCCGGGAACAAGTAAGACGGAAACCGGCGAAAGGGTGATGTGATCGAGCGAACTATTGGACACGAAGAAATTACCGCAGCCGGAAATTGCCAGCAGGACACCAACGGAAAGCAATAAAAGTGCGTAGGAAGAAGCCGAGCGCCGCATAGGAAAAGTGGCCTCCATGTGCCATTGTAACCTCGCTCAGGGGACCAAAGTTGCGCATCACGGCAAAAGAAATGGCGCCCGTTTGGGCGCCACGTCGAAAGAGGAAATTTTGCCAGTTAATGTATGGGACCGCTCTTACCGCCGGTGATGCGCTCGTCGATCGGCTTGCGTCCGGCGAAGCCTTCTTCCATGCCGTGCCAGAAGTTGATGGCAGTCTCGCCAAGTTTCCAGCAGAGGAGGACAATGTCGTCGCCGGCCTTGCAGGGAAAATCGAGCAGGCCGGTGTCGAGGTCCTTCACCTGCACGCCGATGGCGTTGATCTCCGCCAGGGCATCCTTGGCGCGCTGCAAGGCTTTCTCGCGCTGGGCCCTGCGATGCGCCCAATGAGGCACGTCGACAAAGTGACCTCCGTCGATGAATATCTGCGTGCCCAGCTTCTGGAATTCGCCGTCAATCTCCTCGATCTCCTGCTTGGCCTTCATCGAGCCGCGCAGAAGCGATTCCAGTACCGGCAGCATGTCCTGAGCTTCCTTCAGTGAAAATGTACGCATAGCCATCCGATCACTGCATCCTATTTTACAGCGCCGGAGGCCAGGCGTTTATTTCAGTTCCAACATGCGATCGAGCGCCACGCGTGCCCACTTCTTTACCGGCTCCTTCACCTTGATCTGGTTGACCACCGTGCCTCCCACAAGGTTCTCCAGCGCCCAACAGAGGTGCTGCGGAGAGATGCGATACATCGTAGTGCAGAGACAACCGGAGTCGTCGAGGGTGATGATCGGCTTGTCAGGGAATTGTTTGGCGAGGCGGTTGACGAGGTGGATTTCCGTGCCGATGGCGAAACGTGTCCCGGAGGGCGCGTCGGCCACGGCCTTGCGCAGAAACTCCGTGGAACCGATGCCGTCGGCCTTCTGGCAGACCTCCCAGCGGCACTCGGGATGGACGATGACCTGTATGCCCGGGTACGCTGCGCGAACCTTGTCGACGTGCTCCGGCAGGAAGCGCTGATGGACAGAGCAGTGGCCCTTCCACAAAATGATCTTCGCCTTGCGCAAGCGTTCGACGGTTTGTCCGCCCTGCAACTGATAGGGGTCCCACACAACCATTTCGTCGAGCGGAATGCCCATGCGGAAACCGGTATTGCGGCCGAGATGCTGGTCGGGCATGAAGAGAATTTTTTCGTTGTGCGCGAAGCCCCAGCGTAAAGCACCCGAGGCATTGGCCGACGTGCAAACCGCTCCGCCACGCTCGCCACAGAATGCCTTGATGGCCGCCGTGGAGTTGATGTACGTGAGCGGCGTAAGACCCTTGCCTTCTTCGGTGGTGATGCCGAGGCGCACGAGCTGGTCCCAGCAATCCTCCACCTGGTCGATGTTCGCCATGTCGGCCATGGAACAGCCGGCGTTGAGATCGGGAAGCACAACGGATTGATCGGCGCGGGCAAGAATGTCGGCGCTTTCCGCCATGAAGTGGACGCCGCAGAAGATGATGTACTCTCCACGGGCGCTCGCCGCCTGTTGCGAGAGACGATAAGAGTCTCCCTGGTAATCTGCAAAACGCACCACTTCGTCACGCTGATAGTGGTGCCCGAGGATGACGCAACGTTCGCCGAGCGCGGCCCGCGCGGCAGCAATTCGCACATCCATGGTGTGATCCGGCAGGACGAGATAATTGTCCAGGGAGCACGAGGAATCCGAAACCACTGCAGTAGCCAATTTTTAACTCGCCTTCAGTTCCCTCGCGGATGCGACCTTCTACGCGGTCCGCGGGAACGGGGATGTTGAAAGCTTGTGGCGGCTCCAGCAGATGCGCTATGCCTTGCGGCATCCCACCTGCGGGGTTGTTGAAGCCGACAACGACTTCATTTGTTAATGATGCATGAATGAGGGCTTCTGACGCAAATTCTAAAAGAGGCCGCTAAGTTGCTGAGCTACTAGGCTGCTGAAAAAGCGCGGAAAAGCGGTTCATCCCCCGATGTGCACCATCGTCCGCGAGGGCGGAATGAAGCCGGGTTCGCCAATGTGGTGACGGGCTTCCTTCTGCGCGACGGCGGCCTCTATGACGGAGGCTAACTCCGCATCCGAGACGCCGCGCAGCATGTGGGTGTAAAGCTCGTGCTCGCGAATGGAAAAGAGGCAGGTGCGGATTTTGCCGTCGGAGGTGAGGCGGATGCGCGAACATTGTCCACAGAAAGGCAGCGACACGGGCGCGATCACGCCAATCTCTCCGACTCCGTCTTCAAAGACATATCGTCGCGCCGTCTCGCTGTAGCCGCGATCGATCTCGCGCAATGGCATGTAGGCCGACATGCGTTCGACAACTTCGGCAAGCGGCACCACGATCTGCGGCGTCCAGACGCGATCCTCTTCCAGCGGCATGAATTCAATGAAGCGTACGACAACGCCTTCTTCACGCGCAAACCTGCCGAAAGGAACAATCTGGTCATCGTTGAATCCGCGCAGCAGAACGCAGTTGACCTTGACGGGCGCGAGCCCCACGCGCTTGGCGGCGCGAATGCCGGCGAGCACGCTGTCGTATCCATTGGGGACGCGGGTGATGCGGGTGAACTCGTCGCGATCGACGGCGTCCATGCTGACGGTGATGCGGTTCAGGCCGGCATCGGCGAGCGGTTGCGCCATCTCGGCGAGCAGGTGGCCGTTGGTCGTAATCGCGAGGTCGAGCTTCTCGCCATCCACGGTGCGCAGCTTTGCCAGTTCACGCACAAAGTCGATGACGCCGTGACGAAGCAGCGGCTCGCCGCCGGTGATGCGGACCTTGGCGATGCCGAGCGAAACAAAGACGCGCACCATGCGCAGATATTCGGCGAAAGAAAGATCGGCAAAGATGGCGCCATCATTGCCCGTCCGGCAATAAACACAGCGATAGTTGCAGCGATCGGTGACGGAGATTCGCAGATCAACGATGGTGCGGCCGTGTTTGTCGAGTAAAGGCATTAGGTATTGGGTACTAGGTATTAGGCGCTGGGTGTTGGGTATTAGAGAAAGTACCGATGCGCCTGGCGCGATCTTCTCCAATACCTAACACCTAGTACCTAGAACCTCGACTCATTTTTGCACTGGGAAGGAAATGAGAGAGCGCACGAATTTCGCGCGCACGCCGTTTCCTTTCCAAGCACGGGAGGCGCGGAAGTTTCCCGCCGCACCCTCAGCCGGTTGCGCTTCACACGCGGGAACCGGCATCGCCGCCGCAGCCAGGGGATTCCACAGGCCACGACAGTCGGAAACACTTGCCTATTATACGAGTGAGATGCGCGGCGCGGCGTAAAGTCGCACTTTGAAAAAAAATCCAGCGACGGGAGCGAATCGCCGCTGGTTTTCTGTGGGAAACAGCCGGGCCCATACGGCCCGGCCCCGGGGAAATGATTCCGCGAGAATTAGTCCTGCTTCTCTTGTGTTTTGATTTCGTTCTGGATCTGATTCTGCGTGGTGCCTTCGGCGGCCAGCATTTCGCGATGCGTAGTCTTTACCTGCTCGCGGGCCTTCTTGGCATCCACCCCTTCGGCCTGTAGAGCCTTTTGCAGGGACTTGCCGGACTTCATGTGGTCAAGCACCTTGCCGGTATCCACACCCATGTTTTTGCTGGCGAGCACGGCCTTGCCAAACTCTCCGAAGCTGCGTTGGTTGCTGTTCTGATACATCTGCTGGAGCTGCTCTCCGGAGTAGCCCGACTTCTGCTGCAACATGCTCCACGCCTGGGTCTGCTTGGCCTGGTCGTTGAGCGGTCCCTGGTGTATCCGCTTCTGGTCGCGCTTCTGATCGCGGGTCATGTCCCGGTCACGAGTCATGTCCCGATCACGCGTTTGATCGCGCGTCATGTCACCAACCCCTCGCTGGCTCTGCTGCCCCATACTGGAATTCTGCCCGCGACCCGAGGTGCTGCTCTGCCCACGGCCTCCGCGTCCCTGCCCAAAAGCGAAGAACGAAGTGACCAGTACGAAAGCGATTAGCGTCTTCACTCTCATGGATATCTCCTTCGATTAGATTCCCCCACGAACCCAAGCCTTGATTCGCTATACCAGGTAAAACACAACACCAAAGTGGTTGTTACGCGGAAAATGCGCTATCACAGCGAAGTGTGATACCGAGTCGGGAAGGCGCAGGAGGGGGAACCAGCAAAAAAGAACGGGCCCGATGATCCGGACCCGTCGTAACACCCATTTACGGAGAACAGGAGGTTATCCTCGTTGGAGGAAACACCCCCGGTTGCCGATTGTTGCGCAAGTGGCACGGAAGCGCCGGAAGTCGCTTCTTGCCGATGTGCGTCCCGCGCAAGAAAAAAGCCCGGGCGCGCCGGGCTTTGTCGAAACGAAAGCGCTACATGCCATCGTAATTGGGACCGCCGCCGCCCTCGGGCGGAACCCAGGTGATGATCTGGTACGGGTCCATGATGTCGCAGGTTTTGCAGTGGACGCAGTTCGATGGATTCAGGTGGAGTTCCTTCGCGCCCGGATGCTCCGCGCTCTCCTGCATCTCGTAGACGTTTGCTGGGCAGAAGAACTGGCACGGGTTGCCGAATTCCTTCGGGCAGCGCGTATTGCAGATATTGATGTCTTCAATGACGAGATGCGACGGCTGGTCCTCTTCGTGCTTGGTGCCGGAAAAATAGAGATCCGTCAATTTATCGAAAGTCAGTTTGCCGTCGCCCTTGGCCCAACCGAGGAACTGTTCGCGTCCGCTCCCCCAGCCCATCGCATCGATGAGATGCCTCATGCGCGTATGGCCGGCGTGGGCCTTCATATCCCATAGACCGCCGCCGGTGACCTGCCCGAGTCCGGCAAAAATCATGCCCTGGAGCATTCCGCCCTCGAAGCCCTGGTGGAAGTTGCGCACCGGGTAGAGTTCTTTCCTGATCCAGCTCGCATCCACCTTTTCCTTGTAGCGACCGAGTTGCGCGGCGGAAAAATTCCCGGCAACAAGCGCCTCAAACGCAGTTTCAGCGGCGAGCATGCCGCTCTTTTGCGCGAGGTGAATTCCCTTCAGTCGCTGCGAGTTAAGGAAGCTGCCCGAGTCGCCAATGATCATCCATCCATCGCCCGCCAACTGCGGCATGGAGAGCCATCCGCCGTAAGGCAGTGACTTGGCGCCGTAGCGAATCATCTTGCCGCCTTCGAGCAGTCGCCGCGCAAACGGATGCTGCTTGAAAGCCTGGAGGACGTGTTGCGGATCGGTGCGCGGGTCCTGGTAGTCGAGCCCGGTGACGAAGCCGAGCGAGATGGTGTTGTTCTTGCCGCCGTAAATCCACGCCCCGCCGTACTCCTTCGACGTGAGCGGATAACCCGCGGTGTAGATGACTTCGCCTTCCGCGATGCGGCCCGGCGGAATCTCCCACAGCTCCTTGACGCCGACGCCGTAGGTCTGCGGGTTGCAATCCTTGTCGAGTTCGAAGCGAGTGACGAGTTGCTTGGTCAGCGAGCCGCGCGCACCTTCGGCAAGAATGGTGATCTTCGACTTGAGGTCGTAACCGGGTTCGAAGTTTGCCTTCTGCTGGCCCAGCTTGTCGACACCCTTATCGTCGGTGCGCACACCGGCGACTTTGCCGTCTTCAATCAGCAGTTCGCTACCGGCAAATCCGGTAAAGACCGTGAAGCCCGTCTCGTCGACCTTGCCACCCATCCACTTGACGAAGCGATTGAGCGAGATGACGTAGTTGCCGTGATCGCGTAGCGGCGGCGGCGTGATGGGCGCCTTGAACTTCGACTTCTTCGTCAGAAAGTAAACGCCCTCGCGAGAAACTTCGGCCTCGATGGGCGCTTCGCTCTTCCACTCGGGAAGCAGTTCGTTCATCGCCTTAGGGTCGAGCAGCGCACCGGAGAGCGAGTGCGCACCGACCTCGCGCGCCTTCTCCAGCACGTAGATGTTCTCCTTGGAGATGGGCGCGTCGGGATGCGCGGTGTTGTGCTCGTCGATGAGTTGCGAAAGACGGAGCGCGCAGGCCATACCAGCGGGGCCTCCGCCGACAATGACCACATCGGCTTCCATCACCGGATGATCGACGCCAGGAATCGGTTTGCGAAAAAAGATCATAAGACAGTTTCGAGTTTCAGGTTTCGAGTTTCGAGTTAAAAAACTTGCCGCGGATTTGCGCGGACGCACACGGACCCAACAGGATCAATCTATCTTCCTATCTTCGGTTCGATGCTCGCTGTCTGCAACAACTTTTGCAGCATCTCGAGACCGCCCGGCCACGGGCCAAATCCGGCGTCGGCGTTGATGTGTCCGTGGGGACCGATCTCTACGAGTTTGGCGCCCCAGGCGTTGGCGAGAAACTTGGCGCGACGGATGCGGCAATAGAAATCGTTGCTGCTGGCCACGACGGTCGCCGGAAACGGCAACGGAGCGAGTGGAATCGGCGCGAAGCCTTCGGCCTCGGGCGGGAAACCTTCCATCTCAACATCGGACGGCGCGACGATCATGGCCCCGGCGATCCGCCGCGGATAGTGCGCGGCCCAGTGCGGAATCACGATCGACCCGCAACTGTGTCCCACGAGAAAGACGTTGCCATGGTGCCGCTGCGCCGCCGCCTCAATCGTCTCCACCCACTCGGAGCAGACGGCATGATCGAAGTCGCGCTGCTCGACGCGTTCGCAGTTGGCAATCTGCGGCTGCCAGAGCGTCTGCCAATGTTGCGGCCCGGAGTTGTGCAGACCGGGAAGAAGTAAGACGACGGGATGTTTCGGAAGTTTCGGAGGTTGCGGAGGTTTCATAGGTTTTGATCCGGTCTTCGAAATTTCCAACGGCATTTTCAGCCAGCCGTTACGCTTCGAAATTCGCCTTCTTCGCCCTTAGTGATGTCATGAGCCGATTAAGGAGCAACAGCACTTCTCCACAATCCCTCATCAGATTCTCTGCGACATTGCTCGTCAAGAACCCGAGCTCCATCGCAACTTCTGCCTGTGTGTTCAATTCGAGAACGGAGCCGCGCGCGTTTCCAAGAAACTGGATGAACTCTCCTGACGTCGCACGTCCTTGTCCCTCGGCGATGTTCGATACGGCAGAAATTCCCGCACGACGCATCTGCGATGTGAGTCCAAAGAGTTCGGCCTTGGGGAAGGGCTCGGTCGCTCTGTACACGTTCACTGCCAGCGCTTTAGCCCGCTGCCAGACGATCAAATCGCGATACGAGTTTCCCACTCGTTCCTCCGAAACTTTTGAAACTTCCGAAACCTCCGAAACTTCTTTACGCCCCTGCCTTCGCCTTCTTTACTTCCTCGATGAGTGGCGGGACGATGTCGAAGAGATTTCCGACGACGGCGATATCCGCGATTTCGAAGATGGGCGCTTCCGCGTCTTTATTAATGGCGACGATGGAGCGCGAACCTTTCATGCCGACGATGTGCTGGATGGCGCCGCTGATGCCGAGAGCGAGGTAGAGTTTGGGCGCGACCGTCTGTCCCGACGAGCCGACCTGCCGCTCCATGGGCAGCCAACCCGAATCGCAGATGGGACGCGATGCAGCGATTTCTCCGCCGAGCGCATCGGCCAGTTGCTTGGCCATTTCGATGTTCTTCTGCTCCTTGATGCCGCGTCCGACGGAGACGATGATTTCGGCCTGCGTGAGATCGACAGCCTGCTTCGCTTCCTTGAAAGGCTCTTCGGGCGAGGTGCGCGCATCGGCGACTTCCGCGCTGACGGCTTCCACCGGAGCGGCGCTTGCGCCCTCCTGCACCTGATCGCCGCGGAAGGCGCCGTTCTGGAAGGTGGCGAACCACGGGCCTTCGCCGGTAAACGAAACGTCAGCGGCGAACTTACCCTGGAACATCTGGCGCGTGAAGAGCAGCCGTCCGCCCTCGTACTTGTATCCGATGCAGTCGGGGATGACGGTGCTTCCGAGCGAGGCGGCCAGCTTGGGGCAAAAGTCGCGCACCTGGTAGGTGTGCGGCATCAGCACGAGTTTGGGCTGGCGTTGCGCGATGAACTGCTTGAGCGCCGAGGCGAACCCGTCCGGCGTATAAGCCGCGAGCTTCGGCGACTCCAGGGCGTAGACCTTGGCGACTTTTTTCGCTGCAACTTCCGCCGCAATGCCGGCGATGCCGTTGCCGACGACCGCCGCTTCGACGGTCCAACCGGTTTGTGCCGCGATGGCTTGTGCGCCGGTGATGGTCTCCCACGAGACGCGGTTCAACTTGCCTTCACGCTGTTCGACGACTACCAGGATTGTTTCTGCCATTTCGATATCTCTTCCTTGTGAACTCAAATGCCGCGACACACTTCCGCCGCGCGATCAAAACTTTTCTTCACGGCCAACCGGTTCACGCGCGCTTGCGTACGACGTAACCCATGATGTTGAGCGCCAGTCCAACCACGCCGAGCACGCCGCCGATCCAGGCCATGATCTCGCTCTTGTTGAATCGCCTCGCCGCCGGTTCAAAGAACAGCACCAGCAGCATGAACATCCAGCACATCCAGCCGACCACGATCAGCGTGGTTCCATTTTCACTTCGCTCGGCCGGATCATTCGTTGGCCCGACTTGAGGACTGGACATAACCGCCTCCTTGCGACGATTGCGCGATCAACGGAAGACCGGTTTACAAACAAAAGCCGGTCGGGCCGTCCCGTTGCGTGGCGTCAAAGCGGCGCGCACGGCAACCGGAAAGCTCAGACCGGCGATTTTCCAGAATGTAATTCATTCGCGAGCCCTTCCGGGCTTTCCACTACGCCTGTTTATGGCGGGCTCGCGAAGCGCCTATCCGTTGGCGTGCCTCATTCGCGTTCCCGCGGCTAGCAGGATCACTCCCAGCGTCCCCAGGACACTGGCGACAACCCGCATGAAATCCGTGCCTTCACGGATTGACTGAAAGAAAAAGACTCCAAACATTCCCGACATCGCCAGTACGGACCAACCGCATACCAGCATGATGGAACCTTTTCGCAAGCCTTCGATCCTGGCATCCTGCCGCTGCACATCCACACCCATGGCACCCTCCTTGGGTGTTGGATGCGGATTCCGGCAACGCCGTTAGCCCGCGAACGCCAGAAATCGCGCCGGACGCCGGTTTACAGCACGCGCACTTCGTTGCGCAGCTTGTCCACCAGCTTTTTCGCCACTTCCGCGGGCGAGCCTTCCAGATACTCCGTCTTCTTGGTCTTCTGCGGGACGTAGAGTTTCTCGATCTTCTGGAGGTTCCCGCCCACGGCGGCGGATACATCGTCCCACGATATTTTTCGCATGGGCTTGTTTTTCGCCTGCTTGATGCCGATCAGCGTGGCGTAACGCAGCTTGTTGATGCCCGACTGAATGGTCAGCACGGCCGGCAGCGGCATCTCGACGAACTGGAAGAACCCGGCCTCGAGCTCGCGCTTGACGCGGATGCCCGAGTCCTTCTTCTCGATCTGCATGATGATCGTTGCGTGCGGCCACCCCATCAGTTCGGCCAGCAGGACGCCGGTCTGCGCGTAACCGTAGTCGTCCGACTGAAGGCCGGTAAAGATCAGGTCAAACGCATCTTCTTTAATAGCAGCGGCAAAGGCGCGCGCCACGTTGAAGGCGTCCAACCCGACAAAGCGGTCGTCTTCGAGATGAATGGCCCGGTCAGCGCCCTTGGCCAGCGCCTCGCGCAACACCTGCTGCGCCCGCGCCGGACCGGCGGTGATAATGACGACCTCGCCGCCATGCTTTTCCTTCTGCCGCAACGCCTCTTCCAGCGCATAGGCATCCGGCTCGTTGACTTCATAGGAAACGTCTTCGCGGATCCACGTGCCACCCTCGTTCAACTTGAGAGGAGCGTCCTTCTGCGGAACCTGCTTCATGCAAACCAGGATCTTCACCCAACACCTCGCGACCGGCCCATTGGGCCGAAGCATGAGTTCAAAACTCGAAAATGAAATCGGGAGCTGCCACTCGACGGCAAATTACCCCAGGGCCTGTCTGCCACCACGGACGCGGTTGCAGGACCGAAGAGTATAAACGAGGTCACGGGACAAAGGGAAATGATGGGAGGGGAGAAACGGAACGAGGAGAAGCGGTTCGCGGCCCACAAAGATAAGTTCGCACCGCGCGATCGAGCTAGGAAGGGGCATTGCGCGTCTTTTCACGGTCGTGCGCTGAGATGAAGCCAATTGCAGTGATGCTGATTGGCACCATCAGGAGCGCAGCGGCTAGTGCGGCTTCCCCCTTCGAAAAATACCCTGTGGCCCATCCCAGCAACGTAGCGGCAAGGAAGATGGCTGCGATGGAGTTGCGAAAATCCCGGAACGAAAGTTGCCTCTTCAAGATGAGGTAATAGGCGATCCACCCGGCAGGAAGGCCGAACAGCGCACCCGTTAGTGCACCTTCATTCGGCAGCGCCATGCGAATGTCTCCCAGCTCTGAGCCGCACGACAGAGTGCCCTGCCAAAAACCAACGCCGATGCCTACCGCCAGCGACAGCATGGAAATCGAAACGAACTCCCATAACCGCGAACCGACCTTTCGCCAATTCATGGGCTGATTACAATCCGTGCTGACGCGCAGTACAAGTAACTTTTGGGTGTGGCGTACTCACAGCCTACACTTTGCCGCCGGTTCTCCGTTCCACACTCGGGTATGATTCATGGTGATTTAACTTGGAGATCGTCGATGGCCTTTCCCGGTGCGAAGCATCTTAAGGCACTCTTGCTGTGCTCAGAGTTCTCTTACCTCTCTATCTAAAGATGACGTTCGGCGCCGCGAGCCACACGGAGAAGCCCGGGACGAGGGCGACGAATGGAGCCTTGAAAAATCCTGCCGCTTAGCCGGGCGCTATCAACGAGTCCTTATCCAGAACGATGTGCCATCTGTTGGAACCCCTTGCATTTGCGGAACGCTCCAGAACTTGTCCAGCACACTCGCGAGTTGTGGCGTAGTGCTCACGTAGTGGTTCGGCAGGACTACGTCATAGTGATTGTGTCCTGCCAGCAGACTCGCCGCCAGCAAGTACTGCTCCGACCAGTAGCGGTGCGGATAGTACTGCTGTTGCCACCACGGTATGTAATCGTCAGGCAGAAAAATATCGTGGATGTGTACCAGCACGCCAGGCTTGAGCCTCGGAAGGATCTCCAGAAAGAAGACGGTGACATCCGAGTTCATAAAACTTCGGTGCGAGCCGTCCATGAAAAAGATGTCGCCCGCTCCAAGCCTGTCAATCATGCTCAGGTCACACTGCTCCAGGCGCTCTCGCAGTATTTCATCGCACAAATCGTCGATCTCGGCTCTCGGAGTAGGGTCAATCGAGACGATTTTCGTTTGCAGTCCATGGTCCTTGATGCTGCGTCGTGCAACCTTGGTAGATTGCCCGGACCCGACTTCGATCAATAAGGCGGGTCGGGTGTTCGCTACGAACCCGTACAACGCAAGCGTATCCAGTCCACAAAGCCACTGATTCATCCAACACGGTTCCGGAGACGCTTTTTCATTGCGCAACGGTATGCGTAGCAGGTCATCAGACAAGCTCAGGAATTGCGCCAATAACTCGACGTAGTGTTCGTCATTCGCCGCCAGTATCCGCTTGATCTCCGGGTGCGGTGGCTTCCCGTAACCGTACCGGGGAACCGCCTCCACCGGATGATCCAGGAAAATCGGCTGATACCCCTCTCTCAGCCTTCGAAAATTCAAAAGCACCGACAGAAGCCCGTGTCCGTCGGCAAGCTTCCTCAACTTATTTCCCATAAGGCGAAAATTCTACTACGCCGGAACTTTGCTGGTGCTCGTCGTCGCTGTGGCTTCGCTGTTTGTGGTCGCGGAGTGGATGTGGTTGCGACGCTCGCGCGCCGCGAGATCCGTCAGGAGTCCGTGACTCGGGTATGATTCATGGTGATTTATCTTGGAGCGTTTGAATGGCCTTTCCCGGTGCGAAGCGTCTTAAGGCACTCTTGCTGCGCCCAGAGTTCTCTTACCGTCTCTATCTAAAGATGAAGTTCGGCGCCGGGAGCCTCACGGAGAAGCCCGCCGCGATGGCGATGAATGGAGCCTTGAAGAATCGCGCCGCGTGGGAAGCCGCAGATAACATGGGCCGCCGGATGCATCTTCCGCTGCATCGCGATCCGGTGAAGAACTGGGACCATCTCGCGGCGGTCTCGGCCATCCTCGCCAGCACTACGCCCGAGGCTCGCATTCTCGATGCCGGGGCGGAACTCTATAGCAACGTGCTGCCCGCGCTTTTTCTTTATGGCTATCGCGACCTCTATGGCATCAACCTGGACTTCAAGTCCACCACGCGGCGCGGGCCCATCGAGTACCGGCGCGGAGACCTGACACAGACTCCGTTCCCGGACGGCTACTTCGACGCCGTTACCTGCATGAGCGTCATCGAGCATGGCGTTCCCATCGAGGCCTACTTCCGCGAAATGTATCGCGTGCTCAAACCCGGCGGTTTGCTCATCACCTCCACCGACTACTTCCCGTCGCCGGTGGACACAGCCGGAAAGATGGCACACGGCGCACCCATCAGGATTTTCTCGAAGCCGGACATTCTCGACATCCTGGAAGCCGCACGGCGCGCGGGCTTCCAGCCAACCGGCGACATTGATCTGGAGTGCGAGGAGAAACCCGTCCGCTGGGAAAAGTACGGACTGGAATATACGTTCCTGCTGTTCACGCTGCGAAAAAGCTCATAGACGCATCCGCGGTTTCCACCACGATTCGCTTCGACTCGTCCTCACTTTGACCCCAGTCCTGCCGAGCGCACCATCGCCGTGGAGAGCCGCGCCAGCGAGTCCTCGGCCTCCTTCATCGATTTCCGGCAGGCAGCGAACTGTGCGCGATGCGCGGCCGAGGCGTCGCTCGTGGAGAAGCCGTGCAGCGTGGCGATTTCGGCATCGAGCGCGCCCAGCTTGAGCCGCAGATCGTGCCATTGCGCGTCGATCTCGGCCTGCGGAAAGTATGTGCGCAGCTTCAGCTTCAGCACCTCTTCCGACTGGTCCCACTCATCCTGCAAGGCGTTGTAGTGGTCGATGGTTTCGTTGAGCTGGCGGCGGTCGAAGCCCCGTTCATGCGCGGCGACTACCGAGGCGCTGGCCGTAATCAGGCGTCCCACGGCGCGCACGAGATCCTCGACGGCGGCGTTCGAGAGCTCGATCCGCTTGCTGAGCGTGGCCTGCTGGACGAGGAATTTTTGCTGCGAGATCCAGTACTGGTTCTGAATGTAGTTGGAAATAAAGAAGACGGCGAGTCCGCCCAGGACCGTAACTACGACGGGCTGGTTGACGGCCTGCCAGAGCCTTCTGCCGGAGGAAATCTTCTCCGCGTTTTCGGACTTGGCAGTCATGCGCACACCTCTCCCTTCTCATCTCATCCCAACGGAGATACGCAGATTCGCGCGGCAAAACCGCTTGCGATGATCGTCCTATTTAAGCTTTTTCTTGAAGTCCCGTTTCTTGGTGCCTCCGCCGACTCTGCCGAGGCGCGTTCCCTTCCCCTTCGGTCCTTTTGCGCAGGGCATAGTTGCCTCCTACCGGCGAAGCGTAGTGCGACGACATGGTACTGGCAAGCACAATCCACCACTAACGCGCCATAAATTCCTAAACTCTGCCGTGGTGGCGGTGCAGCTGTCCCGGCTATAAGTTTCCCTGATACATCCCATAAAACCTTTGAATTTGTTCGTGTCCTCTCCCGGCGGATACGCTAACTGTGGCAGCGATTTGTCCGCATCGCTTTACCGTCACCCCCCCGGCAACCGAGGAGATTCATGTCGACAGAACTGCGTAACTTTTTGGCGCTCCCCTATGACGAGTTGGAAGAGCTGAACCTGAACGCAAAGGAACAGCGTTTGAAGCGCGTTCCCTTCCACAAGATCCAGGAAGAACGGCTCAAGTACCTGGCCGATGAGAAGCGCATCAAGGCCGTCACCGTGCTCTTCAGCGACCTTGAAGGCCGTCTTCACATGCTCGACTACGACAAGAAGTTCCTGGTGAAGAGCTATGACAACCTCACCTTTGACGGCTCCTCCATCCGCGGTTTTACCGCGCAGCGCGAGAGCGATCTGCGTCTCGGCATCGACTGGAGCGCCTTCTACTGGGCGCCAGCCGACGTCTTCGGCTTCGGCAAGGTGCTGGTCTTCGGCGACGTCATCGACAAGGGCGGCACACCCTACACGGGCGACATCCGCGGCGTCCTCAAGGCCTATGCCGAAGAACTCCACGCCAAGCAGGGCTACACGCTCAACGCCGCCAACGAAATCGAGGGCTTCCTCTTCCAGGGATCCGACGCTGAGCGCCGTTACCACGAGACCGGTAAGTTCGAGTACGTCAACACAGGCGGCTACTATCACTCGCTGCCCGGCGATCCGCTGCGCACGTTCATCGACACCACGGCGGAAGTACAGCGCGCCATGGGCTTCCAGAACGAGAAGGACCACCCGGAGGTGGCGCCCTCGCAGTTTGAAATCAACTACGGCTACGCCGAAGTGGTCGCCGCCGCCGATCACATCCAGCTCTACAAGCTGATCTGCCGTCAGGTGGCTACGCGGATGGGACTGACCGCGTCGTTCCTGCCCAAGCCGGTTGTCGGCGTCAACGGAAACGGCATGCACACCAACGTTTCCGTCAGCAAGAACGGCAAGAACCTCTTCTGGGATCCCAAGGGCGAAGAGAATATGAGCAAGTTCGCCTGGTCGTTTGTCGATCGCATTCTGACGCACGCCAACGATATCTGCCTGTTGCTCAACGCCAGCGTCAACGCCTATCGCCGCCTCGATCCGCACTTTGAAGCGCCGAACCAGATCAAGGCTTCGGCCGTTGATCGCGGCTCCATGGTTCGCATTCCTATTGGCAATGAGCGCAGCGCGCGCCTGGAAGTTCGCTCCGTTGGTCCCGATGCGAATCCCTACCTGGTGATGCACTCGGTCTTCAAGTCCGGCCTCGACGGCGAGACGGCAAAGATCAAGAACCTGCGCCAGGCCGAGCGCTACCTGCCGGACAACATCTACACCGCGCTCGAGAACTTCCGCTCCGCCGACTGGACAACGACCCTGCTGGGCGAAGACGTGAAGGGCCGCTACGCCGACCTCAAGCAGGCTTCAGCCGACCGCTGCGCCCGCCTGCTTGGCACCTTCGTCAAGGCCCCGGAGGTGCAGTACCACCACGATGTTTATAACCAGTACCTCTGGAACCAGTTCTAGACTGAACGCTCCCGCAGACGCCCCGGTCCATGGCCGGGGCGTTTTACTTTGCACAGAGTGACATTTCCCTCGCTACTATTTCTCCCCACCCGTGTTTGGTTATGCGGGGGGAGCCGCTTCTTTATCGCGCCTGCCCGCGCAACGGCGCCCCCCTTTGGATCGCTCCGATGACACCACAATTGCGCCGGAAGTCACGCTATTGCCGCATGCAATGGCTGTGTCTGCTCGTCCCTACACTTGTTCTGCTCTTTGTCGCCGCGCCACTCTTTGGACAGAAAACGCCCACCATCTCCGTCGATGTCAACGTGGTCAACGTCTTTGCCACCGTGCGCGACAAGCACGGACACATCGTCAACAATCTGACGAAGGACGACTTTACGCTCCAGGCCGACGGCCATCCGCAGACCATCCGTTACTTCTCGCGCGAAACCGAGCTCCCGCTCACGCTCGGCCTGCTGGTCGATACCAGCCTGAGCCAGCGCAGCGTCATCGACAAGGAACGCAGCGCCAGTTACACCTTCCTCGACCAGATGCTGCGCGAGGACAAGGACAAAGCCTTCCTCATCCACTTCGATCACCAGGTTGAACTCCTCGAGGACCTCACTTCTTCGCGCTCCAAGCTACAGGCGGGATTGCAATCGCTCTCCGTGCAGCAGCCGCAACTTTCGCGCCGTCAGGATGGCGGCCCTGGAGGGAACGGCCCCGACGATCCGCAGGACCCGCAGCAATATCCGCGGCGCGGCGGTGACGATCGCGGCCGGGGCGGCATGGGGATGCGCGGCATGGGCACGCGCCTCTATGACGCCGTCTACCTTGCCTCCAACGAACTGATGGCCAAACAACACGGACGCAAGGCGCTCATTGTCCTCTCCGACGGCGTCGACATCGGCAGCAAGGTCTCGCTCGTCAGCGCGCTGGAATCCGCGCAACGCGCCAACACTGTTGTCTACTCCATCCTCTTTAAGGGCGACGAAGGCGGCGGCTTCCGCGGCATGGATCGCGGAGGCATGGGACGCGGCGGGCGACGCGGCGGTATGGGTTGGCCCGGCGGTGGCGGTGGCGGATGGCCGGGTGGTGGCGGCGGCGGACGCAGAATGCCCGAGCGCAACCGTCCCGACGGCAAGAAGATCCTCGCGCAGATCTCGAAGGAAACCGGCGGACGTCTCTTTGAAGTCTCCAAGAAGCACCCAATCGAGGAAATCTACAAAACCATTCAGGAAGAACTCCGCAACCAGTACAGCCTCGGCTTCACGCCCGACAGCGTTGACAATGCCGCCGGCTATCACAAGATCACTCTGACGGCGAAGAAGGGCCTCATCGTCCAGACCCGCGATAGTTACTACGGGAAGCAGTAACAATATATTTGCAAGTGTAGATTTATTGACGACTGGGTAGCGGGTGCCCCATCCTGAGCATCGCGAAGGGTGGGACTCTCGACACTTCTCCTTCTCCCCGTCCGGTTACCTTCGATACAGGAATTCAGCGGAAAATCATTCGCCATTGTCCGGTTATTGAATGAGAATACTGGCAGGTATCCCAGGTACGACACGCCTTGTGGCGTGGCAGTGCAACGAAGTCATTGTCGGTAACGTTTTGGATGATACGAAACCTCGGCGATCGACCGGGGGGCTCGCCATTTCCAATGGAAATGGTTGGAGAATGAGTGATTCGCAGTAGCAGGAAAGACCCAACGGCATTCCCTTATGCCGGTTTGTCTATTGCGACCGCAATTCCCTTCACCCGCAGCGTTTTCCGACCATAAGCAGACTCAATATGAACTTGGAAACTCAACTTGCCAATGGCAGTATCAGGGTGCATCCACGCATGCCGGTGGACGTCTCCGTCCGCGTATTTCCGTCCCACGGACAAGCCGTGCTCGGGCGCGCCGAGGATATTGGATGCGGCGGCATCGCAGTCTATGTCCCCGCCGACTGTGCCATAGGTGACGCCGTCCAGCTTTCGTTTGAACTCCCGCACTCGCGCGTCCGCTTTGGCGTAAAAGGTGAAATCCGCAATCGCAGCGGCTTCCGTTACGGCATCTCCTTCGATGGACTGACTCCCGACGAATACGCCGAGATCGAACGCGTCGTCCGCATCCTCGGCATCACGCACCATTGCCGGTGAACGCGGAGTAGAAGCATCTGCTTCTATTGTTCTGGAAAGTGTTCACGCACAGACTGCAATTCAACGGCGACCGTATCGCTCGGGAGACTGTACTCCAGCATTCTCCATACTCCAAAGTCTGGGAAAGCTTTTCCGTCCCACCAGGAACCGGCGACGACCCATGTTGCGCCCTTGCTTTGGCGGACGAGGTCGTCGAGAATCTCGCTGACCCGCACTTTCGAGACCGCCATTGGACCGACCGTGTCATTCATATCTCGGCTGGGAAAACTACCGGCAAAGCCGGTGACGTGCGGATTGAGATCAAGTTGAATCCTCATCCTTAAAGCGTTCTCCGCCGAGGCCAGCCACGTTCGAGAGAGATGAAATTCCGGGACCTCGTGATTCAGCAGGACATTCGTCCCGCTCCCCTTGTCGCCGCGCAGGTTAACCGTAACGATCCCGCCGTGCTCGGACACCGCATACGCACAACAGTTGCGAAAGATCCGATTGATGAGCCTTTCGACACTCGTATTGCGCTCATGCACCGCCACCGGGATTCGCAATGCTCTCGCGTTCAGGTATGGAAGGGCGAAACAAGTGTGCGTCTGGCGGCCCAATTCGACCAGCGTTGTAACCGCGTCCTTCCCCGCAGAATCAAAGGACGCAACTACTTGCTTCAGCGGCGATTGGAGCCTGCAACCAGATTGCCCGGCATAGCAGTATGTTGAGGACAATAGGAAAAGAATTGCTGTGATGATCGTGTTTCGCATGGCGCCTTCACCGGCCTCGGTGGCCCATGCAAGCTTCCTCTGCTTGCATGCGAGATAAGACGACAACATCGCGTCACTCAATCTTGACACTCGAAACCTGAAACTCAAGCCTGTTTTTCGGGTGCCCCATCCTGAGGTGGGACCACGCCGAAGATCGCGCGGCACAGGTTTCGCAACGAAAGTTGCGTTGCAGTATTGCGAAAGGGAATATCACGCCCAGCGTTATCGCCCAGCGACGGGACGCGAACGTGGGCCACCTGTGATCTTTCAATACGTTGTTCCCAACAAAGCAATAGTCCATTTGTTCCGGAGCGGAGAAGCTGATGGCTGCGACGCAATCTGCTGCTT
>Ga0307375_10001711_pt1 | contig 23519 bp, 21 predicted proteins | sample TR1MG_FD_202531 | JGI IMG/M metagenome (GOLD analysis project Ga0307375, IMG submission 202531) | Soil microbial communities from Risofladan, Vaasa, Finland - TR-1 | ecosystem: Environmental > Terrestrial > Soil > Coastal area > Acid sulfate soil | place: Finland: Risofladan, Vaasa | collected...
GACACCGAGCGTCTCGCCCTCATTTTGCGGCGTGCGTTTGCGAAATTCATGCGGGGGACAGCCGGTCCCCCGGCTTTATTGGTGCCCGGAATATCAGGGATGTGAAGGTTCAACTGCTTTTTCTAGGATGATATGTTCCTAAAAAGGAGAATCGAGCCGACGAACGCGAACCTTGCGCTTAAGTCTCACGAAGCCGTAAAGGTACGCGCCAAAGCGACCTTCAGATAAGCGGTCTCGGGGATGGCCGGATGGACGGGGTGATCGGGCCCCTGCCCGCCCTGCTCGATGATCTGGACGCTACGCCCCAAGCGGAGCGCCGACTGCGCTATGACGCGCGGCAGGACCGGAAACTCCAAATGATAAGAACAAGACGCCGACAACAAGAGGCCCTCGTCATTCAAAAGCGCGAGCGCGGCCTCGTTGAGCCATCGATACGCCGTCAGACCCGCCTCATAATCCTTACGCCGCTTGATAAGCGCCGGGGGGTCGAGAACGACCACATCAAAACGTTCGCCCGCGGCCCGAAGCTCCTTTAAGACCGCAAACACGTCCCCCGCCAAGGTCGTCACTCGATCCTTGACGCCGTTATCCAGGGCATTGGCCGCGGCATAAGCCAAGGCGCGCTCCGAGGAGTCGACCAAGGTTACGTGCGCCGCCCCATGGGTTGCGGCCTGAATGCCAAACGCCCCCACATAGGTGAAGAGATCCAAGACGCGGGCCTTTCGGATATAAGGCCAAAGCCGCGATCGATTGGGCCTCTGATCATAAAACCACCCAGTCTTTTGGCCTTCGCGCAGGGCCACGCGAAACCGGCAACCGCCTTCAAGCACCGTAAGCTCGTAAGGGGGCTCCCCCAGCCCCGCCTCCACATAGGCAGGCAATCCTTCAAGCTCTCTACTGCCCGCGTCGTTGCGCAACAGAATGCTCGCGGGATGCAAGACCGCATCGAGCGCCTCGATTAGCACAGGCTTCAAGGCCTCCATCCCTGCCGTCGTAATCTGCACCACGAGGTCATCGCCGTAGCGATCGACCACGAGCCCCGGCAAACCATCGGCCTCGCCAAAAACCAGGCGATAATAGGGGTCGGCATTAAATCGTTCGCGAAAACTAAGCGCCGCCTTGAGCCTCTGGATCAGGAACTCCCGGTCCACTACGGCATGCGCGTTGGCCGTCAAAAGGCGCACGCTGATGAGGGACTTCGGGTTGATATAGCCAAGACCCAAGGGCCTCCCATGGGCGCTTTCCACGCGCACAAGCTCGCCTGGCGTAAAGGCCGTCAGCGGTGTCGCCGCGCAATCGATTTCGTTGCTAAAAATCCATAGATGGCCTGCGCGTAAGCGACGATCTTCGCGGGGCTTTAAGCGAATAGGGGTATAAGACATCGCGGCATTATATAGGATGGGGGTCCGGTCGTCGCGAAATGAGTACAATAGCGTTTTGAGGACTGTCATGAACCATCAGGACATGCGCAATAGACTTGCAGACGAAACGAGCCCCTACCTAAAGCAGCACGCCGCAAACCCGGTCTTATGGCAACCTTGGGACGAGGCCGCTTTAGCGTGCGCGCGCGCCGAAGATAAGCCCATCCTACTGTCCATCGGCTATTCCGCCTGTCATTGGTGTCATGTCATGGCCCACGAGTCCTTCGAAGACGCGCAAGTCGCCGCGGTCATGAACGATCTCTACATATGCATCAAGGTCGACCGGGAAGAACGGCCCGATCTCGATAAAATCTATCAGGCGGCGCACAGCCTTCTCACGCGCCGCTCCGGTGGCTGGCCTTTGACCATGGTCCTTGCCCCACACGACCTCACACCTTTTTTTGGCGGGACTTATTTTCCCAAAGAGCCACGCTTCGGATTGCCCGCCTTCACCGATATCCTCACCCAAGTCGCACACTACTACAAAGACCATCGCGAGGAGCTTGCCGAACAAGCGCCGCTCTTGCGTGCGGCCTTAAAGGAACAAGGGGAGGGAGTAGCCAGGAACCAGAGCGACCAAGACGCGGGCGCCCCGGGGCGCGCCGTAGCCGAATTGAAGCAGCAGTTCGATCGTATCAACGGCGGCTTTGGCGGGGCGCCCAAATTTCCGCACCCAAGCGGCCTGCGCCGCCTCCTCATCGCCAGTCAAGAAGCCGGGGACGAGGAGGCGCTCGCCATGGTCAAGACAAGCCTGAACGCCATGGCCACGCGCGGGCTCTATGATCACCTCGAAGGGGGGTTCTTCCGATACAGCGTAGACGGGCAATGGTCGATACCCCACTTCGAGAAGATGCTCTACGACAACGCCCAGCTCATACCGCTCTACGCGGAGGCCTATCAAGCCACCGGCGTCGAACGGTTCAAGACCGCCGCTCTCGAATCGGGAGACTGGATCATGACCGACATGCAGGCTGGCGCCGGCGGATACTACGCCACTTTGGATGCCGACAGCGAAGGCGAAGAAGGGACCTTCTACTTATGGCAACGCAAGGATGTGGAGGCGGCACTCTCTTCAGACGAGGCGCCAGTGGCCATTGCCCATTTCGGTCTCGACTGCGCCGCTAATTTCGAGGGTCACGCCCATCACCTCGTGATCGCAAGCCCCCTGGAGGCCATCAGTACCCGTCTCGCGCTGCCCCTGGCGGAAACACAATCGCGCCTTAAGACCGCGCGCGCCAAACTCACTACGGTGCGCGCGCGTCGCACACGACCGGCGCGCGACGAAAAGATCCTAAGCGCCTGGAACGGGCTCATGATCAAGGGCATGGCGCGTGCCGGAAGGCTACTCGACATCCCGCGCTTCATTGAGTCGGCGCGCCGTGCGTGCGACATGGTCGCGCACACCATGTGGGATAAGACGCGCCTTGCCGCGGTCACGAAAGACGGGCGCACCAGCTCTTATGGCTATCTAGACGACTGCGCGTTTCTGCTAGACGGGGTCTTGGAGCTGCTTATGGCGGAATGGCGCGACCAGGACCTCGTCTTGGCGCAAGAATTGGCACGCCATCTCGTGCGCGACTTTCAAGATATCGAACGGGGCGGATTTTACTTCACTCCCCACGATCACGAGGCGCTTCTCTACCGACCCAAGCCCTTTTCCGATGACGCCCTGCCGGCCGGCAACGCGATAGCGGCCAAGGCGCTGCTTCGTTTAAGCCATCTGCTAGCCGAACCGGACCTAGAGACCGTGGCGATTGCGGCAATTCAGGCGGGAAGCGGCGAGCTATCGCGCTACGCTTCGATACACGCGACACTGATCGAAGCCCTAGAAGACGCCCTTTCGCCGCCGCCCATCATCATCTTGCGCGGCGAAGGTGAACATCTGAAGGCCTGGCACAAACGCGCGCAGGCGATCTTTGCGCCGCGCCTTTCGGTCTTCGCTATTCCGCATGATGCGCAGCCATTACCGCCGGGGCTTGGCGCGCGCGCCGCGCGGGGGCCCATCGTGGCCTATGTCTGCCAGGGCCTGCAGTGCGGGCCGCCTATAACAGACGAGAAGGCGTTCTTGGAACTGCTCACCCAAACCGCGGCACGCCACACAACACAAGAAAGGAAATCTTAACCATGCCCATGACTCTTGGTGATTTCGTCGCAGCCGCCCGCAGTCGCATAACGGAAGTGACCGCAGAAGAGGTCGATCTCTTGCTCGAAGAAAACGAGGAGATCCTCTTGATCGACGTACGCGAGCCCGAGGAATATGCCGCAGGCCACATTCCGGGGGCGCTGCTCATACCGCGCGGCACCCTGGAGGCCGCAGCCGACCCGCACAACAAGAAGCGCGTAGACGCCCTCTGCGAGGCGCGCGACTGCATGATCATTCTCTACTGCGAATCGGGCGGGCGCAGCGCTTTGGCGACCGACACGCTGCAATACATGGGGTTTTCGCAAGTCCGAAACTTGGCGGGAGGCTGCGTGCTGTGGGAGGCCGAGGGCCTCCCCCTGATAAAAGGGGAGCCGACCTAAAAGGGAACCGCGACACACATGCGCCGATGCCTGCGCGTTTAGGCGCCGGTCTTCGTAACCACCGGACGGGGCGTACTGCCAGCGGCCATGTCCGGTTGCGCTTCTGGATGCCTATGACGTCCGAGCCATTGCGCAAGCGCGCCGCGCGCGGGTGGCGCCTGAGACTCCGCCACATGACGCCTTTCGACCATGGCGCGCTCATGGTAATTGTCCACGCTCCTTGCCAGAGACTCTTGTGATTTTTCCATAAGGCCGAGGTAGGCGTCGGCGTCGAGCGGTAACTCAAGCTCGCGACGAATCATGAGATTGGCGCGCACGACCAAGGCGCCGAACGCGATGCACGCGTTCGCGCCATTACGCAGCAGATCGGCCTCGCGGACCGCGCGCCGCTCCTTCAAATCACGCATACGCTCCATGGCGTTCTCTATGGCGCCCTGCGCCTCCACCAACATCTGATTCTGAACATCCCAAAAGGCGGAATCGGTGGTCTGCGTCCGATCCATCTCGCGCATGCGAATCAAAGCCTCGTCGCGACGCGCATGGGCGGAGCCGAGCGCCATCTCCTCGGCCCGGATCTCTTCGCGCAAGCGCTTCACCGGCAGGCTCTCTACGCTCAAGTTCGCGACGCTCCGCACAAAGAACTCATTGGCCGCCACGATCGCCTCGACAGTCGGCAAGGACCCCACGATGTGCACCTTGTTGAGATCGCCCCCTATGCCTTTGATGAGCGCCTCATGCTGAGCCGTGGGCAACTCCTCGCGGGAGAAGGCCGCTAAATATTCTTGCGCATGGGCTAAGGCCTCGGCCGACTTCAAATACACCTCGCGCCGAAGCGCCATGTCGCGCTCGCGATCGCGCATGAGTCCGTCATGCCTTAAACGTTGCGTGTTACGCTCCGACTCGCTTCGGTTCTGCATGTAGAGCCCGCATAGCGTAATGGTCGATCCCGTGGTTATGGCATAAAAAATAGCGGGCACCGACTTCAGTAGAGCAAACACGGATACGAGCAACATACGGATTTACCTCAAAAACGATACCCAAAAGTGGTCGCGAATCGCTCCGCGAACATTTCAGGATCGACGTGATGGTTCTGGGTGCCGGAATACTCGATCTTCTGGGAACTCAGCAGGGAGGCAATCCGGCCGCTGGTCTCCCAATCCAACTCTTGAGCAAGACCGAACAACAATCCGGCACGATACGCATCCCCGCAACCGGTTGGATCAATGACCTGGTCGGTTTTCACCGCCGGGATTTTATGGACATGGTTCTTTGCATAAATCTCGGAACCTTCGGAACCTAGGGTTACGATGAACGCCCGCGTCCTTTGGCTCAACTGCGCGATGCTCAAATCGGTGCGCGAACATAATACCTTCGCTTCGTAGTCATTCACGCAAACATAATCGGCTTGCTCGACGAACCGCAACAACTCCGGACCATCGAACATCGGCAGGCCTTGCCCCGGATCGAAGATAAACGGAATACCGGCCTGCACAAACTGCTCCGCGTGGGCGATCATGCCGTCGCGGCCATCGGGGGAGACGATCCCGAGCGTCACGCCGGAGGCGTCCGCCACGTGGTTACGATGCGATTTTGCCATGGCGCCGGGATGAAAGGCGGTGATCTGATTATCGTCGATATCGGTCGTAATGAAGGCCTGCGCGGTATACGCGCCGTCGATTACCTTCACGTGGTCGCGGCTGAGCCCATGGCTATCCATCCATTGCGCATAAGGTAAGAAATCCTCGCCTACCGTACCCATCGCCACGACATCCCCTCCCAGGCCCTTTAGGTTGTAGGCGATATTGCCGGCACAACCCCCAAACTCCCGACGCATCCTCGGCACCATGAATGAGACGTTCAGGATATGGAGCTGATCCGGCAGTATGTGACGAGCGAACTTATCCGGAAAAACCATGATGGTGTCATACGCAAAAGAGCCACAAATCAACGTCGTCATAAATGGTTAAACCCTCGAGAATAGGCCTGCTGCACATTGCGGGCGACTCGATGGGATGAAGCATACGGCCCAAGGAGGCTTTCCGAAATCGTTGACAGTCCCAATGGAAGAAAAGGTCCGATAGATGGTAGGAAAGAGGCTTAAAGGGTCGCGCGCACGGACGCGGGGCGCCACACGAGATCCAAATCTCGCGCCGCACGGACCTCGTCGACACGGCGTATGGGCATGGTATGGGGCGCGGTCTTCAGCACTTGGGGCGAGGTATGCGCCTCCACAAGGATCTCAGCCATGGCGGCGAGGAAACCATCCAACTCCTCGCGACTCTCGGTTTCCGTGGGCTCGATCAAAAGGCACTCGGGCACCATCAACGGAAAATAGATGGTCGGCGCATGGTAGCCTTTATCGAGCAGACGCTTAGCGACGTCCAACGCCGTAATCGACGTCTTCTCCTTGAGCCCCTTGAGCGTAAGTAAGAATTCATGGGTGGCGCGCCTACCCCGATAGGCGGGATCGAAACCCATGGCGGTCAACCGGGTCATGAGATAATTGGCATTGAGTGTCGCGTACTGAGCGATCCGCGCCATGCCTAGACGACCGACGAGGCGCGCATAGACATAGGCCCGCAAGAGCACGCCCGCGTTACCCATAAAGGCCGATAGGCGGCCTATAGACTGTGGTCTTGTCTTTTCCGTCAGCCAGAAGTAACGACCGCCGCTCTCGCCTACGATCGGAACCGGCAGAAACGGCCGAAGACGCTCGGCCACGCCCACCGGACCCGCACCCGGGCCGCCGCCGCCATGGGGCGTCGAGAACGTCTTATGGAGGTTTAAATGGATGACATCGAATCCCATGTCGCCGGGCTTTACGCACCCTAAAATGGCGTTCAAGTTCGCGCCATCGTAATAGAGCAGGCCGCCGGCCTCATGGACGCGCCGTGCGATCTCGGTGATATGTCGGTCGAAGACCCCAAGCGTCGATGGATTGGTCAGCATAAGCCCCGCGGTCCGCGGGCCGATGGCCGCATCCAAGGCATCGAGATCGATATCGCCGTCGGGCCGCACGTCGATCTCGCGCACCTTAAAGCCGCACATGGCCGCGGTCGCGGGGTTGGTTCCGTGCGCCGCTCTCGGAATCAGGATCTCATCGCGCGCCAGATCGCCCCGGGACTTATGGTAGGCGGCAATCATGGCGACGCCCGCGAATTCTCCCTGAGCGCCCGCCATGGGCGTCAAAGAGACTTCGCGCATACCCGTCACGTCTTTTAATATCTCCTGCAACTCGAAGAGGCAGGCCAGGAAGCCCTGGCCTGTCGATTCGGATGCCAGCGGGTGGCGATTCAAAAAGCCCGGCAGCATGGCCGCGGTGTGACAGGCCCGCGGATTGTATTTCATGGTGCACGAGCCGAGCGGATAGAAGTGCGTGTCGATCGAAAAATTCCGCTGGCTCAGCTTGGTGTAGTGACGCACGACCTGCAGCTCCGACACCTCCGGCAACAACAAGGGCGTCTTGCGCATATATTGCGCCGGGATATCGGTAGGCGGGCTCGCCACGGGTATGTGCGATGCATTGACTCGGCCGGCCCGGGATCTTTCGAAGATCAGCATATCTCGCTATTTCACCGCCACTATGGCCGCCTGGTAGTTTGGCTCCTGCCCGATTTCCGGGACGAGCTCTACATAGCGGACGATATTATCGGCATCAAGCACCACGACCGCGCGCGCGGTAATGCCGGCAAGCGGCCCGTTCTCTATGAGTACGCCATAATCGCGCGCGAAGTGCCGATCACGCATCATAGAGAGCGTCGTGACGTGCGATGCCAGCTCCGCTTGGCAAAACCGGCCCTGAGCAAAGGGCAGATCCGAGGAGACGACAATGACCGCCACGCCGGCCTCCTTGGCCGCATACTCGTCAAAGCGTTTCGTGCTGATCGCGCAGACCGGCGTATCGAGGCTAGGCACAATGCTGATGATCTTCTTCTTGCCCTTGAAATCACTCAAAGACACATCCGCAAGGGCGCCATTGACCAGACGAAAATCCGGGGCCGGCGCGCCCACCTTGGGTAAATCGCCGGACGTCGTATAGGGGGTGCCATGTAACGTGATTTTGGCCATTTATGGGCTCCTTTGGTTGTCATCCTTGTACGCGCATGGAGGCTCCAGGCGTCGCTTGCTTACAATCCGCTCGAAGTGTTGGACGTAGTGCTCGATATCCGCTTCGGTCTTGGTTTCCGTAACACAAATCAAGAGCGCGTCGGCGAGATCCGGAAAGGCATCGCCCAACGCATACCCGCCCACGATACCCTGCGCCTCGAGCGCGCGCAGCACCTCGGCCACCGGGGCCTTAAGGCGCACGACGATCTCATGAAAGAACGCGGTCGCAGGAAACGCCAGCTGCACGCCGGCAATCGCCTGCAAGCGTTCGCGCAGCCGCGCGGTGTTGGCATGGGAAGCGAGCGCCACCTGCCTTAAACCGACGGGGCCCAACAAGGCCATATGGATGGTTGCCGCCGTCACGAGCAGGCCTTGGTTTGTGCAAATGTTCGAGGTGGCCTTGGAGCGGCGGATATGTTGTTCGCGCGCCTGCAAGGTCAGCGTAAAGGCCGAGCGCCCCTCGCTATCAAGCGTGCGCCCGACGATACGGCCGGGCATTTGGCGTACATGCTCGCGCCGGCACGCCATGAAACCAAAATACGGCCCGCCCGAAGCGAGCGGAACACCAAGAGGCTGGCCCTCGCCTACCGCGATATCGCAGCCGCCCGCCCATTCGCCGGGAGGAGCCAAGAGCGCGCACGCCACGGGATTGACAAGCCCGATGGCAAGCGCACCGGCACTTTGCGCCAAACCGACCATCGCCGTCACATCTTCAAGGCATCCAAAAAAATTGGGCTCTGGCACGACGAGGGCGGCCGCGCCTGGGAGTCGCTCCGCGAGGTCTGCCATGCGCGTCGTCCCGTTCTCACCCACCGGCACGATATCAAGCGTAATTGCTTGCGCGCTTACAATCGTGGTCACTACGCGTCGATACAACGGATGGACCGACTCCGGCATCACGACGCGACGGGACTCGCCATGCAAACGAACCGCCATCAGGACCGCTTCGGCGAGCGCGGACGCGCCGTCGTACAGGCTCGCGTTGGCGGCATCCATCCCCATGAGGCTTGCGATCATGGTCTGGAACTCATAGAGGAGTTGCAAAGTGCCTTGGCTGGCCTCGGCCTGATAGGGGGTGTAGGCAGTATAGAACTCACCCCGGCTGGTAATCTCCCAGACCGCGGCGGGGATGTGGTGCTCATAAGCGCCCGCACCCACGAACGTTAAGAACTCCCCGTCGGCCGCGGCGCGCTCACGCATGAGCCGCATCACCGCCTGCTCGCTCAGCGCCTCCGGTACGGCATCGAGCGGGCTCGACCGCAACGCCGGAGGAATCTCATCGAACAAGGCATCGACCGACTCGACGCCGATGGCGTCGAGCATCTCCTGCGTCTCCTGCGGCGTATGTGGTACGAAAGGCATCGAGCTTAACCCTCAGACGCCAATAAAGCCTCGTACGCGGCACTATCGAGCAGCCCCTGCAGGGCGGCCGGATCCGTCGGACGTAACTTAAAAAGCCAACCTTGCCCGTAAGGATCGTTATTCAAGGTCTCGGGGGCGTCAACCAGGGTCTGATTGACCTCTATCACCTCGCCGCCCAAAGGCGCGTAAATATCAGACGCCGCCTTGACCGACTCGATAACGGCGCACTCCTTCCCGCCTACGCAGGACACGCCGACCTTTGGCAGGTCGACAAAAACCATATCGCCCATCAAATCCTGCGCGTGGTCGGTAATACCCACCAAAAGACCGTTGTCGGTCACGCGCACCCATTCATGGCTTTTCGTATAGCGTAAATCCGAAGGCACCTTAATGCTCATCCCCATCCCCCTTAGAGTTCGATCAATGGCCGACCGTGACGAACAAAGGGCGGCGCCACCAAGCGCGCGGCGGCGATACGCCCCCCGTGCCCCACCACCTCGCAGATCTGTCCGTCCACCATCGAAATCGGCAGACGCGCAAGGCCGATACCACGCGAGAGCGTGGGTGAAAAACTGCCACTCGTCACGAGGCCCAAGCCCTCGGGTCCGCGCACCGTCTGTCCGTCGCGCAAGACGCCAGGGCCTTGCAAGAGCAGGCCTGTCAGTCTGTATCGCAGACCTTGGGCCTTCTGCTCCAAAAGGGCAGAACGACCCATAAAATCCCGTCCTTCCTCCAGGCTCACAGTCCAGCCCAGGCCCGACTCGAGCGGCGAGACGGTCGCATCCATATCGTGGCCGTATAAATTCATGCCGGCTTCAAGCCGCAACGTATCCCGCGCCCCGAGACCGCAAGCCACCACCCCGTCATGCAAAAAGCCCCGCCATATATCGGGCGAAGCCCCTGCCTCGACTAAGAGCTCGAAACCCTCCTCGCCCGTATACCCCGTGCGGGCGATGAAGCACTCTTGCGCGATCGCGGCATGAAAAGGCTTGAGCGCCGCAAAGCTCCTTGCGATATCGGTCCCGAGAACAGCGCTCACGTGCTCATGGGCGCGAGGGCCCTGGACCGCTATCATGGCGAGATCCGCGCGCGGCGTGATCACCACGCGAAAAGGCGGCGCATGCCTCCGAAACCAAGCGATATCATGGGCCGCAGTACCGGCATTGACGACAATACGGTACCACTCGGGATCCATATAATACGTAATGAGGTCATCTAAAACGAAGCCTTGCTCGTTTAAAAGGCAACCGTACAGCGCCTTCCCGGGCACGCGCAATTTGTCGACGTCATTGGCGAGCAGATAACGCAAATAAGAGCGCGCATCAGGCCCGCGTATATCGACCGCGCGCATATGGGACACATCAAACATCCCCGCGTTTTGACGCACCGCGTGGTGTTCTGCAATCTGGGATCCGTAGTGGAGCGGCATATCAAACCCACCAAAATCAACGATCTTGGCGCCGGCTCGCACATGCTCTTCATAAAGCGGGGTCTTGTGACCCATGAGAGATCTCGCAATTTAAGTGAGGGTACCGCGCATTAAGCCGCCATCCTGCCTCGCGCACCGCCGCAGAGCTGCCTGTTAGTGGCAGACGCATCGGTTACCGGTTCATGGTTCTGGAGTGAACGGGAACCGAGAGGTCTCAGGCCTTAAAACACGACACGAGAGGGCCGAGACGCTCGCCGCGAGACGATAACGCTCCCGGACCTTAAAAGCGCGCGTTGCGGGCCGACTATACCAGCCGGCTACGGAAAACGCCAAGACGGACGACGGAAAGCACCCCCTTGCAACAGGCGCCACACCCCCGTCAAAAACGGCCGCGCATGCCTTTAAAATCGAACGCAGCCCTTTGCAATCACAGCATAGGAGTCTACGATGTTAGTAAGGGCGCAACTAATGGCCTTATAAAAAAATAAGGGGGCTTAAGGGTCGTCATTGACCTTTAAAGTGTGCAGTCCTGCTTAAAGGGGGAGATATGTCCAAGCTTATATCCAAAGTGCTGTTTGTTGTGATGAGCTTCATTTGTACGGCAGCCATTGCCGCAACACCGCCCGCGGGTTATACCTTCGTCGTCCCGCCACGCCAAAGCCCCGAAGTCGCAGAGGCCGTATACGGCAAAATCGCACACTTCTTAACGAGTGCGACAGGCACGCCTATTACCCTCCACTACATCAGTAACTGGCTTACCTACATGGAGTATGTGCAAAAAAACAAGGCCGACTTATATTTTGATGGGCCAAGCTTCATAGGCTGGCGCATCGCCCGTTGGCACGCGAACGCCATCGTCGCCTTGGCGGGAGGCTTGGATTTCGCTTTAGTCGATCGAAAGGATCACGCGCCTATTTCGAACATACAGGATCTCGCCGGAGCGGCAGTCTGTGCCTTCTCGCCACCCAACCTTGCGACCTTAACCCTTGATAGCTGGTTCCCCAATCCGGAGCGCCGACCCTATATCGTCGTCATACACAATTTCAAGGAAGGCGCACAAAAAATCATCCAAAAAAAGTGCGAGGCGATCTTAGAGCCTCAACCCGTATTTAAGCGGCTGAACAAGCTCTTCCCAGGCGAGCTCCAGATCGCGTACCGGGCAGCCCCCATCCCAAACCAAGGCTTTTCTGTAAGCGCACGCGTACCGGAGGCACTCCGCGAGAAGATCACGGCCGCCCTGTTAAGCCCGGCGGGAGCGGTGGCCACCAAGCCCCTGCGTGACTTGTTTGGGCATAAGCCACTCGTCTTAGTCCACAACAAAGACTATCTACCGTACCGTAAACTCTTAGACATCATGGTGGGTTTTTGACCAAAACCGGATTCGGCATTCGCTCCCAGACGCCGACGGCCTTGGACCTTCACACCACGAGCCTTCCTGGATACCGGATAAACCCAGGAAGGCTCGCGGCCGCCACTCAACTTACAAAGGCGCGGGGCGCCCTATACCACGCGGGCCATCATAGAGTCCGCCGACCTCTTCATCCTGCAACTAAAGGGAATCCTCTATGCGGCAGGCGGCGCGGGATAAGCGCTTTCTCTAACGAATCCCTAAGGATCGTGAGCACCCTCGATCGGACGATCTTGAGCTTCGGTGAGCGATCATTCTAACCATCGCCCCATCAAACCTCCGCTCAATCGGTACGGTCGTTGATCTCCACTAACACGGGAGCATGATCTGATGGGCGCTCTTGGCCGCGCACATCACGATCGACGTAAGAGCGCGCGCAGGCGGAGGCGAGCTTCGCGCTTAGAAGGATATGGTCGATTCTCAGACCTTGATTGCGACGAAATGCCGCGGCTCGATAATCCCACCAACTAAATCCGCAGGCGAGACCGCCTTTTTCGCGCAACGCATCCGTAAAACCGATGCGAAGGAGCTCACGAAACGCCGCGCGTTCCGCGTCACTGACAAGCACCGATCCCTCCCAAGCCGCGGGGTCGTGGACGTCCGCATCCTCGGGAGCGATATTAAAATCCCCCGCCAAAACGAGTTGCGGGTAGCGCGCAAGCCAATCTCCCGCTTGCCGGTTAAGGGCGGCCAGCCATGCGAGCTTGTAAGGGTACCGCGGCGAATCCAATGCCGTGCCGTTAGGCACATAAAGACATGCGACATGAACGCCTTGATAGGAGGCCGCTATCGTACGGGATTGATCGTCAGCAAAACCGTCGAGTCCCCTCGTGACATCGGTCAAAGGTCCCCGCGCCGCGATCGCAACCCCGTTATAACTCGGCTGTCCATGAAAGACGACCTCGTAACCTAAACGTGAGAGGGCCTCTTTGGGAAACTCGTCGTCGCGCACCTTCGTTTCTTGCAAACACAAGACGTCAGGTTGCACGGCCGTAATCCAGGCCTCGAGTTGCGGTAGGCGTACGCGCAAAGAATTGACGTTCCAGGTGGCAATTTTCATAAGTAACTTACGTGTTTATTTTGTGTAAAATAATATATTTCATCTAATGGTTCCAAATCCCTCAAAAGATTTTTGTTTGCTACACGGTCCATCAAGTGGATTCCAGCTTGCGTGATGCAGCCTGCTGCTGGAGACGCGCATCACAATCTTCGCGGCGCAGTAATGCCCTGCGAACGTTCGGGGCAGCGGCTGTGGCGCAATGTGCCATATTATCCTATCACCGCACGGCACTAGGGTGCGACAGTTGCGGTATAACGCCGCCCAAAGAAAGCCGCCATGAACCACTTCGATACGTTTGATCTGGCGCGCATTCGGCACCTGATACGGCGACTCATTCACCAGGTGGCCTTTCGAAGAAGCAACACTCAGGCAGGATGGCGGGGGCGATGTAGTCCAGGTCCTGGGCCGACACACCGCACGCGAAGAAGCTCTCGCGCCATTGCCGGACCACAGCGACGATCTGATCAATTTCCTTGCGGGCATCTTCGGCCGACAGCCCGAAGCGGCCAGCCTGCGACAACAGGTTGTAGAAGCTAGCCGTGCGACCGTAATTGCCCACGATCAGCGCCAAGTCGCGTCGGTCCAGGCTAACCACGGGGGTGGGCACCAGGTCGTAGGCGGACGATAGGCGCCATCCCTTGGGTCGGCACGGCAACGCGTGGTTTCGCGAGTGATCAGGTCCCGCTCTATTAATCCCGCCCTCCCACACCTGGCTTCACGCTGATATCGTGTGGGCCATGGAGGGGTCGATCGGGTGGATGGGGTTAATGGAGCGCATACCTTTCAGCAACGCCGCCGGCACCGTGTCCAAGGTGCCAGGGAGCTGGACGTAGACGTAGGCTTCGCGCTCAGAAGTCATAGTCATTGTCGGTCTTGCGCGGTTTGCCTGCGCGAGTAGGACGACGCGAGGCTTCGAGCGCCTTGCCATGAACATCGGTGTCTGGATCGGCCACCGCGTCCAGGGACTTTTCCAGGCCGAGTGCCCACAGCACGGTGAAGCAGACGCCGAGGCCCGTGCCGGGCTTGCCGAGTTCCAGGGCCGTGAGCGTATTGCGGTTGACCCCTGCCTTGCTGGCGAGGTCCGCCACCGACCAGCCGCGACGAATCCGCGCGACGCGGATGCGCTGACCTAACTGGACTGCACACTCGGAGACCTGCGGCGGAATGGCAAAGTTGCTCATTATTTTAGGCGTACTCATTCTTAACGCCTGCTATAATAGGCAAAGTGTGGTTTTCCCGCAAGCTCAAAGAGCGCAATTGATCAGGGTGACAGGCGTAACACAGGTCAATGAGTAGCTAAGCTAGGCAAACTACGCTCCCACGCATCCCGCGGCGCAGGCGACCTCGGCTGTGCGCAGTCGCCTCGCATGGACATAAGATAAAGACTGTCCCCTACCAGTGACGCCCTACTCATATGCAAAAACCGGCAGAGCTCGCTGAGTTTTGCATACGAACTGGGCATGATGCACAAACGACGTACGCGGCCATGCATGAACGCGTGCCCGGCATTTTGTCTCCGGATGATATTTTTCGACCGATCTGTGTCCATTCAAAAGACGAATTGCGCGGAAAATATGACAATCTGCTCTGAGGCGGCCGCCTTTTCGTGCGCACGATCAAGGTATGCATCGTCTGTAAGGTTATTATTGTGGCGACTGTTACATGAAAAAGCCAAAATAATGCGCTTTTATTGACGTAGCTGTAAATGTGGTGTTATTTTGGCTCTTCTTTTTAAAAGCAGCTAAAATAATTACATCATGGCAAAGACAATCGCTCCACTTCTTCCGCCGACGACCGAGCTCCTACAGCGGTTCGGCGAACGGTTGCGTCTGGCTCGACTGCGTCGGCGCCTCGCCGCCAAGCAAGTGGCGGAGCGGGCGGGCATGGCGCCAATGACTCTGCGCAGCCTGGAGCGGGGCGGCGCGGGTGTGACGATGGGGGCCTATCTGGCCGTCATGCAGGTACTTGGCATCGAGAAAGACCTGGACCTACTGGGAGCTGCCGACCCGCTAGGCCGCGAGCTGCAGGATGCACGCTTGACGACTCAGGGTAAACCGTTCGTCCGCACCGCGTCGTCGATATCCGGAGCGCCGGGGAGGCGCACGCGAACGATCACCGCTGCAGATGAGGTCCGCGATCGACCGGCCCCAGCCAAGACAATCAAAGCTGGGCCTCAATCTCGCAAGAGCATCGGGCCGTGGGTAGAAAAAGGCGGTTTCACTAGTGCCCAAACTTTAGTCGATCTGATCGACGCCAAGGAAACCACGCCCAAGAAGAGGCCTTGAACAGTGGCTATCGCTGTTTACGCCGATTGGGATGGTTTGGCGCATCCCTTGCGCCTAGGTTGGCTCCATGGGTTGCGTAGTGCAGGGCGGGAGATATTCGAATTCGAGTTCGATGCTGCAGCACTCGCGCATCCGGCGTGGACTGACCTTCAACTTGATCCGCGGCTCGGGCTGTACCCGGGTCGCCAGCATCCACCCCAGGGGCACGAGACCTTCGGGGTGTTCGCCGATGCCAGTCCGGATCGCTGGGGTCGCGTGCTCATGCAACGACGCCTAGAACGGGAGAAACGTGCCGGCCATGCCTCCAAGCATGCGCGCTTGCATGAATCCGACTACCTGTTGGGGGTGCATGACGCGTTTCGCATGGGCGCGCTTCGATTCCGGCTAAACGATGCCGGTGATTTCCTAGACAACCGTCACGATGTCGCGGCACCGCCGTTCGTGCAACTACGCGAACTAGAGGCCGCCTGCCTGGCGCTGGAACGCGATGAAGACAACACGGCTGCAGCCGGCGACGACTGGCTGCGCATGTTGATCGCCCCCGGCGGTTCGTTGGGTGGCGCCCGGCCCAAGGCCAGTGTCGTCGATCCGGAAGGTCACTTGTGGATCGCCAAGTTTCCCAGCGTGCGTGACGAGCATGACGTGGGTGGCTGGGAGTTGGTCGTGCAGACTTTGGCCCGCGGTTGTGGATTGCGAGTACCCGAAGCCTTAGCGCGTCGTTTTTCAAATCCACACCACAGCTTTCTCGTGAAACGTTTCGATCGGACCGAAACCGGGAGGCGCATCCATTTCGCCTCGGCCATGACGCTAACCGGGCGCAAGGATGGCGATGATGCATCGATAGGTGCAAGTTATCTGGAACTGGCCCGCGTGCTGATCGACCAAGGCGCGCAGACTGATGCAGACCTTCTGGAATTGTGGTCACGCATCGTGTTCAACATTCTGGTGTCGAACACCGATGACCACCTACGTAATCACGGCTTCCTCCTGGTGCCGGGCAAGGGATGGCAACTGTCCGAGGCCTACGACATGAACCCGGTGCCTGACGCGCATGGACTGCGACTAAACGTCAGCGAGGCCGACAACGCACAAGACATCGATCTGGTTCTTTCCGTGGCACCATACTTCCGCATTACGGCAAAGGATGCGACCGCAATCATCGAGCGCAGCCAAGCCGTCGTGCGGAAGTGGCCGAAGGTCGCCAAGCACCTACGTATCCCGGTACGCGAACAGCAGCGGATGGCCTCTGCGTTCAGGCTGGCGGAGTGACTGTGATGACCCGAGTCGAGTGGCAAAAGAGCTTTGCTTTGGATGCGGTAGTCGTAGTGTTAACAATCAGTAAATCCGCGCCTTTCTGACCCATAGATGTGGATTGAGGGTAGGATGCGTATGACGCGCCATCGTGAACATCCATTACGCGCGATCATGAACACTCGTTGTGTGATTGTTCATTACGCGCGATCGTGAACGCTTTTGAGGGAATCCGCGTAATCGTGTTCACGATCGCGTAATCCTGTTCACGATCGCGCAACGTCGCGGTTCCCGCTGGTCAATTCAGCGAGGCTTCAGTATTATCATGCCTTAAGCCGGGGTAAAACACGGTTCCTGCCTTTGAGTCTGAAACTGCGCGCCAAGTCCACTACGCAGTCCCATCGAGCCCCGGTCTACTATGTGGACTTGGTACTCCGCGAAGGACTGAGTCTGGGGGAGGCCTTGCCTAAAGCTCTTGAGATGGCCCAGCTTGCTGAAAGGGCCGGAATAGACTTTGTGGCCCTCGAAGAAGGTGCGCGGCAAGGCTTAAGTAATGGCGCCTTTAAGGAGTCGGAAGAGGAACAACCGGAGGTGTTGGCCGAGTTTTTCCCGGAAGTCGTTTCAGAGGCAGCTTCGGAGATAACCGAAAGCGAGCGGGTGGTTGTGGAGGAAGCCGAGCTTAAAGTAGACCCCACAACGATTATGCCTAGTCAACCGTCAGAGTCAGGGAAATTGGAGCCTGTGCCGACAAGGAGGGTGAGATAGGTAGGAAACCCCTGGGACGCTCCGGGGGTGTTTTTAGGTCTCGAGAACCGATTGTTTAGACGCCCCTAAGTGTTTTGTTCCAGCTGTTGCTATAAGGTACTCAAACACCATATAAAATAGACAAATGGTGGTATGTACGATTTTAGACACTAGCCGCTCTCTATAATGGCCAAAGCTAGGCGATCCGCCAAGTCTACTGAAGGGAAAGGTAAGACAAAAAACATACACATTTTAGATGAGGCACCTACTCTGTGACCGATAATAATACCACATTCGAAGAAGCGGGAACCAAAGCACCTATTTCACCAGAAGACTTCGTTGCAGCAAGAAAAGTTCTAACGGAGAGATGTCGAGCTGCGGGTATAACGCTAGATGAAGTGAACCTTCCAGACGAGAGGCCACAATTACAATTAGGGATGAAATGCGGTCGAGATACTCGCTGGGTAAGCATATTTGGGGATGAACACATAAGATGGCTCCTCTCAATTCCATTTGAGAAATATGGTTTTCTTGCCGATTATGAGGCCATATGTTCGTACTCTGACGGCACAATAGAAGCTGGACTTAGACCAGCCGTACCACCTAACATGCCTCTAAGCTTTGTGTATAGGCGCCTGTTTGGGTTGCAATCCGTGCCTGGATTCAATGTCGAGTCTGCAAAAATCGCCGTAGCTGCCACTCAAGACGGCCTACCTAACATTGAAATTAGCCAGGCGTCCGACATCTTCATTGGGTTGTCTGACTCGCCTTTGTCAAGATTTCCGCCCCGGACGCGGATAACGCTAAAACTTTCAGGCTGCAAAGTCACAACGTACGATTCTGCACTTGACCTACTTCATAAAATTTCCGGATCGATTTGTTTTCAGCTCGACTTACTCACCGATGTTCCGGTAATTCTTGACCGAGAGAACCGCCGTCACTCTCGCCGACGAAGATCCAGGAAAAACACGAGCCTAGCTGCCGACTTACAATATCCGAAAATGCAATTCAGCGAGGCCCCACTTTCTTTATATTGGTATGCCAGAAGTGCGGCGGGCATGCCACTATTACAATTTCTTGCGTTTTATCAGGTTATTGAGTTTTATTTCCCTATTTACTCTGAATCAGAGGCGCAACGTAAGTTGAAGGGAATCCTTAAGCATCCAATGTTCCGTATCGATCACGATGCGGATATTGCAAAGCTGCTGGCAGCCATCCGCGTTAGTCGAAATGGGGCTTTTGGTGACGAGAGATCACAACTCCATGCGACGCTGTTGGAGTGTGTTGATCGTGATCGCCTGCGACACTACTTTGAGGAAGATAATGAGCGCAAGGAGTTTTTTATGGCCAAGACAAAATCTCCTCCTTATCACAAGATACCGTTGGCGAATCTATCAGTGGACCTCAGGGGCGACGTAGCTGATAGGCTCTATGACATCCGTTGCAAAATCGTTCATACGAAGACTGATTCTAGGGATAGTAGCATCGAGTTGCTACTACCTTTTAGTAAAGAAGCTGACCAACTATTCTTCGATATAGATCTTGTTCAATTCCTTTCTCAACAGGTACTGATTGCTGGAAGCACGCACATCTGAAGTGCGCAACTAACTCAACATGCAACCAAATCTTGTGAGCGAACTTCGCGACACTGTACGAGGGATACTACGGTGCCCATGGAGTCATATTCATATACGCCATGGTAGATGTGCGCTTCTTAACGGCGCCGCTATTTAGTGTCCCTGTATTGTGTAGGTTCTTGGGGCAGGCTAGGCTAATTTCTTGCTGGCCGCGTCAACAAAAATCCCCCAAGAAACGTCTTCTATTCCATTGCGAAATACTGACCGGACAGGTTAACCTTGGGCACCCCCTATTTATAGGGTTTTTCACACACAGCAACTCACGCCACCACAGAACATAAGAGAAGCCTTTTATGGCCCGGTTAACCGAGCAGGAACAGCAAGAAGTCATCCGCCATCTGGAAGCAGCCAAGCCGTTGCCAGAGAAGTACCGATTTCTTTTGTTTGAAGACAAACGGGAAGTCGAGTTGGTCTGGAACGGCAAGACCAACGAGGTCTGTAACGTGGTGCTGCCCTTTCAGACCATCGAGCAGGTAGATGAACCGCGCTCTGAAAAGCCCGTATCGATGCAGTTTGGGCTATTTGACACAGATACCCGTGGCCGGCAGATCAAAGGGTGGACCAACAAGCTCATTTGGGGTGACAACAAGCTCATCCTTTCTAGTCGTTAAGAATTGCTTATTCTACCACAAACATAAAAACACGACGGCCTGAAAGCAGATCCACGTAGACCCGCTGCTTAATGTAGGTATAGAAAAGAACATTCAATTTATTCAATCGCTGGAGACTGAGTATGGCGGTCAAACCAAAACGAATATTTATAAGCTACAGCCACAAAGATGAACCGTTCCGGGTAGAGCTTGAAAAGCACCTGTCAACCATGAGAAGAAATGGATATGTCTCTACGTGGTCGGACAGAAGAATTGCGCCTGGAGGAGAGTGGAGAAGTGTTATTGATACAAACCTAACAGACTCGGACCTGATCTTGCTCCTCGTGAGTGCAGACTTTATTGCGTCTGACTACTGTTACGATGTTGAGGTTGTCCAAGCCCTAAACAAGCATTCTGAAGGCCAGGCAATCGTTATTCCTCTTATTATCCGTCCTTGTGACTGGCACGATGCCCCATTTGGACAGCTCCAAGCTTTACCAGAATACGGTAAACCTATTTCGTCCTTCGATGATCCGGATAAAGCGTGGCTTGATGTCGTTACTCGTCTTAAGATGCAGATCAAAGCCAAAAAGCCTAAGCTTCCAGAGCTGGAAGGCACGAAAGAGACAGTCTCGTACTCCGTCCTAAAGGCGCCCGTTGCAGAATGGCTTATTGACACAGAGGTCGAATTTGCACACAGACGAGGTGGCCGGATAACATTGCAAGATATATTTGTCTGTCCGGACCTGAAGGTTTTCAATAAGGACATTGGAAATATGACAAAGACTATCAACGGCTCTCAAATTCTTGATGCTGGTAGCCAGAATCTTATATTTGGAAGCGAACAAAGTGGAAAAACTAGCCTAGCAAAACACTACTACTCCCAGCTTCTGAAAATAGGCCGGATACCCGTCGTTATTAACGGTGGTGATGTAAAAGTATCAGACGTTAAAAACATCGTGCATCACGCGTATCAGGAACAGTATCTCGACGGGAATCTCGACCCCTTCGAGGCGCCAGGCAAACTCGCATTAATATTGGATGATTATACCCATTTACGCCTAAATACCAAACATCAGAATAAATTCCTGACGGAAATGAAGGATATCGCCTCACTCGTAATTGTCTTCGCTATCGATTCATTGCAATACGTCATTCAAGACATAGAGGGCTTTGAAAACTGGGCACAATTCGAGATTTTGCCGTTTGGAAACGGGAAGAGAGCAGAATTGACTCAAAGGTGGGTATCAATAGGTATAAATGAACAGATAGACGAAGGGGAGCTTTACCAGAGCACTGATGAACTAAAGCTCCACCTAGATTCTTTCGTAAAGCGCAACATAGTGCCAGCGAAGCCGATTTACCTTCTGACTCTACTTCAGATGACGGAGACATTTACACCTCAGAAAATTGAACTTACGTCATATGGCCATTGTTACCAGTACCTGATTTATCTGGCCCTTGATAAAGCGCAACTAAAAAGCAACGCCGTCGATTCCTATTTGAATTGGCTGACAGAATTCGCAAACGCAATATTTGAGGGAAATGGTAGCGGTTTGGAGGAAACGGAACTCGAAGCGTTTTCTGTGGCCTACGAAGAACGATACCTGAAGATCGATAAAAAAAAGGTCATAGAAGACTTCGTTCGCAGTGGAATATTGATCAATGAGAACAAGATACTTGCGTTTAAATACCGCTATATTTACTATTTTTACTCAGCAAAACATTTATCAGAAAGCCTCATGAAAAGCAACGCAAGACGGGAGAAGGTTAGGAGCCTGCTTGAGAATTTACATAGGGAGGATTGCGCGAACATCATAATATTCTTAACGCACCATACAAAAGACTCATGGGTTCTTGAAGAAATTCAGCTATGCATGATGAATTTGTTTCAAGACTGCAAGGAAGCGACCCTTGAGAACAATGAAACTAGCTTCATGAAGGAGTTTCTGGACTCCATACCGAAGCTAGTTATTCAAAAACGCAGCGTAGAAGAGGAACGAAAAAAACAAAACAGGAGAGCAGACGAAGCGGAAGCCCTTGAGGGCGAAATAGATTTACGTGTGAATCAGCTAGATCCCACAGCGATGTTAGCAAGGATCAACAGGGGCTTCAAAGGAATTGAGCTAATTGGGCAAATTGTAAGAAACAGGCATGGCTCTATCGATAAGGCTATATTAAAGCAAATGGCGACGGTGGCTTATGAGGCTGGCCTCAGATTCCTTCGATGGTTTTTGGCGGCTGCGGAGGCGTCACAAGACGAGGTAACCCGGATGATCGAGCACATGCTTAACGAGGACCCAGGAGTTCGGAATGGGAAGGTGGAGAAGGAAGCGAAGGCGATGTTCTTATTACTTACATACGGGGTTATGTTCGGAGTCTTGCAGAAAATTGCTGCGTCTATAGGGTCAAGAGAGGCGAATGCTGTTTATGATGCAATAGAAAAAGAGACGCCGACCCATGCGGTTAAGTTGATAAACTTAGCCATTGAGCTTCAATTTCAGAAAAAAGTGGACATAGCGCGTCTGAAGCAATTGACGAGAGAGTTTAAGTCAAACATGGTGTGTGATCGTCTTTTGAAAGAGACTGTTATCCAGTACATATATATGCATTACGTAAACTACAAGGAAAAGCAGCAACTAGGTGAAGTATTGAACTTGCCAGTAGCAAGACAACAGTCTCTGGAGTTAGAGCGGAAATTAAAATTGTGAGTGGCAATCATGTTATGCAAAACTATTACTACAGGAGATTTTTGCGTGTGTCTCAGAACATTCAGTACGTAAATGTTTGACTTTTGTGTTACCGCGTATCTAGTTCTGATGTATACGGAACCGCCAATTGTTTGGGCTGCCGGTTCTGGTGACGAGGGGCCTATTACTGGGGCAATAGATAAATATACTTCTGAAACCCACTAAACACCTCTTTCACCTGCGTCGGTTCTCCCAAATCTTTAAAGGCATCGGACAAGGCGTCATGATAGCGGGGTCGTAAAAGCGGGGAGAGCTTCTCGATATCCAGCTCCTCAACACCGACTTGGACATACTGTGCTAATACGAAATTCAAGAAGATTTCCTGTTTGTCCGTGAACTGCTTGGCCATAAAGACTTTGGCCTGTTCGGCCCGCTCTGTCCGAGATATTGGCTGGAGAGCAAAGGCCACATAGGCCAGCACATCAAAAAGGTCGCTGTTCTCGGCATCGATGATCCACTGCATCTCCAGCAACACATCATGGCCATAGCCCTTATCCGCAAGTCCTAAGAGAAAGGCTTTACGAGTTTCAGGGACACTCCATAGCGTGCGCAGTTCGTCTTCATCTTTGAATGCGTATTACGCGCGATCATGAACATCCATTACGCCATCGTGAACATCCTTACGCGCGATCGTGAACGCTCGTTGTGTGATTGTTCATTACGCGCGATCGTGAACGCTTTTGGGGGAATCCGCGTAATCGTGTTCACGATCGCGTAATCCTGTTCACGATCGCACAACGTCGCGGTTCCCGCTGGTCAATTCCGTTGTAAGTCCGCATGCTGCCGAGCTTTTTCCTCGGAGAACGGTATGCCTACAGTGAGATTGACCATGAAATACACCCGTGAAGTCGTTCGTCTGCGTGTTTTAGGCTTAAGTCAACGCGCTATTGCGCGCGCCACCGGGGTCTCGCTCGGGGCGGTCTGCCAGATATTAAAGGCCTGCTCCGGCCAC
>Ga0307375_10001714_pt1 | contig 23502 bp, 43 predicted proteins | sample TR1MG_FD_202531 | JGI IMG/M metagenome (GOLD analysis project Ga0307375, IMG submission 202531) | Soil microbial communities from Risofladan, Vaasa, Finland - TR-1 | ecosystem: Environmental > Terrestrial > Soil > Coastal area > Acid sulfate soil | place: Finland: Risofladan, Vaasa | collected...
GCCGGGCTCATGTCATTCATTCAAGACACCAAGCGCAAGACATTCCGCGACGACTGCTGGCATGTGGCCACCAAGGTTCCAGTGAAAGTCGGGGATCGTTACGACGTATCCGTCGTGCTCTCCGAGAGCGAAGGTGTTGTACAAAAACTCAAGATCAAACGTGTTCAAAGCGAGGGCAACCTCGTTATCGAAAGCGGCTGTGAGAACCTCATCATCAGTGACCCGTGCTACATCATCGCCGACAAACACTGGGGCGACTTCTGCAACAAGCTCCACGATACTGAGGCCAGAGATCGGCAGTACCCAATCTTCATCGAGGACCACGGCGTAAAGGTCGCGGTATCAGGTTCCGGGTACGGCGATGGCCACTACTCCTGCAACATCGAAACCGATGATGACGGCAACCTCGAAGAAGCCTACATCACCTTCCTCACCGAAGACGACCGCGACCCCGACGGCGACCTCGAAGAACAATGGCAAGAAGACGACGATGAAGACGAGGAATAATGGCTGATACAGACGGTAAAGATCTGGTTCTCCGGGTCCGGGAAATCGACAACGGCTTCCTCCTGCTCGGCCGTGTTTTGGGCGAGCGGTTGCCAACGAAATTTTTTCCGGACCTTGACAGCGTTGAGCAGTCGCTAATCGCGCAGGTTAATGCCCACTTCAATGAACCGGAGGATGCTGAAGAGCCGGAAGAGGGCCCATGCTAGCCCTCCACATCCTCACGGGCGCCGTGGTGGTCTGCATGCTCTTCGGCACCTTGGCCATCAGGGCAAAGGTCTATTAGGCACCAATGAAGGCGTTCCAATTCGACGCGCCGTCGCTCACCAGCAGGACCCAGCCATCATCTACCGCAAGCGTCACGCTGGCGGCCTTGAGGTTGATCGTGTCGGGGAGTGTTTGCACAAAAACAACGCTCGCAAGAGTCAGTGCGTTTGGCGCCAGATAGCGCGTGAAAAAACCCCTGGGGAAGCTTGCGGCGGGCGGCAGGGTGACGGTATGAACCACGGTGGTGTTGACCGTTACGATCCCGGCGCTGTCCTGTGCGGTGACGGTAGACGCTGCCTCTGCGCCCGAGATGACGCGTTGGCGAACGAAGAGCTTCGCATTCAGGTTAATATTTTCCTGATTGTACGAGTCGGTCACAGCCCGGGTAGTATAGCATAGACATGAGCGATCCCCACAGAGAGCGCCGCTCGCGCTGGCTCGACGGCGTTGAGATTCTGGAATTCAACAAACAGGTGTGGATTGAAGAGTCCCACGTCTACATGCTGATGGATCGCGAGCTTGCGTTTGAACGCTTACGCAACGCCAAGATTTTTTGCTCCTACTGCAGAGAAGAGAAGCCTTCTCGCGACAGAAAAACAAACACATTCATGCATCAAATTTACGCAGAAGAAAGCCCCACCGTGCGGACTCTAAAGATAGTCCCATGCTACGCCGACGCAATTTGGCGGAATGAGGATCAGTGACCGGACTGCTAGCTGAAAATTCCCACGTCTATTGCTTGTGGTTTGTCCCCTTCGACGGCGACAACAACTTCTTCGCCGCAATGATTAAGGACGTGGAAGGCGACCGAGTCATCTACAGGTTCGAGGACTCCGAGGACTGCAACTACTTCGTTATCAAACGCGGCGACAGCACTATGCGGGACTTCCGTAGGGCCTTCAACCTTACCGTCGAAGAGTTCTCCACCAGCGCAGAGGCACGCATGGAATATCTACCTGTCGATGGCGGCGTCGAACGAGCGTTGGATATCATCGAGAAACAACCCTGGGCAGAGCAGATCCTTCCAGGATAACACCAGCTTGCATGTGCTTAGCTCATGTGCTACTTCTTCGGTCTAGACAACAGAGGAAGTATTGCTTTGCAGCTAACTCGTCAGCAGATTTTTGACGAAGCACTCGCCATCGCCCGCCGACAGAACAAGCCGTGTATGAATGAGCGTGGATGGAATCTATTCCATCACAAGAGGCTCAGGTCATTTACGGGCTCGTGGATTCCTGTCGATGTGGGTCATGACATGGAGATCAACGTCATGACTTCGAAGGAGTACGTGCTTGCCTTTCCACAGATTTTTGATATCGCCGACGAGTCTTTTGTCGGCGACCTTGAATATATACACGACACTTGTGAACCCAATGAATGGGAGTATCACTTTCAGCAATTCGCCGAGGACTATAACCTCGTCTATCAACCGAAGGACAGTATGAAATGGCCACAAAGAAGAGTATCGCCAATGCGTTTGAGAGCCAGTTAGCTATCGCTCTCAAGTCAGCCTCTATCACAGCAGCAGCAATCGTCGTCAAGAGCAACCCCGACATAACGCTGGAAGACTTCTATACCCTCGTGAAGCCCCAGGGGTTTCCGGAGAACATAACGCTGGGCGAACTTGTGCAAGCCCTATCTGGTGATAGCGTTCGCCTTTCCATCATTCACCCGGGCGTCAGCACGCAGCAGGCACCGGCCAAGACGAAGAAGAAATCTGCGGCTGTTGTCGCCAAGGGGAAGCCGCGGAAACCTTCGAAGCTGCCCGAAGTCAGTTGCATGACCAAGGCTGGGCAGGAGGCGTACCACCGTTCCATTTTGGAGTATCTCACGGCCGTGGACGACTGGGTCCGCAGTCCTGACATCATGGAGCATTGTGGCGGGGACAGTTCGCAAATCGGCACGGCGATGCGTAAGCATCTTATCCCCACCGGCATGGTCAAAAGCAAGGGCAAGACCTACGGATTGCATTTTGCAATTACCAGCAAGGGGAGGCGGAAGGCCGTCTCCGGCTCGGCTGTCACGGCATCGCGGCCGGCACCTGTCAAGAGTGGAGCGAGTAAGAAGCGTGCCGACGCGGTTGATATCGGTGATGACAGCCGCACGCAAGCTGCGCGGGATGCGTATCGCGCAGTCGTCTTGAAGTTCTTGCGCGGGAACAAGTGGCGGTCGGGCCCGGAGATCTCCGCAGCCTGCGGCGGCAATGCAGCAAGACGCAAGCGTGTCCTGCGGAACCTTATCGAAGCCGGCGTCGTTGAACACAACGGGAAAATGACGGGAGGCGCACGCTGGCGTCTCGCGCGGAAAAAGTCATAGCAATGAAGGCTACGTGCCCTACCAATCCGGCGCACAATCGATTCGCAACCATGGCCCACATGTCCGAAGAGTGGGTGGTGAATGAACATGGCGAGTTCATCACAGAAGGCGACCCGGGAGCCGGCGGAATCGTCGCAAAGCCACATCCAGAAAACACCTGGACCTGCACCGCCTGCGGCGCAGAAGCCACGGTAGTTTCGTAATCATAGGGGGCGGTGCGGCACGACCCTCACCGGCGACGCCGGTGTTCCCGTCGCAAGAACAAGTCAATGACTATCAATGCGTTTGAGCAACAGTTAGCTATCGCTCTCAAGCAGGCATCTATCACAGCGGCGGTTGGCGTTATCCAGAACAATCCTGACATGACGCTGGAGGATTTTTATGCAGTCATCCACCCCCAGGGTGTGACCGAAAGCATTACCCTCGGCGAACTTCAGGCCGCTCTGACAGGACAGGCACTGCCTGCTCCCGTCTTAATGCCTACCCCTTTGCAACGGGCGGCGGCGCCGCCAGCCCCAAGGTTATCCCAACCGCCCAAGGTTAATTGTCTATCCAACGCCGGGCAGGAGGCGTACCATTATTCAATTCTCCAATCCCTGGCCGCGATGGAGGAATGGATCCGCGGGCCAGACCTCAGGGAGTACTGCGGCGGAAGCAAGGGGCAATTCAACATCGCCATGCGCAAGCATCTTATCCCCGAAGGTCTTGTAAAGACACGCGGCGCATACAGCGGAATGGGATATGCCATCACCGCCAAGGGGAAAAAGCGTGCCGCAAGGAGAGCGCCTACCGCTTCGCAGTTCCAGGTGCGGGAGCGGGCCAAGCCTTCGCCGTCGCATCGTATCACCGGTTACCGTGAAATCGTCCTCAACTTTCTTCAGCAAAATCCGCAGTGGCATTCTGGAGAGGATGTTTCCAACGCCTGCGGCGGAACCCTTGCGTCCCGCCGCCAATGTCTCAAGTCTCTTGTGAGCGACGGTCTTGTGGAGCGCAACGGTGAGTACACCGTCCGCATGCGATACCGCATCGTCCACCTTCAGTAAAATAGGTAGCCATCCAGCAGTAGAAACCCCTGGTACCGCAGCGAGCCAAAGTACCACTACAAACACAGATGTACAGAGCGTGCCAAGACCTCTTAGAAAACCACTGCGTTAGAGCGCTTTTCTGTGCTACAATCCGCGCCATGCTGCACCATGCAGATGACGACTCCTTCGACCAAGAAGTACGGCAGTCAGGCATACCGGTCCTGGTCGAATTCTTTACCCCAAGCTGTGGCCCATGCCGTCAGCTTGAGCCACATCTCAAGAAGCTGGCTAGCGATTTCGCAGGTCACTTGAAGGTGGTTAAAGTCAATTCCAATCAGGCGCAACAGACCGCCGGGAGCTACGGGGTGCGCATGGCGCCGACTCTGATTCTATTCAGGGGCGGCACTCCCGTCCGGGCTATCAATGGTAACCCGGGTCCCCATCGGCTCCGCGAGTTTGCCCAGTCCATTTTGTGATGGTCAAGAACCGCGCTGCTGTTGCCATCATCCTGCGGGGCGAACGCATCCTGGCGGTCTCCCGTGGACATGACACGAGTAACTGGGGGTTGCCCGGCGGCCACGTCGAGCCCGGGGAGACATTGCCCCAGGCAGTCGAGCGCGAATTGCGGGAAGAGACCGGGATTCTGGCCGACATGCATTTGCAATGGAAATCCCTGGGGACCGTCCTTACGGACACCGGGACCCGCTGTACATACTTCATCCCTCAGGGCCGATTGTATTTTCCCAAGGTCATGCGCAGCGTCCCCTTCGAGGGGTACGTGGAGTGGAAGCTCCCCGAGGAACTGCTGACGCCGTCTTGTGTTTTTCGCGAGTACCACTCAGCCGCCTTTCAAAAACTCGGCATCATCGATGGGTCGCATCCCGACGACCATCCTCTAACGCCATAGACCACAGGCGTCAATGGCGTTACAATCGATACGACATGGCACTCACAGACTTTGAGAAGGGCTGCATTGACGACATCTACTCGGCAAGCGCGCCGAAGGATCGCCGCCGACCCAGCCTGGAACAGCAGGCCAATCTCAACGCCATCAAGCATGGCTCCGAGGTCGAGCGCCAGGCGTTGATCGCGACGTACATTAATGGCCAGGGGCTGCTCGAAGTAGCAGCGGCTATCGCGGCCTGCGACAGGCAGACCGCCGATATAGATGCGCATAAAAAAGCGCTCGTCGCCAAGCAGGCTGCGATGACGGCCTACGTGACACCGTAACCGCGCGCGTAAATTTTGGGCGCAACGGGAGACGCCGCTAACCGTGAGGCGCGGTCGGCCTCTGGAGATATCCCTATCAGGGGAGATGTCGGACTGACGGTCTTCCCGAGCGTCCTTTTACTTAGTCTGAAACAGATCATCCGAAGGGTTGACATGACCCTATTTATGAAGCACAACAACGTTCCCTTCGGGGACCAACTATAAGGAGAGCAGTATGTCTGAAGAGAAGAAAAAGCGAAAGAAGAAGCGCTCCGCCAAGGAGCTTTTGGCGGCCAAAGAGCGCGAGCTTGAGAAGCTCAAGGAGCGCGTGCGTCGCAAGAACGTCGAGCAGGCGATCGAGAGCGGCAAGCTCTCTGAGGAAAAGGAGAAGGAGTTCAAGGCTCTCAAGCGCAAGGTATCTGTAATGCGCAAGGCCGCAGACATCTTCGAGGATGCGGGCGCAGAGGATGCAGCCGGCGCTGCCAGTAAGCTCGTAAAGCGTTTCGGCAAGGCCATGGCCGTCATGGTTGATGAGGCTGACGAGGAGTCCGAGGATCCCGAGGAGGAAGAGGAGGAGGGCGAGGAGGAAGAGGAGGAGGAAGAGGACGACGACGAGGAGTACGAGGAAGAGGAAGAAGAGGAAGAGGACGACTAGAAATAGCCCAGGCGTTTGGCGAAGGGCCGGAGGTAACCATATCTCCGGCCCTTGCTATTTCTATACCCGTGCCGGAGGAATCGCGGTACACTCATAATCTATGAGACTGCGAGACAAAGATATCCGCGCCGCCGAGTCGGTGGAGTATCTTGCCAAGATTCCGCCCACCGGGAATCCTGAGCAAGACCTCAAGACCGCGATGGACTCCATCGGCAACAAGGGGTGGTCCCTTGTTGAGCGTGGCGAGAACAATCCATTTGCAGATTGGACCACGACTTTCCACAGGAAGATCGCCCTGGAAAACGGGTTCTATGAGAAGCCGGCATGGGCGCAGCAGGCCACGTTGTGGCATGAGGACGTTCATATCGAGCAGCGCATTGACGTCGGGAGGCATCGATTCAACGTGCGGTACATGGGGAGCCAGCGGCATCGATTGATTTACGAGACTCATGCGTACCGTGAGAGCATCCGAAATCTGAAGGCGCGCGGCGCCAGTGACAGGGAGATCTCCGCATACATCTCCCACGTCATCAAAATTCTTCGCTACAAATATCGCATCACTCTTCTGAGGAAGAAGGGTGCTCGGGCGGAGATATGCCGCATCCTTTTATTGGGCGCAACGGACTGGGGATAAACCGTAGCAAGCGGCCGCTGGGTATGGCAGGTTATATACTTGCAAGGCAACGTAGATATGGCTACTATACAAGACACCGTCGGCAGGCTGGCGATTGCCAAGGAGAACATCTTGATGGGACAAAAGGTAGTCTCTCAGGTTCTGCATGTATTCTATGAGCGGGAAGACGACACCCGTTCTAAGACGCCGTCTCCCACGAAGACGCCGGAGGTTGTTGTTCACGGAGATTTGGAGTGGGCCATTGAGCGTCTGGAGTTGGCGATTCACGATCTGAAGGTCGTTCAGGAGAGGATCCCGAATGACTGAAAGGGAGTCCAAGTTCAAGAACTGGCAGGATCTCTACGATGAGATGATCCTGCTCTTTCCAGACGGTGCAATCGAGTGTGACAATCACGGGCAGATCCTTGTCTATACCGGGTTGAAAGTAGACCCAGGTGATCACACTACCTTGATTGATATAGTCTCAGAAGAGGAAGGTCATGGCTGAAAGGGAATCGCCGCTGGAGTTCTGGGAGGATGACCACGGCGGGTGGCACTGGATCTTCCACACATCTGGAGACCCCTTCGCGTCACCCGGCCACTTCCCCAATCGGCCGGCTGCAGTCAACAACTTCCTGCTGTTGATCACCCTCGGCAACGCAGAGATTGCTCGGACGCTTCAGTCCGGAGATATGTTTCCGGAAGATGGGTGACGGAGATCCAGATGTCGGCCAGGCCTACTGGGAGGACGAGGACGACGATGGATCTGATTGCTGGATCCGCCATGATGGCGTGATTGGCAACTCAAAAAAAGGCATCAAGTTCCGCATCGGAGGCCGAGATATATGGCTTCCGAGATCTCACATCACCACCTGTAAGGCGGAGTCTGTACAGGTGACGCGATGGCTCAGGGGGCAAAGGCCGGAGTTGTTTCGGACTCCGGCTCCATAAAGTTTCGTATCCAGTAAAGACCGGGCTGGATATGGAAGTATCAAATCGGTCACAAAAAGGAAAGCAGTATGTCTGCAATTAGCGATCTTCGCGACGCGAAGGCGGAGCACGAGGGGATGCGTATGCATCTCAGCCCTGAGCAGAACAAGGAGATGGACGGATCTTTCGCCCATGCATCCCGATGGCTCAAGGCTGGATACGGGGCGTTTGCCCTGATGGTACTCGCCCTCGCAGCCCTCGCATTCTCGTAATCACCCAGATGGTGAATGCCCAGCTTCCATCCTTCGACTTCGTTGTACCACCGACAATGTCCGATGACGGCGCATTGGTGTTGGCGGAAGAGGCGTGTAGGTCTGCGTTTGGGATGTCGGATTTCGACATCCTAAAGATCTCCATCGCCGAATCCGGGTCCATCGAAACTCCAAAAGGCATCGTAGAAGGGAAGCGGTACATCGTCGTGTACCGAAACAACCTGCCACACTAATGCTCGGACGCATAAGGCGGCCTTGTTTAATGTGACACAATTCGCCCCGGGTCACTTGACCCGGGGCATCTGCATCCCTAGGATAGGGCGGTTCCCTATTGGCCCGGCTTTCGTATTGGGTCCATCGGTTCGACTCCGGAGTGATGCTCCATGCGGTATGAGACTGAGTGGCAGAAAAACCAAGAGAAGATAGAGGCTAACTTCAGAAAGAAGATAGCCTACCTGAAGAAGCAGGTACACGATCAGGTTTTAGAAGTTGGATTGTATCAAAACCAAAGCTTCAATCAGCGTGTGCTTTTACAAGAAATTCTTGCCATATGCAGGCAGGAGCACCTTCAGTATCTAGGGCTAGATGATAAGCTCAGAAGGATAGAGAGTTATGCAAGAAGAGCCCTGGAAGCCAAGTGATAAACCACAAGGCCAGATACGCATCGAAGATCAGGTAAGGCCGTGGGTGGATGGGCTGAAGACGCTTGTCATCTCCAACCGCAGGGACCCCGAACTCGAAGACAGGCTGAGCAAAAGGTTAGGCCTCGACATCACTTGGGCCATCTGCAATGTGCGTCGCGCCCAGGCCCAGGCGAAGGCTATTGCCAACAGGAAGTACGATCTTGTCATTGGGCAGACGGGGTTCCTCTCGCACAACATCGAGACGATCCTGGCGCGCGCCTGCACGGCTAATCAGATACCGTATATTCGAGCAGACAAAGCCAGGCTGGTGTCACTGTCCCTGGCTTTGGTGCGAGACCTTGGCATAGACCTGAAGGCAACACCGCCGAAGAGCGACGTTATCCGCACTTCGGCTCCACCCCAAGAATCCAGCAATGGAAGAATAAGGAGGCGAAAGATTATGACCGTGCCTCAACGGCCAGAAGACTATAAAGATCTGGACATCGATGTCCTGAAGTTCCTTGAGAATCAGGACTCGTATTTTCGGCTCGAAGACCTATACCGCGCGCTCCCCGGACTCCCCATCATTCTCGATGAAGACGGTGGTGTCAACTGGAATAAGATGCGCGTGTGGACCAATGCTGTTGGCAAGATTCTGCGAGGGCTCAACTATGTGAACGCTCAGCTTCCGCAGGCTCTCGACCCGAAGAGGCCGCGTGTGTGGATCCGTCGGGACAAGCAAAACAGACTCCAGCTTCACGGCGTCCGTGTTCCGGACAACAGCCGGGACAACAGCCGGGACTACACGCCCGCAGACGTTGCCCGCAATCAGCCTCCGCCGCGCTCACCGGCGACCACCTACGCTCCCACCCCCAGACCGCAACAAGCCCGCGGGCAGAAGTGGATGCGTAAATACGAGAAGGCTATTCGGGCCCACGCCAAGGGAAAGCTCTACGTCCACCCTGAAGACATCCTGCGCATGCTCGGTGTGAAACTTCCTTCCGCAGAACATATCGTCTGGCAAGAGCACATGTTCTGGACAAGGAACACAGCACCCGTCCTGCGTAAGCTGGGATTCACGCCGCGCACACGCGAGTTCGGCGGTCGCAAAACCCGCGTATGGGTCCACAAAAAAGCGCCCCGCTACCTCACCGTGGGCCCTCCCGGTGAAAAATACATCTCACCCTACGAGGCGGCACGAACCCCGCCCCGCACCACAGCACCGCAGCCCAGGCCCGCACCACAGCGCCAGCCGGCCGCGCAGGCTCCCGCCACTCCGCAGCCCAGGCCAACCGCACCGACCGGGGTCAAGGCGGTGAGGATCTCGTACAGCAGCATCCAGGGCGGTAACATGGAGGAACTTGTCCTTGTGCTCACGCGGGCCGGTTGGTCAGTCTCATTTGGGCCGTGACCTGGACAAGTAAAAAACAGGGTGCAAGAACACTCTTCTACGACGCAGATGAGCATGTCGCGACCATCTTGAGTAAGGATGGCGTGTGGTTTACCTGGTACACGCACAAAAAAAGCGGCACAGCCACATCTTTTGAAGACGCAAAAAAAGCTATCGTTTCTGCGATAGAATAGAGCATGGCCGAAGCCTGGAAAAAGATTCCTGACTACCCAGGATACGAAGTCTCGGACCTCGGTAGAATTCGATCGTACAAAGGTGTCAATCAGAACGCTCCGCTGCGGGACCGCCCGCGACTCATGAAGCAGCGGATTCCAAAATCTGACGGATACCCCCGCGTCACACTCCAAAACAAAGATGACAAGAAGGTCGTACGACAAGTCCACCTTCTTGTCGCCAGGGCTTTTTTGGGCCCCGCAAAAGGCCGTGTTGTTCTCCATAAGAATGGGAAGCGCAACAATCCAAAGCTTTCGAACCTGCGCTACGGGACACATCAGGTCAACATGGATGACAAGTACATCCATGGCACTCACGGAATGGGCGAGCGTAATACCCAGGCGCTGGTCTCTGAAAAAGAACGCAACAAGATCCTGCGTCTAAAGGGCGAGGCGACCCAGCAGGAAATCGCCGACGAGTACGGTATCTCACGTCAGGCTGTCAGCGATATCCACCGCGGCATCACCTGGGCCCACGTCCACCCCTATCTGAAAAAACTCAGAAAGGTTTGGGAGGGATACCTGAAAAGCCACAGTTCCGTCACGCTGAAAAAGGCATACCGACTTGCAAAAAATGGCGCCGAACATGACGAAGTTATCGTCCGGAAAGAGTCCCGGCATGCCATCAAATCTATCGGGAGAGAGATGAGGAGCAGGGGATTCCTGTGACAGGCACGGCTGACAAGGTTGTCATATGACCGCGCATCTTCTATCCACGCTTATTTTTTCCATGCTGCTTTCCAACTGTGAGGCTCCCGCCAGTGACCCTGCTGCAAAGCCAGGCCTTGGTGACGAGTGTGTCCCCGGCGAGTACGGCTGCGACTGCGACTGTTCTAATGGCGTGGTGTGCGTATGCGACGCGCCGTTTACATGTCAATCTCCCGAGGATTTCTGCACCGTCGAGGTGCTTCAGGAAGATGAGTCATACCCGGCCCGATGAGGCTTTGCGCGTAGCCGATACCGAAGCAAGAATCGCGCACGCTCGGAGAGGGAGTATGGAGGAGTTGATGTCAGGCGAAAAGGACATGGCCCAGACGCTGCACGCTGCTACCGAGGCTATGCAGTCGGCTGGGTACCAGATTGCCGCGCTCCATAGAAAGATCAGGAGGCTCAGCGAGGAGAATGCCAGATTGCGCGAGATGGCCAGATATTTTGTGGAGACATGGACCTGCACCAGCAGTTTCGCTCCAGGCTGTGAGCATATGTGCAAATGCCCGCTATGCTTGGCCACGCGCGCGCTCACCAGGCCGACCAGCTAATGTACGTACCGCCAAAGGAAGAAGACTTACACCCCATAAGCAAAGCGCGGCGACTCCGAAGTGAGTTGGGCCAAGCTATACAGGAACAAAAGTGGAAACGATCACACAACCTAGCACAAGATCTACTCAGGCAGATCGATATATGCCTGCTGCATGATAAGCCGCATGTTGACGGATTATTCAGGGTTGGAGCGATGTGGTACAAGGCGGCCCCGGCAAAGGCCAAGGGTATGATAGATCGCTTCAATCAAAAGCTAAAGGCAGAACACAGGAGACTTGCCAAATGACAGGCGTCATTATTTTTCTTGCCTTCTTCTTTGCCGCGGAAGGCGTATGGGTCACACTAACTGGGCGTCCTTATCTTAGGCGCAAGCTTGGGCTGGGACGACATGAGTTAGATGAAGATATCGAAGAAAGAGCTAAAAGAGTCCGTACGACTATGGATCGTATTCGAGATCGTGATCGCCATCTGGCTGATGACCCAACTCGGAATATCGGGCCTGGCGAAGGAGTTCTGCGAGCGCTTTCCGATGGACGAGTGCGCAGAGATTGATTGGGAGTATTACGGATATGAAGAGCAGTAGAGACGGAGACATAGTCATCCGCGGCGGCGACGGCCTGCCAGCCAGAAAGAAGCGCGGCTTCTCGCTCGACCTGGCATTCGCCATGGGCGGCACCGTCGTAATTGCTGCCTGCGTCTACGGTATTCTCACTGGCGCAGGAATTGTTCTGCCCGTGTATTCTTGGGCTTGTATCGGAATCATTATCGGTGTAATCAATCCTATGGGACGCCCGGGGCGCTCCTGACTTATGCCCAAACCTGAAGGAGAAGACCGCGGCCATCGGCGCGTGGGGTCACCGCGCAAGGCCAATCGTAATGGTGTCAACGGGCAGCCGGAGATACCTAAGATGCGGGCGATTGCGCGGCGCAAGAAACACTACCCCGAGTGGTACGGAAAGGTTCTTGCGGACCAGAGGAACGGCCTTCGGGACGTTAGCATCGAGATGTCCGCGCACGAGGCTGAGAGTGCACAGCGCCGGTTTCGTACGGCTCTTGAGCGCAAGTCTCCAGAGACAATCCGGGCCTACCAAAGCGCAGCCCGAAGCTTCGGAAAGTACATCGGCGTCGTCAAGGCAAAACCGTCTGATGTCATCGCGCGCGTCATCACGCTCAGCCGCATCGAGGCCGAGACTCTGGTTGAGGAGTACATCAAGTGGATGGATGAGGAGGAGGAGCTTGCCCCATCTTCCATCAACACATATCTGGCTGCGCTTAAGTTCTTCGTCCGCATTGCCCGCAAGGTCGGGTGGTGCGAGTGGCAGCTTGACGTAGACGGCTTGAAAAACTCTCTTGTCAAAGACGTTGAGGGCATAAGCCCTGATGATCTTGAGGCTATCCTGGAGTTTGTCGGTGAGGGCAATGACAAGCACATCCTGCGGCTGCGCATGCTTATTTTCATGCTGGCATTCATGGGCCTTCGTATCAGTTCCATACTTACGCTAGACCTGGAGAACCTGGACTTCGAGAAGAAGGGCGCGTGGTTCAAGATGAAGGGTAAGGGGTCCAAGCGTATATTCAAAACCATTCCGCCCCTGACGATTGAGGCCATCGAAGAGTGGCTCGAATGGCGCGGTGAAGAAGAGGGGCCCATGGTCCTGAACTTCACAAACGGCAAGCGAATTACACGCCAGTCTGTTGACAAGATGCTCAAGTCCCTGGGCAAAAAGGTTGGGATTGAGCGCCCGCTTCACGCCCATTCTTTCCGACATTTTGTAGCCACCGAGGGGCTGGAGCTTACCGATGGTAACCGCCACAAGGTCATGCAGCTTACAGAGCACGAGAGCGACAGGATGCTCGGGCGGTATGATGATAAGCGGCAAGATCTGGGCGGCGAGTTGTCGTCGCAGATCGAGTCTAAATTCCTCCTGAAGAATCTCCAGGAAGACGGGGATGAGGAGGACGACGTCGAGATCATGTCGGCCGCGTCCATTGACGACCTCGAAGAGGAAGAGGAGAAGATTGAGACGGGCTACTTGCCGCTGGACCTCGTCCTCGATGGCGGCGTTATACCAGGCCAGGTGATCGCCCTCGCTGGCGCCCCAGGACTGGGGAAGTCAACAGCCCTGCAGCATGGCGCCGGGTCCATGGCTAAAAAGTCTGGCAAGGTTCTGTACAACAGCGGCGAGCAGGGGCTCCGAGATCTGGCTGGCACCCTGAAGCGCCTGGACATACGCTCCCGCCGTCTCCTCATCATGAGCGAGAAGCGGCTTGAAGTCGTCATCTCCAAGACCCTGAAGCTTGGTGCCTCTTGCCTGATTGTTGACTCCATCAACTGCATGTCCTCGGTCGATTCCCGCGGACAGCCTGGCGGCACGTCCCAGATGAAAGCATGCTCCGACATGCTTATCGACATGGCCAAGAAGAACGAGATTGTCGTCTTCCTGATCTGCCATGTTACAAAGGACGGTGACCTCGCAGGACCGCGGGCCGTCGAACATCTCGTAGACACGGTGCTGCATTTCGAAGGTGAAGACAGCCTCCCCCAGCGTCAAGTCCGGGCCTCAAAAAATCGTTTCGGGTCCACTATGACCAAGGGTTATATGAAGATGACCGACAAGGGGCTTATTCCCTACGAGTCGCCTCGCGAGAAGAAGAAAAGGGAGTCGTTTGAATGAAGGCCGTATGGAAGTTCGAATTCGAAATCGATGACAATATCGAAATCGAGATGCCGGTGGACGCTGAAATTCTGTACGTAGATATACAGATTCAAAGAAGGGGCAGCTTCATGGATGGCGACCCGCCTACCAAAGAAGTCCCATGCATCTGGGCCCGCGCAGATCTCGATCGCCCCAAGGTGAAGCGTAAATTCCGCCTTGCTGGTACCGGCCATCCGCTTCCAGACATGGGCCTTCAGCATCTTGGGTCATTCAAGATGTCTCAAGACTGGCTTGTGTTTCATTTGTTTGAGGCTGTATGAAAAAGAGAAACAAGAAGATATGGATTGAGGCCCTCCGGTCTGGCAAGTTCAAGCAGGGCCGCGGGACGCTGTACAAGGACGGCAAGCACTGCTGCCTCGGCGTAGCATACGACGTCCTCGTCCACGGCGACTGGGTCGATGATGAGTATGACCGCTGGTGCATCCCGCACATCGGTAATTCTGGCTACGACGAGCGCGACGAATTGCCGGGTTACATTCGTAGGAAGCTTGGAATTTCACCGGACAGGATGCAGACGCTCATCAGCATGAATGACAATGGCCATTCATTCAATGAAATCGCCGACTGGATCGAAGAGAACATGAAGGGCGTGTAGCCCTTCGGAAAACGCTATGAGCCTCCGTCGAGTTGTTTCCGGCGCACAGACCGGAGTGGACCTTGCGGCGCTTGACAGCGCCCGGGAATTTGGTGCATATGAGTGGGGAGGCTGGTGTCCGAGGGGCCGGTTGTATGAGCCGGGTCAGCTTCCGGACGAATACTTTGAAAGTACCAAACGGAACTGTGGGCTGCGCGAAGCTGAAAGCTCGCGATACACGCAGCGCACCGCGCTGAACGTTATCGACAGTAACGCAACCCTCATCATGAAGTCCGGGCTCATGACTCCGGGAACAAAGTTGACCGTCAAGATTTGCCGAGATAAGAAGAGGTATTACGTCATATGCGATCCCTACAAGATCTACCAAGTGCCGCGGGTCGTCAAGTTCATCATTGAGCAAGAGGTCGAGGTGCTTAATGTAGCCGGTCCGAGGGAGAGCAGCAGGCCCGGGATCTACAACCAATCAAAGCTATTTATTACAGACGTTCTTCATATGGTATTTCAATTTCAACAATTCGGGATTAAGATATGGGATCCCAAACCACCAAAGGGAAAGATATGAGCTTTCGAGACAACGTAAAAGACAACACAAAGTCGGTGATGATCCAGACGTTCATCACCTCCCTGTTCGCCGACCCGCAAATGCGGTTCGGGGACATCCTCGAAGATCTGATTGAGTCCGACGACCCGGACGACGATTGGATGCGGGAGACACTCTACGACCTGGAGATCGGACAAATCGTGAAAGCCGGAATGAAAGTCATGGGCCTCTCCAGCGATGACTCCTTTGTGATGCATACAGAGGATGTCGAGGTCGATGATGACGGAGTCGTGGTGAGCGAAGCCGATGATGGTATTGAGTATACCCTCGGTGACTCAGACGATTCTGAGGAAGAGGAAGAGGAGACTCCGCCTCCCAAGAAAAAGAAGAAGAAGGCAAAGGCGAAAAAGCCTCCCGCACGCCCGGTCGAAGCGGCGCCTAAGAAGAAGAAAAAGAAGAAGAACGATGGGCCGCAGTCCCCTCCGCCGAAGAGGTCCAGGGATGCCGAGGAAGAAGAGGATGACCCGGAGTGGAAGGACTACCTGAAGCTCATCATCAAGGCCTTGCGATCAAGCAAGGCCTACGACGACGACACCGCCGTCAACAACGGCGTAATCCTCAATCACATCCACGGCGAGGACAACTGGGATAAAGATGAGTCTGCAGACCTTCGCCGAGGAATGGACGAGCTTATCGAGGGCGAAAAGGCGGCCAAGGTTGGCCAGCGTCGCGGGACCCGGTACCATCTCAGATAGGCAAAGAAGGTGCGACTGGCCGGCGTAACCGGCCAAAGGTATTTGCATGATGCATGGACAGACGCTGCGGCACATGCGACTGGAAGTAGGCTGGTCGCAAAAGGTATTGGCCGGGGTTTTGGATATTACCCGCAGTTCCCTTGCCCACTATGAAATGGGGCGGGCTCCGGTTCCAAGACGAGTAGAACGAAAAGTAATCGTTCTCCACAGAGGCATCACCAGCGCTATACAAATTTCACGAAAGTTGTGAGGAATTATGGAACGACAATTTGAGGCCCACACCCAAGACAATTACACCAAGGTCAACGTCAAGGATCTACTGGAGAAGCTGTGTAAAAACCGCATGAGCCATCAACAAGAATGGGAAGAGGCTCATGGAAAATGGAGGGCCCTCCAGATCGAGAAGCTGAGGGAGTATCGGGCTGCCGTTGGGACCGCCATTGAAACCGCTGACGGCGGCGGGAAGATTGAATTTCCCCACAAGCACAACTTCACTCTGACCGAGCCTGAAAGCCATGCTAAGGAATACGATAAAGTCATTGCCCGTATGACGATGAGTGTGGATGAAACCATTCACATCAGCCATGCCGACTTTGACCACTACGTCCTGGACGACTGGGCCTGGAAGCAGCAGTTCGCCGCGACCGCCAGCCTGTACAACGGCTAATGGAAAAGCGGATGTCTGCTCTTTGCGGATGGATCCGTCAGTGCAAAGGGCGGGACCTCCAACAAATTCTCAAGACCCTGGATGAGGCGGAGCTTCCTGAAGAACATCAGCAGTGCTTCCGCTTCTTCCAGTCCTTGTCAGGCCCATCCCGCAACCTGTTCCTCGACGTTGCCCATGGCCGCAAGTTACGGAAGCTCTTCGCTGCAGGGCGAAGGCGTACATTCATCAAGCCGTTCAACACGTTGTCATATACGCCAGGAAGGAACTGAACGTGATATCTGAGCCGCTTGAGCTAGTGGGTTCTTTGAAGGAACAATTAACCGTCGCCGCCAGCCTGGCGGCTGAGGCTTATGCTGAATCCGCTGGGCTGTTGCATAAGGGTTATTCGGAGGATCAGGTCAACGACCTGTTGATCGAAGACCTGAACAAAGGCGTAAGTCGCAATGCAATAAGGGTCGCGACCCAGACCTTTGTTGCCAGGCTGCCGGGTGGCATCCCGAAGATGACGGATGAGGCAATGCGAGGAACCCTCGTCGCCGCCCTACAGGAATGCAACCGCAGGTGACCCGATGACTGAGCTTCCAGATTGCCCACAGTGCCAACAGCCTGCAGACCCCCGCTGGTACTACCGCGGCGTCATGATGTGTGACGGATGCTGCCCTGATCCAGGAGAAAGAGTCCCCAGCCTAGACCGCCTCCTGGATCTCCATGGCCAAGTCCAGCGCCTTCTGGCACAGTCCAAACGCCGGGCCGATGACAGAGATCGCTATCTAGAAGCCCTCAGACTAATCGCCTCGTGCAAAGTCCAGGTCATCGGCGATGTTGTAGACATCGCTCAAAAAGCACTACTCAAAAAAGCTACTGGTGAATCATGAGAATTTTCCTCGTTCGACACGGGCAGTCCGAATCCAACGTGGATCACAGCGTCAACGCTAGGGTTGCGGACCACGCCATCCACCTTACAAAAGAGGGGCGTGAGCAGGCGGCGGAAGCCGGGCGGCAATTGGCTGAACACTTCGCAGGCATCCGAGACCTTCAGTGGAATTCGAACAGCGGAAGCCTTGCGCACATTCGGATGTGGAACAGCCCCTACACCAGGACGCGAGAAACAGCCGACATCTTTGAGGCCGCCTGCCTCCGTAATAACAGCACGAAAAAAGAAAACTGGCCCTCGTGGATTCGCGATAGGCGGGAACATCTGCTGCTAGCAGAGCAGCAGTTCGGAATCTTCGACGGCCTCAGCGACACTGAGCGCGAAGAACAGTACCCGGAATTCCAGGCCTACTACGAGAAGTGTAAGGCCTTCGAAGGCAAGCTCTGGCCCAAGATGCCGCTGGGCGAATCACGCTTCGAGGTGGCCCAGAGAGTCCACCAAGCCTTCGGCACCTTCCACCGCGATGCCGAGCGCCACAACATCAAGAACATCGTCGTCATCGGGCACGGGACCACCAACCGCGCCTTCGCAATGATGTGGATGCACCTCCCATACGAGTGGATGCATGAGGAGCCCAACCCCAACAACTGCTCCACCCGCCTTCTCGAAGACGGCGAAGACAAGGGCTATATCTTCGAAGGGTTTGACGGGCCCTAGGCCGTCTGCCAAGCCCATGGCAACCCCCTACAGAAAACTCATAGTCATTCAGGACGAGGGGCCTAATATCTGCGTTGATTGCGTCCATTCAAGGGTTGAATGGAGCGGTGAGTATCACCATCCCAAAGATGGTGAGCATAAGGATCATTTCAGTCATCATATAAAATTTCCCGGATTTTGGAAATGTTCCGCAATTCCTATGGGCGTAAATTACGTCACCGGAAATGCAGATTATGATGGGATGCCAGATTGTGCAAAAACCAACAGCGATGGTGAATGTGAGTTATTCATCCAGTTGACAGTTACAGCGGCTCTAGCAATACAAAAGAAACCCTGGTGGAAGTTCTGGTAAATCATGAAGAAAGCAAAAATCAAAGCAAAAATTGGCGCCCCCGTAGAGCTTGAATTGATCGTCTCGCTGGATGAAGATGGCGAGGCGATGATTCATCAAGTCTCTGTCTTGAGCAAGAGCATCAAGATCAAGACCCTCCTCCAGGGTATGGGTGAAGAAGACTCCGAGTACATTGACGAGCTTGCCCAGGAGGCCCTCGGCTGGGAAGGAGAAGAGGAAGAGGAGGGGGAAGAGGAGAGCGGTGAATACGAGGACGATGAATAGCGGCCGGCCAAAACCACAGCCCCCAGAGAAGAAGGAAAGAGGAAACCTGGAGAAGCAGCCTGGCCGGCCAATTACATTTTACCAGACCATGTGAGCGATCATGGTAAAATCCATCCACCATGATCGCAAAGGTAAAAAAGAACCCCACAGATCCATTAGGCATCCTCGTCGGTGGCATCGTCCAAATCCTGGCCGCCATGGGGATCTTCGCCAAGCTCGACATGGGAGCCGACCAAATCGCAACCGTCGGCTCCGGCCTCTTCATGGTCGCCGCAGCCATCCGCTTCATGATGACCGAGTTCGATGCAGAGACGCCGGCCGCGCAGGCTTCCACCCCCGAGGAAGCCCCGGCCCCAGAAGCCCCTGAGAGCGACGCCGAAACCGTCAAGGCCCCGCCTCCTGAAGACCCGGAGACGCCCCTTGAGGATGCCGACAAGGGTGATGATGAGGGCGACAAGCCCGTCGTCCCCCCACCCCCATCCGTGGGCTAGACAACGGTTATTTTTTGTCCCCTGGGCAAGGTTATGGATCTAGCGGCGATCCCGTATTAGCTCCGGGGGAGGGACTCGAACCCCCAATCTCGTGGTTAACAGCCACTTGCTTGACCAATTAAGCTACCCCGGAATATTTCGTAGTACCCCGCATGGGAGTCGAACCCATTCCTCCGGGATGAAAACCCGGCATCCTAAACCACGTAGACCAACGGGGCGTGGTGCGGATGAAGGGGCTCGAACCCTTGTCTGCAGGTTGAGGGCCTGCTGTCCTGGCCGGTTGAACGACATCCGCTAGAGATAGCGCGAGGCCGGACCAGACGAGGTACTACTTGTGTTGTAGGTACTACCCGCGCAGGCCGGCCTCGCGCTCTCGTTCGAGAGCGGGCTCTGGCTTGCACGGGTAAGTATTCAGTCGAAACACGACGGGAAGCAATCTACGCCTCCTCTCACGGTCATGTCAATAGCGTTTCAATCTTTTTTTTCTACGCGCAGCACAGACCTGGGTCTCAGTTGTAATTGCCTCGGAGTAGCTCGCTCTCAAGCTCTTCCAGCCTCGGGCTTTTGCCTGGCGTCGGCTTTCTCTTACGTCTGGCCTCTGACTTCTTGCTCTCCCATTTGGTCAACTCATACTGGTACTCGCTGCGCTTATCCAGCTTCTTCTGAGTCTCAATCAGGGGTGGAAGAACATCCTCCTGGATCGTTTTAATGGCATCCGTATTGGACTGAATCGCCCCCTGCATGTCCGGGTGCTCGCCGACGGGCTTGTGGGTTCCTGCGTCAATCGTTTCTGGATCTACGCCGCCGTTGTGCTTGATGATCGAGGCCTTATCCGCCGCTACCATCTCGGAGTCCGTGGCATTGGCGCCCATGAATACCGCATAGGCTATCCCCGCTGTAAAAACGAGCGCCACGACGGAGACTAGGCCCCACACCCAGCCGCCCCACCTTGTGACCCCCGCAATCTTCTTCTCGTACTGGATTATCGCCGCGTCATCTAAAGCGGCGCCAGCGGGCGTCCTCACAGGCGCCATTGTCGCCCGCCGCACTCGGTCCAGGCTCTCCGCCATCAACCGGAGGGTCTCCTCGACGTCCATATGCCGCGACTCGCCCTCTCCTATGTAGGCCGCCGTAACCGGTGACGGCGTCACATCCGTGCCTATGTACCCTGGGACGGATGCGTGTGGTTGTGACGGATTGACCATTCCTAGTGCTTTATTTCCAGTCATCTACAACGCAGCAATGCCTCCTGAACATAGCAGGATCGACGGCTGTGCCAATACAATATCTGTACTGACGTTGATCAGGCTGCAGCCGAGGCCTTGACGAGTGCCACGGCCTCATCCACGCCCTGAGTTCCAAGCTGCTCAAGGGTCATCGGCGTCGCCATGGTCCCAGCGACCTGCGCGGAGGTGAAGTTCGGGTTGTTCCCCGCCGCCGCAGCCCAGGCTGCCACCAGCTTATTGTCCGAAGCGTCCACAGCCACGATGAGGCCGTCGGCGTTGGCCCAGGCGGGGTCATACGTCTTGGCGAGATCGTTCTGATCGTACATCGTTGAATTCAGGCCATTCAGCTTCAGCGCACCATGCAGCAGTGCGCGCGCAGGTAGGTTGTAGCCGGAGGCGTAGAACTTATACGTCCGGGCCTTGGCCTTGCCGCCGCCCTTTTTCTTTCCGCCCATCATCATAAGGGCGGCGCCGCCGAGGAGAAGGATTGGGAGTGCTTTTGCCATTTTGGGGTCTTCCTAGATCTGCGCTGCAAGCAATTTTGCAATCTGGTCGGGTTTCATCTTGTGAATTGTCGCACAGTCGCCTGAGTCCATGAAGCAGACCGCTGCACAACCTTTTTGATCAAAAACTTCTACGCAAGCATAACACTCGCCGTAATTGATTGAAATAACAAACACCCGATATCCATCGGTGTACATGTGGACGTGGTCGGTAACCCCGCACCCCAGCGCACCCTTGATTCCGGACTCGTGTTTGAATTTACAACTTGATTTAGCCTTATTCCACTGAAGGTCCCACTCTTCTTTTGGGACCTCGATAAGGCCAATGGCTTTCTTCTTGGAAGGCTTTTTGGACGACTTCTTTTTTGTCGTCTTCTTCGCCTTCTTCTTTGAGGCTTTTTTGCCAGCCTTCTTTTTGCTCGTTTTCTTTTTGGAGGCTGCCATTCTATTCCTCCCTTGAGCCTGGCGCTTCTACAGAAAGACCGTAGGCCGCGTCCATCAACTCCTGCTCAATCCGGCGACGGATGCGGCGGCGCTCACCAACGTTCATCAATCCGCAGGTATCAATCCCGCGAAGTACGCCGAACACAAAACCGAAGTCATAGGCAGCCTGCCCATTCAGGCTCCATGCCAATTCGATGAAATGCTGCTTCAGGTCTGGAAGCTCAGGGACAGAGATCGACTCCCTTTTACGCTTCGCCCGCGTGATAAACGGAGGTGCCACAATGTCCTTGAGGGCCTCAATGGGGTCGGGGTTCTTCTTCGGGTCCCACCCGGACGCCCATCGTATTGTCTTTTTCGGCGCCTTCTTGCGACCCGGATTCCCCTCTCGTCTTGAGGGGGCCTCCACTGCAAGTGAATACACGGCGTCGATAACCTGCTGCTCGATGTAGCGACGGATGCGGCGGCGCTCGGCCACATCTTTGATGCCGCAGGTGTCAATCCCGCGGAGCACGCCGAAGGTAAACCCGAAGTCGAATCCCTCTTTGCCATAGAGGCTCTTCGCGATATCCCTGAAGTGATGCCCGACCTTCGGGACCGCCGTGGCCGAGATGCTCGCCCTCTTACGCTTCGGCCTCGTGATGAACGGCGGGGCCAGAATGTCCTTCATCGACTCAAACAGATCGGGGTTACGCTTCAGCCGGAGCTTGCCGCGCGGGTTGCGGACACGCTGTCTTGTCCGGCCATCCGAGCCTGCACCTGACCACCCCGGCCCTTCCTCGATGAGCCATTTTTTGATGCCGGTAAGCTCTGACATCATCACCATGGCGTACTCCACCGCCTTCTCCATGTTCTTGAAAAGGATGCTTGCGGTAATCTTCTCACCACTCGGCTTCTTCATCGTCACATGGTAGCCATCGCGGCTGCGGCTGAACTCGACAAGACCAAATGTTGTGGGGAAGCCCCACCGCATAATGTCTTTCAATTCGGTCCCGCTGCGCTTCACGACATCCTTGGTTACCCGTATTTTGTCTCGGGGTATAAACCGAACCAGCAGATGCTCGCCCAGGGTAAGCGGCGGCGGCGGGCGTCCCGTGAGCAGCGCCTCCTGGATTGTGGCCGCTTCGGCGCCGCGGATCTCTCGGTCTCCCGATGATGCTCCGCCCATCGCCTTTCGCACGGCCCCCTTGAGATCTCTCGCCGCAGTAGATTTCCCCGCCCCGGACTTCCCCCGCTTCACAGTCCCGCTGTCGAGGATGTTTCCAACACCGTCGTAAACCGACCATGTAAACCTCCCCTTCTTCCCCATCGTTTTGCCCGTCAGAGAATCGAGCGCGACCTCATCCCAAATGACGCCAATAAGCGGCGTGTCTTCAATCAGGAATCGTTCGTTCAGAGGGATTGCCTTACCCTTGCCCAACCGGCGAAGCTTGCCGCCTGTCGCCATGAGGTATTCCTCTTTGAACTCCCTTTCCTGGGCAGCAAGCCGCTCGGCCTCCTCTTTGCCATATCGAAATTCCAGGGCCCCGGCACTCACCAGCCTTGTGGGCCTGTAGCCGTACTTTTCCCTGTCACTCCGGAGCTTCTCTTCCTCCGCCGCAATCTCCGCGCGCGTCCTGCTGTCCCCCTCGCCCCCCATCTTCTTTCTTCTTTTCCTGCGGCCAATGCTCAGCGACGTGCCGCTGGCCGGCTTTGGCCTGATCCTTTCGCTGGTCTCAATCTCCTTCTCAAGCTTTCGCTTGCGCGTCTGGATATCAGACAGCCTGGACTGAAGAGATCGAAATTCCTTCTCAAGCTCGGGTCCCTCTAGCGAAAGCGGGTCAGATTCGATGTATGCCTGCTTCGCCTTCGACACCCGACCAGGGCGCTTCCGGCCGCCGCCAAGCTCCACGTCGATCAAGGCAAGCTCCTGCGTCGTCAGGCCTTCCATCTCGCGGTGGAGATCTCTGAGCACATCCTCAGGGCGCTTCCCGACTCCAATCCTTACTTCCTCGTGTCGCTGTTTTCCAGTGCACAGCAAAACGCCTGGCTCGTAGCTGCGGCCCCTTCGGAGTTCCGGCTT
>Ga0307375_10001715_pt1 | contig 23498 bp, 14 predicted proteins | sample TR1MG_FD_202531 | JGI IMG/M metagenome (GOLD analysis project Ga0307375, IMG submission 202531) | Soil microbial communities from Risofladan, Vaasa, Finland - TR-1 | ecosystem: Environmental > Terrestrial > Soil > Coastal area > Acid sulfate soil | place: Finland: Risofladan, Vaasa | collected...
CTGGATGGCGAGCACCCCGCCTACACGGTGCCGCCCGTGAATCGGAAGTTGAAGAAAGCGGCCAAGGAAAATCCCACCACGCCGCCGCATATCGTGCCGTTGAGTCAGCAGGCGTTGGAGATCCTTGACGAACTGCGCCAGTTGACTGGTCGTGGGCGCTATCTGTTCCCCGGAGCCCGGGACCCCAAGCGGCACATGTCAGATGGTGCGGTAAATGCGGCACTGGCTCGCATTGGCTACAAGGGCATCATCACGGGGCACGGATTCCGCCACATGGCGCGCACGTTGCTGGGGGAGTTGGGGTGGAATCCTGAAGCCCTGGAACGCCAGCTATCTCATAAGGAACCGGGAATTGTTGGGGTGTACAACAAAGCCCAGCACCTTCCTGAGCGCAGAAAGATCATGCAGGCTTGGGCTGACTACCTGGAGTTGCTGAAGGTGGGCGGCAGCTCGCGCAGGGAGTAACGGATGGATACGTAGCGCTATATGAGGTCGATGAGGATCACACTGCGACGATCCTTGCCGTCCGGAACCAGCGTTGAAGAAGACTCCAACTGAGGAAGACACTACGCTTGCCAGAACGCCTGAGTTGCACGCAGGAGGTAGCAGACCATTCGGCAGTGCGCGACACCGAAGAAGTCCTCGATATCCATCGCAGCACACACCAGTCGCACGCCCTGAAATACCAATGTGAAGAATCGAGTCGATTTTAGGTACTGTGTAAAAGTTTGTTAGTACGGTTGAGCGGGTTCATGCAAACCGTTACCAAAAAGTTGCGCTCATGGACGGCAGCAGGATGTAGCTTTCATGGGAAAATATGGAGTCACGGATGCTCAAACTCGAAGCCATCACCAAGGGCCAGCGGCTCATAGGTGTTGACCCTGCCGGTCCCGTGGAAGTGGTGGCCTGCGATGCGGCTGGCCAGGATGCAGTAACGCTGATCTACCGCACACCCGCCGGCGCCATCGGCGAACGCATGCTGCTTCGCGACGACGAAGCCAGCCTGGCCGAAGCCACCCTCACGCGTCCTTGGTCGTTTGAGGCCAGCGGCGAGGCCTTCCAGCTCGCTGCTGAAGCACTGCGTATCCGCTTTGCCCATCTATTCGATCCGATGATGGCAGTGCACACCTCCGACGTCGAGCCGCTGCCCCACCAGATTTCGGCAGTCTACGAAGCCATGTTGCCGCGGCAGCCGTTGCGCTTCCTGCTGGCGGATGATCCGGGCGCGGGCAAGACGATCATGGCAGGCTTGCTCATTCGCGAGCTGATCATGCGCTCGGATGCTCAGCGCGTTCTTGTGGTCGCCCCCGGCTCGCTGTGTGGTCAGTGGCAGGACGAACTACGCGAAAAGTTTGGTCTTGAGTTCACCCTGTTCAGTCGTGAACAGCAGGAGCTGGCCTCCACAGGCAACGCCTTCGCCCAAACGGACCAGTTGATCGCCCGTTTGGATCAGCTGTCTCGTAATGAGGAGCTGCAGGAAAAGCTCAAGGCCACGCACTGGGACCTGATCATCGTCGATGAGGCGCACAAACTCTCGGCCAGCTTCACCGGCAACGAAATCAAGAAAACCCACCGATTCCAGCTCGGCGAACTGCTTGGCTCGATCTGCCGTCATTTCCTGCTGATGACGGCCACGCCGCATAACGGCAAGGAAGAGGACTTCCAGTTGTTCCTGTCCTTGCTGGATGGCGACCGCTTCTACGGTAAATTCCGCGATGGTGCGCGTCGCGTCGACGTTTCCGATCTGATGCGGCGTCTGGTCAAGGAGGAACTGCTCAAGTTCGACGGCACGCGTCTGTTTCCAAAGCGTCTTGCCTACACCGCCAACTACACCTTGTCCAACGCCGAGGCGCAGCTTTACGCGAACGTGACAGAGTACGTGCGCACTGAAATGAATAGAGCGGACAAGCTCGACGGCAAGACGCGTAACAGCGTCGGCTTTGCTCTGACCCAGCTTCAACGTCGTCTGGCCTCCAGCCCCGCAGCAATCTACGAGTCTCTGCGTCGCCGTCGCAAGCGCATGGAGGACCGCTTGGAGGAAACCAAACTGCTCCAGCGCGGCCACCGCATTGCCCAAGCCCCCGCGGCCTATCGGATGGTACCCATCGATGTGCCGGAGGACCTCGACGAAGCCGAGGACGCGCTCAGCGCAGAAGACTACGAGGCCTGGGCCGACCAGGCTGTCGACCAGGTCAGTGCCACCAACACCATCGTCGAGATGGAGGCGGAATTATTCAGCCTGCGCGCACTGGAGGCGGAGGCCAAGCGCCTGCACGACAGCGGCCAGGATCAGAAGTGGAAAGAGCTTTCGCAGATCCTGCAGGACGACCCGCTGATGCGCGACAGTAGCGGGCACCGTCGCAAGATCATCATCTTTACCGAGCACCGCGACACCCTGAGTTACCTGCGGGGAAAAATCACCGGCATGCTGGGTCGTCCGGGCGCCGTGGCGCAGATCCATGGTGGCACCAACCGCGACGAACGTCGCCGCACGCAAGAGGAATTCCGTCAGAACAAAGATGTTGAAGTACTGCTTGCCACAGATGCAGCCGGTGAAGGCGTGAACCTGCAAAACGCCAACCTCATGGTCAACTATGACTTGCCATGGAATCCCAATCGTCTTGAGCAGCGCTTCGGCCGCATTCACCGAATTGGTCAGCGCGAGGTCTGCCATCTGTGGAACCTGGTGGCGAGCGAAACGCGCGAAGGTGCGGTGTTTCAGCGTTTGTTCGAGAAAATCGAAATTGAGCGCAAGGCCCTTGGCGGCCGTGTCTTCGACGTGCTGGGTGAAGCATTCAACAATCGCTCACTGAAGGATCTGTTGATCGAAGCGATTCGCTACAACGATCGTGAGGATGTTCAACAGCATCTCTTCGAAGTGATTGACAACACCCTGAGTACCAATAACCTGAAAGAGGTCTTCCGGCGCAACGCGCTGGTCGAAGACCACATGGGCTTGGATACCCTGTATGCGATCAAGGAAGAAATGGATCGTGTAGAGGCGCGCAAGCTTCAACCCCATTTCATTCGCGCGTTCTTCCTCAAGGCATTCGAGCAGTTGGGCGGTGACGCGCGTAGCCGTGAGCCAGGGCGTTACGAATTGCCGCACGTGCCGGGCTCACTTCGCGAGCGCGATCGCCAGATCGGTGAATCGCGCCAACCGGTGCTGCGTAGCTACGAGCGCATCTGCTTCGAAAAAGCTGCCATGCGCATCCATGGTCGGCCACTGGCAGACTTGATGCACCCGGCGCACCCTTTGATGGCAGCCGTCATCGACTTGACCTTGGAAGCGCGCCGTCCCGCGCTCAAACAGGGCAGCATTCTGATTGATCCAAGTGATGCCGGTGCCACCCCCCACCTACTTCTCATGGTCGACCACGCGCTGCGTGAAGGTACCGGCGAAGGCGAGCGAGTCATATCGCGACAGCTGCAATTTCTCCGCGTCGATCCACAAGGTCAGATCGGGTTCGCAGGCTGGGCACCCCACCTTGACCTTCGTCCCGCTATCCAAGAGGAACTGACGCGCGCAGAAGGATTGCTGGCAGAGGCATGGCTCAGGGAAGGTCTCGAAAAGCGGGCCTTGGACTGGACCAGCAGTGAGCTCGTGCCAAAACACCTCGCCGAAGTGCGCGATCGACGGCTGCGCCACGTCGACAAAGTGCAAGCCGCCGTGCGCGAGCGCCTTACCCACGAGATAAACTATTTGTCGCACCGCGCCATCGTTCTCGAAGAGGACGTGCGCGCAGGCAAGCAACCGCGCATGCAGCCAGAAATGCTCAAGCGCCGAGCCGAGGACCTTTCGGCCCGACTAGAGGCGCGCGAGAAGGATCTGAAAGCCCAGCGTCATATCGTGTCGGTCACGCCCCGCGTCGTCGGCGGCGCGCTGGTCATTCCGGCGGGATGGTTTGCGGAACAGCAAGGCGCCGCATCGCCGGCCACATTCACCGCCGATGCCGAAGCCCGCGCACGCATCGAACGCATAGCGATGCAGGCAGTGATGGACGCCGAGCGTGCATTGGGTAACCAGCCGCGCGACGACTCCGCACTGAAATGCGGCTACGACATCACCTCACGTCAACCCGCCCAAGCAGACACGTTGGTGGATGACAGGCTGATTGAGGTCAAGGGTCGTGCCAAGGGCGCCACTACCATTACCCTGACCAAGAACGAGATCATCGCGGCCCTCAATAAGCCTGAGCAGTTCTGGTTGGCCATCGTGCTGGTTGACGAGGATGACAGCGTGGATGGCCCGTACTACCTGCAAGGCCCGGTGACCCAGGCACCGGACTGGGCAGAAGTCAGCAAGAACCTTGAATTGAATGAACTGCTGCTACGTGCAGTGAAAGGAATAGATTGAGATGGCAGTAACAGTCCAGCAACCCCATGCGCTGAAGGCAGTCGAACTGTTGCAACGCCGCTACTTTAGCCTGGTGGGCAACCCGGAGAAATTGAAAGTCCGCGTACTGGAAACGCCGAAGGGCAAGCAGCTTGCGGTGATGCTCACCAACGAGAAAATGACCACGATGACTGAGCCGGTCTACAGCGCTTCGCTACCCGTCACCAAGTACCACAAGCGGCGCTATGCCGAAGATGAGCTGCGCAATTCCAACCTCAACTTCCAAGGCAGCCGCTTGGGAAATCTGGAAGCGGCGGATTGTCGGGTCTTCCCAGGACAAGCCGAGTTCGATCAATTTGTCGATTGGTATCAAAGCCTGTGACACGACCTATCAATAGGTGGCAATGTACACGGCTAGCTCTCTTTGCTTCGCGGCGCTCACGCCGCTCTATCATCTAGTGCCGATTACTGAATTTGCAATTCAGCCCGGTGCATAACGGGAAATTTGGATGAATACGCCGTCTCAAGCCGCCAACAGCAATAAAAGCTTGCTGATCGAGCACCTAAAGCTGGTGAACTTTCGTTGCTTTGCCGAGCTCGAAATCGATTTTCACGAAAAATTGACCGTATTGGTCGCCAATAACGGTCAAGGCAAGACGGCCATCCTTGATGCAGTAGCCACATCGCTGGGGTCGTTTGTCGGTGCCTTCGATGACGGCAAGGACCGCGGGTTTGCTAGTGATGATATCCGCCTTATCCCGGTGGGACAGACCAACCGGATGGAGCAGGCCGATCACGGTGTGCAACTAGAGGCCAGAGGGAGGGTGGACCACACGTCCGCCGTATGGCGGCGCGAACTTAGAGGCCCAAAGTCCAGAACGACACGCAAGGATGCCCAGACGCTGACCGCGTTTGGTAAGAAGTTGCAAAGTCAGGTTCGCCAAGAGGCAGATGGGAAAATCGCAGGGGTATGTCTGCCACTCGTGGCTTGCTATCCAACTGATCGCCTCTGGAATATCCGCCGACTTCCCTATAAGCCGCTTCCACGATCATCCCGCATGGTCGGCTATACACATTGTCTCGAGTCCGGTTCCGATTTCGGTCTAATGGCCGACTGGTTTCGTTACTGGAGCGTCAACGCCTCCGAAGAGCGTCTTAAAGCGCAACAGGAGGGATCGAGCCTATCGACTCACGAGTTCGACGACGCCATCGAAGCGGTACGTAACGCCATCAATCTATGTCTCAGGCCTTCGGGCTGGGGCCAGATGGATTTCAGCATGGCGCGGCAGGAAATTGTTGCTCACCATTCGCAGTTCGGCCAGTTGCCAGTAGCTATGCTCAGCGACGGTATCCGCAGCATGCTTACCTTGGTGGCGGACATCGCCTTTCGAGCGGTCAAGTTGAACCCAAACCTAGGGCCATGGGCAGCTACAAAAACTGACGGCATCGTGCTGATCGATGAAGTGGACATGCACTTGCACCCTGCATGGCAGCAGACCGTCCTTTCCTCACTGCAGGAGGCGTTCCCACGTATCCAGTTCATCGTTACCACGCACAGCCCACAAGTGCTGACCGCGGTTCCTGACGAATGCGTACGCGTCCTCACTGATGGCGCAGCCTTCGGAGCTTCCCCAGGCACTGAAGGGGCAGAAGCCTCACGCATGTTAACAAGAGTATTCGGGGTCGAAGCGCGACCGCCGCAAAGCAGTGCGACCCAAGAACTGACCCGCTATCTGGAGCTCGTTCAGAGCGATCAATGGGCATGCGAAGAGGCTATCAAGCTGCGCGCGGTTCTCGATCAGCGTTATCAAGGCGAGGAACCCGCACTGCTAGAGGCTGACTTGCTGATCGAAAACAGGAAGTGGGAGCTTACGCAGTGAAGAGGGTTCTCAAGGGGGTGGCGCCCGCCCGCTTGGTCACTTACCAGGCCGCGGTATCCAACGGTACGTGGGATGACATGCGCAACGACGCACTGTGGGATGGAAAGCTGGCGTACCAGGATTGCCGCTCTCAGACCGTTACCGATCAGGGTGGGATCTGTGCGTTTTGCGAAATAGATATTCGTGACAACCATCCACTCAAATGCAGGGTCGAGCACTTTCATCCTAAGTCGGACATTGTCGGAGGCGTCAATTGGGCTTTGAATTGGCAGAACATGCTCGCTGTATGCAACGGAGGCACAAATCCTCATGTTTCAACGCCGGGCTTCGCACTCCAGCCTGTAGCGAAGAACTTAAGCTGCGACGCACACAAAGATCTGCGAATTCAATCGAACCAGTTGCCGATCGCTTGTGAGGGTTGGGTATTGAACCCATTACAAATCTCGGCTTCCCCAAGCCTGTTTGCCGTCAGGAAGGACACCGGTTTCTTGGAACCGGATCATGCTGCTTGCCAAGCCGCGGAACCCTGGAATGGAAACAAGCATGCGACGGTGTGCGCGTTGGTTGCGCACACGATTGAGATGCTCAACCTAAACTGCGATCGCTTGGCTATGTCACGTCTCGTTGTTGTCCGAGACATCGAGAAAAGCAAAAAAAAGCAGCGTGAAAAAGGTCTCTCCACGGCAATAGGCTTGGACAATCTCGCACAGCAGTATTTCCGTTACCCATGGCCTCGCTTCTTTACGGTATTGAGGACGTGCCTCGGTTCTGCAGCCGAAAGCCATCTTCAACAAATCAACTACCAAGGTTGACCTGTTTTGCACCCCATCAAAGCTCCCAAGAAACTCATCGAAGTCGCATTGCCCCTGGACGACATCAACGCTGCCTCAGCCCGCGAGAAATCGATCCGGCACGGCCATCCCAGCACCTTGCATCTGTGGTGGGCGCGGCGGCCGTTGGCGGCGGCGCGGGCGGTGTTGTTTGCGCAGATGGTCAACGATCCCGGCTACGAGACCGGGCAAGGCTTCAGTCGCGGGGTGAACAAGAAGGCCGCGGCGTTGGAGCGCGAGCGGCTGTTCGCCATCATCCGCAAGCTGGTGCTGTGGGAGAACACCAACAACGAGGCGGTGCTGGAGGAGGCGCGCGAGGAGATCCGCAAGAGCTGGCGCGAGACCTGCGCGCTCAATGCGAAGCACCCGCAGGCGGCCGAGCTGTTCAACCCGGAGAAGCTGCCGGCATTTCACGACCCGTTCGCCGGTGGTGGCGCGATTCCGCTGGAAGCGCAGCGGCTGGGGCTAGAAAGCCATGCTTCGGATCTGAACCCGGTCGCGGTGCTGATCAACAAGGCGATGATCGAGATTCCGCCGAAGTTCGCTGGGTGCGCGCCAGTGGGACCGATCCCGCAGGAAAAGGAAGCTACCGCGCGGAACACCCGCGAGATGCACGAGGACTGGTCCGGCGCGCGCGGGCTGGCTGAGGACGTGCGTCGCTATGGTCACTGGATGCGGGAGCAGGCAGAACAGCGTATTGGCCACCTGTATCCGAAGATCGAAATTACCGCCGAGATGGCGAAGGATCGTTCCGATTTAGAGCCGCTGGTTGGGCAGCAGCTCAACGTGATTGCGTGGTTGTGGGCGCGCACTGTGCGCAGCCCAAACCCGGCGTACTCGAATGTCGAAGTGCCGTTGGCCTCAACATTCTTGCTGTCGTCCAAGGGCGGCAAAGAAGCTTGGGTAGATCCGGTGGTTAGCGGAGGAACGTATCGCTTTGAGGTTCGCACAGCAGCGGCCGGACGAGGTAAGCCACCAGCATCGGCGCAGAGCGGCACCAAGCTTTCGCGCGGTGCGAACTTCCAATGTGTCATGTCGGACACACCAATCGAACCGAATCACATATACGCAGAAGCCAATGCAGGACGAATGAGCGCGCGACTGATGGCGATAGTTGCTGAAAGCACGAGTGGCCGAATCTATCTGGACCCAACGGAAGCGATGGATGCGATTGCGAAATCTGCACAGCCGGATTGGCAACCTGATGTGCTGATGCCGGACAACCCACGTTGGTTCTCACCACCTCTCTTTGGTCTGAAGTCGTACGGCGATCTGTTTACTCCACGTCAGTTGGTCGCACTAAGCACTTTCTCCAACCTAGTTAGTGAAGCCCGCGAGTGCATCCGTACCGAAGCGCTGCAAGCCGGCATGCCCGATGATGGCCGTGGCCTTGACGAGGGCGGCACTGGCGCAACTGCGTATGGCGAAGCCGTGGGCGTTTATCTGGGTTTTGCAGTCGACAAAGCGGCTGACAGAAACACCTCGCTCTGCGCGTGGGAACACCGCATGGACAGGATGCGCAATACCTTCGGACGACAGGCTTTGCCTATGGTCTGGGATTTTGTGGAAACCAACCCGATTGGAGGTGCTGGTGGTGACATATATGGCACTTCGCTTGCCATATGGGAGGTCCTCAACAACATAAGTGCACCCGCAGCCTATGGCCACGCATTGCAATCCGAGGCACAGGCGCAGGAGATCTCCAGCGGTAAGGTTGTCTCTACTGATCCGCCCTATTACGACAACATTGGCTACGCGGATCTATCTGATTTCTTTTACGTCTGGGCGAGGCGCAGCCTTCGAACAACTTTTCCGCAATTATTCGCGACCGTTGCTGTTCCCAAAGCAGATGAGCTGGTCGCTACACCGTATCGCCACGGGGGCAAGCAGGGCGCTGAGCGCTTCTTTCTCGATGGCATGACCACAGCGATGCACAACATCGCCGAGCTTGCTCATGGCGCGTTCCCAGTCACGATCTATTACGCGTTCAAGCAATCCGATACCAAGGAAGCGGGCACCTCGTCGACTGGCTGGGAAACCTTTCTCGCCGCCGTAATCCGCGCGGGTTTCGCGCTGACCGGCACCTGGCCGATGCGTACCGAACTCGGTAACCGCATGATCGGTAGCGGCACCAACGCGCTCGCCTCCAGCATAATCCTGGTCTGCCGTCGCCGCGCCGACGATGCCCCGTCGATCTCGCGCAAGGATTTCTTGCGCGAACTGAGGGACGCCATGAAAGAGGCGTTGGAAGCGATGCTTGGCGGCGAAGGCGGAGCCTCACCGATCGCACCGGTGGATCTGGCGCAGGCCGCGATTGGTCCCGGCATGGCTGTGTATTCGCAATACACCGCCGTGCTGGAAGCGAACGGCGAGCCGATGAGCGTGCACAGCGCGCTGACCCTGATTAACAAGCAGGTGGACGAGACGCTGGGTGGTGAAAACTTTGACGTTGACACCAACTTCTGCCTTGGCTGGTTCCAGGACGTGGGCTGGTCAGCCGGTGACTACGGCAGCGCCAACACGCTGGCGCAAGCGAAGGGCACCAGTGTGGAAGGCGTGAAAGAAGCCGGCGTGATCGAATCCGGAGCTGGCAAAGTGCGCCTGTTCAAACCTGCCGACTACGCCCCCGACTGGGACCCACGCGAAGATAACCGCACCCCGGTCTGGGAAGCCTTGCACCAGCTGGTACGCGCGCTGGGCGAAGGCGGCGAGTCCGCGGCCGGTGCCCTGCTCGCGCGTATGCCCGAACGCGGTCCCGACATTCGCCGCCTCGCGACCTGGCTTTACACTCTGTGCGAACGCAAAAAACTAGCCGAAGACGCCCGCGGTTACAACGAACTTGTCACCGCCTGGTACGCGATAGAAACCGCGTCGCAGGATATGGGTGAAGTCAATGCACAAGCCAGCTTGGACCTCTGAGGGAAAGACCATGACAGCCAAGAAGCAAGCTGTGCCACGCAAGCATGAGGTCCGTGCCGAGCTGACCAACGTGGAACTAGTCAAGGCCAAATCTGCACTCAAGCTGGAGATATTCGCCAGCAAGGAGAAGCTCGGTGAACTGGAGGTTGGCCGTGGCTCAATCTACTGGCGTGGTGCCAACCGCCAGACAAAGAAGCGGGTTGACTGGTCCCGGTTTGCCGCCATGCTGGATGAGCTGGCATACGGAAAGAGTTGATCACGTAGCGCGCAGAGTTACCTGTGCAGAAATCAGTGTTGAATCAGGGGATAGGTAATGCCTGCAAAGACCATCAAGAGCATGTTGGCCGACATAAACAACGCGGACGCCGACGGCGGCGGTCTGTGGCTGCCCAATATTCAACGACTGTTCGTATGGGACGAGGAGCAAATTTCCAAGCTGTTCGATTCCATAATGCGCCAGTACCCGCTGTCGTCGATGCTGGTTTGGAAAACGCGTGCCACGGTGCGCCGCCGAAAATTTATCGAGCAGTATTTCCCGCATGATCTGGATCTGAAGTCGCTGTATAAGAATGTGGACACCAAGAAAACGACGAAACGTCTCGTGCTTGATGGGCAGCAGCGACTCCAGAGCCTATTCCTGGCGCTCAAAGGCAGTATCGAGGGGCGCACGCTGCACTTTCACCTGCTTAGCGGGACCGGTGAAAGTATTGAAGAGGCAAAGTATCAATTTGCCTTCAAGGACCCGAAGCTCGCGTCATGGCCATGGGTACAGTTCTCCGATCTGATCTATACCAAACGGCTTGCGGACGAAATTGTGCCTGAGCTGATTGATGAGGCGGGCGTGGCGCTCAGCGAGGCCGAGCGAAAAACCGTTGTTCGCAATGTTGGACGTGCAAAGCGCGAGTTCGAGGTGGCTGAGACGATTCTTTATCAGGAAATCGACGGCACCGACGAAGACAGCAGCTATCAATTCGAGGACGTGGTCGAGATCTTCATTCGAGCCAACTCCGGTGGCACCAAGCTGAGCAAGTCCGATCTGATGTTTACGTTGCTGACGACCTATTGGGACGTCGCTGACACCGAAATGGAGGAATTTCTCGAAGAGCTTAACGACAACCGATTCGACTTTGGCCGAGATTTCGTGATCAAGACGGCTATGTCGCTGCTCGATTATGGCGCCAAGTACGACGTGGACAAGCTCTACAAGGAGGCGGTGCGCAAGAACATCGCTGACCAGTGGCCCAAGATCACTGAGGCCATCAGCGCTGTGCGTGACCATGTGGTCAACAAAACCTTCATCCGATCATCGAAAGCGTTGACGTCCCAGAATGCGCTGATTCCCCTGATTTACTTCCGCTACCACTTTCCAGATGCTTGGGGAAATGGCGCGTTTCTGAAGCCCTATCTGCTCAAAGTACTTTTGGCCGGTGCATTCTCGGGGCGACCGGATGGGTTGATCGATAAACTTGTTGGTGTCATCAAGAAATCTGGTGAGTTCGACCGCAAGAAGATCTTCGCTGCCATTGAGGCTGACGGACGAAATCTGGAGATCTCGGCGGACTCTCTCCTGGATAACATGGGGTATGGCACTGGTTACGTCCATATCTTGTTCAATCTCTGGTACGACACCAGCTATCGGCCTGCGTACGATGGGCACCTTCCGCAGGTGGACCACATTTTCGCGCGCAGCTTGCTCCAGCAAGAGAAAGAAGTGAACCCCAAGAGTGGTCGGCGCAATCAGCGCTATAGCGCTTGGGACATCAACCAGCTAGCGAATTGCATGCTACTTACGGCCAAAGAGAATGGCGCTGGAGACAAAAGCAACACGCCTCTGAAAGAGTGGTTGAAGGACAAGGATGATAAATTTTTCGAGCTGCATTGCATTCCAGTGAATAAGAAGCTGTGGAAGATCGAAAACTACGAAGCGTTCATCGAGGCCCGTAGGGAATTGATCGTCGAGAAGTTTGCAGATCTTCTCCAGGACGAGGACGAGTAATGGTTGACAGCAAGCGAATGCAGGTAGGAGAGGCAAAGTGAACATGAAGCCGTGGCGTGAAATCGCCGTACCGCATGAAGATGTGCTCAAAGGCACGTTCCAGCAGGCGGAGTTCGCCGCAGACATCACGCGTGTGCATGACGGCAGCGCCGCCGCTGAATATAGCGACCCGGTGCTGTTTTTCGATCGAACCTTCATCACCGAAGGCATGCGCCTGCTTCTTGAGTCGGTGGCGCAGCGACTGGCTGGAAGAGGTGGCGACCCGGTAATCCAGCTGCAGACGGCGTTCGGTGGTGGCAAAACGCACACCATGCTGGCGGTGATGCATATGGCTGGCGGCAAGGCCGACGCCAGCACGCTTCGTGGCATTCCCGAGATCCTCGATCGGGTGGGTGTGATGACCTTGCCAAAGGCCAGGATCGCCGTGCTCGACGGTATTCGCCTGTCGCCGAGCCAGCCGCGTAAAGTGGATGGCCACGAAATCCGCACACTCTGGGGTGAGCTGGCCTGGCAACTGGGTGGTGCCGAAGCCTATGCCAAGGTGGCCGAGGCCGACCGCACCGGTACCTCGCCGGGCAAGGATGTGCTGGCCGGGTTGTTGCGTGATGCTGCCCCGGTGGTAATCCTGATCGACGAACTGGTGGCCTACATTCGTCAGTTTGAAGCAGGCAAGACGCTTGCCGGCGGCAGCTTTGATTCCAATCTGACCTTTGTGCAGGCGTTGACCGAAGCGATGAAGGCGGTGCCTAACGGCGTGCTTTTGGCGTCGTTGCCCGAGTCCGAACAAGAGGCCGGCGGCGGACAGGGTGTGGCCGCGCTGAAGGCGCTGGAGCATTACTTTGGCCGCGTGCAGGCCGTCTGGAAGACGGTCGGCAAGGAGGAGGCTTTCGAGATCGTGCGGCGGCGTCTGTTCGCGGAGATCCGCGATCGCGCGGCGGCGAACGAATCCTGCCGAGCGTTCGCGGACTACTACGTCGCGAATGCGGGCGAGCTGCCGAGCGAGACGCAGGAGGCGAATTACTACGATCGCATGACGCGCGCTTACCCCATCCATCCGGAAGTGTTCGAGCGTTTGTACTCGGATTGGTCGTCGCTGCCGAACTTCCAGCGCACCCGCGGCGTGCTGAAGCTGATGGCCAAGGTGATCAACCGACTATGGCAAAGCAATAACCAGGATGCGTTGCTGATGCCAGGCAGCCTGCCGCTGGCCGAATCGACCGTGATCAGCGATCTGACTACCTACCTGCCCACTGGTTGGGACCCTGTCATTGATCACGATGTCGATGGCGAAAGCTCGGAACCCGCGGAGATCGAGCAGAAGGAGCCGAAGTTTGGTGCGAACCAGGCCTGCCGCCGCATTACCCGGACCATCTTCTTGGGCAGCGCACCGAGTGGTCCAAACCGAATGGCGCAGGGGCTGGAAACCGAGCGTGTCATGCTCGGCTGTCTGCAGCCGGGCTACGCGCCCCACTTGTTCAAGGACGCGATGGGTCGGCTGGAGACTCGGCTGACCTACCTGAACAAGGGCAATGGTCGCTGGTGGCTAGATATCAAGCCCAATCTCCGTCGCGAGATGGAAGAGCGCAAAAAACGCATCGACGATGCGCAGGTTATCGAGACTGTTCGCGATACGCTGCAGCGCTCGCTGGGGCCGTCGGTGTTCTCATCCGTTCACTACTTCACCCCCGCGGCCGATGTACCGGACGAGTGGAACATTCGCTTGGTGGTGCTGCCAATCGCGCAACCTTGGTCTCGCAGTGGCCCCAATGCCGCCAAAGAGGCTGCCGATGCCATTTTGAAACGACGTGGGGAGCAACCGCGCCTGCACCAGAATCGCCTGCTCTTTCTGGCGGCGGAAGCTGACCAGGTCATGCATCTCAAGGATGTCGTGCGCCAGCAACTCGCATGGCGAAGCATCGAAAATGATGCCAAGGACTTGCGCCTGACGCTCGACAATCAGCAGCAACGCCAGGCCACGCAGAATCGCGAGCAGGCATCCAGTACCGTGCAGCGCCTGGTGCGCGAGACCTTCAAGTGGCTCGTGGCGCCCATGCAGACGGTCAACAAGAATAGCGAGCTCTCTCCCATGGAATGGGAAGCCTTCCCGTTGAATCCTGCCTCCCAGGCCTTCGGCCGGGAGCTGGACCGCGTTGTTGCGGAAAACGAATTGGTCATCGACGAGTGGGCTCCCACGCACTTGAACCAGTTGCTCAAGCGTTGGTACTGGAAGGACGGCGTGCAGGAAGTTGCTGCCGTCGACGTTTGGCAGAACAGCTGCAACTACCTCTATTTTCCACGATTGCTGAAGTCGACGGTCATTCAAACGACGATCGCTGCAGGGGCAGCGAGTACCGACTTTTTCGGTCTTGCCTACGGCAAGGACGGCGACGACTACCGCGGATTCACTCTGGGCAAGACCACCTCTCCGTTGATGGATGCCCTACTGCTGATTGAGCCGGGTCATGCCAAGACGTATGAGGAGCGCACGCGGGCCCCAACCGTGGAAAGCGAGTCGGCGCCGGCGACGAGCGGGCCAACCTCCACTTCCGCCGCAGGCGGAACGACGGGTACCCCAATGGCGCCGGTTGCCGGTGCTGCATCGACCTCCACCCCGGGCACGCTCACGCACTACTTCGGGAGTATCGAGCTGGATCCGGTCAAGGGCGCGCTGCAGTACTCAACAATCGCTCAAGAGATCCTGCACCTGTTCACTCGCAATCCGGGCGCGATCGTACGGATCAAGGTCGATATCGAGGCTGAGCTTGCGACAGGCTTTGATGCGGATACAGTACGGGCGGTCAAAGAGAATGCGCGGACGTTGTCGTTGAAGCCGTCGGAGTTCGATTAAAATGTTGGAAATCGCATGACGAAAGCAAGGGAAGGCGTGGCTGCGCAGGTCGAAATTGAAGGGCGCGATACTCCCGATAGCGTCACCCTGCTAACAGAGAACGATGGCGTTCCCGGACGTGGAGCGCGCTCGGATTAGAAGCTCGAGGTGGCGTGACCAAGACCGCGCTGCCCAGCTGGCGCACGACGTCGTTGTCCCACTCAATGTCGATGCAGAGAAGGACGGTCATTGTGCTGAAGATACCTATCGGGTCTCTGATGCCATCGGTCCATCGCGGCGAACGGGAGGGCTAATGGCTATTTCTTTCAATCCCTCCATAGCCAGGGCCTCAGAGACGCTTGCCGGCTCCAACCCGCGCGGAATTCGACGTTCAATGTCTCGCAGCTGCTCCAGGATGGCCTGTAGAACCTCATCGCGTGTTTTCTGGGTTGGCACGTAAATGGGAATGGTAGGGAGACCCCTGTCGATAAAAAGGCGCGGCGGCGTCATGGCGGCCAATGGCGCTAAAGCTTCCATCAGATCGCTAGGGCATCCGCCAAAGAAGGACTGCCCAAATGTGAGCCAGATAGGTGTGGCTGCTAGCGTGTTCCAACGATAGAGATCGCACGATAGATAGGCGCCCGCCCCACGGAATCGGAAGTAGCGACCGGAAATCCCCTTGAATGGCTGGCGGTTAAGCCCCTTTGTTTCAGCAACGCCGTTCTCTACCAACACGCTTACGGCGTCATCTGCGAGATCAGCAAACTGCAGGACACGTTTGTACATATTGCTCGTGACCTCCTCGCTCGTAAGAGGAAGGAACGCCGTAGTGTCCATGTACTCGCACAGACCTAACAATTGGGCGATGTCGCTCTGGATCTTCCGATCTCCCGCCACTTCCACACGTCCCAGAATGAACTCCAGAAGCGAGCGCCACGAAACCAATGCCAGATGACGTCCGTCTGCCAGCATGTGGCCTCGAAGTGTACCGTTTGAGGATGACCTGCCGATCAATTCTGCGTCGGTGCAACGACGGGTCAATTCACCCCAGAGCAACGTCTCACGAGCTGCCGGAGCGACAAAAAGTAGGACGCCACCATCCTTTGGTAGTCGCTCCAGATACGTGACAGGCTGGTGGTCAGTCAGTCCTGCCCAGAACTTGGCCTCAATCACCAACCGCTGCCGCCCTTCAGCGTCAATCCCCACCACATCGGGCTGTCCTTCATCCTCGCCACCGACCTGGTTTTGGTAAACCAAGTCGCACTGAATAGGCATATCCGAGTGCGCAAGGAGTTCCTGGATCGCATCGCGCGCGACAACAGTCTCTCGCAGGATGTACCCCAAGGCCTCCGTGGCCAGGTTTTCCGGATGGGTGGCGAACCGTGTGGCGAGATGACCGAAGAGAGTGCTGCTCATAAAGCGTCCCGGGTTGAAGTCCTTGCAGAAGTGTATCCACAAGCCGCACTCATCACGTGCGAAACCTGCCTGGGCGTGATGGGTCGTTGAGCTGGAAGCTCCGGTACTTCACGCGGGTAATTGACATCCAAGCCTACTTCTGCGAATAGCACAAGCCTTGGCGACGGCGTTCGAACAGACGATTCAAAAACTTTTCAGACCTACATCACCCCATAGAGAGCAGCGAGAAGCTCTCTCGAAAAATCTGGCCTATCAGCTTCACAGCCAACTTCATGGGAGAAATCGTGATGTACAACTACCCGGTACTTGAGTGTCTTGTTGCATTCGCCATCGTGTTCTCAATTGGTTATGTGGTCGCCGACAGTAACGGCAGGAAGGGTACGGTCGTACCCGGTGATGAGGTCGAACGCACATGACCCTATCGTGCCCACGCTGCCATACCGCGTTCGTCGTCCCTCGACGTCGCGCGCAAACCACTGCCACCGCCATTGGTGGCGTCGCTGGTGCGATCCAGGGAGCCTCCAGCGCGATGACGGAGGCTAAGGGCGGTGATCCCATGGGCGTCATTGCCAGTGCGATCTTCGGCGGATTGATCGGCGGTGCTGCAGGCTGTGCGGCAGGTGCGGTGATCGGTGCGCCGATTGACCACGTTTTGCCCGATAGCTTTCGTTGCCAAGCCTGCGGCTATGTCTTTGACGCTAGTCGCACGGATCCTGCACTGACCTAGCGCCGCACGTTTCCGCCTTACCGAGCCACCCCGGCTCAGATCTCTTCGTTTTCTACATCTTTCCTCGCGACAGCGCATAGAGCCCGGCTTCACGGCCGGGCTCTATGCGTTTATGCCGCTCAAAAGGAGCACGTTATGAAAGTTGTTCGATCCATTGCCTACACCCGCTACAAGCTCGCCGACGAAACGACAGAGCAAGACGTGATCGCCGCGGCCGAAGGCATTCTCGGTGAAAGGCTCAGACGTCAGGGAAGCATCGGCAACCCGACCGATGCCAACGACTTCCTGCGCATGCGCCTGGGTGCCCTGTCGCACGAAGAATTCCACGTCCTGTGGCTGGACAACCGGCATCGCATCATCGACTGCCAGAAGCTCTTCAGCGGCACCGTCGACGGTGCCAGCATCCATCCGCGAGAGGTCGTACGAGCTGCGTTGAGCGCAAATGCCTGCGCCGCCATTTTTGCGCACAACCATCCCAGCGGGATCTCGGAACCCAGTGCCGCCGACCGGGCCATCACCAGTGAGCTCCGTGACGCCTTGCGGTTGATTGGTGTGCGGATTCTAGATCACATCGTGGTAGGCGCTAAGTGCGTCAGCATGGCCGGGAGGGGGCTGATGTGATGGGGCCGCTCCCTACGGAACACGCCGCTGGCATGGTCGACGCACGCGTCAAGACATACACTGAGCGGCTAGCAGAGAACACCGCCGCGCTTCGTACCCACGGCAAGCTTATCGAGACGGTGGTGGAGGTTGCGTGGAACATGGCACTGGCGCGCTTTCGGCCCAACGACAGCTACGAGTTCCACAACCTCGCGAAGGACTGGGCGGCGGAGTTCGAGGCGCTGTATGACGATCGCGTCGCGTCGTGCGAGTGGGCCGAAGACGACTGGCGCGAACGGTGCGAGCACTTCACCAAGGAGAAGGTGGAGGAAGTGGTGCTTGTTGGGCTCGGTCGCATCCTGGCGCGGGATGCGACCTGAATGGCGTCGTGCCTGATCCGGCTTTGCATCCCCGTGGTGTTCTTCGTGTCGTTTGGCATGTCGGGGATGCCTCAGTTCGGACAGGAGCTGCCGTTCAGCGCATCAATCAAATCACCCGCTAGCAGACGTTCAGCGTTCGCCTTTGGAACCGGAAATCTTCAACGCCGTGGGGTAACCCGCGAACAGGTGCCGGCCGCAGAAGCGTCCCGCAGATGAATACCACCACACACGATCAAACGTGCTCATAGCCTGGCGCACGTCCTGGCGGCCCCGGCGGCAGAGTGCGGATACCTGATCTATGATGTGAGCTCGTGCTGGGGTAGCGGGAAGTTCACTCCATAACGGAGTCGAACCCCGGTCACCTCTGGCGGTGCAAAACCACCAACGTAGCGAAATTCGTGCATCTAGAAGCGACTCTTGAAAACTCACATACTGGCGGTCTAAGTAGTGCGGCCTAACTCTTGCTTCTCGCAGCTACCTACGCTATCCGAAATGGAAGTTATCAATCCAAACTTCACAACAAATCGACCTCAAGGGCAATGATGTTCCTCGTCGCGAGTTTTGAGGTAAGCCAAGCGAGTGAAATTGGCACTGCTAATCATCATCAGCGAGTACATTGACTATGAGCGGTGCGCACGTAGATCTCGAGAGAACCTTCGTCGAACTCCCGAATTACCAAGAGTTCGATCCTAGTCGACCGCGCCCTATGTGGGTTGGTAGAGGTGCGCAGTGCAATTGGGATATGCTGCTTGAGTCACACCGCGTCCTTATCGTGTCCGAAGCTGGCATGGGTAAGACTGCCGAATGCAAGCGCCAACAAAAGCGTCTTTGGGCTGCAGGTGAATCATCGTTTCATATTGAATTGTCCGTGCTGGCCACGTCGTCCCTTGAAAGTCAGTTAACACCCGAAGAAAAGAGTCGATTTGAGAGTTGGCATGACGCCCAGAGCGAGACCGCTACTTTCTTCCTCGACTCAATCGACGAACTCAAGCTCACACCAAATTCCTTCGAGTTCGCAATTCGCGCCGTCGCCAATTCCATTGGACCACAAAATCTACATCGCGCCAAAATTACGCTGACGACGCGCCCGATTCCGATGGACCAGTACATCATCGAGAAGTACTTGCCGTTACCTGCAGTTGAAAATGTAAATGTGGTTGCCCGCGAGGAATACTTCGTCGGCGCAGCTGTGAATATTGGAGAGAGTAAACAAAACAATGCTGAGCCGCCGACGGTGCCTAAGTGGCGCTCGGTCGCATTGAGCCCACTGAACGAGAGCCAGAGACGCTCCCTTGCACTGCGATGTGGCGTACAAAATGTGGATGACCTACTGGCCGCCGTGGAGATTCACAACGCACATGAGTTCACCGAACGACCGCTTGATTTCATTGAACTGTGCGGCGACTGGAAGGAGCGCGGCCAGATCCGACCTCATCGCCAGCAGGTTGAAGCGGCCATTGAGACGAAGCTTAGGCCGCGCACTGAGCGAACCGAACGCGTGCAGCTAGATGCGAGGCGTGCACGCCAAGGCGCAGAGCGGCTTGCCTTCGCCGCTCTGATGACGCGTCGCTTTACGATCTGGTACAGCAGCGAAAACGATCGTTCAAGTGGTGATAGCGCACTGGAGCCCGCTCGAATACTCGATGATTTCAACGAAGACGAAATCCGAACGCTACTCGAACGCCCTCTGTTTGGCTTCGCAACATACGGCCGTGTGCGCTTTCATCACCGTTCAGTGATTGAGTTCCTCGCGGCCGAGCGACTCCTTCACCTCGATAATCTCGGGATGTCAACTCGTACACTTTCACGACTTTTGTTCACAACCACCACTGTAGGCACACGTGTTGTCAAGCCATCCATGCGATCAGTCGCAGCATGGATGGCACCTTTTAATTCCTCCGTAAGGGAAGAAATTCTCGATCGCGATCCCAGTATATTGCTGCAATTCGCAGATCCAGCCGCTTTGCGAGTGGAGGACCGCGACCGCGCTCTTAGGCTCTATGTGAGAAGATATGGCGCAGGTCAATGGAGAGGGCAACCCATACCTCCACTCCAGATACAGCGCTTCGCGAATCCAAATCTTGCATTAACAGTCTCTGCACTTTGGACGTCATCTGTCAGCAACCCGGAGGTTCAGGAAACCCTATTGAGATTGATCGGTGCCGGTCGATTGATCCAATGCGCGGATCTCGCTTTCAAAGTGGCCACGGCCAAACGAATGTCGGTCCGGACACGCTTCCATGCGCTTGGCGCACTCTCAGATCTCGATGACGTACGTACTCACCGCTTGCTGAGCGAAATGGCAACTAAGCCTGCGTCTTGGCCTCTCGACTTGTTGGCCGCCGCGGTTACTCATCTCTTTCCACACGATATGTCCGTGCCACAGTTAATTTCTGCACTTCGACGGTTGGCGGGGCAACAAGAGCGCGTTTCCAGCTTCTCTTACATGCTTCCAAGCATCATTGAAAGAGGTCAATTGTCGGGTAGTGACATCACGGCGCTACGTGAAGGTCTAGCGGACGTGATCGCATCAACGACATCGTGGAACAAAGCGCGCTATTCGTTAGTTACCAGTCAAGAGGAGCTTGTGCCCGCACTATTGGCAACCTGTCGTCTAGAACGCGAGGCGTGTATCAATAGTGATGCATGGGTTGATGCAACAGCGCTCGCACTTTGTTTGGCGCATAGCGACGTCCGCGCCAGAGAGCAAAGGGAAAAGCTGCAGGAAAGCCTCGCGTCGGCCAACAGTGTCATGCGTGGGCGCTTCTTTTGGGCCACTGATCGTCTCTTGTTTGCTCACGAGGGTGAGGCGCAAGAGGCGGGCATGCGGCTGGGACGCGTGGAGAGTCAATACTGGCTCGACCTGGTGTGGAATATCGATGGGCTTTGGTTGCGTTCAGTACTTGCAAACACCAGCGCCGCCATGAAGGACCGTGAACTCGTTCTTCTGGCGTGCTTAAGAATGCTAAGGTGGGCCGAGGGCGGCCTGCAGCAACTAAAGGCACTTCGTCCCGATGTTGCTGACGAGCCGAGGCTCGACACGTTCCTCACCGGAGCCATTGATCAAATCGAGAACCCCTCGCCAGAACCTAAGTGGATGCGCGCTGACATTCACCGCCACGAGCAGGCGCAGCAAAACCGGGAAGAGAGGTTTGCTTCATGGGGACAATTTTGGCGTTATATCGTCGCCGATCCTGATCAAGCATTTGCGCCTTCAGAACAACAGGCGACAGCTTGGAATCTTTGGTCGGTTATGAAAAAGATGGGCGGTTCGGGTTCTGGATGGAATCGTGGCTTTATCGAGCGTGCCTTTAGTCCTGAGATTGCTGATCGACTACGTGAGGCGCTAAGGCATTATTGGCGTAATGATCGACCCTCGGTCCCGACCGAGCGAGCGGCTAGCGATCGCGATAGCTACAAAATTATCTGGACTATGGGATTGGCCGGGATATATGCGGAGGCTGAGAGCCGGGGCTGGGCCGCACAACTTAACGAATGTGAGGCTGAACTGGCGGCGCGCTATGCTCTGCTCGAAGCTAATAGCTTGCCTGCTTGGCTTGATGACCTAATTGATGCCCACTCCACAATAGTTGAATCATTGATCGGCTCTGAACTTAGTGCAGAGCTATCGAATATCAGCGTCGAATATTCGATGTTGTTGCAAAATATCCGAAATTCGTCACCCCGAGTGATCAAACTCGTGTTGCCACGCGTGCGAGCTTGGTTTAGAACAGAAATAGCTTCCCGAGGACGAGCTAAAGTATCAACTGACAAGTTAGATCCGGTAGTGCGATTAATCCTCGATCACGGCACTGAGGAGGATCGCCGAGTCCTAGTCAAGCAGGCGATGGCTAAACTGAAAGGCAGCCCTCCTGCGGATATCACCAAGTTCTGGCTACCGGTATTATTCCAGCTCGATCCAGACAAAGGCCTGGACGTCTTGGATCGCCTTGCCGCCGCGATTTCCGTGCAACGGGTAAGTCCAGTCACCGCTTGGATTGCCAACCTTTTTAGTCGTCTTATATCGAACAGATCAGTGAGGCTGACGGTCCTAGAGCATCACCCAAAACTTGTACTTCGTGCTGCACGAATAGCATGCCATCACGTACGGTTTGCGGATGACAAGTCGCACGACGGACCTTATTCACCTGACACTCGCGATAATGCTGAGGAGGCCCGCAGCGCGCTGATCAATATGCTGCTAAATGCCAGGGGTACAGATGCTTGGCATGCCAAGGTCGCGTTTGCAGATCTCCCAGATGTCGCTTCATTTCGCGATCGGACCCTTGCGATCGCTGATCAGACACTTGCGGAGGATTGCGATTCGCCGCCCATGGAAGAACGCGACGTCCTAGTGTTTGAGCAACGGTACGAATTTCCTCCTGCCAACCGTGCCGACATGGCTACGCTACTTCACGACCGGCTCGCAGACATAGTTGATCTCCTGCGCAGCGACGTGTCGCCGCGAGAGCTTTGGAGCAAGATCAAGATTGAGCGAGAAATGCGCCGGGAGGTTTCGCGAACGCTCCTAGACATCGCGCACGACGCTTATACCGTCAACCAAGAAGCTGTGACCGGTGATGAGAAAGAGACCGATATACGGTTGATTTCGACGAGGGGTCCACTTGAGGCGGTAATCGAGCTTAAGCTTGCAGAACAGAACTACTCCGTTTCCGATTTCGAGTTGGCGCTTCGCAAACAGTTGGTCGAGCGTTACCTTGTTCCGGAATATCGACGTGTTGGGTGTCTGTTGATTTCGATAGCAAAAGATCGAACGTGGAAGCACCCCCAAACGGGCAAGAAACTGAGTGTTGATCAGCTATTCGCACACCTTAACGCGCTAGCCACGACACTTGCTGCATCGCTTGGGTACGACGCTTACTTGACTGTGATGGCACTCGACCTACGTCCACGGAATCTAACCTCCGCTCGGTCCGCGCGATCGGAGACCAGGAGAGGAAAGTCGCCTGCCCCAGCAAAACGTGGTCGTTTGGCAGCACCGAAGCAGATCAACGAGCGCGCCGGAATAAGCAAGGGAAAGAACAAGGCTGCCACCAAGTCCACCACTGTGCAAAAGCGGTCGCGTGGACTGTCTGGCCTCGTTACAAAGCGCAAGGTGAGCCCGAGTTTGACTTAGGTGGCCGCAGGCTCGGTGAAGCGTCCCGCATGCAGAAAAGGAGGCCGTGAAGAATCGCGAGTAGACGGTAGCTACAGCAGAATCATGAATTTGTGCTCAGCATTGGATCGACGCGTGGCTGGCGTACTGATCCGGTAGGAGCCGTAGGTGCCATGCCAGTGACCCCCGTTGGCTTAAGTGCGAGCCCTGTCGAATTCTGCTTGCAGCCACAATTGGAGCCGACGCAGATTTCGCTACGACCCCGTCCGCAACGAACATCAAGGGGGCATCACGCCGCGTCCGACACGTCGAAGGATTCCAGCGCATACCGGGTCGCGAGGTAGAGGCCGACCACGCCGACCTCCGTGCTGTGCGTGGCGCGCACTGCGTCGACCAGATCCTGATCGCTGCAGCTGAAGTTGCCGCACCAGTGGGCTCGGCTCAACGGGGAGTGCAGATTGATAGTCTCGT
>Ga0307375_10001716_pt1 | contig 23497 bp, 22 predicted proteins | sample TR1MG_FD_202531 | JGI IMG/M metagenome (GOLD analysis project Ga0307375, IMG submission 202531) | Soil microbial communities from Risofladan, Vaasa, Finland - TR-1 | ecosystem: Environmental > Terrestrial > Soil > Coastal area > Acid sulfate soil | place: Finland: Risofladan, Vaasa | collected...
CAAGCAGATTCCGCTCATCTCTGGTGGAAGCTCCATTGTGTTACCTTTAGTTGGAAAGACATCAATGCCCAGAAATATTAACCATTTGCGTATTGGTGAATCCGCTTTTATGGGAACCAGCCCATGGAATGGCAAAAAATTCTCGACACTTTCAACCAAAGTATTTGAGTTCAAGGCAAATATCATAGAGCTGGCTTCGAAAAAGAATTTTCCCGATGATGAGCTGACCGAGGGCAACATTGGTCATTTTGTTGATCGTTCCAATGAAGAACAAGAGCTAACCTACCGTGCTATTACCGATTTTGGATTAATTGATGTTGAAGCGTCCGATTTAGCAATAGTGGATAAAAATGTAAAATTTGTAGGGACCACCTCAGACATGACTGTTTTCGACCTTGGGGTAGCAAAGGTGGGTAAGGTTCATGCCCAGTACAAAGTTGGTGATAGGCTAAGTTTTTTGCCATCTTACATGGGAGTAGCTCGGCTTATGAACTCGCGATTCGTTGATAAAGTATTAATATAGTTTGCTAATTTTGAACTTTTAAAAGTTCAAATTCATCTCAACTTCATGCTTAGAATTATTCTCCTTGTAGGATTTGGAGGGTTTGCTGGAAGCGTATCGCGTTATTTGGCCTCGTCGTCAGTGCAAAAGTTGTTTTACTTAAGTTTTCCTTTCGGCACTCTTTTTGTCAATATTGTTGGCTCCCTGATAATTGGTTTTCTCTTTGGCTTAGGCGAACGGGGAAACATTCTATCCCCTGAAGCACGCCTCTTTTTTGCCACTGGCTTTTGTGGCGGCTTTACAACCTTTTCAACCTTTTCGCTCGAGAGTCTTTCCTTAATTCGAGATGGGCAGTGGTTATTCTTTGCTCTTTATGCAGTAGGATCAGTTGTACTTGGTTTACTTTTTGTTTTTATGGGCTTTTGGTTCTCTCGACTACTTTAATTATAAAATACAAGGCAATGGAACTATCTGGTGAATCTTTTCTGCTTCGCATTTTTATTGGTGAACTCGATAAGGTTAATGGTACCCCTCTTTATGAGGTAATTGTATATGCAGCAAAACGATATGGTATTGCAGGTGCCACTGTTTTGCGGGGCATTATGGGGTATGGCGCCAACTCGGTGGTACACACCGAAAAGTTACTCACCCTTTCCAACGACCTGCCAGTGGTGGTGGAGTTGGTGGACGAGGAGGTTAAAATCAAAGGTTTCTTGGAATCCATGCAAAAGTTCATGCCAAAGTCAAGATTTGGTGCTCTCATTACGCTAGAGCGCGTTAATGTATTGCACTATGAAGCATCGAAGGATTAATCGTTGTTGGTGACAGCTGCATGATAAAACCTACGACCACAAGTCATCTTCAAATACAATCTTACGTAAATAATAGAAGTCGAAAATAAATACCAATGGTATTGGTACGATCCAATTAAAGGATTTTCATGTGAAGAAATGGTATTAAAAGTTCACAATTATTAGGAGCGATATCTCATTGGTATCGCTTTTTTCTTTTTATAAGCCATCTCATTTATTCAAGTCGTTTTGTCTATATTCAGTCTAAACAAATCAGCTATAGAGCTGTTAATAGGTTGTTTTGAAAATATTAGCCTAATAAACAATTATAAAATGTCACAGTTTGAGCTAAAAATGCCCAAGATGGGTGAAAGCGTTGAGCAGGCTACCATTACGCGATGGTTTGTAAAGGAGGGCGATAAGGTTGAGGAAGATGATGCCCTCCTGGAGATAGCCACCGATAAAGTAGACTCCGAAATTCCTTCTCCTGTTGAAGGTACCGTAATCAAAGTATTCTATCGCCAAGATGATTTGGTTCCAGTAGGTACAACTATTGCATTAATAGGAACAGGGGGCGAGGTTGAAGCTGATTCTAAAGAAGAGGTGGTGCAAAACGATCAACCCAAAGTTGAAACAACAAAACAGCCAGAACAGCTAGCCTCATCGGATATTCAACCGACTCGTTTTTATTCGCCATTGGTGAAGAGCATTGCAAAGCAGGAGCAGATCTCAGTTCAGGAGTTAGAGCAGATTTCGGGCAGCGGCAAGGATGGTCGTGTTCGCAAGGAGGATATTCTCGCATTTTTGAATTCAAGAAGCAAAGTGCCAGGTTCCGTGCTAAAGGCTGCTGATACAATGCCTACAACACCACAGGCAGCATCACCTGCCGTTGGACAGCAACAATACAAGGTTAGCGTTTCGGTTGGCGCAGAAGATACCATTATAGTAATGGATCGTATGCGCAAACTTATTGCAGAACATATGGTTACTTCAAAACATGTGGCAGCGCATGTTACGGCCATGGTGGAGGCTGATGTTACCGGTCTAGTAGAATGGCGTGACAAGAACAAGGAGCAATTCCAAAAACGATATGGTGAAAAGTTAACTTTCATGCCAATGTTTACAGATGCGGTTGCTAAATCGCTGCGTGACTTTCCAATGGTAAACTCTTCACTTGATGGTGATAAGATTATTCTTAGAAAGCACGTAAATATAGGGATTGCAGTTGCCCTGCCTTCAGGAAATTTGATTGTTCCGGTGGTGCAAGATGCCGACCTTAAAAATCTTGCAGGCTTGGCTTCCGACATTAACTCACTCGCTCAACGGGCTCGAGACAACAAACTTTCACCAGATAATATTCAAGGTGGAACATTTACAATCTCCAATTTTGGTTCATTTAGAAACGTAATGGGAACACCCATCATTAATCAACCGCAAGTGGCCATCTTGGCTGTTGGCACAATTGAGAAAAAGCCTGCTGTTATGGAAACACCCTATGGCGATGTGATTGTTCCCCGCCAGAAGATATTTCTGTCACTTACCTACGACCATCGGATTGTAGACGGAGCTCTTGGAGGAGCATTTCTGAGAAAGATTGCTGACTACTTAGAGCAATTTGATCCCTTAACATTAATCTAGACAACGATTATACATCATGGATAAAAGAAATAATAAGGAATACGGAATTAAACAAACTCCTAAGGAAACTCTGGAGAAGTGGTATCACTTGCTTACGTTAGGTCGATCGCTTGATAATAGGGCCCCAAACTATTTGAAGCAGGCCATTGGGTGGAGCTACCATGCTCCCTACGCTGGTCACGATGGTATACAGTTGGCAATTGGCCAAACTTTTGATAAAAATACGGATCATCTTTTTCCCTACTATCGTGATATGCTTACGGCTATCTCTGCCGGCCTTACTGCCGAAGAGGTAATCCTCAATGGTATAAGCAAAGCTACCGATTTAGCAAGTGGCGGAAGACATATGTCCAATCACTTTGCAAAACCAGAGTGGAATATTCACAACACCTCTTCCTGCACGGGGAACCATACCCAGCATGCTTCTGGTGTGGGTCGTGCTCTTAAGTATTACAAGCAGCGAGGTGTTGCAATTAGCTCTCAGGGAGAATCTTCTGTTTCTGAAGGTTATGTATATGAAGCCATCAATGGAGCGTCCAATGAGCATTTGCCAGTTATTTTTGTTTTTCAGGATAACGGTTATGGGATATCGGTTCCAAAGGCTGATCAAACGGCCAACAGAAAGGTTGGCAATAACTTTACCGGATTTAAAAATCTCCGAATTTTCCATTGCAATGGAAAGGATGTTTTCGACTCCATGAACACCATGGTGGAGGCAAAGAAGTGGGTGATTGAAAACCAGAAGCCGGCGATTGTGCAAGCAAACTGTGTTAGAATGCACAGCCACTCAAACTCCGACAAGCATGAGCTCTATCGCGACGAGAATGAGCTTGCCTATGTTGCATCACAAGATCCGCTAGCCAAATATCGTAGAATGCTACTGAAGTATGGCCGATTTACCGAGGCAGAGTTGGTAGCAATTGAGGAGGCTGTCAAGGCAGAAGTTAAGGATGCACATCGGAAGGCAATGGCTGCTCCAGATCCTGATCCAAAGTCAATCTTCAATTTCGTTTCGCCAGAGCCTTATAAACCAGTCAAGTATGTTGATGGACTTCATAATGAAACTGGTGAGCCAATAAAGCTTATTGAGGCAATAAATCAAACCTTGAAGGAAGAATTTAGGCTAAACCCAGACACTTTTATTTGGGGCCAGGACATGGCAAATAAGGAGAAGGGAGGCATCTTCAACGTTTCGAAGGGAATGCAGCAGGAATTTGGCAAGGAGAGGGTTTTTAATGCTCCCATAGCCGAGGATTACATCATGGGGACAGCCAATGGGATGTCCCGTTTTAGCGATAAAATTAGGGTCGTTGTTGAAGGTGCAGAGTTTGCCGACTACTTCTGGCCAGCCATGGAGCAATACGTTGATTCTTCGCATGATTACTGGCGAACCAATGGAAAATTTGCTCCTAATGTTACCATAAGGCTTGCCTCCGGTGGTTACATTGGCGGTGGTCTATACCACTCACAAACAATAGAAGGTTCTTTAGCCTCCATTCCAGGAGTACGCATAGTTTATCCATCATTTGCCGACGATGCAGCAGGATTACTGCGGTCTGCCATGCGAAGCAAAGGGCTAACATTGTTTCTTGAGCCAAAGGCTCTCTACAACGCCCCCAAAGCTGCCACGTTTGTGCCGGCGGAATTTGAAGTTCCCTTTGGAAAGGCTCGTATTCGAAGGGCTGGAAAGGATTTAACAATTGTAACCTACGGGAACACAACACACATGTGCCTCGAGGTTGCAGAAATAATGGAAAAGGAGTTACAGGTGTCTTTGGAGGTAATCGATATTCGTTCTATTGTTCCACTCGATAAGGAGACAATCCTATCATCAGTAAAAAAGACAAATAAAGTAATGGTGGTTCATGAGGATAAGATTTTTGGTGGGTTTGGAGGTGAACTTGCTGCTATTATTGCCGAAGAAGCATTTGAGTATCTTGATGCTCCGGTAAAGCGGGTAGGATCAACATATACACCAGTTGGATTCAACCGTATTTTGGAGGCGGCAGTGTTGCCGTCTACGGAAAAAATTGCTGTAGTAGCTCGGGAAATGCTCGGATACTAATCCGGAATTAGAGCATTTTGAGAACTCTTTTTTAAAAATTAATAAAGTATTCACAATGAAAAAGATAGGTGTATTTTACAGTTTTAGGTCAGTAAAAACGGCAAAAGTAGCTGGAAAGCTAATCGAGAAGCTTGGGAAGGAAAACGCCGAGGGTGTTGATGTTGATAATGCATGGGATAAGGAGTTTAAACTCTACAATAGCTACATTTTTGGTGTGCCAACCTGGTTCGATGGTGAGCTACCATCGTACTGGGATGAGCTAGTTTCAATGCTTGAAGATTTAGATTTTAAGAATAAAAAGGTTGCAATTTTCGGCAATGGGGACCAGGTGAAATATGCTGAAAACTTTGGTGATGCAGTTGGGATAATGGCCGAACTGATTTCTGGGTTAGGTGCGACTTTGGTCGGATTTACCTCCACTGATGGCTATGAATTTGAAACATCTAAAGCTTGTAGAGATAAACAATTCGTAGGTTTGGTACTAGATTTTGAAAACCAGGCAAAGCAAAATGAACAGCGCATAGAAAAGTGGGCGGCCCAGTTGGCCAATGAGTTTAAGTAGACTTTTCCAAGATTACTGGTAAGAGGGTGCCCTATTCAAATAATAATTTGTTTAGGGCACTTTACTAAAATGATGTGTGTTTTTGACGAAACTTTCCTAATTTTATCGCATGTGTTGTTAATTACTTTCTTTCTTGTTAATTTCGTTTAATTATAACAGCAAGATAAAATACAAAATAAATAGGTATGAGCCCACTATTTTTAACAGGAACTGGAGAAACTCCGGGTGTGATGTTGGACAAGGATGCGGAAACTTTTGAGTTTACAGGCAAATCGTTACCTGAAGATGCCAAAGAGTTCTATGGACCAATCCTTTCTTGGTTTGATTCATACGTGGAAGCACCCAACCCCAAAACCATTTTGAAAATGAAAATGGACTATTTTAATACTGCATCCTCCAAAATGCTCCTTGAAGTATTTGAGAGAATAAAAGCGTTACAGGATGCCAGTTACGACGTCGTAATTGAATGGCATTACCACGAAGATGATGAAGACATGTATGATGCGGGGCAGGATTATTCCGACATGGTTGGAGTACCGTTTGAATTCATCAGCCACCAACAGGTAATTGCATAGCTTTTCACTTCGAAAATTTACCCAATGAGATCTCTTTTAATTGAAGAATCAGGTTCGTCACCTCGAATTGAGCTAGACCAGGAAAAAGGAATATTTCAAATTACAGGAAAATCTTTTCCCGAAGATGTTAAAACATTTTACATTCCTGTAATAGAATGGATACAAGAGTATGTCAAAGCACCGAATTCAGTGACCGTTTTTGAGGTTGCTTTGGAATATTTTAATACGGCCTCGTCAAAAATGCTGTTGGTAGTACTGAGCCAACTAAAAGAAATCCAGAAAAATGGAAAGGTTGTGAAGGTGATCTGGAGTTATCCTGAAAACGATCTAGAAATTGAGGATGCTGGAATCGAGTTTAGCGAGGTTATCAACATTCCCTTTACGATTAAAAAGTTAGCTGATAGTAGTAATAAATAGTTGCCTTTGCCATGTTAGATATTGTAATAGCCTCCACAAAGAACTCACCTTTGATTTCATACGACAAGAAGAATGGCGTATTGCTCATGAAAGGTGTTTGTCACCCTGAGAATGTAAAAGAGGTGTTCCAGCCTGTTTTAGATTGGCTATCAGATCTGCCAAATTTCTCTGAATTATTGCCAGCACAGGGTGTGAAGGTAGTTTTCTCATTCAGATATTTAAATTCCGCTTCTCTTAAGCATGTGGCCATGCTATTACAAAAGATGAACGAAGTAAGTCACCAAGGTGTGGAAATCTCCGTTGAATGGCAGTATGAGGAGGAGGATGAAGATATGAAAGAAACATGCATTGAGCTCTTTTCCTTTATGGATATTAAACTTAACTATACCATCGTTTCAATACCTTATGAGCATTAGACTATAGCATTAAGAGAAAAGTATTCAATAACTTAAGTAATATTTAATAAAAAAGCAACTCAAATTGAGTTGCTTTGTGATCCCGCTGGGGCTCGAACCCAGGACCCCATCCTTAAAAGGGATGTGCTCTACCTACTGAGCTACGAAATCAGTCCTTTTTTATTTGGCGATGCAAAGATAAGCAAAAATATTCCTTATCTGCAACACCATTTTCCTAATATTTTCAAGATATCTGATATTTTCTTGAATTTCAACAGCCTGAATAAAGAGTATTGCCAATCAATACCACATATCGAGTATTGGGGTTACAAGATTGAATAGATAATCAGCATTTTAACACCACTTGCAGCAATTATTAGGCAATATTGCTAGCTTTGCAACCAGTGCAAAGTAAGTTAGTAATTATGTGGTAATACCAACTTGCTCTGAAAACAAATTTAGAGTTCCTCTAATGTAGAATATTGCATTGACGTTTATGTATTTAAAGAGTAATAGATATGAAGAATTTTGCTGATAAGGTAGTTGTTATAACCGGAGCTTCCTCTGGAATCGGACTAGCCTTGGCCCGGGAATTTGGTCGGAGGGGAGCAAGCATCGCTCTTGCTGCACGAAATATTGTTGAGTTAGAAAAAATAGATGCAGAATTTCGGCAATTAGGTTACCAAAGCATGATATCCAAAGTAGACGTTTCCATTGAGGAGGATTGCAAGCGCTTTGCTGCAGAAGTCCAGGCAAAGTTTGGCAAAACAGATGTTCTAATTAATAATGCCGGAGTATCAATGCGCGCTACATTTAAGGATTTAGACCTTTCTGTATTGCACCAACTTATGGATGTGAATTTTTGGGGTACAGTATATTGCACCAAGTATTTCTATGACGGCTTAGTTCAGGCAAGGGGAAGCCTTGTTGGCGTATCCTCTGTGGCCGGATTTCATGGCCTACCGGCACGTACCGGTTACAGCGCATCAAAATATGCCATGCACGGTTTTTTGGAAACAATTAGGATAGAAAATCTGCATAGCGGCTTGCATGTGATGATTGCTGCACCCGGATTTACGGCCTCCAACGTACGTAAAAATGCATTGACAGCCAACGGATCAGCACAAGGGGAGTCGCCCCGGCAGGAGGCCAAAATGATGACGGCAGAAGAGGTTGCTACAAGAATTGCCAATGGTGTTACCCACCGAAAACGCCAACTGGTGATGGATTTTGATGGTAAAGCGACAATTTTCTTGAAGTTCTTTGCACCAAAACTTCTCGATAGGCTATTTTATAGTCACATGGCAAAGGAAGCCAATTCCCCACTTTCGTAAAGCGGTTGGTGATGGTTAATTATACTGAGTTTAGAGTAAGATATGGAGAGACCGATCAGATGGGAATAGTCCATCATGCCTCCTATCCACTATATTTCGAAATGGGGCGAACGGAACTATTAAGGCAGATTGGTCTACCTTACACGGAGCTGGAGAGCATGGGCATCTTTATGCCGCTTAGCCGCTTAATCGTTAAATACTTTGCTCCAGCAAAGTACGATGATCTCCTTGTGGTGGAAACATCGATTGCTGATTTTACCCCACTCAAAATAGTTATGACGTATCGTGTTGTTGATAAGCATGAGAAACTACTAACAACAGGTGAGACAATTCTGATTTCTGTGGACGCGCATAGTAGAAGGCCAAGAAGATTGCCAAATGAAATTTTCGAGTTGGTTAAAAACAGTATTTAGCATGGTATTGCGACACCAGGCTCAACTCTATGGTTTACTTTTTGTATCGCTAGTTGTTTTCTTCGCCTGTGGAAGCAAGAAACAAAATGTTGATGCTCTAATTCTTGAGCTGCGCAAGAGCTATCCTCACGAACATTATGCTGTTGCTCCAGGTATGGCCTCCGTTTTCATCGACGAAGAAAAACCTGGTGGCACTGAGCTTAAGGACCTTCTGGATAGCGTATCAAGTATGGAAGTATTGGTTTTTTCCAAAAATAGCACCGGTAAGGATGATCAACTCCAAGCAATAACCTTGGACATCACTCGCAGGATGAAAAGGCAAGGATTGCTCCTTTATGGCACATTTTTATCTGCAAATGAGAACCTCTCGGTTTGGGTTCTTAAAAATATGACCTTGGCAAGCGACCTCGTGGTAGTCATCAATTCTGGACAAAAGATTTACCTAGTTCATTTTTCAGGGCAAATGCCAATGGAAAAATTGGGTAAACTTATTATGCCTAAAAATCGACCCATCCTGGATTACATCTACCGCTTAGATTCTCAAAGTATACGTTAGAATGGGTTTTGCATACTATTAATAACTAAACGATAACGAACAAGAGGTTTCATTCGTTTTTGCTAGAAATGGTGCTATTTTTGTTTTGAAAACTAATTCCCAATTGACATGAAAACAAAAAATCTACTATTTATCTCTTTGGTTGCAGGTATTTTTTCGTTTTACTCTTGCTCTAAGGATAGCAGCACTCCTCAGCTAACTAATGAACAAGCTCAAGCAGAGATAGGTAACGTTAGTACTTCCTACACGGACGAAACAACTGCAATGGATAATACCCAAGGTATGGCAGTATACAATCAAATTACCATGCTCAACCTACCTTTTACGCTGCCAACTGAGGGAGATTTTTCCTCTGCAAATTATGTAAAGTCTTTTACCTCTAGGTTATCTGCAGTAAAGGGAAACAACTTTACTTCAATGCAGATGGGTTTCAACTTTAGACGTGATTTTTACCTTCAGGATTATGTAGGAACGTGGGAATATAATCCTCAAACACAGCAGTTTGACCACACTCCAACCCCTTCGAACGTGGTAGTGATAAAGTTCCCATATCCAAACTCCAGTGCTACCAACAACGCGATTTTTACCATATCAAAATATACCATTGTATACAATATGGGTGAATACAGCGGCGATTACCAAGCAAATCTAACTCTGAATGGAACTGAAGTTTGGTCGGTTGACTACACTGCCATTGCCACCATTAGCTCCACTTCGACCAACTTTACCCAAAATGTAACCATAAACTTTGCTCCATACGTTTATACTGAATCTGTAATATTATCGAGTTCATTCAGTGAGACTTCGGCTACAATTACTGGAAATGCCTCAAGGACTTTGAAGAAGAATACTGACTTACTTCTAAGTGGAACCTACAATGTTTCTATGAGTGCCACTAAAACCAATGCCAACTTTAACATTACTGGAGATTTAACCATTTTAACCATTCGGTTTCATTTTGTTATGGCCTATAGTGGAGATGGTTCAACCACACCTAATATCAACGATTTGGTTAAGATAACCGTATATAACACCAGTGGAGCTAAGGTTGGTGAGATGAAGTTTGTAACCAACCAAGATCAGGAACTTGTTTTAATGTTCTACTTCAACGATGGTACAAGTGTTGACGCTAGTACGCTATTTGGCAACGTCTTAGACGAATGGACATCCTTCTTTGGCACCGCCGGAGATGCATGGAATTTTAAGAAATAATAGTTTTCAATTTATTATTACTAAAAACCGCCAACTATTTTGGCGGTTTTTTTCTTTCTAACGAGATATTAAAATCAACCTACAAATTAGTTGGTTTAGGTCTTGGACAATTACTTTGTGGAATTCATCGGGAAAATGGAATAGGTCAGTTAGTTTTACTCTTAAGTATAAATAATAATTACCATTATTATATGTTGTCGGTTGTGAAATATTTATATTAATAACAATCCTGACATTTACCAAATACCTTTTTGTAGTCAGTAAGAGGAGGTCACATTACTATTTAAATTTATGACGTTTAAGATCAAAATTAATTCTTCCTTCTTTTTTGTACATAATTGAAAATTTATTATGTTTGTTTAACAAATTAATTCTTTAGTATGAAAACACAATGTTTATTTATCATTTGTTTGATTACCGTTGCATTTTCCGTTACTTCTTGCTCCAAGGATAGCCCTTCTGACCTAACTCAGTCTGCAGGAAAAACCGAAATTAACACTGCAATCGTAAATTATAACATGGAAAATGCAGCGATTGATAGTGCACAGGGTCTGATGGTCTACAACCGATTGTCATCACTCAGCCTACCTTTCTCGCCTCCTTCGCAAGGTAATCTTCCATCAGCCTCTTCTGCAAGGTCAAGGTCATTTTCCTCAGAAAATTTGTGTCTTAAGAACGAAAACCCTTCATCTGTATCTGTGCAGAATGCCTTTGGTTTTAGACAAGGATTCAACATTCAAAATTATGTTGGAACTTATGAATGGGATGCTCAAAACCATCAATTTAACCACACGAATACGCCTACAGATCAAGTTATTGTTAAATTTCCTTATCCTGCTACAGGTTCAACAAACAATGCCGTATATACGATATCTAAATATACCGTAACCTATGATTCCGAAGCGGATTCTTATAAAGGTGATTATATTGCAAACATAACATTGGATGGTAATGATATTTGGTCTGTGAATTTTTCTTCTACATTCCAGTCAACAGAAAATTTGTATACTTCGCACTCTAGCCTTACACTTAAATTTGCACCCTACGAATACTCAGAATTAAGTGACGCAAATTCACCAGGAACTGTGGATGCTGGTGAACTTTCACTTAAAGCTTCTCGAATTCTTAAAAAAGCTTCTCGAACTATTGTTTCAGGGGCATATGATGTTTCTGGCAAGTATTCAGGTTCAAGCCTTAACATAAGTGCTAGTAGTGATCTAACCGTAATGAATATCTACTTTCATTATACAAGTTCTTATAGTGGAAATGAAGTTAATTATAATAGTCAGGACAATTTGAGGATTGTGGTATACAATACTGGAGGAGCAAAGATTGGTGAAATGAAATATGTTCCTGACCAAGATCAGGAACTTATATTAATGTTTTACTTTAATAATGGAAAAAGCGTTTATGCAGAACCTCTATTTGACAGTATCCTACAAGAATGGTATTATTTTTATGATTCAATGGAAAATAATTATGGTGGGAAGAAGAAATAAAGGATTGTAATTTTCTGAAAAAACCGCTAGTAAATTAGCGGTTTTTTTTGTTCCTACACTTATTGTCAAATCAATTTGTAAATTAGCAATAGATTAATGAGGATCCAATGGATGGCATTAACCATATATTTGACTTCTTACTGCAAGTAAACTTTTCCAAGGTTTTACTGGCAATCTATATTATTACGGTACTTGCCACCGCTGCAATTGTTGTGCATGAAAAACGCGATCCTGTGAGAACTGCATCATGGGTTCTTGTTCTTTTTCTACTGCCAATTGCCGGTATTATTCTCTACATTTATTTTGGGCAGAACTTCAGAAAAGAAAAAATTTTTAGCCGAAAGGGAATGCACGATATTGAACAGATTGGACTGATTAGCGATGCCCAGCTTATCCGGCTCAATAGGAATGATTTTCCCGACAACCCAAATATTACTCGCTATATTAAAATTATTAAGCTGTTGCTCAACAATAGCAAGGCGCTGCTTTCAGAGAAAAACAGTGTATTGGTAATGAATTCTGGAAAGGAGACTTTCTCAAACTTGCTACAGGATTTGGCTATTGCAACCAGCAGCATTCATCTGGAGTATTACATCTTGAGTGACGATGTTATTGGCAATCAAATTAAGGATATTTTAGTTGAAAAGGCGCGAAGCGGTGTGGAGGTCAGGGTCATTTTCGACGATGTCGGTAGCTGGAGTCTTCCTAAGAGTTATATACGCCATTTACATGACAATGAGGTTGAAGCATTCCCGTTTATGGAGGTAAAATTTCCATGGTTTACTAGTAAGGTAAATTATCGAAACCATAGAAAGATAGTGGTAATTGATGGGAAAGTTGGCTACGTGGGTGGAATAAATGTGGCTGACCGCTACATCCATGGTGACCCAAAACTTGGATATTGGAGGGATACCCATTTAAAAGTTGAAGGGGATGCAGTTCGTTCACTGCAAGCAATTTTTCTAATCGATTGGTATTTTGTCAGCAAGCAGCAATTTACCGATAGACAGAAATATTTTCCAGCTACTACTACTCTAGACAAGCATTTGGTTCAAATTACCGCATGTGGGCCAGATTCTGATTGGGCTAGCATAATGCAGGCCTATTTTCTAGCAATAGCCACGGCAAAGGAGCATATCTACATTTCTACTCCATACTTTATGCCTAACGAGAGCATTCTAACAGCCCTCAAAACTGCATCGCTTAGTGGCGTGGATATTAAAATACTATTGCCAGGAAAGTCCGATTCGAAGATGGTTTACTGGGGAACGTTATCCTATTTGTCAGAATTGTTGGAGGCCGGAATTAACGTTTACCTGTTTGAGGCAGGTTTTAATCACTCAAAGATTATTATGATTGATGGCTGCTTTTCATCCGTTGGAACAGCCAATATGGACATGCGCAGCTTTGAGGATAACTTTGAAGTAAACGCCATTATCTATGACCCAGAGGTTACCTTGGAACTTGAGAAAAGATTTCTGCTGGATATTAAGCTTAGTAAAAAAATTCTTTTGGAGGAGTGGGAGGATCGACCCCTGCGTAAAAGCTTTTTAGAATCGTTTGCTCGATTGTTTACACCGCTTCTTTAATTTTGCACTGTTCTTATAATAAAAAGCGCTATATTGGCTATAAACCAAATCTCTAAGTTATGAAAAGGTATTCACTAATTCTTCTATTTGTATTTCTTACAGTTGGGATGGCAAACGCTCAGCTTTTCAAGTTTGGTATAAAAGCGGGCGTTAGCTCCTCAAGGGTAAAATTTAGCGAAATAGACCTTGGTAACAGTCTTGTTGCTAAGGAGGGAAATTCTATCACAGGGATGCATTTTGGCGTTGTAAGCCGCGTTCAACTCCTTGGTTTTTTTGTCCAACCAGAGCTATATTTTTCTTCAACGGGAGGCGACATCAAAATCGTCGATATATCAACAGGTGCAGAGACTGTTAGAACCCAAAAGTTTAACAAGATTGATATCCCTGTTTTGGTTGGCTGGAAGTTTGGACCTGCTCGCCTTGGTATTGGACCAGTAGCTTCAATTGTAATCTCAGACAAAGCCGTTCTTAAGGATTATACGGGCTACGATGAGCAATTCAACAAGGCCACTTTTGGCTACCAGATAGGAGTTGGGCTCGATATTTGGAAAATTGGTTTTGACCTCCGGTATGAAGGAAGTTTGAGTAAACTCGGTGATGGTGTAAAAGTGCTGGGGCAGGAGAGATCATTCGATTCCAGAAACCCTCAAATTCTTGCCAGTGTAGCATTATACTTTTGATAATATTTTATTATTCAGCACTTTATCACTATGTGATAAAGTGCTGAATAATAAATAAGAAGCAATGGAATACATGTATCCTTTAATTGTTCTTCTTATTGATGTAAACCATGCAACCGCTATTTTGATAGGTGGTTGTTTAACTTTGGTAGTCCTTTGTGTTGGAGCTTGCTACTTTTGGCATAAGGGTACCGAAAAAAAGTGGAAGCGGTTTTTCTCCAGTTTTACCAAAATTAACGCTGACTTAGAACAGCAGGTTAACACACTTTTGGTGGATAAAAAGGACCTAATTAGAAAACTTGGGGATGCTAGGGCCAAAGCTGATGAGGCAGACCTGCTAAAGGCTAATTTTTTAGCAAACATGTCGCACGAGATTCGAACTCCTATGAACGGAATAATCGGATTTGTTCAGCTGCTTAACGAGGACATCCCGGCTGATAAACGAGGCCAATTTATTGACATTATAATTAACAGTGGCTATCAGCTGGTGAGTCTTTTTGACAACCTAGTTGATATTTCAAGGTTGGAATCGGGACTTCTAACTCTCTCCAAATCTGAATGCAACTTGAATGAGATGCTGTTTGACCTATACGTGCAGTATAATGGTCAAATTTTCAAGGAATCGAAGAAGCAGCTTTCACTGAGGTTTCTCAACTTGGCCGATGATGAGGTAAATATTATCACTACTGACGGCACAAGGCTTAGACAAGTATTTTCACATTTAATTTGCAATGCCATAAAATTTACTGAGCACGGAACGGTGGAGTTTGGATTTGCAAACAAGGATTCAAACGAGCTACTTTTTTTTGTCAGAGATAGTGGAATTGGAATTCCGCAAACAAAACAGGAGGTTATCTTTGAACGCTTTCAGCAAATAGAGCAGGGCTCAACCCGCCGATTTGGAGGATCAGGGCTCGGCCTTTGCATCTCCAAAGGCCTTGTAGAAGCGCTGGATGGCAAAATTTGGCTCGAATCAACAGTAGGGGTCGGATCCACCTTCTTTTTTACATTACCGTTTGAAAACATTGAGATTAAGCAGGACTCTTCAGTTTACTATGCCAATAAAAAGGAGTATAACTGGTCTAACAAAACCATCCTTATTGTGGACGACACAGAGGCTAATTACCAATTTGTCGCCGATCTGTTGGCAAATACATGCGTAAGTGTGGTTCGGGCCAAAACAGGTGCTGAAGCTCTCAACTTGTGCGACAGTTCACAGGCTCCTGATCTGGTTCTAATGGATTCTCCACACGAAACGTTGGACGGCCATGGACTTGTATCTCAAATTAGAAGTACTCGATCAAAGTCAATGCTTCCCATAATTGCTCAAACAAACTATGCAAGGCCAGAGGACGACGTAAAATATATTGAGATGGGCTGCAACGACGTAATTTCAAAACCGATTAACCCGGAGGCGCTTTTTAGCAAGATAGCCCGAATAATTTCTGTCTCTTAGAACTCATTAACCACTGCTCTTAGCTTAACCAAGCGAGCAAGCAGCCATTCCAGTTTGTCGAGGTGCAGCATATTGGCTCCATCCGATTTGGCAATAGCCGGATTGGGATGGGTTTCAAGAAAAATTCCATCCACACCTACGGCAATACCAGCTCGTGCAATTGTGTCGATTAAGTCAGGCCTTCCACCAGTAATTCCAGAGTCCTGGTTAGGCTGCTGCAGGGAATGGGTAATATCGAGAATAACAGGAAGACCACTTTTCTGCATTTCAGGTATTCCTCGGTAATCAATAATTAAATCTTGGTAACCGAATGAGGTTCCACGGTCAGTAAGCATAACCTTTCTATTGCCAGTTTCAAAAATTTTTTCCGCCGCAAACCGCATACCGCTGGGACTTAAGAATTGCCCCTTCTTTATATTTACAATCTTGCCTGTTTTACCAGCAGCCACAAGCAGATCTGTTTGCCTACAGAGGAACGCTGGAATTTGCAGTATATCAACATACTCGGCAGCAATATCAGCCTCATCTGGATTGTGAATATCCGTAACAATTGGTATCTGAAGCTCTCTCCTTATTCGCCCTAGCATTTTAAGTGCTTCAATATCTCCAATTCCTTGAAACGAATCGAGTTTAGAGCGATTTGCTTTACGGTAAGATGCTTTGAAAACAAAGGGGATTTTGTATTTATCTGTAATCTCCTTTACTTTTTTTGCAGTTCCAAAAGTTATCTCCTCTGTTTCTACAACACAGGGGCCGGCTAGCAGAAAAAAATTACCGCTCTCGGTATGGCGAATGTTTGGAAGGTCGTATAGCATAGCTCAAAATTTTTGCGAAGTTAGAAAAATCATATAGAATATTTGCCGCTCCACAAGCTATTCTGCTTTTGGCGAATCTCCTGTTCTTTTGCATTAACGCCCGGCGTGTAAAACACTGTTCCCGAGAGCTTTTCCGGTAGAAATTCCTGTTGAGTGAAATTACCAGCATAGCTATGTGCATAGCGATAGTCTTTGCCATAACCTAAATTTTTCATCAACTTTGTTGGAGCATTTCGAAGGTGTAGTGGGATCGGTAGGCTACCATCCTTCTTAACCTGCTCAATGGCCTCATCTATTGCGACGTAGGCTGAGTTACTTTTAGGGCTTGTGGCTAAGTATATTGCCGTTTCTGATAGGATAATCCTTGATTCAGGCATACCAATTTTTTCTACTGCCTGAAAGCATGCTGTTGCAAGCAATAGGGCATTGGGGTTTGCGAGACCAATGTCTTCGGATGAGAGGATAATAAGCCTTCTGGCAATGAATTTAGGATCTTCTCCGCCTTCAACCATCCTTGCTAGCCAGTAAACTGCGGCTTGTGGATCGCTGCCTCTTATCGATTTAATGAAGGCACTAATAACATCGTAGTGCTGCTCACCATTCTTATCGTAAAGGGCAATGTTTTCCTGCAATCTATCGATAACAATCTGATCGGTAAGCATGACCTCTTCCGTTTCAGAGGCTCCAACTACGATCTCCAGAATGTTCAGCAACTTTCGTGCATCGCCTCCTGAAAAGCGCAGAATTGCATCGGTTTCAGTAACCGTAATTGACCGATTTTTAAGGTAGATATCGGTTGTTATTGCCCTATCGAGCAGTGTGAGGAGATCATCAATTTCTAGGGGTTTTAGAATGAAAACTTGACAACGAGATAGGAGTGGAGAAATAACTTCAAAGGAGGGATTCTCTGTGGTGGCGCCTATTAGCGTAATAATTCCTTGTTCAACAGCACTAAGTAGGGAATCCTGCTGTGACTTATTGAAGCGGTGGATTTCATCGATGAATAGTATGGGAGCAGGGGTGTTGAAAAATTGCATTTTTTTTGCTTTTTCAAAAACCTCGCGTACCTCCTTTACTCCAGAATTGATGGCATTTAGTGTGAATATGGAACGTTTAAGCTCATGAGCAATTAGCTTGGCCAAGGTAGTTTTGCCAACGCCGGGAGGCCCCCAAAGCAAAAGAGATGGTAAGTTACCCGACTCTATTGATCTCCGGAGTACCGCTCCTTTGCCTACTAAATGCTTCTGCCCCAAATAATCATCAAGTTTATTGGGACGGAGACGTTCTGCAAGTGGAGTCTGAGAATCCATTTTTTTCGTCAAATTTAACGAATTCTAGCTGTTAACCGAACTTCAGGCAGTTCTCTTCCGTAATATTCCAAAGAAATCTTTAATTTCCCCCCTTGAATCTAAACGCTAATAGCTATGAAAACCTATTCTATTGCAAAAAAATTGTTTGGTGCTTTTTCCTTGGCACTAATTCCTCTCTTCTCTTTTGCCCAAAAAGATGTAGTTCTCTTGCTAAGAAGTAGTCAACAAGATGCCGTTAAGCTTTCGGAAGCCTATCTTCAGCCTTTTGGAAAGAGCCTTGGCTGGGGACTAAGTGGCAGTTGGTATAATAGTGGTAAGCCTCACGGATTAGCTGGGTTTGACCTAACCTTTTCCATCAATACAGTGATGGTGCCATCTTCCGACAAAAATTTTGACATTAATTCGCTGAAGTTGACAAATATTTCTGTTGTTAGCGGGGAAGGCACCACGTCACCGACGGTTGCTGGTTCTGGAAGTGGACCAAAGGTTCAATACCAAGGTCAGGTTGACTTAGGTGGCGGGGTTAATGCTACTCAGAATGTTCAGTTTAACCTTCCAAGCGGTGGCAACCTTAGCGTGATTCCCGTTCCTATTCTGCAGGCTGGCGTCGGATTACCATTTCATACAGAGATTATGGGTCGCTTCATTCCAAAAGTTAGCTTACCTGATATCGGAAGTGTTAGCCTTTGGGGTATTGGCATAAAGAATGAGTTTAAGGAGCTGATTCCGGGTATCAAACTCTTACCTTTTGGCCTATCGGCCATGGTTGCATATACTGATTTCAGGTCCGACATCAACGTGTCATACAAGCCACAAACCACAAACTATGACCATTCACTATACGATAACCAACAGCTCAAACTTAGATCTACTTCATTGGCTACTCGGATAATTGTATCAAAATCACTGCCCGTTCTTACCGTATACGCTGGGCTTGGTTACAATTTCACCAAGACTAGTATGGATCTGAAAGGAAATTATCCTGTAGGTTTAGAGATGCAGGACAGCCAAGTAGTGGTTTCTGGTAACACTAATTGGACCGATCCGTTGAGCTTATCGTTTAAAAATAATGGATTTGCAGCAAATGTAGGCTTGCGCATTAAACTAGCCATTTTGGCTTTTCATTTCGACTATACCGTAGCCAAGTATCCAATTATTACTGGTGGTGTAGGTATCAGCTTCCGCTAGTGTTATTCATTTCAGTTGATCAATAAAAAAGCGGCTCGTTGGAGCCGCTTTTTTATTACTTAATAAAGTCCGTTATGTTGTGCGATATCTTCAATATCTTATAAATCTTGTGATTCTCATTGAAGATAGGGGTGTAAGTCTCCAAAAAAGTATACTCCTTGTTGTTTATGCTCAGCTTGGTAGACTCCTTTTTGGTTACTCCCTTCTTTAAGTCGTTCCAGAATTTTTCATAATCCTTCTTTTGCTTACTGCTCAATAGCAAATCGTTGGTATGATGGTTACCAACAACTGCCTCCCTCGGTTTATTGAGCAAAGCAAGCATGGCATCGTTGACCGAAATGATTAGGCCTTCAAGGTTGTATTCCACCACAAAGCTGGAAGCATTAAGAGCGTTAATAAGCGATTCCATTTCGCCTGTCTTTCTTGCTGCTTCTTCTTGTGTGGCCTGCAATTCCTCCATATTTTGCCGCATCTCCTCTTCCTGTGCCGAAAGTTCCTCCGACTGCTGCCGGGAAGCCTCTAAGAGTTGCACCGTTCTAATGTTAACCTTAACATTGGATAGGGTTGAAGCAATCGTTTCACCCAATTTCTCAATGAAATTTACAACGTAATTCTCAATGATATCCAGCGATGCAATCTCTATTACCCCAAATACCTGATCGTTAAGTTTAAGTGGCACTAAAAGAAGGCAGGTAGGTGCCTTTTCTCCAAGTCCAGAACCGATGGATATGTAGTTTTCAGGTATTTCTGTAAGATAGATGGTTTCTGCCTCTTGAGCACATCGACCGATGAGGCCTTCATTCATTTCAATGCGCTTTTCAAGAAATTTTCGTTTTTCATAGGCAAAACAAGCTTTAAGTTCAAGGTGAACATCAGACCTGTTTTCGTCATTTACCAAGAATAATCCCCCAACGTTGCTAACTGAATACTTCACAATATTGCTAATAACTTGGTAGGCAAGCTCCTCAAGGTTATCATTATTCTGCCGCAATATCTCACCAAACATGGCCAACCCTTTTGTTGCCCATGTTTGCTTCTGATCCTCAATTTGGCGCAGTTCTTCCTGCTGTTTAGCGTTTGCCAAACTCTTTTGCATCTCCAGCAATGCTTTTCCAAGCATATCGTTGCTTCCAAGGCTTGAGTAGCTAACATTGAGATTGCCTCTGCCTATTTCCTTAGCAAAGTCGGTTGTTTTGCTAAGACCTTGAATCAAAGTATTAACAGAATTGCTTATCTCTTCAATTTCATCACCCGAATTCACCTTTAGGAGATTGTTGGTGTCGAATTCCCCTTTTGCTAAGCTCCTAATTATTTTAATAGTGCGCGATAGTGGATGAGTAATATTGTATGCAAGAATCCAAATAACGAGCATTAAGATGATGAGTCCAGCAAGTCCAATAATGATGCTATTATTAAATGTTTTGTTTGCTTCATCTACCAGAACATTTACTGGGGCAACAATAGCGATAGACCATGGAGTAACCGACTTTCCAATGGTAATTGGGGCATAGGAGATATAAACCTCGGCGCCCATGGCGGAATCAACGGTAGTATAGCTAAACAACTTTCCTTCGTGTATCTGCTTTGAGATGTTAAAAGTGCTATCCTGTTGATGAAACACCTCACTAAACTTTTTACCCACAAGAGATCTATCCGGATGTGCAATAATGGCACCATCGTTAGAAATTAGGTATGCGTAACTACCAGCAAACGGGTGAATATTTTCAATAATAGGCTGAAACCGCTCGAGTGATAGGTCAAGTCCAAATACTCCCAAAAATTTATTCTTTTCTAAAAGCGGAACACAAACGGATGTTTCTAAAATAGGTTTACCGCCTGCAAGGTAGGTAAATAGATAGGGGTCTAGTACAGTTTCTAATTTAGACATTTTCATCAGATAGTAGGCACTTGCAGTATTATCCCCATCTGTATTAAGAACTTCTTCCTTTACTTTTAACTCCCCATTTTCCCTCCAATAGGTAATACGATATCTTCCATAGCCCTTTTTATAGGTGCTATCCATGGTGCTTAATTCAATGTTAACCCAAACCGATAGAAAATTTGGATTCTCAATGGCAACACCCTCAAGGGCGCGCATAAGATCAACTCGCTGCTGGACTTTGGGAATAGACTTAAACTCGCTAAACGTATTCGTTAGGCCCCGCGTCAAATCCATATCAACGTTTAAGTTTGCCTTAGTAAGATTGGCATTTTCTCGGGCATAAGCATCAGCGAGGTCCATTGATCGTTTGAGAGAAATATCTTGTAGCTTAAAGCTTAGATAACCCAATGACGAAGCATACACAAATGCCGTAACGGTAAGAATGGAGAGTAACAGCTTTGTCCGAATTTTCAGCTTAATTCTCATGAGAAAGGGAGTTTGTTGATGGTTTTTCTGCCAGCAAATTAGCGAAAAATTGGTTTAATTTGCTAAGAATTGACCAGTAAAATGCATTTTAGTGCATTTGCAAGCGTCTATTTCATCATTTTGGATATTTTCATTAGGTTTGCAAAAACTAAATACCAATACAATGAAACTACTAGAAGGAAAAACTGCATTAATAACAGGGGGTGCAAGAGGCATTGGCAAGGCGATTTCATTGAAATTTGCCCAGCATGGCGCCAATATTGCATTTACCGATCTCGTTGAAGACGATAACTTCAAGGCTACAGAGAAGGAACTCAAAGCACTTGGCGTAAAAGCCAAAGGATTTATTTCTGATGCATCCAAGTTTCAGGATTCTCAGACATTGGTGGATAACGTGATTAAGGAGTTCGGCACCTTAGAAATTCTGGTTAACAATGCTGGGATTACAAGAGACACTCTTCTGCTTCGCATGACCGAGGAGCAGTGGGATTTGGTAATCAATGTTAACCTCAAGTCGATTTTCAATCTCACAAAAGCGACCCAACGCTACATGATCAAGCAGCAGAATGGTTCAATTATTAACATGAGTTCAGTTGTTGGGCTGTCTGGTAACGCTGGTCAGTCTAACTATTCTGCTTCAAAGGCTGGAATAATTGGATTCACAAAATCAATTGCCAAGGAGTTGGGGTCAAGAAATGTACGGTGCAACGCCATTGCTCCAGGATTTATTATCACCGACATGACCCACAAACTACCAGAAGAAGTTAGAAATGAATGGGTTAGCAAAATTCCTTTAAGAAGAGGTGGGACTCCAGAGGATGTTGCTAATGTGGCAGTATTTCTTGGTTCGGAACTTTCGAGCTATGTAACTGGCCAAACAATACCGGTTTGTGGAGGAATGCAAGATTAACAATTCTTATTTATCCTACGCATAAAAATTTTTATTTTAGGGCCATCCACTTTGATGGCCCTTTTTGGCACAAATATTGTAATTTAGATGGCAAAACAAACAACTATGTGGCTAGGTAGATTTTCCTCGATACTCTTGGTATTATCTTTAAGCTCGTGTAGTTACAGGGTAAGTGTTCCGGTTGATACTCTTCAGCCACCAACAGTTTACTATGTTTCTCCCCACGCAAACATAACAGTCAACTATACTTACAGTGAATCCCGCCGGTTTAAAGACCCTGAAACAGTCTTGACAAGCCAGCTCGACAGCATTGCAGCAGAGTCGGCAGCCTATTCTTTTATGGGTGGATTTGCAACGCCTGCATTAGGTAGTCATGCAAATGTGGTTACCTATTGTACGGTAAGACCTGATAGTTCACCTTCATCTACATTTATTTTGCCGAAGGATTTGGTAGGTTCAATTGTTGAAAGCACTAATGCTCAGCAGATTATTTCATTAGATTATTTTAGCCTCAATCCAGATATCACGGTGGTACCTGACCTCCAAAACCAGTACGGATACCGGGCCTATTTTACCATCAAGGCCGTAGGGCTCTGGCGAATATATAGCCCAGACTCCCAAACAGCGCAAGCAGAATACCTCTACCAGAAATCGTACTCTTGGGATGCGGCTGGATCATCCCGTCGGGAAGCCGTTGATAATCTTCCAAAATTTGAGGATGTGGCAAGCTATGTTGGAAGCGAAGTGGGAATAGCAAGTTTAGCCGCGTTTACGCCCATTTGGACAACGCAGTATAGAGAAATTGTTACTAGCACCAATTCTTACTTAAAAATGGCTCAAAATAAGGTAAATGAAAATAATTGGGCAGAGGCAATAAAAATTTGGAGTTGGTTGGTGGGCAGCAATTCCAACAATAAGCTTAAAGGTCAAGCCGCCTATAACCTTGCAGTTGCAAGCGAAGTTGATGGCAATTATAATTTAGCCGCTAGCTGGTTAGATATAGCAGATTCGTTAAGGCCAGGTAGTCAATACGTTGCTGAATATAGGGCCGTACTGAACGATAGGCTTAAGGCAGAAGCAATTCTAGATTCCCTGAAGTAAATCTGTTACCTGCTTTGGTTTTTCTGAAAAAGAGCTATTTTTGCGCAACTATTTTGCCTCTTTAGCTCAGCGGTAGAGCAGCTGTTTCGTAAACAGCAGGTCGCGGGTTCAAATCCCGTGA
>Ga0307375_10001720_pt1 | contig 23478 bp, 23 predicted proteins | sample TR1MG_FD_202531 | JGI IMG/M metagenome (GOLD analysis project Ga0307375, IMG submission 202531) | Soil microbial communities from Risofladan, Vaasa, Finland - TR-1 | ecosystem: Environmental > Terrestrial > Soil > Coastal area > Acid sulfate soil | place: Finland: Risofladan, Vaasa | collected...
CGATCGGCTTCGCGCAACATGCCGACGATTTGTACTTCCGTGAATCTGCTCTTCTTCATGACTTCCCCCTTCTAAGGAAGCCATATTCTCAAGTTTTAACTGGTACGAAAAGCCCGGGGCAGGTCAGTCCCATGTCGCGGAAACGATAGGGTTCAATGACCAGAGCCATTTCATCCGCCATTTCAAGCGCGTGATGGGTGTCACACCGGGGCAATACAAGGGCAGGACGGGGAATAGGAGTGCAGAGCCTGAACCGCAAGCTACGGGTATCGTTTCTGACCAGTTAATTCCTGTTTAGCGTTCGCAATCTTGAAGGGTGTTAAGCGGGTGTGAACCTTGAACCTAGCCTTTTGCTTCTTGTGATCTGATGTTTTTGACATTTTAAATAGTAATGTCAAATTCTGAGGCGACTGGTAGAACGCTCAGAACCCAACGTCAGCAACACATTGGATAAATTGAACCTTTGTTCACTCTGAATAGAACACTGATTCGTTCTCATGCGATTCGACAAACTCATGTCGCACTGTTCGTTCGAATGCTTCCACAAGTGGCACAGGAGCAACAAATCCAGACTGCTCTATCCGGGTATTGAACATTGAATTTGCGCAGAACTTTTTGACGCGTATCGAGCTGATTGCAAACCGCTTGCCTGTGATTGCCGCAAGAAGGTCAAACCCCTTGCCTATCAACAAACCAACTGCATATGGCAATCTAAACCCAATTATTTCTGGTTTGCCGAGAATGCGGTAGACCAATCCAACCAACTTGTTCATGGTGAAATCAGGCTTGTCGATATAGTTATAGATATGCACACCTGGTTTAAATGACGTAGCGAATATCAAAAAGGCAGCAATGTTCTCAACATACGCCATCGACTTAAGATTCGCCCCTTTGCCTATCATCACAAAACGACCTGATGCGATTTGTCGCAACAAGTTATAAACGTTGCCACGATTTTGTTCGCCAAACGCCACGGTAGGACGAATAATTACTAGGGTCCGGTTTGCTGGATCTTCTGCCTGCCACTCCTTGAAAACCTGCTCAGCCTCATACTTAGTACGACCATAATCATTGAACGGTGCAATCTTTCCATCCTCATCCGTGCCGATGGGCGCAAAACCATATACGGCTACCGTGCTGGTGAAGATGATTTTGTTAATACCTTTTTGTCGAGCAACAGCGCACAAGTTTCTAGCACCTTGCACATTAACGTCATCGTATAACGAGAGCGGCCTGACATCATCGCGATGTTCAGCCGCAAGATTTATCAAAATCGCACTTGCTGTAATTGCGGATTGCAAAGCTTCAACTGAACGCACATCGGCAAGCACCGTCTTGTTTGGGAAAGTGCCACTTGTCGCCTTATCGATAATTTTGAATTCAACTTCATCACGCTTTAAAAGCGTGCTCAAACGGGTCCCAATAAAACCTGAACCACCAACAATATTGATCTTCATAATTTCAAGGTTCATTCAAGTTATTTTTTCAACATGCTAGTACTTACATTATGGGGACTTTGATGAAATTAATTTATGCCTGCAACCTCAATATTTAAGCATTTAGATCAATCACTTCATCGACCCACCCTTGTATAGAATATTTATAATTGACAGATTCGGAAAGCGGAGCAAAAGGCTCGTAAAGAAATTGCCGAGGTATCGTACCTAACTCATTGCGGTTAATTACCAATATATTTTGAGGATTAAAAAAATCGTATTCCTTTACTCGCTGATTTGTAGTAATTATTTTTTTTTCGGCCCCCAAAGTCTCAAATGTACGTATGGTTAGACCAGTTTGAGCTGGATGCTCGATATCGAGAACTGCACGCGAGCCATAAAACACACGCTGCACCTCTGATCTTATCAGGGGTAAAAACATGAAGTCGGCTATGCTTGCTCCCTTGAATGCGCGATTGGTAAATTTGTGAGCCCAAAAAACCCATGGGGCTTGCAGGTACATATAGAAGTAGCAGCGTGCAGAACTCGGTAGGTTAGCAGCCACCTGCGCTACTATGCGGTAGCGGTCAGAATGTGCTGTTCCAACAAAACTAATATCGTACTCAAAATCTTGTTTCGTAGATTGCTTGAATCCATCTGCGTAAAATAATGGGCGAAAACGTATGCCGTAATTATTAGCATCATCCGGATCAAATGTTGAGCATTTATCAAAATGCATGATATTCGGAATCAATGATTTTCTATTTTTAAATGAATCCCACATATAAAGTACAAACGATGCGCAGGGAAATGTAGAGCGCAGAGCTGAAAGAAAGCGTGGAGATATCACCTCCCCATTGACTACTAAAATCAAATCGTATTTTTTACGACCAAATCCTTCCAATGCGTTCCAAAAAAAACGATCTGCAAATGCAATTATCAATTCGCGCCTAACACGCGTAACTGCCTTCATAAAAGGAGATTGAAATGGCCTATCTGGTAGAAAATCTACCTCAGCACCACGTCTGCGAAATTCCCCTGCAATTTCTTCTTCATAACCGAAGAAACGTGGTGCAATCAACAACACCCGCCTACCATGAAAATATTTCATATCACATTATCAAGCAATTTAACTGCTTTTGCCGGAATACCAACCACAACAGCGTTTTGCGAAAACGAATCAAGAACAACGGCATTGGCACCAACCCTGACATTATTACCAATCGTAATTCCACCCAAAATTTTCGCTCCAGCCCCGACAAGTACACCATCGCCCAGTATTGGTCGCAATGTCAAATCAAAATCCATATCCGCATTTATCGCACCCAATGTAACTCCTTGAAATATAGTCACATTCGCACCTATTCTGCTGGCGCCAATCACCGTTCCGCTGGTATGCGGCAGCATTAACCCAGGCCCCACATCGCACTTGGCCGTACATTCGATCCCAAATAAAAAAAAACTAAACCAAGTGAACAATAAACTCAATGGACGAAGCCAAGGTATCAAGTAGAAGTAGCGAGATAACCGTATCATCAAGACAGGTGTAAACCTTGGATTGAATACGTTACGCCATTTAATCAAAGGCAACTCACCCTTTTTTTGCGGTGGGCTAAGCCGCGCAAGATCGGCACGCAACAAGCGTCGCAATTCATTAATTGTCATCAGTGATTAGCGCTGCTGCCCATTAGGCCTTTGGCCGAAAGCTCATTTACTGAACGGATATAAGCATCTTTATCCTCCGCTGGCTGCTCAGATGCCCATCGAAGAAAATGGGTCAAACCCTCCTTGAACTGCATTTTTGGCTGAAACCCAAGTACCTGTTGGACTGCTGTCAAATCTGCAATGTTGTGACGAATATCACCCATCCGAAATGCACCAGAAACCTGAATTGAACTCGAGCTATTGAAAAAGTTCTTTATCTCCTGCGCAACCATCATGACGCTAGTGGGCTGCCCGGAACCCACATTCAAAGCCCCAACGAAGTCACCCTGGTAATTAATGCTACAAACTGTGGCATCCACAACATCATCTATATATACAAAGTCTCTTGACTCTTGTCCGTCCTCGTAAATATCAATGCGATTACCTTGTCGAGCTAAATTAGAAAATACGGCCAGAATACCTGTGTAAGGATTCTTTAAAGACTGACCTGGGCCATAAACGTTTTGATATCGCAAACCGAATCCATTAATGCCTCGTGTGCGAGCAAACATCAATATCGCTTGCTCCTGCACTTGTTTGGTCAAGCCGTACATCGACATTGGTTTAAACGGTGCAGATTCCAAAGTGGGCAGAAGGGTAACCTGTGTCACGCAATAAGGGCAGACAGGCTCGAACAATCCACCCGTCATACGCTCGCGGCTACGCTGATCTGGAAACACCATGCCGTGCTGCACGCACTCGTAAGCACCCTCACCATAAATTGCGCGACTGGACGCTACCACGATGGACTGAAGCGTCTTGCCGCAGTCGTCATTTTGCAGTAGATCAAGCATGGTTGCCGTACCTTGAACGTTGACACTGAAATATCGTTCAATTTCATACATCGACTGTCCCGTACCTGTTTCAGCTGCTAAATGAACTACGCACTCTACTTCGGTTAAAGCCAGCTTCATCGCATCGCGATCACGAACATCGGCCTTGATAATTTCAATTTCACGACTCAAATCGTCAGGTAGTTTTTCATTGTTGTGTATTTGAGGGCTAAAATTGTCAAGAATACGAACGCGCGTCCCCTGTGCCAAAAGAGCGCAGGACAACTTCTGGCCGATAAAACCTGCACCACCAATAACCAATACGGATTTAATATTTGAACTCATTGAAATAGCTACCATTAAAGTCTAATTATTTGATCTTGCCAAACATGTCTGTTTGGTTACGCAAGGATGAAATATGCGCCAAATACCGCATTAAATTAAAATATCGTTCTGATCCAAGAAGAAAAAGTGAAAGCCGCAACATCTTGTTGATGACTCTAATTTGAAAACTGTAAGCATTCATATCTCGAAAAGTATGCCGTTTTGACGCGATACTACACTTACTTATTAGCCCATGTTTTTTTGCAAAATTCATGACAACACCATTAGTGCGAAAAGGATTCTCATCCGCCCCCAAAACCCCATGTCTCAATTGAGCATAAAAGCGCCGCAACGCTGCGGTAACATAAGTTCCATCATCAAAATAATCAAAGCTATAGGGAACCGATGAAAACTTTTCGGAAGCATTCGCAAGTAACTCGACCGAATATTCACGCGCAAGAAGACTAAAGTCAGGCCGACTCATTGGCCCAAACCTAGTTTGCTTTTGTGCAACATCATCAGGGGAGCTAGTACTAAACGAGCTGAAGTGAATAAACTTTAAGGGGTGCTTACGATTGACCATCCATATACCATCGGTCTGCTCGAAACTACGTTCATGCAAATTCCAGAAAGCCACGTTAAGTCCCACATCATGCAAAATTTGCATGCTAGGAAAAAAACAAGGGGCAAGCCCTACCCATTTCTGATCAACACCAAGACCCAGTTGTGGTTCGTAGAATCCGTATTCCAAACATCGAGCAGACCACCACTCAAGGAAAGCAAGCCCTTCATCACAGCGAGCAACACCGATGAACCCCAGATTAAATGCACCAAATTTGAGAAGCTCTAAATCGTCTGGCTTCTTCCCATCAAGGATGGGTGAATTGCTGTGAGGAGTAACAACTAAAGAGGCTGTTTCTAATACCTCAAAAACTGAGGCAAGTGACGCATAAACTTTAATGTCTGGATCAAGATAAACCACTGCATCATGATGCTTCAGGATTAACTGCAAAGCAGTCGGCTTAACGTTAGTGTTAAATTCGATCACGTCATAAGTGAACGCATATTTTAAAAAGTTAGGAATTGCCAAATCCTCAGCCCAAATAATATTTAGCTTTGGCCGATCGATAGTAATATCCTCCCTCTTACGATCAACCAAGACCAAATAGAAACTGTGATTTGGATGATGCTCAATGTATGAATCAAACAGCACTAAAGCTTTAGCGATATAGTTAATGGAACAGATGGTGACGGCTGCAAAATTTTTCATACTGATATTTTCGTTTAAACTTCGTTTTCGTAAAAAGTATTATTCCGGCTATTCATTTTTCTTACTAATTTACTAAGCCAATACTATTTCGGCACCTTGAATCTCTGCTCAGGCGAACCGTATAAAATATAACCAACAATTTTACGAATACGGCAGATCACAGCGTACGCCCAACCGAAATTCGTCGAAACAATCGACGGCATATCTCTCCAAAAACATAAATCAGGTTTAGTTTGAGACATACCACCACAAGAAAAATACGCGCTAATATAATTTGAATAATGAATAGTAAGTTCACTCGAACCAAGTAACTCAATATTAAATTTATGATCCGCTTGTATTGGATATCTATCATCAAAATGATATTTATCAAAAATGTCTTTGCGGTACAACACACCTTGCTGACACCAATTTTTTAGAACAATTCCTAACCTAGTTTTTACCGGAAGTAACAGTCTCTCATCCCCAAAACACACCGGGGAAACAATTACATCTGGCTGTGCGCCCTTGCCCTCCGATATAGTACTCAACACTTTATTTAGCCCTGGCATAAAGAAATCATCTCCCCCGCTAAAGAGAATGTAATCCCCGTCTGAAATTCCAACCCCAGCAGTGAACGCGGCGTAAACGCCCCTTGGAAAATTCTGAAGATATTTGACAGAACCAATACTTACATCAAGATCCGCTATCGCAGATTCAGGTGATTTATTACTGTAAACCACGACCAGTTGGATCTTACTGGCTAATGGTTGCGAAGATAGAGAGCAAACCAACCGTTGAATATCTGATTCACACCATTCCTTAACTGCTACGACCACACTAAGCCAATATGCATTCATGCTCTAACTTCTTTATTATTATGTGGCTTACTTGCCAGCACCATGACGCTGTATATGAATAAAAATCCGTAAAATAACACTACAAATGTCATATCACTAGCCCCTTTATTGTAGTCAACCATATAACCATTTATCGATGAAATAACAAAGGGCAACGATAAAGCCAACCTTAGTTCTTTTTTCATAAATAATTTTTTTGATGTTAACAAACTGTTCAGCATCAAAATATAAAGAATAAACATCAATGCAAATAAAATGATGGACCAACCTGGAAATGCGCAAAGAACATAAGGACCCAGTCTGGCATTGGGTCCAGTAAAGGTATTTGATCCGTAAAACTCAATAGACAGAGCAAAACCAAAAAGTGTGTCGATATTAGTTGCGCCAGAGTCACCGAATAAACGAGCAAGTCCACGATGCATAAGAGCAAGATAGCTAAGATTTGAACATGCCAAGGTTGGATCGTGTGCTTGATATAGCATAATTGCCGCATCACCATAGCTAATCAATCGTCCTATCACTTTAATCAAGTCTACGTTAAGAACTGCAAGATTGATGATCGCCCCAAAAGCACCAATCACAACTAAAGGCCAATGATCTCTCAGCATCCCCAGCGAGTTGGGATTATAAATATCACGATAGACAAGAAACCAGGTAATCAAGGCAAGTAAAAACGAAGCTTTTGAACCTGCGGATATACTGTATAAAATAATAAGAAACAAGTGAAAAAAGGCTAGCTTTTTATTTTTATTATGAAGATGCACAAAGAAGCCAATTACCAATAAAGGATAAAACAGTGTGATCAGTGGCCTTAATAAGGAAAACCAATAATTAGTTTGAAATCCAATACGAGAATCACCATTCCATGGAACAAAAAACACATTAACAACTATTGCGAGACAAATGATTAAAGCTGGAATAGATGAGTATTTGTTGAAGAAATAATCGAGGCTTAATCTAAATTCATTTTTTCGTTTTAGAATTCTTTTATAAAAAATAATGAGCAAATAAAAAACTGAACCTTCCACTAACAAGTAGTGAATAAGTCTTGATCCAACAATTGCATTGATTACATATAAATGAACTACAACACTTGCGACAAATAATAAAGAAAATTCCATTCCAAACAAACCATTTATAAATTTCCCAAACATGAGCTTATTTAAAATGATCATAAGGAAAAGGATACAAAATAATATTGTCAAAAACAAATCTGGATTATCCAATACGGATAATATGTAATCGTAAACACTCAAGACTGACAATCTCTCGTATATATTGCGCGCCGATAAACCTCCAGATACTGAGGAACTACAAGCTCATACGACCACAAGCTGACAACGCGCACCCTTGCATTAGCAGATAAATGAGCATGGCGTTGCACATCCGCCAGCACCCACTCAATGCCTTTGGCCAGACCATCACTACTGTATGGCTCAGCCAAATATCCTGTCTGGCCGTGCTCAACTACATCTCGCAAACCGGTTGCATTGAAAGCAACTACGGGGCAGCCACATGCGTGAGCTTCAAAGCCCGATTGGCAGAAGGCTTCTTGACGTGATGGCACAACCATTACATCTGCGGCACTGTAAAGCAACGCTAGAGTGGCATCATCATGCAAATGTCCCATCCAATGCATGGGCATTCCCAAAAAAGGTGGATTTTTTGGCATTTCTTGTCCCAATATTACAGTGTGTGCTTCCGGTAAATGCTTCGCCACTACAACAAGGGCGGACAGAGTTGAGTGCTTTATTGTCAACAAAAGCACTCAACCTACTCTTCTACAAAATAATGTTTTTTTCCAAAAATTTTATCTTGTACATGTCTAAATGAACTAGTCAACATTGCAAACAGCTCACCTGACGAACCACTTCCTTCATATTCAATGAGAACCGATTTCGGGTTTACCCATCTGCGATCTAATCTCATCTGCTGAAGCCAAACATACGAAAGATAATTAAGCCAGGACTGTCGTCCATAGCCTTTTACTCTTAAATAATAGCTAAAGATTGATTTATAAGATTTAACAACCTGATTCTTTGAATTTCCAGTTGAAAATGCTCCCGTATGTGCTCGAAAAAACACAAGTGGCGCAGACACATTCGCCACATAAGGGTAGCTCTCTATCGTTAATAGAGAAATCATAACATCAGGGCCTGCACCGTGCTTGTCATACGACCTCGGTGTTGAAGTTGGGAATTGACTGTGCAGATTCTGCAGTAAATCGCTGGTTCGAATTAAAATCGCACCTGGGCTAACTGGTGCTTCCCACCGTAATATAAGATTTAAATACTGGGATGAGTTCAATCTTGAGGTCTCAGCTTGCGAATAAGCAAGTGTTGCGCTTTCTCTGGTCTCCCCAATGCGAGCAGCACAATACACCAAAGCAACAGATGGATCATCCAACTTAGGCACCATCTCGCTCAAGCAATTTGATTCTAACCAATCATCGCTAAACAAAATTTTACTGAACTCGCCTTTGGCTTCTTCGGCACAGCGCTTCCAATTTCGCACCGGTCCAATATTTGAATCATTACGAAATATTTGCACCTGTTGATAATCTGCAGCAAATTGTTGGCAAATCTCCCAAGTCCCATCTGTACTGGCGTTATCGACCACCACCACCTCGATGTTTGTGTATGTCTGTGCGAGTGCAGACGCGATGCACTCGCCGATGAAGTTCTTGCGATTGTAAACCGGGATAAGAATGCTTACCTTGGGTGTGTTCATCGACGAACGAACCGTTTGATAAAGCGCTTTACTCCAAAATATCCAACCAGTGACCATTCCAGAGGCTTTACTGGAAGGGCAATTATTTTTCTCATCAATTCGATTTGGCGAGCGGAATAAACTCGCGCGCAATTATCGAGCATTTTTTTATCTAACTGCCCCAATGCACGGTAACTGAGTAACTGCACTAAGCTGCTTTGACTCTGAATGTATTTATTCAATATAGGTGCGACAACCGATTTATACACGTCGATCACCATTATCAATTGAAACCACAAAGGGATCTCATATAGCATGATCTTGGCAGCATCATTGCGCCAGGATTTCTCACCACCTCGAAGCAATACAGTAGGAGTTGCCATGCATTTAACTTTGCACGCCCCCGTTTTAAGATATTTTTCCGCAAGCGCATCCCATACAGCACCGGTATAGGCATGACTTGTGCCAATAAATCTTTCAAAATGACTAGGTAAAAAACACTCACGTGTGGCTAAAAATGAGCCAAATGGCATCTTATCCCACACAGCTGAAAAAGCGTCTGGTGGTGAACAAAATACGTGCCCATGCATATCATTAGGTAGATGTTGCCTAATTGGCGAAAGAAGATTATTTGTATGCCACCCGTTTAGTACGATAACATCCGATCCTTCATCAAGCTGTTTTATAATCTGTTCAACAGCACCTTTTGGCAGGACATCATCATCCCCCAATGGAAATATGTAACTACCCGTCCCCATTGAAATCACAGAGTTCATATTTTTATCTAGACCTACATTTTCTCTCTGGACACAAAAGCGCAAACATGAAAAACGCTCGGACATCTCTGCTAAATAGCTAACTGTCCCATCTATGGAATGATTGTCAGAGACGCTCACCTCGACATCCAAACGCTGCGCTTCCGGCAGAAGAATGTCGAGAGACTCCTTCAGGTAGTGAAGGCGGTTGAATGTTGGAATACATATCGACAGGGCAGGTTGAGGATTTTTCATTTTAGAAAACTCGATAAAATTTTATTCCCCTGCTTTGTGTAAATAAAGTAGTACACCTGCAAGGGGCTAATAATTGCACTAATACAAATCGAAGCTATCGTGCCCAGCATTATTCCTGCGATACCAAATCGAAGTGTAATGGCAAAAAAATAACTAAATGGGATGTTTAGAGCAGCAGTCAAAACTGTGTAGTAAGAACCTAATCTTATTTTATTGATGCCACCCAGTATGTAACCAAAAATATTATTCCATGTTGAAACAAGTACAAAAATGCCCATGGTAAAAACGAGTGGCATTAACACTTCTAAATCATGGCCGATCCAGATTGCGATGACTGGCTTTGCTATCGGTATCATTATTCCCACGGCAAGAATAACGAGCAGGAAAAGAGCAAGTTGTTTACGCAGCATTCCTTTGATCCAAGCATTGTCGCCGCGATGGTAAGCGTCTGTGTAGGATGACCATAACGGTGCCGTGATCAAGCCATGAATCAGGGTGACGATGCTAAAAAGTTTAAATACTACGTCGTACTGGGTTACATATTCAGGACCAAAAAACTGGGTAATGAGAATTTTATCCGTGGTAAATATCACCAGCACCGCTATCTGTATCACAAAGAACTGCAAGCCCAAACTCAGCAAAGGACGAACGTGGCTGAAATCTAACGAAAGTCTTGGGATTAAATGCAGATTGTTTTTGTAAAACCAAACACTCAATAAGACATTAGCTCCAATCATGGAAATGCCATAAATAGTGGCCAGATAAAGCAACGATGCATCCGTTGTCTTGGTTAAGACATAAACCAAAATCAACGATAGCGCATTGGACAGGAACTGCCCCAACACAACGACTGCGGTTTTTTGAACCGCATTAAGCACGCAGCTGATTAGGCTTACCAAAAAGTTTAAGGTAATGAAAAAACCGGTGATCAGCACAGCGTAGCTTAGCTCTCTTGTGCTTAGCAGCTGTGTATTGAAAACCCTTTGCCAGGGTACGGCAAAGGCGGCGATTGCCAGGATCAAAAACAGCGCGAGTGAAATCAGTCCAATAAGACTATAGGCCGATGATACATAGCGCTGCGCTTCGTCTGTCAGATCTTTCGCAAGCGATTCTGCCAGCTTGTTGCGCAAGCCGTTACCCAAACCCAGATCAAAAAAAGTAATCCATGACAGCACCGATAACAGTGTGGACCATACTCCGAACTGTTCTTGCCCCAAATAATGGATCATCAGTGGGATGGACAAAAACGAACAGGCGATTGCCAACCCTTTGAACAACGCAGAGCCTTTTACTTGCCGCCAATAGTTGTGTGATCTGGCCTGTGTGACAGTCTTGGTCATTTGATGCGACTTACCCACTCCATCATTCTGCCGACCCCGTCGCGACTGCTCACTTTGGGTTGCCAGCCCAGCAAAGCTTTCGCTTTGGAGGCATCCGCCACGAATACGCGTTGGTCGCTTTCACGTGGCGGGAGTTTGTCATAGCTGAGTGGCATGCCGATGATGGACTCAAGCATAGCGAACAGTTCGAGCAGCGAAAGGCTTACATCGATTCCGCCGCCGATGTTGAAAGCATTGCCCGATACCGTGTTTATTTTCGATGCGGCGGCAAAGTAAAGGTTCACAATGTCCTCGGCGTGCAGCACGTCACGCACCTGCTTGCCATTACCCGAGATCGTGAATTTTTTCTTTCCGTCTTTGGCGGCTTCATCCGCTTTCTGGCAGAACCAGCCCACCCACCCTTGATCGTAGGTGGCAAACTGCCTGCCACCGTACATCGAAGAATGGCGAAACACCACGATTTTGAGTCCAAATATGCGCGCGTAATCGAGCATGTATTGATCAGCGGATCCTTTTGAACATCCGTAAGGTGAATGAAAATCGAGTATGATTTTTTCATCGAACCCGTTGGGATGCTGGTCGCAAACGTAGCGCGTATCCGTTTCCGTATAGGTAAATTGTTCCAGATCTCCATAGACTTTATTCGTCGAAGAATAGAGCACAGCTGTTTCGGGACTGAATTCGCGCACGGCTTCGAGCAGGTTATGGCTGCCCACTACGTTGATCTCAAAGTCCTTGCGCGGATCGGCAATCGAGGTGGTCATCGCCACCTGTCCGGCCAAGTGAAAAATAGCATCCGGCTTGGTTTCCTTGATTATGCGGGTAATGTCATTCTGGTTGCGGATGTCCGCATGTACAAAACGAAACTCTCCTTGGCTGCGCAACCAATCCTGATTTTCAGTAGCGCCTAAGCGGGAGAGATTGTCAAAGACGATGACTTCGTCGCCACGTCGCAAAGCTTCTGCAGCCAGGTTGCTGCCGAGGAAGCCGCAGCCTCCGGTAATGAGTAGTTTCATGATGCTTTTCTTTCCTGATCAATTGCTAGTTTTAATCCAGTTTCAAGGCCGTAATAGCAAATCCAACCCAACGCTTTTAGCGCACCAGTTTCCGCTTGTGAGAACATTGCCTCCCCAGCACGGTAAGGTAAAGCGCCGAAATCCAAAAGGGTTGTGGATGAAGTTAAGCGATGGATTGTTTCAACAAACTGTCTGATGGTGACTGCCACACCACTGCCTACTTCAAATTCTATGAACCCTACATCAAAGGATTCTCGTTTGTCTAGCAACAATAAGTAGGCTGCGACCACATCATCAATGTGAATGAAATCGCGTTGCTGTTCGCCCATTGTCAATTTCAATTCAGGCACATTAGCTAGACAACTATTGATGATGTGCGTCGTGAATTTTGATTGGTCGTCACCAGGACCATAAAAGTGTTCCAGTCTCAAATTCAAGAAACGAATCTTTTCCTGTCCAGAAAAATACCGCCCCCATTCTGCGAATTGCCCCTTGGATAGCGCATAGGGGTTCAGGTATTTATCCAGTATCGTATCGGTGTTCATAAATAGCCCGACATCCGAAGCGGCAGCCGCATCCATCAATTTGAGGGGAAACACCACATTCGCCTCCAGCACTTGGCTTGTGCTTTCACCATTTCGGCCATAACAGGTTGCGGTATGAATCACCGCATCAATCTTTCCATGCTGGGTAAATAACTCGGACACCTCCGCATCATCTATGTCATGCAAAGTGAGCTTGGGCAAAATGCATTCGATCCGACGCAATGAGGATGACTTCCTTTTCAATCCTACAATTTCGCAATCGTTGGCAAGCAAAGTTGTGGCTAGATGACTACCCAGATAGCCAGTTATCCCCGTTAGCAAAATACGCATCGGCTTAAAATTAGAAATTCACGCCAAAAAACGCTTCGATCTTCTCGACCACGAAATTCAACATGTCTTCGCTCAGGCCTGGATACACGCCGATCCAAAGGGTGTCATTCATTATTCTGTCGGTATTGGTGAGTTCGCCGCTGATACGATAAGTGCGGCCTACGAAGTATGGCTGGCGTGTCAGGTTGCCCGCGAACAGCAGGCGCGTGCCGATCTTGTATTGGTCCAGGTATTTCAATAATTCGACACGCGCAATACCGGCCGATTCGCGCACAGTAATCGGGAAACCGAACCAGGATGGTTCGCTGCCAGCCGTGGCTTCGGGCAGAATCAGGAACTCTTCGCACGATTTCAGGCGCTCCTTGAGGAAGGCGAAGTTGTGTTGGCGTGCTTCAATAAAGCCCGGCAGTCTATCCATCTGCGCCAGTGCGCAGGCGGCCTGCATGTCGGTGATCTTGAGGTTGTAGCCCAGGTGCGAGTAGGTATATTTGTGGTCGTAGCCCATGGGTAACGAACCAAACTGCCAGCCAAAGCGTTTTCCGCAGGTGTTGTCCTTGCCCGGACCGCAGTAGCAATCGCGCCCCCAGTCACGGAACGATTCGATGATGGTGCGCAACTCGCTGTCCTTGGTGAAGATCATGCCGCCCTCACCCATGGTGATGTGGTGAGCTGGGTAAAAGCTGCAGGTGGCGATATGGCCGAAGGTGCCAACATGCTGGCCTTTGTATCTTGAACCGAGCGCATCGCAGCAATCCTCGATGACCCAAAGGTTGTGCTTTTTGGCCACGGCCATGACCGCATCCAGATCGAAGGGGTTGCCCAGTGTGTGGGCGATCATGATGGCCTTTGTCTTGGGGCTGACCGCTGCTTCGATCTTGTTCGGATCGATATTGTAGGTGGGGATGTCCACATCCACGAAAACCGGCACCATGCCATTCTGCAACATGGGGTTCACGGTAGTGGGGAAGCCAGCCGCAACGGTAATGACTTCGTCGCCCGGCTTCAGTGCACGTTTCCCCAGTTTGTGCGAGGTGAGTGCGGTAAAGGCCAACAGGTTGGCCGATGAACCGGAAGTGGTGGTCAAGGCATATGGCACGCCGACGAATTCGGCAAAGTGTTTTTCGAATGCTTCATTGAAGCGCCCGGTGGTGAGCCATCCGTCCAGGGATGCCTCGACCATGTTCTTCAGTTCGGTGGCGCCCAGCACTTTGCCGGAAGGTGGAACAACGCTGGTGCCAGGTTGAAATTCCTTTTCGCGGTATTTGAGTGCCGCAAGATTCGGGATATCTAACGTCACCAAACGGCGCAGTACCTGCTCATATCCTTTGTTGCTAAGTTGAGCGACCGGCTTTTCAATTCGGCTGATATGCAAATTAAAAATCTTGTCCACTCGTATGTGACTTTGGTGTTTGAGTGGCTCTCCAGAAAAGTCCGCTGATTCGAGGGCGAAACCTTGTGCTTCATTCACGGCTGTCTTGGTAATGAATGCGATGCGTACATCATCGTTTTCATCCTTGCCTGACAATGCCAGCACAGGTCTTTTCTTTTTGTTGCTCAGATCGCTGAACGGGAAGTGAGCACTGTAAATCGTGCCCGGAATAATCTCAAAGGTCATTCCAGCAATCCTCTTCTGCACTGTTGAGAACATTCTTGGCAAAACCGCTTTCATCCATCAGTTGTGACATAGCCAAACCTTCTTTCCGCGCTGCCGCTTTAGAAGATGAGCGAGGATAAACAATGACCTCGACTTCGTCGCCCATTTCGGGCGGAAGAACCAGATGAATGGTATGGCTTGCATCAGCCGTTAGTTGTTTGCGTAATACGCCACTCATGTTCGTACCCCTTTTGAGTAAATATCAATTTGTTCCAGTGTTGCTGCATTCATGTTTTTACTCTGCTGATAATCTCTATGCCATTTCACGATTTTTTCTAGCGTTTCATCCAGATGCCATTTTGGATGCCAATCCAGACGCATTTTCGCCTTGGAACAATCCAGCTTCAGGTAATGCGCTTCATGCGGATGACTACCGCCATCCAGCACCCAGCTTGCGCCCTCGCCCCAAGTCGTGGTGAGTTTCTCCACGATCCATTGCACAGGTTTGGCATCTTCATCGTTGGGTCCGAAGTTCCAACCCTCGGCGTAGGCAGTACCCTCTTCGTACAGCTTTTGTGCCAGCACCAAATAACCAGACAATGGCTCCAACACATGCTGCCAAGGACGTATCGCATGCGGATTGCGGATGTTGACCGGGCGGCCATCAGCGATGGCGCGAATTATATCCGGTATCAGTCTGTCGTCCGCCCAGTCTCCGCCACCGATCACGTTACCTGCCCTGCCTGAAGCAATGGCGATACCATGTTCCTTGTATTTATCTGAATGGAAATACGAGTTACGGTAGGCGGCCGTCACCAACTCCGCACATCCCTTGCTGTTGCTGTAAGGGTCAAAGCCGCCCATCGCTTCGTTCTCGCGGTAACCCCATATCCATTCACGGTTCTCATAACACTTGTCGCTGGTCACGTTCACCACGGCCTTCACGCTGTCCGAGCTGCGAACTGCTTCGAGCAGGTTTACCGTGCCCATCACATTGGTCGAATACGTTTCGACCGGCTCAATATATGAATAACGTACCAGCGGTTGTGCCGCCATGTGAATCACGATCTCCGGCTGGTGTTCGGCAAAAACTTTGCGCAGATTCGCCAAATCGCGGATATCACCGATGATGCTGGTCATGCCTTCGCCAACCTTGGCAACCTCGAACAAGCTGGGATTGGTCGGGGGCACGAGCGCATAACCGGTTACCTGTGCCCCCAGGGATTGAAGCCAAAGCGACAGCCAGCTGCCTTTAAAACCGGTGTGACCGGTCAGCAATACGCGCTTGTCCTGCCAAAACACCGGATTCATTACCATACTTTCCAGGGTGCCTTGCCGGACTGCCATAATTCTTCAAGATGCATCTTGTCACGCAGTGTATCCATCGGTTGCCAGAAGCCCTGATGATGGAAAGCGGCCAACTGGCTTTCTTCTGCCAGACGCTCCATTGGTTGACGCTCCCAGAGTGTCTTGTCGTCAGCGATGTAATCGATAACCTGCGGGGATAGTACGAAGAATCCTCCATTGATCATGGCGCCATCACCCTTGGGCTTTTCACGAAAGCTGCTGACTTTGTTGCCTTTCATATCGAGCGCGCCGAAACGACCCGGGGGCAAGGTGGCGGTCAACGTTGCTTTGACGTTTTGTGATTTATGGAAAGCAATCAACTCGGTGATGTTCACGTCGCCCACTCCATCGCCGTAAGTGAAGCAAAAAGCCTCTTCACCTTTGACATATTCGGCAACCCGCTTCAAGCGGCCACCGGTCATGGTCTCATCGCCGGTATCCACCAAGGTCACCTTCCACGGTTCGGCATAGCGCTGATGTACTTCCATCTTGTTATGCTCCATATCGAACGTGACATCCGACATGTGCAAAAAATAGTTGGCGAAATATTCCTTGATGACATAGCCCTTGTAGCCGCAACAGACCACAAATTCGTTGATGCCATGTGCCGAATAAGTTTTCATGATGTGCCACAGGATGGGCTTGCCGCCGATCTCCACCATCGGTTTCGGGCGAACCGACGTCTCTTCGCTGATTCGCGTACCCAAACCACCTGCGAGAATGACTGCTTTCATTTGGAATACCTTCTTCAATCAATATTAGTATTGATGCGCTGCCGCTCTATACAATTCAATTCTGGTGTTTGTATCGGTCAAGCTTTGGCTCGCAGCTTTAACGCACTGCGCAACACCATCAGTCGCTCTGCCTGTTCCGGCTGTTCCTCGGCTCGCTTCATCGCTTCGCTAATAAAGGCCCATAACACCGCAAAAAAGAAAGCCACCAGCGTCGTCATAATCACAATCAAAGCGCGCTTGGGTTTGGATTTCCTTTCCGGCGGTATCGCCTTATCCAGCACCTGTACCAACGGAAAATTCTTGGCCTCTTCCAGCTTGGCCATTTCATATTGCTTGGCCAGAATTTCCCAGATCGCTTCCTGATATTTCACGTTGCGCACCACATCCATATACTTCAGGCTGGTATTGGGTGTTTTGTCGAGGAGAACTTCATCATCAGTCAGTTTATCTTTGGCTTGTTTCATCTGTTGCTTAAAGAACACCCGCTTCACCGAGGCATCGTTGAGTGCGAAGTTTTGCATCAACTGGGCAATATCATCAACGAAGGCATTTGCCATATCGGCGGCGCGCTTCGGATCGTGGTCACTGATCTCGACCGTAATCATCCCACTCTTTTTATCCTCAGAAAATTTGGATTGGCCTCTAAGTGCATTTAAGGTGTCGGTCTGCGTTTTGGTCTTATATACTTTCTGCAGGTCAAATTGCTGGATGATATGTTCCATCAGCGTGCGGCTTTCGAATATGGCGATATACAAATCAGCCTGATTTTTGATGCCGATCGCCCCGCCCGCCAATCCGGCCAGCCCGCCAAGCTGGCCCAGAAATGCGCTGGCAGAGGACTCGCTTTTTTGCGGCGGTAATATCCTAACTGTACCGGTATACACATTGGGCATAAGCAATGAAATACCTACCGCAAGCAGCGCAGCACCAAGGGTAACCTTCAGTATCATCGCCTTGTGTTTTGCCAGGACGATCAGCAGGTCGAGCAGGTTGATCTCGTCGTCGTCCGGTTGCTCTTGGTAGGCGAAAGTATTGGCTTGGTTATCAGGCATTATGTATTCAAGGTTGCGGGTTGTCTTTTTTCAGCATGTTGTTATTTGTGATGGCGGTTTGTTCAGCAGATAAACGCGCCATCCCCCTGTTACAGACCCAGGACTTTCAGGCCGGCTACGCCCAATGCAAACTGGTAAAATATTTGCGACGAGTCTTTAAGATCCCTGGTAAAGGAAAATTTATCCAGCGTCTCAGGCACAACCAGGGTGTCACCCGGTAGCAGCTTCTGATTGGAGAAATTGTCGAATATCGAGTTTGAACTTTGCCCGCTCAGCACTGTTCCGTCTGCACGCAATATATAAATCCTTGACACGTCCGCATCTCGAGTCGGGCCACCCGCCTTGGCAAGGTAATCAGACACCCGTGCACCCGACTTATATATGAAGGTGTTTTCGTTGTAGACCATGCCCATTACGCTTGCCGTGGAAGGCTTGCTGGGAACAAAGAACCGGTCACCATCTTCGAGCACGAGATCTGGCAAAGCCATTACGTTCGATTGTTGCGGCAGAATGCCCAGCACGACACGTCCGGTGGCATGAATTTGTTTCATGTTGTTGACCAACTGAGCCTGGGCTTGAGCCTGCAACTTGGCGTTATTGGCCTCTTCCGCAGTCGTCGCATTACGCTGCTTGTCGGCCAGGTTACGCTGGATATCCGTCTGCATGCGGTCCGCCATTTCCTGCAGGTGCTTCTGTTGCATGACGCGAACCGATTCGCGGTCCAGTTCCGCACCAAACAGATAGGCTTGTGGGGTCAGGCCGCCCACCCGGATAACCAGCTGCTTCAATGTTTCACCGGGCAAGGCTTTGTATACACCGGCATATTTCACTTCACCCTCCAAACGGACAAACACGCTCTGCTCAGAAATCGGAACCTTGATGTCGCTCTTGGAGAAGATGGTGATGATATCGCCCTCTTCCAGCTTTTGATTGTCGGGACTGTCTTTATTATCCAATGCATGGCCCAGATTGAACGGGATGAGATTGGTCGTCAAATCGGTTTTGTTCAGGCGCTCGATAACCGCATAATCCCAGTTGACCTCTGAAAGGGTGCGCCCAAGCAACTCGGCATGCAAACCTTCACCATTTTTACCTTTGGAGCTATCCTCATTTTGTCTGGCCCAATAAGCCCGGGTGATCAGGAAGTCTTTGCTCGGAATCAAGTCGCTGATTCGCATGCCATCTGTCCACGGGTAACGTCCTGGACTTGCGACATTGCCGCTTAAGGTCACTGCATTGTCAAATCGTCCCTGGATGGAATCCACTTGCACCAGGTCGCCATCCTTGAGGGTTCGGGCCAATCCTGCCTTATCCAGCGGAAATTCATCTACCTGGCGCATGTCATGATCGGTAATCCGTTCAACCCTGACCTTGTCGCCTGCCGCCACACTGGTCAAGCCGCCTGCCAGACTCAACATATCTTGCAGGGTGGCATTGTCGTCCTTCAATTCATAAATGGCCGGATTGTTGACGCTACCGGATATCGCAACCAGATGGCCTACGGGCGGGATATAAATCACATCGCCGGGCAGCAAGGGAATATCTTTTGATTTGTCACCCTTGAGCAGCAGGTCGTACATATCGAACTCGGTGATAACCTTGCCGTTACGCTTGACTTGAATATGCCGCAATGAACCCTTCGTGGATGGGCCGCCGGATGCAAACAGGGTGTCAACCAACGTGCTCAATGAGCTGACGGTATACACGCCCGGCTGTCTTGCCTGTCCGACCACGAAAACCTGGACAGAACGCAATTTTCCCAGGGATACATCGAGCTTGAAATGCCTGAACACATGCCCGATGGCTTTCTTGAGATAGGCTTGCAGTGCCTCATATCGAATACCGGCCACATTGATCGCACCGACCTTGGGCAGGTTAATTTGACCATTGCGGTCAACAACGGCGTGCACATTGATATCGACTTGCCCCCAACCCCTGATGACGATCTCATCTCCCGGGCCAATCATATAGTCGGACGTTACCGGAATATTCTGGACCGGCGCGAACGTATTAGGCACATCATTGAACAGGCTATAGCCATACATCGGCAACTTCTTGCCTAACGATTTCGAAATGAAATCCTGAAACTCGCTATGCTCAGGTAAAGCAGGTCTCTTGGGTAACTGGTATTGATTAGAGGCGGGAATACCGGTGTCAGGCGTGGGCTGAATATTGTTCTGACTATCGCTCTGGCCTTTGGCCGCCATCACGCCCTTATAACAGCCAAGCTTATCAAGGGAATTGGCGCAGGGGTCTCCCAAACCAGTTGACAGCCCTCCGCCAAGACCAAATTCACTATTGCCGGAAGATAACGACTGATCTAGCGCGTGGGCGGGCAGGCTGATCATAAAGAAAGACAGCAGCAAACTGCGAACAATGGTTCTACCCAAGACTATCGGCTTATTCAACTGCATTCCCCCTGATTACTCGTATTCGCGCCATATGACTGGCAGCCGATTCATTTTTTCTGTGACGATTTCGGTATTTTAATGCTTCAGAAACAAACGAGCCTCATTCCGTGAATCATGAGGTTCTATCGAATCGTCGGTCACCATCAACCACCCCCATTGAGGCGGAATGCGATTTTACAGAATAATTGATTATTTTATAGAATGATATTGCGGTGTGACTAACCGTCTGGCGCGCACGAAAATCGCTGTCGGCGTTTGCATTATGACCAATTCACGGCTCTTTCGGGGGTGTTTTGTCACAAATATTTAATGTTTCCGAATGTTACGGGGCGGATTGGGACATTCGACATAGTTTAAGCCTGATCATATACAATTTTTGCGTTATGCTTCCAGACGTATATTTGCCGACACAATTTCCATGAAGAAACTTCCTGTTGCCCTTGCTGCCCTTTTCCTTGCTGCCCGGGCGTTCGCCACACCGGAAACATTCAATATCGAACCCAAGCACACTGCCTTGCTTTTTGGTTACAGGCAGTTGGGCATCTCCGGCCATATGCACCTCTTTGACAAGACCAGTGGCCAGATTGTGGTCGATTGTGCGGCAAAGACAGGTTCAGTGGATGTCACCATAGACGCAAAATCAGTGGACAGCGGCTACCCTTTGCTCGATGAGTACCTGCAGGACGAGGATTTCTTTGATACGGCGAAATACCCAACCATCGTATTCAAATCGATGAAGGTGAAGTTTGATTGCAACCATCCCGGTGAAATCGAGGGTTACCTGACGGTGAAGGGCGTGACCAAACCGGCTTCTTTGACCGTCACTTCTTTCCAATCCATGCCTGACCAAGTGCTCAACAAGGATGCAATCGATGCAGGTGCCGTGGCGAAATTCAAGCGAAGCGAATTCAATATGAGCAAATACGTGCCCGTTGTTTCGGATGAGGTGACCCTCATCATTGGGATGGAAGCGGTTAAAGAGTAAATCTCATGTAATTTTAATGGAGACTGGAGTCCGAAAAAACGGTATGAATGGTGCGCAAGCACAGCCTGCAACAAACCGCTGAATTGAAGGAACATACCAGGCCAGTAAACAGACACATTACCGACCATAGGGAACGTCATCAAACTCCAGGTCCACCGCTTTTGCTCTCACCGGAGCAATGGACGCGTTCTGATAACTCACCGATATCTGGCGGATACGTTTTCCTCCAGCGCCAGTCGATTGCCGTTCGCGATACTGCCAGTGTGGACTTTAAAGGAGATTTACTCATAAGTCAGAAATAAAGTCTACGATTCCGGAACGAAATGCCATCATTCAAACTCCAATCGCTCATGAAGAAAGATGGACGAACTCATGATCGAAAGACAAAAGAAGCCATCCGCGTGATGGCGGTGGAACGCATTCTTGAGGGCGAGGATGTAGCTGAACACCGTAGGAAGCCCCTTCCTTTTGGAAGGGGATGCTGTCAACTTGCTTGAGCCGCTTCCCATGCGGCACGTACACGCTGCATCAAACTTGGATGAAGCACACCGCTTTGGTGTTTGGCCGTTTGATGCACCGGGAGACACCTTGAACCATTCGCTGCTGTATGGCAGTTCAACTGTGTTATGGAAACTGAATTTTGTCGAGTAGCTTAAACCTGCGAGCTGGTACGCCGCCGCCTCGCGATCAGCGATAAGGAATTCTCCCGAGCGGAGGTGAACAGTTTTCTGGCTGGTGCCGTAGGCCACCAATACAACGAAATGGGGCGCCTGGTCGCCAAATACCTTGACAATCAAAGCAAGTCGAGGCTTCGGCCCCGGCTCAATTCCCTTATTTTCCGGGAAGTGACACCATACGATTTCGCCTGCCTCCGGAGCTGGCTACCAATGTTTCCCCATGCCTCAGAACAAGCTCGATTTGACCGATTTTGCGCGGCCTTGGGGTGTCGCTTTGCGAATTGCTGCCAACTGTGTCGGCGTTAGTTCGCCGTCGTCGACTTCATAGGCCGGCAGCACTTCTTTCGCCAGCTTGCGCAACGCATAGTGAATCACTTGCGTTCCCCCTGTGAAACCGAGATATTCGGCCAATTTCTCCACGGTTGAACGGCTGATGCCGTTCTGCGTGTCGGTTGACCGGAAACGGAGTAATAGTTGATCTGGTTTCGCTGTAGTCGTCATGATGTTCTCGAAATTGGAAAAAGATATATTTAATATATTTTTCTTTGCTGCCATTGTCAATTGCCCAGAATCTTTGCCGCCTTCCCCAAATCCATCCCCTCACTCGGGGGCGTGCCGTTTCGACATAAATTCAGTTCGTAATTCAGCGCAAAGTCCGTTTTACCACCCTCCTTCGTTGGCGTGTTCGGTTGAATTAGTCTAACTGCAAGGCGACTGCACCCTTCCTGGTTGAATTTCTTGATCGTTGACACCTCGGCTCTGGTCGGATCGGATGCGCCGGTTGCAGCGTGAATTGCATCGGCCTCTTTGCCTTCTATAATTCCTTTGGATTTGCCGTCTGGCGCATTCAATGCCTGCATGAGCAACGCCTTCACGCTAAAGCTTTCCGCTGCGTTTGCCGTATTTGCGAGAAGAGTTAGTGTGGCAATAGTGATGAAACCTCTTGTTACGATCATTGGCGGCCTCGCGTGTAGTAGTTGTTCAACTTGCGCTGCATGGTGGCGGTGCTATCGGTGTTGATACTGGTCATGTTTGGCATTTTCACGTTCGCCATAATCTCGTTAGTGAATTCGGTAAGGTCAATTCGCGAAAAATCCAGACGGGCAAACTCAGATGGCGTAAAGCCCGTGCAGTCTGTCACAGACTTTCCAATTTGCGCCCCGCCCGATGTGTTGATAATCCTCGCCAAACGGGAATTGAAACAGCAATAACTTTCCGTTGTCTGCAAACAGGTACCGACAATCGGAATCTCGACGGAGCAATAACTCCCGGTGAAGCGGCACAGGTTCTGCCCTTTTTTCAGGGCAAGCATTTTTTCTTGCGGGTCGCAGGAGGTTATTTCCACGACAATCATAATCGCCACCTGGATCGCTAATGTGGTT
>Ga0307375_10001722_pt1 | contig 23469 bp, 22 predicted proteins | sample TR1MG_FD_202531 | JGI IMG/M metagenome (GOLD analysis project Ga0307375, IMG submission 202531) | Soil microbial communities from Risofladan, Vaasa, Finland - TR-1 | ecosystem: Environmental > Terrestrial > Soil > Coastal area > Acid sulfate soil | place: Finland: Risofladan, Vaasa | collected...
CTCAACTGCGAGAACAAGCAGGCCGACGGCGAGCCCTGCGGCACCTGCACGGCCTGCATGCGCATCTGGAGCGGCGGGGCCTCGCTCGACGTGGTCGAGATCGACGCCGCCAGCAACCGCGGGGTGGACGACGCCCGCGAACTGCGCGAGCGCGCCATGTACGCCCCGTCGGGCGAGCACGGCTACAAGGTCTACATCGTGGACGAGGCGCACATGCTCACGCGCGAGGCGTGGAACGCGCTGCTCAAGATCCTCGAGGAGCCGCCCCCGCGCGTCGTGTTCGTGTTCGCCACCACCGAGCCGCAGAAGATCGCCCAGGCGGCCGCCCCGGTGCTCAGCCGGCTCCAGCGGTTCGACTTCAAGCGCATGGGCGCCGGCGACATCCGCGAGCGGCTGGAAATCATTCTCAAGGCCGAGCAGGTGACGGCCGAGCCCGAGGCGTTGATCATGATCGGCCGTGCCGCCGACGGCTCGATGCGCGACGCGCTCAGCCTCACCGACCAGGTGCTTTCGATGGACGAGGGCACGCTCACCGCGGCGCGCGTGCGCGAGGCGCTGGGGCTCGTGCCCGAAGACGAATTCATCGCCCTGCTCGACATCGTCGCCGAGCGGCGCGGCGGCGAGGTGTTCCCCTTCGTGGCCCGCGTGGCCGATGCCGGCGTGGACTTCGGCGTGTTCCTCACCGGGCTTGCCGACATGCTCCGCGCCCAGCTCGCCATCACGCTGGGCGGCACCGCCCCCGAGGTCTCGGAGGCGGCGCGCCGCGCGCTCTCGGAACGGGTGGGCAAGCTGTCCACCGGCGACCTCCTGCGCATGCTGAGCGCCGCCGCCGAGCTGGAACCGCAGTTCCGCAAGAGCGGCCAGCAACAGGTGCTGGTGGAGATGCTGCTGGTGCGGTTCGCGCTCATGGACCGGACGGTCGAGATCGAGGACGTGATCCGCGCCATGGGCGGCGGGAGCGCGGGCGGGGGTGGGGGCGGGGGATCATCCCCCACGGCCGCCGCGCCGCGTGCGTCAACCGCTGCGTCGTCGCCGCTGCGCCCGGCTCCCCGGCAGGCCGCGCCGGCGGCGGCGACCACGCCGGTGGTGGCAGACGCACCGGCTCCGCGCGCGCCCGAGCCCGTGGTCCTGGCCGATGCCTCGCCCACCTCGACGCCCCGGCCGGTGCCCGTCGAAATCCACCTCGTCACGGAGCGATGGGACGAGCTGGTGCAGCGGGTGCGCGCCGCAGGCATGGGGGTCCTGGCCACGGCCCTCGAGAACGGCCTGCCGGCGGCGGTGTCGGCCAAGGGCGGGGGGGAGATCACCATCCAGCAGGACGAGCCCAATCCGTTCCACGCTCAGGTGATCGAGGAGAAGCGGGCCGAGGTCGTGGCGATCCTGCGCGAATGGTTCACCGGCGTGGCCCGGATCACGGTGTCGGCCGAGGCCGGGCGCGAGGCGCCCAAACGGCTCACCGACGAGATGATTCGCAGCCAGCGGCTGGCCAAGCTGCGGCTGCAGAATCCCCTGCTCGGCGCGGCCATCGACGTGCTCGACCTGGACGTCGTGGACTGATGTTTCGTGCTTGCTTAGCCCCCTCGACGCGGGGTAGTTTAACTCTTCACCCCGGTTGTGGATCGTATGCGAGATTTCATGAAGATCCTGCAGCAGGCGCAGGAGATGCAGGGCAAGGTCCAGCAGATGCAGGCCGAGCTGGAGCAGATGACCGTCACGGGGACCGCCGGAGGCGGTCTGGTAAGCGTGGAGGTCAACGGCACCGGAGCGGTGCGCAGCTTGAAGATCGATCCGTCGGTGGTCAATCCGGCCGACGTCGAGATGCTGGAAGATCTTGTGGTGGTGGCGGTTACGGAGGCGCAGAAAAAGGCGCAGGCCCAGGCGCAGGACCACATGGGTGCCCTGACCGGCGGACTGCAACTTCCGTTCAAGCTGCCGTTCTAAAGTGTCGGCAATCGACGAGCTGGCCACAGAATTCGCGAAGTTGCCGGGGATCGGTCGCAAGACCGCGCTCCGGCTGATCTACCATTTGCTCAAGCAGCCGGAGGCGCAGAGCCGCCGGCTGGCAGAATCGCTGCTCACCCTGGGCGAGCGCGTGCGGCCGTGCGAGCGGTGCTTCAACCTCACGGAAGAGGCGTTGTGCGCGGTGTGCCGCGATCCCCGGCGCGATCAGACGGTGGTGTGTGTGGTGGAAGAGGCCTCTGACATCGGCGCCATCGAACGGGCCGGCGAGTTTCGTGGGGTATACCATGTGCTGGGCGGGCGGTTGTCGCCCCTGGAAGGCGTGGGGCCCGACGATCTCACGGTTGCGCAGTTGGCGGCGCGGGTGATGCAGGGGCAGGTACGGGAAGTGATCGTGGCCACCAACCCGAGTCTGGAGGGCGAGGCCACGGCGCTCCTCGTGCGCCGGGAACTGGCCGCTGGTGGAGCGACGAACGTGGCCGTGACGCGCATCGCGTTGGGTCTGCCGGTGGGTGGTGATCTGGAGTACGCCGACGGCGTGACGATTGCCCGGGCGCTGTCGGCCCGGCGGGTGATGTGATGGGCCGCCGCGACCGGATGGCGATGCTCGCCGGGTTCGCCGGCGGCGTGGTGGTTGGCCTGGTGGCGTGGGGCGCGCAGATTGAGCGCTCGCGGCACGATCTGTTCAGCAAGAGCGCGGTGCGGCGGATGGCCGCGCTGGGTTCGCTGGGCGGTCGGCCGGGCGTGCAGACGGCGCGTTTGCTGGCCGAGTATGTGGAGTGGGAGCCCCGGCCCCTGCTTCGCCGGCGCGGAGAGCGGATGTTGCAGCGGATGCAGGCGTACCTCGAATAGACAGGCGAGATCCCATGCCCGTTGGCTCAGCGAGCTGGTCGTTTACCGAAGATGACTTCAACGCCATCACGACGGCGTTGCAGCGTTTTCTGCTGGACAGCAGTGCGCGATGCGCGCTGCTCGTGGATCGCACGGGGCAGCTCGTGGCCACGGTCGGCGAGCAGCCGAAGTTCGACCCCACCACCTTCGCCACGCTCACGGCGGCCGATTTCAGCGCCAACGACCAGTTGGCCAAGCTGATCGGCGAAACCGATTTCAACTCGCTGTTCCATCAGGGCGAGAAGGAGTCCATGTATCTGGCGGACGTCGCCCGGCGCGTGATCCTGGTCGTGCTGTTCGACAACCGCACCACTCTCGGACTGGTCCGTCTCAAGATGAAGCAAACGGTCGAGGAACTCACGCGGCTCTTCGAAGCTGTGTTCGGCCGCGGTGCGGCCGGCCAGCCGTCCGCCCCCAATATTCTCGCCGGCGCCGACGACGAGATCGACAAGCTGTTCCAGTAAAGGAGACCCACAGCATGTCGATGATCAACTACGCGTCCCGCGAGATCAACTGCAAGATCGTCTACTACGGCCCCGGGCTCGGCGGCAAGACGTCGAACCTGGAGCACGTGTACGGCAAGGTGCAGCCCGACACCCGGGGCAAGCTCATCTCGCTGGCCACCGAGACCGAGCGCACCCTGTTCTTCGACTTCCTCCCGGTGGATCTGGGCACGATTCGCGGGTTCAAGACGCGCTTCCACCTCTACACGGTGCCCGGCCAGGTGTACTACAACGCCAGTCGCAAGCTCATCCTCAAGGGGGTGGACGGCATCGTGTTCGTGGGCGATTCACAGCTCGAACGCATGGAAGCCAATCAGGAAGCGATGCAGAACCTGTACGACAACATGGCCGAATACGGGTACGATCTCACGAAGATGCCATTCGTGATTCAGTATAACAAGCGCGACCTGCCCAACGCGTCGCCGGTGGCCGACCTGCAGGCGGCGCTCAATCCGGGCTGGGAGGTGGCCGATCCGGCCCGCCAGCGCGTGACCCCCGATCCCTACCACGCCGGCGAGAACCTCATCGAGCAGCTGCCCACCGGCGAGTGGATGGAGCGCGCCACGTATTTCGAGGCCGTGGCCATCACCGGCGACGGCGTCTTCGAGACGCTGCGCGCCGTGAGCAAGCTCGTCCTCAAGTCGCTCGCGTGACCCGCCCGGAACGCCGGTGAATCTTCCGAACTGGCTCACCGCCGGGCGCATCGTCGCGGCACCGTTCATCGCCTGGTTGCCGTTCTCGGGCTCCTCGTCGTTGCGGTTCACGGCGTGGGCGCTGTTCACCATCGCCGCCATCACCGATTACATCGACGGGTATCTGGCCCGCTCCCGCGCCCAGGAGACCGACCTCGGCCGGCTCCTCGATCCGTTCGCCGACAAGTTGCTGATCGTCGCCACGCTCATCCCGATGTTCGTGCTCACCGGCTCCGGCACCTCGGCGTCGCTGTTCTCGCCGCTGCACACGCCCATGGTGGTCGGCGCCGTGGGCGCCGTAATGAAGACCAGCGGCCTCGCCGCGTTCCCCTTCGTCACCCCCTTTGGCCTCATCGGGCTCCCGTGGTGGATCCCCGCCGCCATCCTCGGTCGCGAAGCGTTCATGTCGGTGTTCCGCCAGATCGCCCGCAACCGCGGCGTCGTGATCAGCGCCATCGGACCCGCCAAGTGGAAGACGGCCATGCAGCTCGTCTGGGTCGGGTCGTCGTTCTTCTGGTTCTTCATCGCCACGGTGGCCATGAACCGGCGCTGGGCCACCGACGCCTGGCGCTACTTCGCCTACTTCAACGGCCTCGTGGGCGTGTTCATGATGGTGGGCGCCACGGTGCTCACGCTCTACTCGCTCTGGCTGTACATGAGCCGATTCGGCCGCCTCCTCGGCAGCGCCGCCCCGTAACGTCGCGCCGGGCAGGCATCAGGACCGGAGGGGGTCGGCCGGATGCTCCGGATGGTTCGGATGCTCCGGAGGACGGCACCTGCGCTTGGGATTCCGAGGTGGCGTCGCGGCGATCTCGTCCCCGAAGTCCCCAGTGAGGATCCGGAGCATCCGGTCAATCCTGAATCATCGTGTGCACCCCCTCCGTTCTGGATGCCCGCCCGCGACTAGATTCCGTGCGTTACCCGGAACCCGAACGGATGCCTGGGCATGAAGATTGAACTGATCACGATCGGCGACGAACTGCTGCTCGGGTTCACCGTCGATACCAACGCCGCGCACCTGGCGCGGCATCTGGCCGACATCGGCGTGGAGATCGAGCGCCGCACCACGGTCGGCGACGACGGGGCGCTGATCGCGGCCACCGTGCGCGAGGCGCTCGATCGCACCGGCGCCGTGATCACCACCGGCGGCCTCGGGCCCACCAGCGACGACATCACCAAGCCGTCCATCGCCGCGATCTTCGGCCGCGAGATGCGGTTCGACGACGAACACTTTGCCTGGATGGCCGACCGCTGGCGCGCGCGGTTCGGCCGCGAGATCCCTCCGGCCAATCGCCAGCAGGCGATGATCCCCGAGGGCGCCACCAAGCTGCGCAACCACCACGGCTCGGCCCCCGGCATCTGGCTCGAGGACGAGCGCGGCCGCTGGGTGGCGATGCTCCCCGGCGTGCCGCGCGAGATGCGCGGCATGCTCGACGACACGCTCCTGCCGTTGATCAGGGCGCGCGTCGCGGGCGACCGCGTGGTGCGGTCGCGCACGCTCCGCACCACGGGGATGGCCGAGTCGCTCATCGCCGAGCGCGTGGGCGCCATCGCCGGCGGCGTGCCCGACGTGTCGCTGGCCTATCTGCCCAACGTGGACGGCGTGGACCTGCGCGTCACCGTGCGCGGCGCGGCAGCGGCCGATGCCGACCGCCGGCTGAGCGCCGCCGCCGCGCGTCTGTGGGCGACGTTCGACGCCGACATCTACGGCGAGGGCGACGCCGACCTCGCCGCCGTCGTGCTCGCCGCGTGCCGCGAGCGCGGGCTCACGATCGCCGTGGGGGAGAGTTGCACCGGCGGCCTGTTGGGCGAGCGCCTCACGCGCATCCCGGGGTCGAGCGAGGTGTTCGTGGGCGGCGTGATCGCCTACGCCAACGCGATCAAGACGTCGCTGCTCGGCGTGCCGGCGGAGCTGATCGATGCGCAGGGCGCCGTGAGCGAGCCGGTGGCGCGCGCCATGGCGGCCGGCGCGCGGCATCGCACCGGTGCGTCCATCGGCATCGGGATCACCGGGATCGCGGGGCCCGATGGCGGCACCCCGGAGAAGCCGGTGGGCACGGTGTGGATCGCCGCCGACGTGGCCGGCGATGCGCGCGCCGCGCAGCTCCACTCGTGGGGCGACCGGCAGGAGATCCGTCAGCGTGCGGCGCAGGCAGCGCTCAATCTCGTGCGCAAGATGCTCGCCGGCGCGGCGTGATCGGCGCGGCGCCCCGATCGCCCGGCCGGCGACCGCCTACTCGGCCGCCACTTCCGGTGCGCCGCCCCGGGTGCCGGCCCGCGGCAGGAGCAGGACGAGCGGCACGATGACCACGAACGCCGCCGCCACGAGCATGAAGATGTGGTTGTACGCGAGCACCGTCGCCTGACGCATCACCCGCACGCTGAGCAGTCCCAGCGCCTGCTGGCGCGCCACGTCGAAGCTGGCGCCGAGGTGGCGCATGGCCGCTTCGGCCCCGGCCAGGAACTGCCGCGCCATGGGACTGCCCGTGTCTTCGGCCAGCTGGGAGTAGTAGCGCGACTGGCCGTGCGTGAGCATCGTGGCCACGAGGGCGATCCCGATGCTGCCCATCACCTGCCGCACCACGTTGTAGAGTCCGGTGGCGGCCGTCATCTCGGCTCTCGGAATGCGAGACAGCGCGGCCGTGCTCAGCGCCGCGAACAGCAGGCTGAACCCGGTGCCCGTGCACACCTGCGGCAGCACGAGGTCCCAGAGGCCGGTCTGCGTGCTCATGTGGCCCAGCTGCCAATAGCCGGAGACGATGAACCCGATGCCCGCCGTCACCATGAGCCGCGGTCCGACGCGATTGTACATACGGCCGGCAATGGGCATGGCGACGAGCATGGCGAGACTGCGCGGCATGAGGGCGATGCCCGAGTCCATGGCCGTGAACCCCAGCAGCCGCTCCAGGAACAGCGGCAGGATGAACAGACTGCCGCTCAGCCCGGCGCCCATCATGCCGCCCATGAACGTGGCGGCGCTGAACGTGGGGTCGCGCAGGATGCGCAGGTTCACCGCCGGTCGTTCGATGGTCAATTCGCGCCACAGGAACAGCGCCATGCCCACGGCGGCCACCACGGCCAGCCGCACGATGAACGCCGAGTCGAACCAGTCGTTTCGCTGCCCCTCCTCGAGCATCAACTGGAACGCGCCCAGCCCCACGATCATGAACCCCAGTCCCGGGAAGTCGATCTTCGCCTTGGTGCGCTGCAGATACGGCGGGTCGCGCAGCACGCGGTGCACCATGAGCAGGTTCAGCAGTCCGATGGGGACGTTGATGAAGAACACCCACGGCCACGAATAGCGATCGGTGAGCCAGCCGCCGAGCGTGGGGCCGATGGCCGGCGCCAGCACGACGCCCATGCCGTACACGCCCATCGCCAGCCCCTGTTCCTCGTACGGGAAGCTCTCGCGCAACACGGCCTGCGGCACCGTGATGAGGATGCCTCCGGCCATGCCCTGCAGCGCGCGATACAGCACCAGCGCGCTGAGCGTCGACGCCAGGCCGCACAGCATGGATGCGCCCGTGAACACGGCGATGGACACCATGTAGATGCGCTTCCGCCCGTGACGCGCCGCGAGCATGCCGACGATGGGCATCACCAGCACGTTGGCCAGGATGTACCCGGTGACCACCCACGTGATCTCCTCGATCGTCGCCCCGAGGTTCCCCGCCATGTCGGGGAGCGCCACGTTGACGATGCTCGAGTCGAGCACGGCCATGATGTTGCCGATCATGACGGTGCCGGCGATCACCCACTTGCTGCGGTCCCGGTCCACCGTCAGGCGTCCTCTCCGCGATGGGGGGTGGCGACCAGCGGCAGCACGAGCCCCATGGCGCGGTGCACGGCGGCGCGGTCACGGGCTGGCAGGTGCGCCAGGCGCTCGGCGACGATGGCGCGCGCGCTCGTGAAGTAGGCGTCGAGGTGGGCGCGCCCCGCCCTGGTCACGGTGAGCTGCAGCCGGCGCCGGTCGGCCGGATCGGCGCGGCGCGTGACCAGCCGCTTGCGGGCGAGGCCGTCGAGCAGCCGCGTCACCGCGGGGCGCGAGAGCATCAGGTACTCGGCCAGCTGCGACGGCGCGCAGGCGGGGTCGGCGTTCATGAAGGCGAGGGCGCGCACCTGGGGCAGGGTGAGTCCGCGCGGGCCCTGGCGGCGCACCTGGGCGCGCACGAGGCGCGACACGGCGAGTCCCACGTCCACCACCGCCGCCGCGCACCGCTCGGCGCCGGCTCGGTGCGTCACATGCGTGAACTGTTGCATATTGTGAACTATAGGGGCGGCCGGCCGGGCGCTCAAGGGCGCTGGTGGCGCGGCGCGCCCGGTCCGGCGTATGTCCGCCAGGGCACGCCGCCGGGAGGGGGCCCGGGTGCCGGGGCCGGAGCCGCAGGCGCCTCCCGTGCCCCCGAAACGGCAGCCCACCCCCGTCCGTAAGTCCAATCACCGCAATATCTGGACCAATTCCCGCCGTCCTGGCAGCCTATCCGGGCACAGTCATTGCAACTGGACGTCCGGAGGACGAACTTTACTCCAATGACCCACAAGAACCGCTCCAAGCATCCGCCCGACGGGCGGCCTGAGGCAGCCGACGTGCACCCATCAAACCTCTCCGCCACCGACGATCAGATTGCGGCCCAAGCCGGCATGGCGCCGCCCCCCGCGCCCCCGGGCGACACCGATCCGGTGGCCGCCCCCGATCGCGTGACCCAACTCGAAGCCGACCTCGCCGACCAGAAGGACAAGCTGCTCCGCCTGGCCGCCGAGTATGACAATTTTCGTAAGCGCATGGTGCGCGACCGCCAGGATGCCGAATTGCGGGGCATGGGGATGGTCATCCGCGGGATGCTCGACGCGCTGGACGATCTCGGCCGCTTCGCCCATGTGGATCCGGCCACGGTGGACGCGGCGACGGTGGTGCAGGGCGCCGACATGGTGGAGAAGAAGCTGCTCAAGACGCTGTCGGGCCACGGGCTCGAGCTGGTCAACCCGCTCGGCGAGCCGTTCGATCCGGCGGTGCACGAGGCGATCTCCACGACGCGCGCCGAGCTGCCCGAGCAGGACCACCGCGTGGCCCAGGTCTACCAGGTCGGATATCTGTTCAACGGTCAGTTGCTTCGCCCCGCCCGCGTCGTCGTGACGCAGTGGCACGACGAACCCTAGCCCTTCCGCATGCCGCCCACCAAGGATTACTACGCGGTACTCGGGGTGCCTGCCTCCGCGAGTCAGGACGAGATCAAGAAGCAGTACCGCAAGCTCGCGAAGAAATTCCACCCCGACGCGAACCCCAATGACCCCAAGGCCGCCGAGCGCTTCAAGGAGATCTCGGAGGCGAACAACGTCATCGGGGATGTCGAGAAGCGGAAGCAGTACGACGACATGCGCCGTCTGGGCGCGTTTGGCGGGTACTCGACGGCGCGCGGGTCGCGCCCGTCGCCGGGCGGCGCGCACCAGCCACCGGGCGGCATCAAGTTCGAGGACATGGACCTGGGCGGGCTGGGCGGGTTCGGCGACATCTTCAGCTCGATGTTCGGTGGCGGGCGCGCCAAGTCGCGCGGCCCCGAGCGCGGGCAGGACGTGGAGCGGTCGCTGGACGTGCCGTTCCGCACCGCCGCCACGGGCGGCAAGGTGCCGGTGGAGCTCGAGGTCACCGAGGAGTGCGAGACCTGTCACGGGTCCGGCGGCGCCGCCGGCGCCAAGTTCCAGACCTGCCCCGAGTGCGGGGGGCGGGGCACGATCTCGTTCGGCCAGGGGGGCTTCGCCGTGCAGCGGCCCTGCCCGCAGTGCCTGGGCCGCGGGCAGGTGCCCACCGAGCGGTGCGCCGCCTGCGGCGGCGCGGGCGAGATCCGCGCCCGCCGCAAGGTGCTGATCACCGTGCCCGCCGGCGCCGATACTGGAACGCGTATACGCCTCAAGGGGCAGGGCGGGCATGGCGCCCGCAATGGGCCGCCGGGCGACCTGCTGATCACCATTCAGGTGGCCCCCGACCGGTTCTATGCCCGCGAAGGGCTGGACCTCGTGGCCAAGGTGCCGATCAACATCGCCCAGGCGACGCTCGGGTCCAAGGTCGGCGTGCGCACGCTCGACGGCCGCAAGGTGGCCATCCGCATTCCCGCCGGCACGCCGTCGGGCAAACGCTTCCGCGTGAAGGCGCAGGGCATCGAGAAGGACGGCGGCCGCGGGGACCTGATCGTGCAGGTCGAGGTCACGGTGCCCGAGAAGCTGAGCCCCGAGCAGGAGAAGATGATGCGGGAGTTCGCGGAGGCGGGGGGACTGAAATACTAGTAGGACGGTAGGACGGTAGGACCGAATGACCGTTCACTGCGTTCCGCCGTTGACCGTCCTACCGTCCTACCGTCCTACCGTCCTACCGTCCTACCGGGCTGCGCCACCACCGGCAACGCCCGCCGCGCCGCGGCGGATTCGATGAATCCCCCGCCCAACACCCGGTCGCGCGCGTAGAAGACCGCCGACTGCCCCGGCGTGATCGCGCTCACCGGCTCGTCCAGCGCCAGTTCGATCTCGTGCCCGTCCAGACGCACGACCTCGGCGGCCGCGGCCGGCGCGCGGTGGCGCACCTGCACCTCGACGCGATCGCCGACGCGCGGGGCATCGACCAGCCAGTTCACTTCGCGCGCGATCAGCCCGCTGCCGAGCAACTCCTCGCGCGGGCCGATGACCACGGCGCGATCATGCGGACGGATGGCCACCACGAACATCGGCTCGGCGAACCCGCCGGGCAGGCCGCGCCGCTGGCCGATGGTGAACCGCGCGTGGCCGTCGTGGAAGCCCACGACCTCGCCCGTGGACGTCACGAACGGGCCGCGCGACAGGCTGGGCGCGCCGGCGCCCAGCCTGGCGCGGATGATCTTGGTGTGATCGCCGTCGGGCACGAAGCAGATGTCCTGGCTCTCCAGCTTCTCGGCCACCACTTCGAGGCCCAGCCGGTGCGCCACGTCGCGCGTCTGGCGCTTGGTCTGCGATCCCACGGGCAGCAGCATGCGCCCCAGCACGCCGCGGTCGAGGCCCCACAGGAAGTAGCTCTGGTCCTTGGTGCGGTCGAGGCCGCGGTGCAGCACGCCGTCCACCACCTGCGCGTAGTGGCCGGTAGCGATCCACCGGGCCTCCACGCCGTCTGCCCTGGCCACGAGGTCGCGGAACTTGGTGAACGTGTTGCACCGCACGCAGGGAATGGGCGTGCGTCCGCGCGCGTACTCGCTCACGAAGTCGTCGATCACGTCGCGCGAGAACGCGCTCTCCAGATTGAGCACGTAGTGCGGCACGCCCAGCGTGTCGCACACGCGGCGCGCGTCATTGATGGAATCGAGCGAGCAGCAGGGACGGTCCACGATCTCGTCGCCGTAGCAGAACAGCTTCATCGTGGCGCCCACCACGTCGTAGCCCTGCTCCACGAGCATCGCCGCGGCCACCGACGAATCGACGCCGCCCGACATGGCGACCAGCACGCGCTCTTTCATCGCTCGATCTCCGCTCAGGCCGCGGCGACGCCGCGCGCCTTGGCCGCGAGTCGCGGGAACACCTCGGCCATGCGCTCGATGGCCGCGTCGTCGGTGAGCACGCCCAGGCTCATGCGGATGGCCGCGCTCGCCAGCGACGGCTTGACGCCGATGGCCGAGAGCACGTACGACGGCGAGTTCGTGCCGCTCTGGCACGCCGAGCCGCCGGAACACGCGATCCCCTGGAGGTCGAGCGCCATGAGCAGCGACTCGCTCTCCGTCCCGGGCACCGACACGTTGAGGATGTGCGGCGCGCGCGGCGCGTGGCGCGCGTGCACCACGAGATCGGGAATGCGCTCCTCGAGCAGGGCCTGCAGCCGGTCGCGCAGGGCGCCCAGCCGCGCCGATTCCGCCTCGTGCTCGGCCAGCGCCAACTCGGCGGCCGTGGCGAGGGCGACGACGAAGGCCACGTTCTCGGTGCCGGGGCGACGCCCGCGGTCCTGCGAGCCGCCGTGGAACAGCGGATCGATGGCCGTGCCGCGGCGGATGAACAGCGCGCCGATGCCCTTGGGCGCGCCGATCTTGTGCCCCGAGATGGAGAGGATGTCGAACGGCACCTGCGAGGCGTCGATGGCCACCTTGGCGAACGCCTGCACGGCATCCGTGTGGAACACCACGCCGCGCGCGCGGGCCGCGGCGGCCAGTTCCGGCACCGGCTGGATGGCGCCCATCTCGTTGTTCACCCACATCACCGAGGCCACGGCCACGTCGTCGCGCACCAGGGCCTCGAACGACGCGCGGTCCACGACGCCGTCCGCGGTCATCTCGAGAAGGCGCTCCTCAGCACCCTCGCGGGCCGCGGTGTGCACCGCTTCGAGCACCGCCTTGTGCTCGATGGGCGTGGCAACCACGGCCGTCCTGCCGTGCGCGCGGGCGGCGTGCCAGGCGCCGAGCACGGCCAGGTTGTCGGACTCGGTGCCGCCCGACGTGAAGCAGATCTCGTCGGAGTGCGCGCCCAGACAGCGGGCTACGCGCTCGCGGGCCTCGTCCAGCGCCACGCGCGCTTCGCGCCCCCACCGATGGATGCTCGATGGGTTCCCGAAGCGCGGGCCGAAGAACGGCTGCATGGCGTCGAACACCTCGGGGCGCACCGGAGTGGTGGCCGAGTGGTCGAGGTAAACGGGAGCGGGCATGTCGGAATATAGGGATGGATCGGGGCGCCTGGCGAGGGTGGGGCCGGGGGGAGGCTACGGGCGCCGGTAGCCTGTAGGACGGTAGGACGGTAGGACGGTAGGACTGATAACTGCGGAACGCAGTCTACGGTCATTCGGTCCTACCGTCCTACCGTCCTACGTTCTTATGCGCCGTAGAACTGCGCCCGCACCTTCCACAGCTCCGGAAAGAACCGCTGCGACACGGTGCGGGCGAGATACCGCGCGCCCAGCGTACCCCCGGTACCGCCGGTGTCGGGGCCGAGTATGCGCTCCACGAGCATCACGTGCTTGAACCGCCATTCCGCGAACAGCTGCTCGTACTCCAGCAATCCCTCGGCGAGAAAGAACAGCATGCCCGGTCCGGGGCCGGTATAGAGCGCTTCGAGTGTCTGGTGGTTGCGCTGGAGGAGCGCCAGGAACAGCTCCTGCAGGGCGGGGCGGTCGAGGGCGCGCTGGACGGCGGGCGGAATCTCGCCGTGCTCGGCCAGCGCCTGCATGAAGTGCGGGCCCCGCAGCCCGCTGGCCGCCTCGAGGGCCCGGAACTGCACGCTCTGCGAGCCGCTGGAGGTGCCGAGGTACTGACGGAACTGCGCGAAGTGCTGCGGCGGCAGGGCGTCGAGCGCGCTGAGCTGGGCCGAGACGATGCGCATGATCGTATTCATGCGCCGCACGTGCCAGGTGGCGAGGCCGGGATCGTTGCCCTCGAACGCGGCGACGAGGCCGTCCACGTCGTGCAGCAGGACCTTGAACCACAGCTCGCTGGCCTGGTGGACGACGATGAACAGCAGTTCGTCGGGGTGCTCCGGGGCCGAGCGCGCGTTCTGCAGGCCGAGCAGCGCGTCGAGCGCGAGATACGCGGGGTAGTTGAGCCCGTCGGGCGCGCGATCGCCGGTCAAAAGGTGGACACCTCGAGCGCGGCGACGTCGTCCACGCGCATCGTCTCGGTGGTGTAGAACGGCTCGCCGTACCGACAGCGAATTAGTGAACCATAATAGGCGCCATAGTGGCGGACGATGTCGTACAGCGGCTCGCCGTTGGGGTACACCTCGCCGGCCTGGGTGAGGCCGTCGAACTGCGAGGCGTAGCAGTGGATGGCGTCCATCTTGCGTTCGAACACTTCGGAGATGTCCACCACGAACGTGGGGCGCTCGAAGTCCTGCCGGTAGGTGACGGCGTGGATCACCTTGTGGGGGCGGTGGTGGGGAAGGCCGGGCGCGACCTTGGCCAGTCCGGCCACGAAGCAGGCGTCGCGCACGAGCTGCGCGGCGGCGATGTGGTCGGGGTGGCGCCCGTGCAGGGCGGGGGCGATGACCACGCGTGGCCGGAGGCGCCGGATCTCCTCGGCGAGCAGCAGCCGCGTGTCGGGTGTGTTGACGATGCCGGCGTCTGCGAGGCCGAGGTTGCGGCGCACGGAGACGCCGAGGATGCCGGCGGCCCGCTCGGCTTCCTGGGCGCGGAGTTCGGCCGAGCCGCGCGTGCCCGCCTCGCCCTGCGTGAGGTCGAGGATGCCGGTGGTGCGGCCCCGCGCCGCGGCCACGAGCAGCGTGCCGCCGCACGTGAGTTCGACATCATCGCGATGGGCGGCGATGGCCAGAAGGTCGAGAGGCATGGCAGAAACTACAGAGTAGGACGGTAGGACGGTAGGACCGAATGACCGTAGACTGCGTTACGTGGTTCACTGCCCGACTGCCCGACTGTCCGACTGTCCGACTGCCCGACTGCCCGACTGCCCCACTCACTCGTACCGCAACGCCTCCACGGGGTCCAACCGCGCCGCCCGCCGCGCCGGGAGCACGCCGAACAGGAGGCCGATGCCCACCGAGACGCCCACCGCCATGAGCGTGAGGTTGACGGGCGCGGCGGCGTTGATGTGCATGGCCATCGTGGCCACGCGTCCGAGCGCGAGGCCGACGATGATGCCAATGACGCCGCCGACGCCGGTGAGCGTGGCCGCTTCCACGAGGAACTGCTGCATGATGTCGCGGCGCGTGGCGCCCACTGCCTTGCGCAGGCCGATCTCGTGCGTGCGCTCGGTGACGCTGATCATCATCACCGCCATCACACCGATGCCGCCCACGAGCAGGGCCACGGCGCTCAGCACGATCATCACGAGAAAGAACACGCCCGTGAGCTTGTTGAAGATGTCGAGGATCTGATCCTGGGTGAGCAGGTCGAAGGTGTTGTGGTCGGCGGGGTGCAGGCGCCGGGATTCGCGCAGCGCCACGATCACCGCGCTCTGGGCGTCGTCGAGCGAGACGGACGCCCGGGGCTTCACCGGGATGAACACCATGTTCGTCTTGTCGAGCGTGAACTGGTGGTCGAGCATGCGGTAGGGCACGATGGCCACCACCTGCTGCCCCGGCGGGTTGAAGATGTTGGCCGCCGGCTGATAGAGCCCGATCACGCGGGCCGGCCGGCTGCCGATGTGCACCCACTTGTCGAGCGGGTCGATGCTGCCGAACAGCTTCCGCGCCACGTCCACGTCGATCACGGCCACGGCGCCGCCGTTGATCTCCTCGGTGTGCGTGAACCAGCGGCCGGCGGCCAGGCTGCCGCCCTGGATGTCGGTGTAGTGCGCGTCGGCGCCCATGATGACCTGGGGCTGCGTGCGCACGCCGGCGTATTCCACGCGCGCGATGTACTGGCCCCACATGCCGGCATACGCGATCTCGGGCAGCGCCTGGATGCGGTCCGCCTCCTGCACCGTCAGATCGGGCCGGTCGCGCACCCACTTGGGCAGGTCCTGGGGGTTGAGCGGGGTCTGCGAGAACACCTTCATGACGTAGAACGTGGTGGGGCCGGCGAGCTGGATGGTCTGGACGATCTGCTCCTGGATGCCCTGGACGATGGACGCCATGGCCATCACGGTGGACACGCCGATGACGACGCCGAGGATGGTGAGCGCGGAGCGGCCCTTGCTCGCGCGCAGCGAATCGAGCGCCACGGCGACGTTCTCGCGGAAGCTGTCGGCCACCCGGCGCCAGACGGTCATCGGCCGGCGCTCAGTCGGCGTGGAGGGCGGCGACGGGATCCAGGCGCGCCGCGCGCGCCGCCGGATAGACGCCGAAGATGATGCCCACGCCGGCGCCGAGGGCGAGGGCGAGGGCCACCGACCAGAGCGTGACCCGCGCCGGCAGGGGCGAGAGCACGGTGATCGCCTGCGCGAACAGGAAACCGCCCGCGGCGCCCAGCGCGCCGCCCAGCGTGGCGAGCATGATGGCTTCGGCCAGGAACTGGCGGCGGATGTCGATCTGCCGGGCGCCCACCGACTTGCGGATGCCGATCTCGTGCGTGCGCTCGCGCACCGCCATGAGCATGATGTTCATGATCACGATGCCGCCCACCACGATGCCGATGGCGACCACGGCCGGCACGACGGCGAACAGCACCGCCGTGAGCTGCTTCCAGAACGAGACGAAGGCGTCGGAGGTCTCCACCGAGAAGTTGTCGGGCTGCCCCGGCCGCAGGTGGTGCGCCACGCGCATGGCCTCCTGGGCCGTGGCCATCGCCGGCCCGATCTGGGCGGCGCTGGCCATCTTCACCGAGATCTGCGTCGTGCGGCGGCGTCCATATACGGACTCGAATGTCGAGATCGGCATGAGGGCGAAGCCGTCGAACGATTGGCCGAGGACGCGCCCTTTGGGGGCGATCGTGCCGACGACGGTGAACTGCTGGCCGCGGATGCGCACGGGCTGGCCGATGGGCGACATGCCGCCGAACAGGTTCTTGGCCACGTCGGCGCCGATGGCCACCACGTAGCGGCGCTCGCGCAGGTCGATCTCGCTGATCGGCTGTCCGGCCGTGTAGCGGTAGTCCTGGACGGTCTGGTAGGGCGGGGTGATGCCGAACACGAGCACGCTGCCCAGCGTCCGGTCGCGCCACACGACGTCGGAGCGCGGCGTGGGCCAGCCCGACGTGAGTCCCACGGCCTGTGCGGCAGGCAGCGCGCGGGCGACCACCTCGGCGTCGGCCATCGTGATCGGGGGGCGCCGGCGCGCGCGCTCCATGTCGTCGTCGGAGATGAGTCCGATCTGGATGGGGTCGCGCCGCACCATGAACGAGTTGGCGCCCACCATGTTGTCGGCGATGTTCTCCTTCACGTACGCGTTCATGCCCTGGATGATGGCGACCACCGCCACCAGGAACGCCACGCTCACGACGATGCCGAGCAGCGTGAAGAACGACCGCAGCTTGCTCACGCGAATCTGCGTGAACGCCGTGAGGAGGACGTCGGCGAAGCGCATCCTTAAAACTACATGTAGGACGGTAGGACCGTAGGACCGAAGGACCGATGACTGCGGAACGCCGTCAACCGTCCTACGGTCCTACGGTCCTACCGTCCTACACTTTCCAGGCGCCCATCAGCCAGCGTTCACCGGCGCCCTACAGGCGTCGTAACTCCAGCTACTCGTAGCGGAGGGCCTCCACGGGGTCCAGCCCCGCGGCGCGCACGGCGGGCAACAGGCCGAATACGATGCCGGCAAAGGCGCTGCCGAGCAGCGCGATCATGATCGCCGCCGGCGGCGTGCTGGCGTCGATCGGGGTGGCGTGGCGCACGATGTACGTGAGCCCGCCGCCGACCGCGAGCCCCACCACGGCGCCAAGGGTGGTGAGCGTGGCCGCCTCCACCAGGAACTGCCAGAGAATCACGCCCTTCGTGGCCCCCAGCGCCTTGCGCACGCCGATCTCGCGCGTGCGCTCGGTGACGCTGATCATCATGATCGCGATCACACCCACGCCGCCCACCAGCAGGCCGATCGCGGAGAGGGTGATCATGACCAGGAAGAACACGCCGACGATCTTGTTGTACAGTTCGAGGACCTTCTCGGGCGTGGACACGAAGAAGTCGTTCTCGGTGGCCGGACGCAGATGTCGCGTGGAGCGGAGCAGGGCGATCACCTCGTCCATGGCGGCGTCGCGGTTCACGCCCGCGTTGGGCTTGACCGTCAGGTCCAGCCAGCGCAGGCCGAAGTTGAGCCGGCGGTAGGCGCTGAGGATCGGCACCACCACCTTGCCGTTGTCGCCGCTGTCGAAGGCGTTGGCGATGGGATCGTACACGCCGATGATCGTGAATTCGCTGCCGCCCAGACGGACCGTCTTGCCCACGGGATCGGCGCCGAGGAACAGTTTGTCCACGATCTTCGAATTGACGAGCGCCACGGGCGCACCGGCGTCGTTCTCCTGCGGCGTGAAGTTGCGCCCCTTGGAGATGTCGCCGCCCGCCACGTCGAACCACTCCGGCGTGTAGCCGTCCACCGCCACGGCGCCCAGCTCGCGGTCGGCGAATTTGATGGGCGCGTTGCTGTTGATGTGGGCCGTGACCGCCCGCACGTCGGCCAGCTGGCTGATCTGCCGGGCCTGGTCGAGGGTGAGCGACGGATTGTGGCGCCACGGACACGAGTCGGCCGACCCGGTGCAACTGTTCATCTGCATGGGCCAGCGGGTGATGAAGAAGGTGGTGGGGCCGGCCGCCGAGATGCTCGCCGAGACGCCGGCGTTGATGCCGTGCACGGCCGCCGACATCACGGTCACCACGAACACGCCCACCGCGATGCCGAGAATCGTGAGGCCGGCCCGCACGCGGTTGGACCGGATGGAGTCGAGCGCCATCATCACCCCTTCGAACAGGGCCGAGACGCGCGCAATTAGTGTTTTCATATTACTCGGCCCGGATGGCGAGAATGGGATCGAGGCGCGAAGCCCGGCTGGCCGGATATGCCCCGGCGATGATGCCGATGCCGGCGCCCACGCCCACCGCGACGACGATGGACCAGGGCGCCACCGCCGCCGGCAGCGGCGAGACGAGGGCGACGATCTTGGCCATGGCGATGCCCAGCCCGACGCCGAACAGCGCCCCGACGCTGCTCAGCGTGGCGCTTTCCACGAGGAACTGCGCCAGGATGTCGCGCCGGCGCGCGCCCAGCGACTTGCGGATGCCGATCTCCCGCGTCCGCTCGGCCACCGCCACGAGCATGATGTTCATGATCACGATGGCGCCCACGATGAGCCCGATCGCCGGCAGCACGATGCCCGCCAGCACCAGGTACTTCTTGATCGTCTCCCATTGCGAGAGCGCCGACGCGGAACTCTCCATCACGAAGTCATCGCCTTCGGTGGGATGCAACTTGTGCCGGTTGCGCATCACTTCGCGCACCACCTCCTGCAACGGCCCGAAGGTCTCCGGCGTGGGTGACTGCACGATCACCCCGTACAGCGACTGCCGCGCGCCGGTGAGCCGCGACATCTCCGAGTGGAACGGCGCGATGACCTGGAGGTCGAGATTGAGGCCGAACACCGAACCCTGATGGTCGAGCACGCCGATCACGCGGAACGGATACCGCCCCACCTTCAGCTCGCGGCCAATGGGATCGAGGTTCGGGAAGTACTGCTTGGCAATGGCGTCGCCGATCACGATCACGTCGGCGCCGAGCGCGTCTTCCTGGTCGTCGAACGCCCGGCCTTCGGTGATCGCCAGATCCTTGATCTTGAAGAACTGCGCCGTGGCCGCCTCGGCGATCACCTGGGCGCCGCCGCTGGCGTACGCCGAGCTGACGTTCAGCCACCGCACGTCCTGCATGGCCCAGCGCGCCCCGTCGGGCAGCGCCGCGCGCACCGCCAGCGCGTCGTCCACCGTGATCTTGGGACGCCGCTGCCACGCCTTCCACTCGGCGTCGGTGACGTTGCCGGTCTGGATGTCGGGGTACGGACGCAGGTTGAACGTGTTGATGCCCAGGAACTTGCCGGCGAAATCCTGTTCGACGTACACGCTCATGCCCTGGACGATGGACACCACGGCGATGAGGAACATCACGCTGATCATCACGCCGAGCAGCGTGAAGAAGCTCTTCAGCTTCTGAACCCGGATCTGCGTGAGGGCGAGACGGATGGCTTCGAAAAGCTGCACGGCGGCGCGGACTGGAGTGGTCGGCTGCATGGCCGGCGGTGGGCTGCCGGCCTGAACGCCAATCCGTACGGGCAGGGGGTGGGGAAAGTGTCACCCCGGGAACGGCGGCCCCCGCCCCCCCTCCCCCAACTGCAGGCCGAAAGCCGTGAGCTAACAGCTATGAGCGGACAGCAACGGCGCTGGGACGGGCCGGCGCGCGGCGCGCCGCCACGGACCGTCGCCGTGCGGTTGCTCAGAGCTTTCAGCTACCAGCTCTGAGCTTTGTGCCTGCCGTTGGTGGGGTGGGGTGGCCCCGCTATTCGTACCGCAGCGCATCCACCGGATCGAGCCGCGACGCGCGGGCGGCCGGGAGCAGTCCGAACAGCACGCCCGTGATGGCGCTGGAGCCAAGCGCGGCGACGATGGCCAGCGGCGGGACGGATGCCGCGATGGGTGTGGTGGAGCGGACCAGCAGCGCCACCAGAATGCCCGCCGCGAGGCCGATCACCGCCCCGATGCCGGTGAGCGTCACGGCCTCCACCAGAAATTGCCACAGAATGGTGGCCCGCGTCGCGCCGAGTGCTTTGCGCACCCCGATCTCCCGCGTGCGCTCGGTGACGCTGATCATCATGATGGCCACCACGCCCACGCCGCCCACCAGCAGCCCGACGGCCGACAGCACGATCATGACCAGGAAGAACATCCCGAACACCTTGTTGTAGGTGTCGAACAGTTTGTCCTGGGTGATGATGGCGAAGTCGTTCTCGGCCTCCGGCCGGAGCCCGTGGTGCTGCCGCATGACGGCGGTCACCTCGTCGATCGCCTCGTCGCGGCTGGCGTCCTCGCGGGGCACGACCGAGATGGAGATCTGCCGGCGCCCCGCGTTGAGCACCCGGAACGCCGTCTGGATCGGGATGATCGCGCGGGAGCGATCCCCCCCGGACAGAAAGCTGGCCTTGGAATGGTAGATGCCGATCACCTGGAACGGCTCGCCGCGAATAGCGATGGTCTTGTCCATCGGATCCGAATCGCCAAACAACTGTTTGGCCATCACGTCATTGATCACCGCCACCCGCTGACCGGCGTCCGCCTCGTTCTGCGTCCAACTGCGGCCCGGGTACAGATCGCCCGAGCCGTCGATGATGATCCAATTGGGCGTGAAGGCGCTGATCTGGGCGCCGCTGAGGGACCGGTCGGCGTATTTCACGGGCAGCGCCAGGTCGAGCCGGGCGCCCGCGGCGCGGATGCTGGGGAGCGCGTCCATGGCCTTCTGGTCGGCCATCGTGAGCGGCGGGTTGTGGCGCCACTTGCAGGTGGCGTCGGTGCCGTCGCAGGCCTCGAACGTGATGGGGTACCGCGACAGGAAGAAGGTCTTGGGGCCCGCCGACTCGAGGTCTTTGGCCACGCTGCTGTTGATGCCGTGCACGGCCGCCGACATCACGGTGACCACGAACACGCCCACGGCGATGCCGAGAATGGTGAGGCCGGCCCGCACTTTGTTGCCGCGAATGGACTGGACGGCGATGCCCACCCCTTCGGTGAGGTTGAACATCCAGGTGGCGTAGAGCGAGGAGGCCATCGGCTACTCCTGACGCAGGGCGGCGATGGGGTCGAGCAGGGCCGCGCGGCTGGCCGGATACACGCCGGCGATGATGCCGACCCCGGCGCCCACCGACACACCGAGGAGCACGGACCACAGTTCCACCGCGGCCGGCAGCGGGCTGAGCGCCGAGATGATCTTGGCGAACCCGAAGCCCATCGCGACGCCGATCGCGGCGCCCAGGGTGGCCAGGGTGGTGCTCTCCACGAGGAACTGGCGGAGGATGTCGCGACGCCTGGCGCCCAGCGCCTTGCGGATGCCGATTTCGCGGGTGCGTTCGGCCACGGCCACGAGCATGATGTTCATGATGACGATGGCGCCCACCACCAGCCCGATGGCGGGCAGGGCGATGCCGGCGAGCACCAGGTAGCCCTGGATCTTCTTCCAGAAGGCGAGCGCCGAGTCGGACGTCTCCATGGTGAAGTCGTCCTTCTGCTCCGGGTGGAGTTGGTGGCGGGCGCGCATGACCTCGCGCACGCGCTCCTCGTTGTCGTTGATGCCGGCCTCGGTGGGCGACTGCACGATGAGCGCGTCCACCACGCCGTGCGGGTTGAGCTGACGGCGGATGGGCGAGCGGGCGGGGGCCACGACGAAGCCGTCGAACGACATGCCGAAGGCGCTGCCCTGTGTTTCGGCCACGCCGATGATGGTGTACGGCATGCCGGCCAGCTTGATCTGGCGGCCGAGGGGGTCGAGGTTCGGGAAGAAGTGGTCCTGCACGTCCTTGCCGATGACGACCACCGACGAGCCGAGGGCGTACTCGGTGGGCGAGGGCAGGCGTCCCAGCGCCACGTCCATGCGCTTGATGGTGAAGTACTGGTCGCTGACGCCGTAGGCGTTGACGCGGCGGGGCGTGCCGTACTGCGACTCGGCCGAGACGTTGTTGGAACTGTACTCCGCGGCGAGCGTACCGGGGGCGAGCGCGGCGACCACCGGGGGGATGTCGTACTCGTAGATGCGCGGGCGGGTGCGCCACGACCGGCGCTCGGCCTCGTTGACGTCGCCGATGTTGAGGTTGGGCCGCTGGCGCAGCTCGAACGAGTTGAGGGCGATGAGCTTGCCCACGAGCTCGTCCTTCATGTAATTGCCCATCCCGCTCACGATCGACACGACGGCGATGAGGAACATCACGCCGATCATGACGCCGAGCAGCGTGAAGAAGCTCTTGAGCTTCTGGACGCGGATCTGGGCGAAGGCGAGGCGGATGGCTTCGTAGAAGGGCACGGGCGGGTGGGTGCGGGGGCGGCGCTCTGCGAAACCTAACGAGGCGGCGGAGGGACGCTCCGCCGCCTCGCCATGCCGGGCTTCAGAGGACGTTACATGCCGATGCGTTCGGTGAACGCCTCGCGGCGGTCGTCGGTGGCCACGAGGCCGTCGCGCAGGACGACGACGCGCCGCGCGTGGGCGGCGATGTCGGGTTCGTGCGTGACCATGATCACCGTCTGGCCGCTGGTGGCCAGCTCCTCGAACACTTTCATGATCTCTTCGGAGGTGGCCGAGTCGAGGTTGCCGGTGGGTTCGTCGGCGAGCAGGATGGACGGCCGGTTGACGAGCGCCCGGGCGATGGCCACGCGCTGGCGCTGGCCGCCGGAGAGTTCGTTGGGTCGGTGGTCCATGCGTCCGTCGAGTTGCACGCGCTCCAGCGCTTCCTTGGCGCGCTTGCGGCGCTCGTCGGCGCCGATGCCCGCGTACACGAGCGGCAGTTCCACGTTGTGGAGGGCCGTGGCGCGGGGCAGCAGGTTGAAGGTCTGGAACACGAATCCGATTTCCTTGTTGCGGATGCGCGCCAGTTCGTCATCGGACATTTCCGAGACCAGGGTGCCGTTCAGCCAGTACTCGCCCGAGGTGGGCGTGTCGAGGCAGCCGATGACGTTCATCAGCGTGGACTTGCCCGAACCGGACGGGCCCATGATGGCCACGTACTCGTTGCGGGCGATGGCGATGTCCACGCCCCGGAGGGCGCGGACGATTTCGCCGCCCATGTCATAATGCCGCTGGATGCCACGCGTCACGATGACCCATTTGCTGTCCGGCGCGTTGCCCGGCTGCGAGACGACCGCCGCGCGTTCCGCGGTCGAACTGACTGGTGCTTCAGCGGCGTGCTGGCTCACTGGGATCCCGCCTGAGGTTTCTTGGTGTCGACCTTGGTTTCCCTGACCACCACGCCGTCCTTGAGATCGCGGATGGCCTGGTAGGTGCCGGCCACGATGCGCTCGCCTTCCTTGAGCCCATCGAGGACCTCGAAGTCCTTCTCGCCGGCTATCCCTACCTTTACG